>ERZ773014.971-NODE-971-length-18778-cov-13.937884_pt1 | contig 18778 bp, 11 predicted proteins | sample MGYA00580841_ERZ773014 | MGnify/ENA primary metagenome ERZ773014 (study PRJEB29015, sample SAMEA2737989) | human oral metagenome | biome: human oral; feature: human-associated habitat; material: dental | place: China | collected 2067 ...
CGGTCGGGGACACGAGGCCACAGGTCATGTAGTCGGTGTACTCCATGACGACCGGAACGTTGGAGGTGTTGGAGTAGCTGTACAGCCAGTTGCCCTGCTTGCCGCGCTCGAACTGTCTCATGGCGCGCTTGTTGAAGCCGCCACCGTAGCGGATCTCACTGTCGAAGCGGTGCGTGAAGGAGGCGTCGGCGGTGACAACGTTGGTCTCGTTGTGCATCTCCTTGCCGGTGAGCTTCGCGGTGTTGGTGACGGTCTCGTCCGTGCAGGTGTCGTCATAGTGGACGGTGACGGACAGGACGATGTTCATGAACGCGGGGTTGACGTCCCCGACGTTCCAGGTGACGGTGTGGGTCGCGGGGTCGTAGGAGCTTTCCACGGTCGCCGCGGTGTTCGTCTTGGTCTTACCTGAGGACGAGGAGGACACGTACTTCGCGCACGTGGGCAGCGGGTCGGTGATGACGACGTCGGTCATGTTGGACTTGCCGTTGAGGCCGTCCACGTTGGTGTCGTACTTCGGCGTGATCTGGTAGGTCACGTCGACGTTCTTGGGGCTTGCAACCGGGCCGGTCTTGCTCAGGAGGGGCGTCGGCTCGGACTTGATCGTGACGGTCGCCTGGGAGGTTTCCTTGCTCTCGCCCGAGGTGAAGGTCGCGACCGGGGTGACGGTGGAGCCGCCGGGGGTCACGCCGCGCAGGGCGGTGAAGGTCAGGACCGTCTGGAACGAGGAGCCGGCGGCGACTGTTCCGAGGTTGTAGGTGACGAGGCCGTCAGCGTTGGCGGTCGGAGCCTTGATCGTGGGGGTGACGACCTTCTTGCCGGCGGTGGCCGTGGCGTTGACGCCGTAGGGCGCCGAGTCGGGGTTCGGGTCACCCGCGGGGGTCACCGTGTGGGGCAGCGTGATGGTGACGACCGAGTCAACGCAGTCCTCCGTGGTGGAGGCGCAGGCGAACTCGACGACGTAGCGCTGCTCAACACCGGATAGGTACGAGGTCTCGTCGGGTGTGATAGCGAGTTTGAGCCTCGGAGCCGCCGCATATGTGGGCAGCGTCGTGACGCCAAGCATGACGAGGGCGGTCGTGACCAGCATGGCAAGCAGCTGGGCGGGCTTGGAAGCCTTCGACCACATGTGATTGGTGTGCACAGCCTACTCCTGAATGTGCGAAAAGCGTGCATTTCAAGCCGATTTTACGCGTTCCTCAACAAGTGTGAAGACGCTGATTTCCGAGATGAGAAGCCTTCCAACTTCACCTGTACAGGTCAGTTTTCAAACAATGGTGATGCGCCAACAAACAACCATCCATACGGTTTATACACAACTGTGCATAGTACTGTGGACAAATACGGTGTTTCACTGCAGCTGACGGGCCACTTTGCACAATTTTTGTGACGGGGCACCCTGATTCGCCACCTATAACCAGGTGGTCGGACAAATTTTATCCAAGCGCACAATATGGCGTCAGTGGTGCCGCTGACCTGCTCAAATTGTCGAAGCTCACAAACAGAAAACCCGCAACCGCCAGGTTGCGGGTGACACGTGGATCTCCGTAGACAGGCGGAGAACTTTGGCTCGGCCACGCGCCGTCCACAGTCCTCCGACGTGTCTTGTGGCGCCAGTCGCCTATCAAGTACGATGACCGGCGACGATAACGTGCATGACCCCAGCACTCTACGCCTGGGTTTGGGTGGACCACTTCCTTGATCGGGAGCAGCAGCCGATGCCCCTCACAGCCTTCGCCGACACGATCGCCGGCCAATTCCTGCACTGAACCCTCCCAAGGATCCTCCATGACAACACTGATCTGGCTTCGCGACGACCTCCGTCTAGCTGACCACCCGGCGCTGACAGCCGCCTGCTCAGCAGCAGATGGACCCGTGGTGGCACTGTGGATCCACGAAACCCGCAGGACCGATGAGGACAACAATCGGCACGGCCCACGCCCGCTCGGTGCGGCCACCCGGTGGTGGTACCACCGCAGCCTGCAACAGCTGGCACCGCGGCTTGCTGACCTTGGCATTCCACTCGTCTTCGCCCGGGGTGACGCCGCGAACGTCATGCGCCAAGTCGTGGACGCCTTGCAACCTACCGTCGTTCACTGGACACGACGCTACGCCCCGGCAGCCTGCCGATTGGACGCTGCCATCAAGCAAGAGTTGAAATCCCGCACCGAGGTGCACAGCCACCCCGGCAGCCTTCTCGCCGAACCGTGGCTGATGCAGACGGTCAACGGCTCCCACTACCAAGTTTTCACACCGTTCAGCCACGCCGTAGCCGACCTGCCCCTCGGTCCCCTCCTGTCCGAGCCCTCACCGATCGGCGAGCGGGGCGGTGCGGACACAGCCCTCGCCACGTTGCGGGAGGACGGTGTCCTGCAGAACTTAGAGGACATTGGCTTGCTCGACGAGGGCCCCGCCTGGTGGGAAGAGACTCTCGCACAGCACTGGGAGCCCGGTGAACTGGCAGCCCGGCAGCAACTGGACGCCATCGACAGCTGGTTGCCCGGCTATGCCACACGCCGTGACCTGCCCGGGGAGGAAACATCCACCAGCAGAATCTCGCCGAGGTTGCGGTGCGGGGAACTATCGCCGCGCCAAGCCGTGGCCGCAGCCCGTACCAGCACGGCCTCGGGCGAGGATATCGTCGCTTGGACCAGGCAACTCTACTGGCGCGAGTTCAGCTGGCACCTGCTCCACCACCGCGAACATCTAGAGGACACCCCCATGCGTCCAGCTTTCGCGGAATTCCCCTACTATCCCGACGAGCACCTGGCGCGGGCCTGGCGACAGGGCCGCACCGGCATCGACCTCGTCGACGCTGGAATGCGGCAACTATGGCAGACAGGCTGGATGCACAACCGGGTGCGCATGGTCGCGGCATCGCTGTTCACCAAGAACATGCTCCAGCCCTGGCAAGACGGCGAGCAGTGGTTCTGGGAGACTCTCGTGGACGCAGACGAGGCCAACAATCCTGTCTCGTGGCAGTGGGTGGCCGGCTGCGGCACAGACGCTGCGCCCTTCTTCCGCATCTTCAACCCTGACCTCCAGCGCACCCGCTTCGATCCGCGCAGCCGCTATGTCAGGCGCTGGATCCCGGAGGGACTCGCTCGGCCTGTCGTGCCCGTCGTCGACCTGGCCGAGTCGCGACGCGAGGCGCTCGCCGCTTACGAGCAAGTACGTGCGGCATCCGCAGCCCGTGCCAGGCCTCAACGTGGTTGAGGCGGGTGTCCACCGGATGACACGGTTCGTGGTGGAGTTCGAATAGGCCCGGCCACCCACAGAGATCAGCCGTCTGGCGCTTTGAGAACGTGCGGCGGCTCGTCGCATCAGGAGCATCCCTGACCGAACCGGCCAACACAGCGACTACGGCGATGCCAGAGCCTACCTCACCAACACCCTTGCCTGGGTCCGCGACAGCAAAAAGGCCCGAACCGAAACCATCCACGATGGCAAGGGTTCGAGCCTTGTAAGGAGAGTGGAAGCGAGTAGAGAGTTCTCGAACACTTCACCCCGCACGAAGTCCCTTGTGAGCGCGGTGTTGGAGCGTTCCCGCTGCAGGTCCGCCCCAGCCTCTCGGAGGGTGTTTGAGGATTCCCGTGGCCCGAACGTCACCACGCTGTCGCACAGACAGGTTCGCTTGTCGGAGTCGCAGAGACGGGCAATCCTCCAAGACTGGAAAGGCGGTCTGGGCACCCTGGACGTCGCCGCGAAGCATGGTGTCTCTCGACAGACGGTGTGGCGCATCACGAGTCGCGCCAAGCGCCTGGCACAGGGTGAAAGCGCAGCCCTCAAAGAGAAGGCAATCGCCCTCGACGCACCTGCTGCTTGACCACATAGCGCAACAGCGTCCGCGCCAGCACCGAGCCTCAGAGCGCTCCAGCAGATTTCAGATGGCTACTGAGTTGCCTGCAGTTCCGAACGAACCCTCGGCCGTGGCCACATCTGCCAGAATTCCCGCGATCGGCGGCTGAAGTGCGCGCTTCACGTGGTCAACAACATGGCCAGGGTCCTGAATGATATGAACAGTCTGGTCTGCAGTGTCCAGAACCATCAGGCGCCCCGCAAAATGGGACAATGCAGTGAGTTTGTTTATGAAATCCTGGTAGGTCATACCGTTCCGCCATTCTTCACGCGACTGCCATAGCCCACGAATCGGAACCAGATCCTTGATTGCATCCCCGGATTGACCGGCCCAGATGGCCTCCAATACGCCTCGGAAATTGAACTCCTGCAGAGGCTTCTCCAGATCGGCCACCCTCGCGAGCTTCTGTGTCGGCGACTCAAGCTCGAAGAGTGCGTCCATAATGGTGTCAAGGGGATATGCATACTTCATCATGGATTCATAGAGACTAACGATGGTCTCTACTGTCACCAAAGAGACACCCTTTACCGCACGGCATTCCTGCAAAATTGCCGGCTCATCCTTCTTTTCAAATCCGGCGAATTCGCGAGCGACGATGATCGCATGGGTTGCGCCCTCCACCTTGTCTCGATGGCTCGCCGCGGAAGCAACGGCCGCTGGGACGTTATCGACCGGCCCCGCACTGCCCTTCGCCTCAATGATGAAGACCCTATGCCCTGGCCCGATCGGGGCCACCGCCACGATGTCCTTCTCGCCTGATGCGCCATCACGCGTGGCTGTGAACCCCATGAGCTTGAAGACCTCTGCGATGGCGTTCTCGAATCTAGCTTTTCCGCCGACTGACGAGGCTCGCAACTCCAGGATCGCGTCGTCCGCGTTCCGGCCGTATCCCAAAGCCAGTGAACGGAAGAGTTTATCCCTCCATTCAAGAATATCTCGCACCTGTTCTTCTGGTAGCCCTCGGCCATAAAGAAATCCTTCGGTAAGCCTCTCCGAGACCGCAAACAGATCGATTGCGCGCATGACCGCAGCGCCCTTCTTTCCGCCTCCCGCCTGATTTTCGATGACTCGATAGAATGGATGAGAGCTATTGACCTGAAGATGCCCAGTCGTGCCTTCGAGTCGGGACAGCGGTTCCGACTCGCCCAGAGTCTTCCGGTCAATCTTTGGCTCATCAAGATCAATACTGGTTGGCTTGACCTCTGAACGGGAAAACAGGGCCGCCATGGGGTCGCGAAACAATTCACGGGACCGAACGGGCAGTCGGCTCTCGGGTTTAACCGCGACCGCCTTGACTTCGTCGCCTTTCGTGATGGCCACTCGCGCCGCTCGGTAGAGCGCCGTCTGGAGAACCTGAACCTCTCTCGCCATATCAGTGTCACGACGCAGGCTCTCCCGGTCGGCAAGAAGTTCAGCGTCGATCCCATTGGCGTGGACGACGAATTGCGAACGATAGAAGGTCGTGAACGAAGGGTCATGGAGGAAAAGCTTGTCATCGTCCGGATTGACCAGCCTTCCGCGGACCATTAGAAAAAACCCGTGACTCCGCTCTTCCTTGTACGTCGCGAGGGAATTCTCAAACAAGCGGACCGTGGCGGTCACCCTTCCGATGTTTGGGAATACAATCGCAGGGTCGCCTGCATTCGGTTCCTTCACCTCGTATCCGTCGGGATCGAGATCAGGCGGATCGAAGTCAAGGTCTCCAGCGACGCGGCCGTTATCAGTTGCGTCCTTCCAAGCACTCTTGAGTGCCTCGACAATCGATGGTTCATGAAGCGTCCAAACGCTGCTGGCGTTGCTCGCCAGTTTTGGAAGCACCTCCTCGTCTTCGACCCAAACCCTGAAGTCTGGTCTCAGCGGCATGCCATTTCCGAGCACCCACGACAACCTTTTTGGATACAGGGGCTTGTTCGGGCGCAGCTCGTCGATGATCGCCAGTGTCCAGTGCTCCTGCTGCAACATGAACTCGACGGCATCCCCTGTCGGGAGCACATTCCTGATGGCATCCTCGGCCTGAGTCTGAGTAAGCTGTCGGACACTTGTCTGCGGCACCAAAGCTTCGGCAGCTTCCACGAGTCCAAAGTTCTCCTCGGGGGCAACGCCATCGATCGATGTCCCGGGTGATGCCGTGATGACCAGTTCTGCGGAAGTGCTTTCCCTAGAACTCTCATCTTGATCCGTGCTGAACTCCGGCGGTGTAAATGTGCGATAGTCGACCGATACCGCAAGGTAGCGACCATCGCTAGTTCGGCAAAAGTGACTGATTCTCTCGCCGACCGCATAGCTGGCAAGCTTGCCAATTCCAAACTTGCCGATTACTGCCCGCTTTTGTCCATTCAACTCGACGACGCGATCTCCACCCAGCGCTTCCTTTGGGCTCCTCGCGATCTGCCACATGGCTTCGATCTGATCTTCATCCATCGAGATTCCATTGTCCCAGACCACGACTCGGCTCTGGACATGCGTCCCTGGAATATAGACGTAGCATCTAGTTGCAAGGGCGTCGAATCCGTTTGAAACCAACTCTTCGATGGCTTTGTTGGGTGAGGAGTAGAGGTGTTCGGAAAAATGTTTGACGATCGCGTGGTCGACGTTAATATCGATCACCTTTACTGGCGAACCAACCTCAAAGTACTGTTGCGATGACTCTCGGGGTGTGTCGACCCCCGCCGCAGCCACCCCTTCTTCCAATGACTCCGCTGTCATCTTTTATCCTCTACCCTATACGGTCACTTGCATGCTCGGAAGGCCGAACGCCAGTCGGGCCCTGCCAGCCAATCGCCTCCACGAGCCGACACGCGATAGCCGTTGCCATCTTTACAGGCACAGCATTGCCGATTTGGCGCTCCACGTCACCCCTGGTCCCAATAAACTTATAATGGGCAGGAAAGGTCTGGATTGCCGCCGCCTCACGTAGTGTTATGGGACGATGCAATTCGGGATGAAGGAACGGCCCACACGCCGGAGTGGTGCACCTAGTGGTCATCGTTGGTGCTGGCTCATCCCAACGCAGTCGAGCATACGATCCTGCAGCACCGCTCTTCCCGTCGGCAGCGAGTCGTTTATGACAATCAAGCTGGAGAGTTGATGGTAGGTCGTATCGATTACCACCCACGGGGATGGCTTCGACCCGTTGGCGAATCTTGTCCGAGAGCTCCCGAGGTGCGTTCAGAAGGTCTTCGGGACTAACTTCCAGTGCGAGCTCTTCAAAAGCCTCTTTGACAGTACGCGGACGCTCTGGGTCAGTCGGAACGAGCGTCTCAGGTAGTTTAGCTCGGAGTCCTCGCAACGCGAGAATAATAAGACGCTTACGTTTCTGTGGCACGCCAAAATCTAGGGCGTTTACACTATATGCGCGAGCGTTGTACCCCAATCGCTTCAGCGCTGAAATAAGCTCGGTCGACCGCCTGTCCCGACCCAGCCCCGGGACATTCTCAACCATAACTGCCCTCGGCCTCAGCGCCCTCACAAATCTTATGCTGTGCCGAACCAACTCGTTACGAGGATCGTCGGGTGCAATTCGACCCTCCGCAAGAGAGGAGAACCCTTGACATGGCGGACACGCCTTAAGAAGCGCGAGTTGCCCTTCCTTCAGCCCAAGAGTCCGTTTTACCTCGGTTGCTGGAACTGTGCGAATGTCCCGCTCCCAAAGATGAACGCCTTCGTGGTTCGCCTTGTAGGATGCGGCAGCTGTCTCGTCAAATTCAATTGCTCCGATCACTCGGAATCCAGCATCAATCAAACCCTGAGTGGCGCCACCCGCGCCCGAAAACAAATCAATTGCAGTAAGTTCTTCTAGATTGGCTGTGGGGGCAACGTTCTGGAGCTCAAAATCACGCACATCACAGCCTTTCTCTTCGAGAATATCCTCCACGTACAAAAGCGCGAAGGCCCCGCTTGGGTTGCTCCGCGGCTTTAATACTAGCGCCTAGGGGCGTCGGGAGCTCGACGAACCGCCGCTCTGGCGCGGTCGCTCCCGCCCAGGCGGGCACTGACCGGTCGGACGCGCGGCTATAGAGACGGCAAGGTTGGGGTCTCAGGTCGGGCGATTCGTTCGTGGTGGCGGGTGAGGACTCCTCGCCGGAGAATCTCGGACTCAGGTTGGACGTCGAGCACTCGCAGTAGATCGTCGGCGCTAGTGACGAGGATGGCGTGGCTGTCCCTCAGAAGCTTGTGGGGCCGTAGCTCACTGACGAGGTCACGGCTCCGGGGACGGCGCCCACGACTCGTCCGAGTTCTCGTGCTTGTTCGGCGATGCGCATGGCCCCGGATCGGACTCCGGCTTCGATGACGGTGCCCGCTGAGAGCGCGGCAAGGATGCGGGTGCGGGCGAGGAACTGGGTTCGGGTTGCGTGGCGTCCGGGTGCCAGTTCGCTAAGTATCAGGTGGTTCTCGGCGATGGTGCGCAGGAGTTCGGCGTTGCCGACCGGATGGATGACATCGGTTCCGGTGGCAAGCACGGCGATGGTCGGGTGGTGCCGGGCGAGCGCTCCGCGATGGGCAGCTGAGTCGATGCCGTAGGCCGCACCGGCGACGATAACCCGACCGCTGTCGCCATCCTGACCAACCATCCGGGCGCGGCAGCCGGGTGGTCGGAGTCCCTGAACTCCATGATCGACTCCGACCCCAGAACGAGAGACTCGATCTGGCAGGGCGTCAGCCTCGCGCTATCTGCTCTGGCCGACCCCCGCGTCCTCGACGCCGTAAGCCCGGGCCCGTCCGAGAGCTTCGACCCCGAAGCATTCCTGACCGGGCGCGGCACCCTCTATCTGCTGGCGACCGGTGCGGGGGCCGGGACCTCCGCATCTCTGGTGGCGGCTTTCATTGAAGACCTTGTGGAGACCGAGCGCCGGCTCGCTGCCCGCTCTGCCGGGGCACGCCTCGACCCGCCGCTGCTGCTTGCCCTGGACGAGGTGGGAAATCTGGCACCTCTGCCCTCGTTGCCGACACTGATGGCCGAAGGCGGAGGAACCGGCATCAACTGCTTGCCTGTGTTGCAGTCCCTTGCCCAAGCCAGAGACAAATGGTCCGAACATGCTGCCAACGCGATCTGGGATGCCAGCATCGTCAAACTGATCCTCGGCGGCGCTTCCAACAGCCGCGACCTACAAGACATCTCCACTCTCATCGGGGAACGCGATGAGCACACCGACTCCACCACCATCGGTGATCACGGGAGCCGCTCATCCCAGCGATCCATCCGCCGCGTGCCAATCCTTCCCCCGAACCGGCTGCGGACCTTGCCCTTCGGGACCGGCGTGACCCTGCTGCGTTCAGCGCCGCCGATCATCACCGATCTGCGTGCCTGGACACAACGCGCTGATGCCTCCCAGCTGACCTCCGACCGGCGCGAGATCGAAGCGCTCCTGAACGACTCCGCGCGCTCCTGACTTTGGCACCCAATGAGTGCCTTCCTGACACATGGCTCCGCGCACACAGCGTGAAGCCACGGACAGTCAGGAGACATCATGGCCACGATCAAGACCTCAGCGTCGATCAACGGATTCATTGCGTCCGAACCCAAGCTCGGCTACAGCGACGAAGGCCAAGCGAGGCTCTACGTCCGCATCGGCGTCAACCACTTCCAGCGTCTCGACGAAGGTGGCTTCCGCAAGCTCGAGCCCACCTTCCACGACCTGATCCAGTTCGGCCGTGAAGCAGAGCTGTCCGCCGACCGCTTCGTCAAGGGCGACGACTTCCTAGCTCAGGGATACGTCCGCGACTACACCCGCCAGGTCGATGGGGTCGAGCACCGACGAGCAGTTCGTGGCCAAGTGCCTCATGCACGACCCGAACCGGACCTCGTACACCTCCTACGCCGTGGACCGCCGGCCCTACGCCGAACGGCGCGCTGCCCGTGAACCCGTGACCGCGGAGCCCGCCAGTCGCACCCCGACACAGGCCGAGCCCTCAGCCATCGCCATCTGACCTCCCAGGAGCAACAACCATGACCGACAACAAAACCCAACCCCAGACCGTCGAGCCCGACTGGAACTTCACGCCCGACCACGACGAACCCGACGACGACCTCGATGACGACCTGAGCCTCGACGCTCCCGAGGTCGCACGCCCCATCAACTGGCGACTACTTTCCGCCAACGACGCAGAATACGAATGGCTCGCCCTCAACGAGTGGGTCCACTGGCTTCGCATCACCTTCGGCCTGCCCGCCAGCGTCATCCCACCGTTCTGGCACCGCCATTGGGAACTCGTGTGGGAACTGTCCGCGCTTCACCAACACTGGCTCGCCGCCTACGACCCCGGCCAGCACGCCTCCGCCGCCATCGGCTGGATGGCCGACTTCCACACCGCGATCCAGCGCCTACGCGACTGGACAGCCACATCCGGCACCCGCCTGGATCACGACCGTCCAACCCGCGTCACGACCTGGCCCGGCGAAGACCCCTTCCCCTCACCCATCGACATCGACATCCCCGACCGCGAAGAGGACTTCGTGGACTGGATGATCGCCGACGTGAACGCCCGCGCAGAAGCCGAAGCCGCCTTTCTGCGCGCCGGCGACGCTATGGCCGACGAAGCGTAGGTCGCGATGACCGCCGATGCCGCTCGACCGAGCGAGGCCCGTCATGTGCTGCGGGGCTCCCGGCGAGAACCGCCCGACGTGCAGCTGCTCGCCAAGATGTTTGCTCACTTGGCCCTAGACCTCGCGGAAACGAGCCGGACGAGCGCCGACACACGCACAGACCGCGGTCGGCAACCGGCCACAGGGTAGAATCAAGATCGAACACGTGAGCATCGACCCGCCGGTCGGTGCGAAGTGCAGGCAATATTGAACAGCCATCGGCTGAGCCGCCCGTCACCTCTCGCCGGGCACCACGTTGTTATCAGGACTGCGACTCTCGCACCGACCCATAGGTGGGTCCATAGCGAGAGGAACCGCCGCCATGGCACCCAAACTAAGCACACTGCCTCAGCCCCCGTGCACCAGTGCCGCTGCGGCGCGCGCCGTCGCCTACCTCCGCGTGTCCACCAAGGACCAGGCCACACGCGGAGGTCGTGAGGAAGGCTTCTCTCTTCCCGCCCAGCGCGAAGCCATCATGCACAAGGCACACGAGCTGGACGCCATGATCGTCAAGGAGTTCGTGGAGCCCGGCGAGAGCGGCAAGACCGCAGACAGGCCCGCGCTGAAGGCACTGTTGGCCTACATCAAGGAGAACCCAGTCGCCTACTGCCTGGTCCACAAGGTCGATCGCCTCGCCCGCAACCGGCTCGACGACGCGATGATCCACTACGAGCTACGCCAGGCCGGAGTGATCCTTGTCTCCGCCACCGAAGCGATCGATGAGACTCCATCAGGGATGCTCGTCCACGGCATCATGAGCTCCATCGCCGAGTTCTATTCCCTCAACCTCGCCACCGAGGTCACCAAGGGCCTGGTCCAGAAGGCCACCGCAGGCGGAACCCCGACCAAGGCACCCATCGGCTACCTCAACGTGCGGCGACGCGACCACGAAGGCCGCGAAATCCGAACCGTCGAGATCGACCCGGAACGGGCACCCCTCGTCCAGTGGGCGTTCCGCGCCTACGCCACCGGCGAGTGGTCCGTGCCCATGATCCACGAGGAACTGGAGGCACGAGGGCTGACGTCCCTTCCCACACCGAAGCGACCGGCCCAGCCGCTGGCGCTGTCCAGCGTCCACCGCATGCTGTCCAACCCCTACTACAAAGGCGATATCCGCTACCGGGGAGCGATCTACAACGGCACCCACACCCCGCTAGTGCCAGCTGAGGTCTGGCTGCGCGTCCAAAACGTGCTTGCCGCCCACAACTCAGCCGGAGACCGCCGCCGCCGACACGAGCACTACCTCAAAGGCAGCCTGTACTGCGGGATCTGCGGCAGCCGCATGATGATCTGCAACGCCCGGAACAAGAGAGGCGTCATCTACCCCTACTTCGTGTGCGGAGGTCGCCACTCCAAGCGCACCAAATGCACCATGCGCGCGATCCTCGTCGAACGCGCCGAACAACTCGTCACCGCGCACTACGCCACCATCCAACTCGACCCCCACACCAGGCATGCGCTGGAAGCAATGCTCACCGCGGAGTTCGACACCCTCCACGCCGAAGCCCTGACCGAACGCAAGGAACTCTCCGCCCAGCGCGAGGATGTCCTCAACCGGAGACGCGCCAGCCTCCAAGCGCACTACGCCGGCGCCATCCCGCTCGACCTACTCAAGGAAGAACAGGACCAGCTGGCAAGACAGCTGTCGATGATCGATGCTCGCCTGGAAATCCTCGACGACGAGTACGACACCGCCAGGGGCTTCCTCGCCGAATGCCTCGCCCTCGCCGGAGACTGCCACACCGTCTACCAGATGGGCTCAGACACCACCCGACGCATGGCCAACCAAGCACTGTTCACCAAGTTGTTCATCGACACCGACGAACACATCCGTGCCGAGCACAACCGGCCCTTCACACTGCTACTCAACCCCGACGTCCAAGCAGAGGCTCGCGAGTACGCGGACAACGAAAAGCTCCGTACCCGAACCCCTGACACCAATCACGATGTCAAGTGTTCGAGTACGGAGCGTGGAGTGGAGCTAACGGGACTCGAACCCGTAACCCCCTGCTTGCAAAGCAGGTGCGCTACCAATTGCGCCATAGCCCCGAGCCGGCAGCAGTTACAGGAACGTGCTTCCCGGACTATTCGACGGGATCGGAAACCTCGTACCAGACTGCCCGATCCTGAAGCTTCTTTTGAATGCCGACCCATCCGATATATCCGATAACGAATGCGAGGGCCGTGACTGCGATCTTCTTCATGATTCATTCCCTCCGTGTTCTTGCGTGGGCCTAGCTGGACTCGAACCAGCGACCTCTTCCTTATCAGGGAAGCGCTCTAACCGACTGAGCTATAGGCCCTCGCACTTCTGGGTGCCGATCTAGATTACCCCAGTGTTTCGCTGATTTCCAAACCTAAATCAAGGGATGTGTGCGGTGCCTCAGTAAACCTCGGGCCGCTGAGCCCGCCAGACGACGCCGACGCGTTCGGCGGCGTCGAAATCCGCGGAAGCAGGCGCAACTCCGGCGCTCTGTTCGCTATTCGTCGGTGACGGTTATGCGTTGGCCTCCGACGAGAGAAGCTATGAGGTTGTACAGCAGCGCCCCGACTGCCGCCATCGCCGTCAGAAGCACAACGTCGATGATGGCGATGATGACGGCGAAGCTCATCCACCGCCCGAACTCGAGGTACTCGCCGAGTCTGAGCAGGTCGGGCTGGTTGAGCGTCTGAAGCAGGTCGTCGATCTGGCTGAAAACCTTCATGTTGTTCAGAACGAACCATAGGATCATCATCGCGACGACGATCATGATGCCTATCGCAACTGATGTGATGAAGCCAATCTTGAGGGCCGACAGGGGATCGATCTTTGAGATCGTCATCTTCACCCGTCGGATGCCCACTGACTGCTTCGGTTGGGGGTCGGCGGCGAACTTGGCCCCCAATGCGGCCTTTCCCTTTGCCGCTGCCGCTTTGAAACCTGTATTGCGGGTATCGGCGGCCTCGGTCTGCCCACTCGTGGGGCGCGAGGCCGCCGTCTTCGGCTTCTCACTCATCGATTACTCCGTTGCTCCAGCCTGGTTGGCGTGATCTGTGGCGGCTTCCGTAGAAACCTCCACCACAGAGGCTACCGTGTCCGCGGCGTTTTCGCCTTCGCCGTCGGCCTGCCCGACCTCCGCTTCGATCGTCGTTTCAATGTTTCGAGCGATTGCGATGATCCTGTCACCGCCGTCGGGACGGGCGAAAGTGACGCCTTGGGTGTTGCGTCCGGTCTTCGAAACCTCGGCGGCAGAGGCCCGCATCACTTTGCCCGATTCCATGATGACCATGACGTCTTCGCCCTCGGTGACGAGGGCTCCCACGAGGTCTCCCCGTTCCTCGGTGAGTTTGGCGACCTTGATTCCCAAGCCGGCACGGCCTTGGATCCGATACTCATCGACCGACGTCCGCTTGGCGAAACCGCCCTCTGTGACGACGAAGACCTCCGCGTTGTCCCTGACCACCCTCATTGTCAGCAGCGAGTCGCCCTCGCGGAACTTCATTCCCGTCACGCCCGAGGAGGGGCGCCCCATGGGCCTCAGCGCATCGTCCGTCGCCTTGAAGCGAAGGGACATTCCCTTGCGGGAAACGAGGAGGAGGTCGTCGTCCTCATTGACCAGACAGGCAGCAACGACATGATCCGTCCCATTGCCGTTCTCACGGAGTTTGATCGCGATGAGACCGCCGGTGCGCGGCGAATCGTAGTCGCTCAGCCGCGTCTTCTTCACAAGGCCGTCTGCCGTGGCGAGCACGAGATACTGCGCCTGGTCGTAGTCCTTGAGCGTGATCGTCGAGGCGATCGTCTCACCCGGCTGGAAGGCGAGCAGGTTCGCAATGTGCTGGCCCTTCGCGTCGCGCCCCGCCTCGGGGATTTCGTATCCCTTGATTCGATAGACCCTGCCCAGGTTCGTGAAAAAGAGATGCCATTCGTGGGTCGAGCCGACGTCGAAGTGCTCGACGACGTCGTCCCCGCGGAGCGAGGCGCCCTTGATCCCCTTGCCGCCCCGGTGCTGAGCCCGATACTCGGAGGTCTTGGTGCGCTTGATGAATCCCCCGCGGGTGATGGTGACGACGACGTCTTCCTCGGGAATGAGGTCCTCGACCGACATCTCGCCGTCGAAGGGAAGGATCGTCGTGCGCCTGTCGTCTCCGTACTTGTCGACGATGGCGCCGAGCTCCTCGCCGATGATGGCGCGCTGGCGCTCCGGCTTGGCGATGATGTCCTTGTAGTCTGCGACGAGGGCGGCCTTCTCCTCGTACTCGTCGATGATCTTCTGGCGCTCGAGGGCCGCCAGGCGGCGCAGCTGCATCTCGAGGATCGCATTGGCCTGGTCTTCGTCGATCTCCAGCAGGTCCATGAGGCCCGTGCGGGCGAGGTCGACCGTCTGCGAGCCGCGGATGAGTGCGATGACGGCGTCCAGCTGGTCGAGCGCCTTGAGATAGCCCTCGAGTATGTGAAGGCGCTTGAGGGCCTCGCCGAGCCTGTATTCCGTGCGGCGGAGGATGACCTCCATTTGGAACGTCACCCAGTGGCGAACGAAGCCGTCAAGAGAAAGCGTGCGGGGAACGCCGTCGACGAGCGCCAGCATGTTGGCCGGGAAGTTGTTCTGAAGCTGGGTGTGCTTGTACAGGTTGTTGAGCACGACCTTGGCCACGGCGTCCTTCTTCAGAACGACGACGATGCGCTGGCCGGCGCGCCCCGAGGTCTCGTCGCGGATGTCGGCGATGCCGGGAAGGCGGCCGTCCTTGATGCCCTCGACCATCTTGTCGAGCAGGCGGTCGGGGTTGACCTGATAAGGGAGGTCGGTGACGACGAGGCACTGCCTGCCGTGGATCTCGTCCACTTCGACGATCGCCCGCTGAGTGATCGACCCGTGGCCGGTGCGATACATGTCCTCGATGCCACGGGTTCCGAGGATGAGGGCGCCCGTCGGGAAGTCAGGCCCCTTGATCCGCTGGATGAGGGCCGCGAGCAGCTCTTCTTTCGTCGCGTCGGGGTTCTCCAGATACCACTGGACGCCGGCCGCGACTTCTCGCAGGTTGTGCGGCGGAATCCGCGTCGCCATGCCGACGGCGATGCCTTCGGATCCGTTGACGAGCAGATTCGGGAAGCGCGACGTGAGAACGGTCGGCTCCAGAAGCGAGCCGTCGTAGTTGGGCTCGAAATCAACCGTCTGTTCCTTGATGTCGCGCACCATTTCCATGGCGAGGGGCGCCATCCGCACCTCGGTGTACCTGGGCGCGGCAGCGCCCAGGTCGCCGGGCGTGCCGAAGTTGCCTTGGCCCGCAACGAGCGGATAGCGCATCGACCACGGCTGGACCAGTCGCACGACGGTGTCGTAGATGGCGACGTCGCCGTGCGGGTGATAGTGGCCCATGACGTCGCCGACCACCTTCGCCGACTTCGAAAACGAGCTGTCGGGCCTGTAGCCGCCGTCGTACATCGCATAGATGACGCGCCTGTGCACGGGTTTGAGGCCGTCGCGCACGTCGGGCAGGGCGCGGCCCACGATGACCGACATTGCGTAGTCGAGGTACGACTTCTCCATCTCGCGCTGGAGGTCGACCCCCTTGATGAGGCCGTGATTGTAAACGGTGTCTTCGCTCACTGGTTCCTTGCCTTAGATGTCGAGGAATCGCACGTCGTGCGCGTTGCGCTGAATAAAGCCTCGGCGAGACTCGACGTCCTCGCCCATGAGGATGGAGAAGGTCTCGTCGGTCGCCGCGGCGTCGTCGATCGAAACCTGTTTGAGGGTGCGGGCCTCGGGATTCATCGTGGTGTCCCACAGCTCTTCGGCGTTCATCTCGCCCAAGCCTTTGTATCGCTGGATGCGTTGGCTTTCCTCGCGGGGAAGGCGAAGGCCCTTGCCTTTGCCTTCGACGAGCTTCTCGTCACGCTCGCGATCGGAGAAGACGTAGTCGTGGGCGGCATTCGTCCACTTGATGCGGTAGAGCGGCGGCATCGCCAGGTACACGTGCCCGCCCTCGATGAGGGGGCGCATGTATCTGTAGACGAGGGTCAGCAGCAAGGTTGCGATGTGGGACCCGTCGACGTCGGCGTCGGCCATGAACACGATCTTGTGATAACGGAGCTTGGCCATGTCGAACTCGTCGCCGATGCCCGTGCCGAAGGCCGTGATGAGCCCCTGGATCGTGTCTGAGGAAAGCGCACGGTCCAATCGCGCCTTCTCGACGTTGAGGATTTTCCCGCGAATCGGCATGATCGCCTGGTGTTCGGGGTCGCGCCCGTTGACGGCCGAGCCTCCCGCGGAATCGCCCTCGACGATGAAGATCTCGCACTCTTCCGGGTTGCGCGACGTGCAATCCTTGAGCTTGCCGGGCATCGACGCCGATTCGAGCACGCTTTTGCGACGCGTCGCCTCGCGGGCCTTGCGCGCCGCGGCCCTGGCGGCGAACGCCTGAAGGGCCTTGCGGATGATGTCCTTCGCCTCGTTCGGATGCATGTCGAGCCAGTCCGTCAGATGCGAATAGACCTGCTGCTGAACGAATGTCCGCGCCTCGGTGTTCCCGAGCTTCGTCTTCGTCTGGCCCTCGAACTGCGGATTGCCGAGCTTGACCGAGATGATGGCCGTCAGGCCTTCGCGGATGTCGTCGCCCGAAAGGTTGGGGTCCTTGTCCTTGAGCAGCCCTTTGTCTCGGGCGTACTTATTGATCACGGAGGTCAGCGCGGAGCGGAAGCCTTCCTCGTGGGTGCCGCCCTCGGTGGTGTTGATCGTATTGGCGAAGGTGTTGAGGGTCTCCGAGTAGGCGGACGTCCACTGCATCGCGACCTCGCATTGAATCTGCTTCTCACGGTCCTCCGCTTCGAAGTAGACGACGTCCGGATGGACGACTTCGACCTTCTTCGTCGTGTTGAGATGCTTGACGTAGTCGAGGAGCCCTCCCGAATACATGTAAGAGACGCTGCGGTATCCCGGCGTCGGAGAGCCTTCTCCCGTCTCGCCGGCGACTTCGTCGCCTTCGGGGGTGGCCGTCGGCCGTTCGTCGGTGAGCGTGATGCGCAGGTCTTTGTTGAGGAAGGCCATCTGCCGGAAGCGGCGGCGCAGGGTTTCGAAATCGTAGTGCGTCGTTTCGAAGATGTCGGGATTGGCCCAGAACGTCTGCGTCGTTCCGTGCTCGTCGGTTTGCGCGCCCCGCTCGAGGGGGCCCGTCGGGACGCCGTTTTCAAAGGAGATGCGCCAGATGTAGCCATCGCGGCGCACTTCCGTCTCCATTCGAGTCGAAAGGGCGTTGACGACGGAGACGCCGACGCCGTGCAGCCCTCCCGAAACCGCGTATCCGCCGTTTCCGAACTTGCCTCCGGCGTGCAAGATCGTCATGACCACTTCGACGGCGGGCTTGTGCTCCGTCGGGTGCTCGTTCACCGGGATGCCGCGGCCGTTGTCGCGCACCCTCAGGCCGCCGTCGGCCAAGATCGTCACCTCGATGTGGTCGCAGATTCCGGCCAGCGCCTCATCGACCGAATTGTCGACCACCTCGTATACGCAGTGGTGGAGTCCGCGCTCGCCTGTAGATCCGATGTACATGCCCGGGCGTTTGCGGACGGCTTCGAGACCCTCGAGAACGGTGATCGACGAGGCGTCGTAGGACTGGCCTTTTGAGACTTTGACGACGCTTTCCTCTCCGGGGACCGCGTTTTCTGCGGATGTTTCGTCTGTCGTCACGCTTGAGTTTCTCCTTCGCCTAAGCATGCGGAGCCCATCACGACGCCTGTGTGAAGCGCTGCCCCCGCTGCGGTAGGCCCCCACCAACAAAGGGGCCTAAGCAATTCTACCGCGCTTCACGGGATGAATGGACCAATCTGACCGTACGTGTGCTAGTGCACGTTTCCTCAGGGTTCCCCCGCGCATCATCCGTACGTGTCACGCGGACCCCGCCCTCGAACCGAGAAGCGGCCGTGTTTCCAACTCGGCTGCGACGGCCCTTTGACCACGATTTCCTTGACGACTCCTTCGCCCACCTCTTTGGCGAGAGTCGCTTCGAGGGTCGCTTGAAGGGCGCGGATCTGGGTTTCCCACGACGTCGACGACGTGCGCAGCGTGAGCCGTCCGCCGTCAGAGAAGTCTTCGACCGTGCAGTGCTTGGCCACCGTCGGGCCGACGATCTCAGGCCATCTGCTGGCCACGGACGCCACCTCGAGCCTCTCGCCCCACCCTTTGTCCCGAACATAGCGGGCGAGAATCTGGCCGATCGGGTGGGGGTCGCGGTGCGAAGGCCGCGGGCCGCTTCCGACGTCGCCCCATCCCGGGCCGGGGCTCTGCACCTCGTCGCCGAGAGGCTCGTCCGCATCGTGCGTCTCTCGGCTGCGGGCCTCCTCGAAAGTCCGCGCTGCCGACGGG
>ERZ773014.974-NODE-974-length-18760-cov-4.676129_pt1 | contig 18760 bp, 15 predicted proteins | sample MGYA00580841_ERZ773014 | MGnify/ENA primary metagenome ERZ773014 (study PRJEB29015, sample SAMEA2737989) | human oral metagenome | biome: human oral; feature: human-associated habitat; material: dental | place: China | collected 2067 ...
CAAAACAAAAATCCCCTATAGCACTTGTATTACAAGCACTATGAGGGATTATATTTTACTTCAATGTAGAATACAATTTTTTATACAGATATTGTATGCAGTTTTATTTTAAAGAAAAAGCATTAAGTATCACTGAAACAATGACAAATATCCATAAAGCTTTGCTTACTGTAGGCATGACATCCATTAATCCTGTTATATTTCCTTTTACAGCCGTCAAAGAGCTGTCACTGTAAAAGGCACAAACAGTTAATGCCGTAAGTACTAAACTTATAAATCTTAAAAATTTAGTTTCCCTGTTTTTTATTTTTTGATTGATATTTAATACAGTTGCTATTAAAGTTCCCAAACCAAAAATTAATATAAGCCACATTTTGCACCTCATTAATAAAATTATATATGTTTGTAACGGTTTATGTGATAGATAAATCATTATAGTGTAGGTAATTTAAGTTATAAATTTATTTACTTTGTTGCAATATATCCCTGAGCGGTAAGAAGTTCCGCACAAAGCAAAGCTCCACCGGCAGCACCTCTTAAAGTATTATGAGAAAGTCCTACAAACTTCCAATCGTAAATGCTGTCTTCACGCAGTCTACCTATAGATACTCCCATACCTTTTTCATGATCAACATCAAGCTTAACCTGAGGTCTGTCATCCTCTTCAAAGTAAGTGATAAATTGCTTAGGAGCATTAGGCAGATCAAGATCTTGAGGAAGTCCTCTGTACTCTCTTAACTTTTGTATAAGCTCTTCTTTAGTTGCAGCCTTTTTAAGCTTTACAAATACTGCTGCCGTATGTCCGTTTAACACCGGGACTCTAAGGCATTGACAGCTTATCTTAGGGCTTGTAGCCGGCACTATCTCTCCGTCTTCAATATGACCGAAGATTCTGAGCGGCTCTTTTTCACTTTTTTCTTCTTCCCCACCTATGTAAGGTATAACATTTTCTACCATCTCAGGCCACTCTGCAAAGGTTTTGCCCGCTCCTGATATTGCTTGGTATGTAGTAGCTATTACTTCATAAGGCTCAAACTCCTTCCATGCATTAAGCACAGGGGCATAGCTTTGTATAGAACAATTAGGCTTTACCGCTACAAATCCCCTCTTGGTTCCAAGCCTTTTCTTTTGTGCTTCTATGATCTCAAAGTGCTCAGGGTTGATCTCCGGTATAACCATAGGCACATCCTTAGTCCAACGATGCGCTGAGTTATTGGATACCACAGGTGTTTCGGTCTTTGCATAATCTTCTTCTATTTTCTTGATTTCTTCCTTGCTCATATCCACTGCCGAAAACACAAAGTCAACCTCTGCTGCCACTGCTTCTACATTATTAACATCCATTACTATAAGTTTGGAAACTTTGACAGGTATATCTGTAGGCATCTTCCACCTTTTTTCTACAGCTTCACCATAGGTTTTTCCTGCGCTGCTCGGACTTGCAGCAACTGCACAAACCTCGTACCATGGGTGGTTTTCAAGTAAGGATATAAATCTTTGACCTACCATACCGGTAGCTCCGAGTATACCGACTTTTAATTTCTTGTCCATATTTTCTCCTATTCAAGTTATAAGATATAGTATATTTATACACAAATTATTTATAAGCTACAATTTAAGCAAATGAACATATGCACAATATTATTTATAAGTTTTATACTATCAATAAAGGCAAATGACTCGGATAAATTGTAATGTTTATAATTATGTAGGAGATAATAATATAAATTCATCTAAATGGCAAGTGATTTTAATAACTGCTTTTTTCTTTACTCCTCTTTTGTGCGGAACTTTAGCTTTGCCTTGCATCAATATCTTGACTTTGCTCCTCTTTCTCCAAAGCTTCGCTCTCAGACTCGACTAAGTCAATACTTTCTTTTTGTTCATCCTGCTCCAAAGCTTCGCTCCCAGCCTTGACTAAATCAATATCCTGTCTTTGCCCTTCCTGCTCCAAAGCTTCGCCGTCAACTTTGCTTAAATTAAAAATCTGTTCTTTGCTTTCTTTTCTAATTTGTTCAATATCATCTATTTGCATCCTACTCTCAGACACATTATTTTTAGATTTTATTCCTTTGATAAACCATATCAAAATACATATTACAAGCACAATCATAATAAGGGTAGGTATAGGTGCTAAAACAAGTCCAAATAATGTATAGATAAATAAAAGCATGATCCAATAAATTATCACTGTTACTATATCTTCAAAATTTATATCTATAACCGGTGGAAGTATTAAATTGCCTATTTTAAAAAATATACTAAGCCCTAATAATGTTATCAAGCATAACCTTATTCTACTTCCCCATCTATTTTTAGCATTTGTCTCATTCATTTTTATAATTTCCTTTACTCTTAATATGTAATCATTTGCATAAATAATTACCTTATACACTGACATAATAATAATATTTAAACCGATATATGATTATATTTTTCCAATCTTTTAATCATATAAAGGTTTAAATATGAACTTGGTAATATAGTTATTTCATCACACATTTAAAAAATCGGTATTTACTGTTTCCACTGTCATATACCTGACTTATCTCATTGTCTTTTATATAATATACTTTGCCTTTGTTTGCTATAATCGTTTTATTATTATGCTTTTCTATCACATAACTATAAACGTTTTTTTCAGTTTCTTCTCTGCTATAATAATAAGTATTGTTTTCTTTATACTTTTTTTCGGCTTTATAAATTTTCACCATATTCTCAATATCGTCTAATGATAATTTATTATCAGGTTTATCCGATAGAAACAACTTGCCTTCTTCCTTATCTTCATATGTAAATCCATTTTCATATCTCCACTCTTCAGACTCATCCAACTTATCTGTAATATATGTGGGACTTGTTCTTTCACTCCATACATCAGTTGTATTTTGATCAAATATCCACGCCTGCCAAAACGGAATTCTGTATGCATATTTATTAAATATTGCATAATACCTATAATCAGCCGAGGTAATTGATGAAAATGTAGGGATACCATAATATTGATCACTATAATGTTTCATTACAATAACAGTACCCGAATTAAAAATAGCCGCAATATATAAAAGTTCAATCAAGATCAAACTTACTGCAAGTATAATAACTACTTTCCATGGACTTTTCTTTTTTAATAAATTCATACTGCACCGCTCCTCCTATATTAACTTAATTTATCCTGCTCCAAAGCTTCGCTCTCAGCCTTAACTAAGTCAATATCTTGCTTTTTCTTTTTTAGTTTATTTCTTGTCAAAATACCCCATATTATCAGTATTATAATTGCTGATAATGCAATCAACGCTAATACAGGGGGATATAGTATAATTATAATAATATAAATTAAGAAAATAAAAAGTTTTTCCAAAGTAAATCTAAAAATATCACCTAAGTCTGCATCTATAACAGTAGGAAGCAGTATATTGCCGATTTTAATAAGCAACTCTAAGCCCAGCAATATAATTAGTAATTTTCTTATTCTATATCCCCATTTACTTATAAAACTCTCTCCATTCATAGATTCAACCTTTTCATATAATATTTTTTAGTTAAATTCTTTGCTGTACTTATCGAAGTATACATTTATAATAAATGTAATCCTCTCCATCTTCATACACTTGATACACTTTATTATTTTCCACTTGATAAACATCTTTATCGCTTATTATAAGTGTCTTATTGTTATACTTTTCTATAGTATAATAGTCCGGTCCGAAAGCCTTTTCATGTATATACACTTTTACTAAACCTTCTACATCTGTTAAAGTTATTATGTCATCCGGTTTATATGATAGCAAGAACTTATCTGCATTATTATATTCATATATGTAGCTGTCCCCATAGTCTGATTTTGAATTAATGTCATTGTTAACATATACTCTATTTGATGTATGCCTACCTTCATTGCTTGGTGAGCTATTAAGTAAATCCGCCTGCCATTTTGGAATTCTATATGCGTATTTATTAACTATCACATAATACCTATGTTTTTCTCCAACATTAAATACATATTCAAGGAAGGAATTTCCCCAATTATTTTCTGTTACAATCACTATTCCGGAGCCAAATACAGCAGCAAGATACGAAAGCTCAATTATCACTACGCTTAGCACAAGTATAGCAAGTATCTTCCATGAATTCTCCCTAGTTATATTATTTAACGGATTTTTCATACAATATCTCCTTATCAACCTACTTAATGCTGTAAAAGCCGAAACTGTAAAGTTACTGTGTCAGCATAGGTTAAGCAATATATTTAATGCTCTTTTCTTTAAGTACCAAACTGTGTCTTTTTGCCCTTACCTAAGCTATACTAAGATAAAAGGCGGCAGATTTTGTTTTCTGCCGCCTTTGTTATATTATATCAATAATAAAAGGTTGCACACCTATCTTACTGCGTATATTATACAAAAGTTTTTATTTTATTACAATTATTTATTATATATCTTTCCTCTGTCCGCCCTATGGGAATCTTTAAGTTTATCCTTATCTATAACATTGCCCTTACAGTCCTTTATATCTTCCTCACTGTCCTTGTATATATTGTATATTAATTCTCCCTTTCCAAGTTTCATCAATTTCTCGCCCTTGGCGGTTTTTTTCATCAGGGCTACCTCGTCTATCGGGAATTTAAGCACATAATTTGCATCCGATACGGCTATGATATAGCCGGTATTCTCATCAAGTACCTTTACCGCTGCAAGTCTGTCTTCATCATTTAACTTTATAGCCTGAGTTTGCCTTACATTGGTTATAAATTCTTCATAGGCGGTTTTTTTCACAAGTCCCTGAGCGGTTGCAAATATAAGTTCTTTCCCTTCAAGCTTACTGCTGATTTCTATAAATAAAGCCTCTTCCTTACTCGTATCAAACTTACAGATATTATCAAGCGGTATGCCCTTATCTTTAAGCTTAAATACAGGTAAATCCTTTAACTTTATCTGATGCATATAGCCTATATCGCTAAATACAACTACCTTGTCATTATTTAAGGCTTCAAGTTTGTATTTATACTCCGTCTCTATACTCTCTGCATTTCTTTGGTAAGTTGACCTGTCTACAAGCTTTGCATAACCGAATCTGTCTATAAGCAGAACCACCTCTTCAGCCTTTTGCTCTACTTCCTCATATACAGCTTCCTTGGCATCTTCTATACCTGTAAGTCTTTTTGTTGCATAGTCTTTTTTTATCTTTTTAAGGTCATTTATAATCAAAGCATCCATCTTTTCTTTTGACTTAAGTATGTTTTGATACTCTTCTATATTAGCCAATGTATTCTTATGCTCTTTTAACAGTGCCTCAATCTCCAAGCCTATAAGTTTGTAAAGTCTCATATCAAGTATAGCCTGTGCCTGATTTTGAGTAAATGCAAGTTTTTTTGCATCGTTTTCCAAAGACTTAGTTCTAAATTTTATATCCTTAGTCTCGCCCTTGGTAAGACAAAGCTTTGCCTGATTTAGGGTCTTAGCCCCTCTTAATATTGCTATAATAAGGTCTATACAATCACTTACCTTAATAAGTCCTTCCTGTATCTCCTTTTTTTCAAGCTCTTTTGCCAACAATATATTGTACTTGTTTGTATTATTAGTGTACTGAAACTCAAGAAAATGTGACAGTATGTTTTTAAGCCCAAGTGTTTCAGGTCTTGAATTTACTATTGCAAGCATATTTATACCTAAACTGTCTTCAAACTTGGTCTTTTTGTAAAGTACATTTTTTATCCTGTCTATATCCGCATCTTTTCTTAGCTCAAGCACGATCCTTGTACCGTTTTTATCAGATTGATTGCTTATATCAACCACTTCCGGCAGTTTCCTTGTCTCAACCAGGTTGGCTATATCCTGTAAGAATTTATTTATTCCCGATCCTACCATGGTATAAGGAATTTCGGTAATTATAAGTTTATCCTTATCCGCTTTTTTTCTGCCAAGCTCCATTTCTATTCTGCCACGAATCTTAAGCTTTCCGCTGCCGCTTTCATATATGTCATATAAATCCTTTTTATTGGCTATGATGCCGCCGGTGGGAAAGTCCGGACCCGGCATTATTTCCATAAGCTTCTTAAGGCTTATATCCCTATTTTTCACATAGGCTATGCAGGCATCACATACTTCGGATAAATTGTGCGGTGCTATGGAAGTTGACATACCTACGGCTATACCCTCAGCACCGTTTATAAGTATGTTAGGAATCCTTACCGGCAATACTTCCGGCTCTTTATCAGTCTCATCATAGTTTGATACAAAATTTACAGTCTTATCCAAGTCCTTAAGATATACTTCTTCCGTAAACTTCATAAGTTTAGCTTCCGTATATCTCATGGCAGCAGCTCCGTCTCCTTCTATAGAGCCGAAGTTGCCATGCCCGTCTATCAGCGGCATGGACTTTTTCCAAGTTTGAGTAAGTACTACTAAGGTTTCGTAAATAGATGAATCTCCGTGCGGGTGGTATTTACCCATGGTATCTCCGACTATTCTGGCTGATTTTCTGTGCGGTCTGTCAGACAGCAGTCTAAGCTCGGACATATCGTATAGTACTCTTCTTTGTACCGGTTTTAAGCCGTCTCTTATATCGGGAATAGCTCTTGAAGTTATAACGCTCATGGAATAGTCCATATAGGACTGCTGCATTTCTTCCGAGTATTCCGTTACAATAATATTTTCCAAGTTTTTTCCCTCCCTTATGCGTCTATTACAGCCTGTGCAGCGTGTTCGTATATAAAGTTTCTTCTGGGCATGACCTCAGAGCCCATTAAAAGCTGTGTGATCTCATTAGCCATTCTGGCATCTTCTATTTCAACTCTTTTAAGCACTCTTTTCTTTGGGTCAAGTGTGGTCTCCCACAGCTGCTGTGCATCCATTTCCCCCAGTCCCTTATATCTTTGTAAGGTAAATGCTCCCTTGCTTTTTTTTCTGTACTCTTCCAATGCCTTTTCGTCATACAGATAGACTTCTTCGCCTTTTTTAGGTATAGCCTTGTAGAGCGGCGGCATGGCAATGTATATGTGCCCGTTGTTGATAAGCTCCGGCATAAATCTGTATATAAAGGTTAAAAGCAGGGTATCTATGTGGCTGCCGTCTACATCCGCATCCGTCATAAGTATTATCTTATGATACTTTAATTTGCTTATATCAAAATCATTGCCGTAGCCTTCCGAAAAACCGCAGCCGAAGGCATTGATCATGGTTTTGATTTCAGCATTGGCTAAAACCTTATCTATAGAGGCTTTTTCTACATTGAGTATCTTTCCTCTTATAGGCAGTATAGCCTGATACTTTCTGTCCCTTGCAGTCTTTGCGGAGCCTCCGGCGGAATCTCCCTCAACTATGAATATCTCACATTTGCTTGCATCCTTAGACTCACAATTGGCAAGCTTTCCGTTGGAGTCAAATGAAAACTTTGACTTTGAAAGCATATTTATCTTAGCTTTTTCTTCCGCCTTTCTTATCTTGGCTGATTTTTCCGCACAGGAGATGATTGCCTTAAGTGTATCTATATTCCTGTCAAGGAATCTTCCAAGCTCCTCCTGCACTACCGTACTTACCGCCTTGGTAGCATCCGCACTTGCAAGTTTGGTCTTAGTCTGCCCCTCAAATATAGGATCGGGGTGCTTGGTTACCACTATGGCAGTCATACCGTTTCTTGTATCCGAGCCGGTGAAGTTGGCATCCTTTTCTTTTAATATGCCAAGCTCTCTTGCATAGGTATTGATCATTTGGGTAAACCTTGTCTTAAACCCTACTATATGGGTTCCGCCCTCTTGGGTAAAGATGTTGTTACAAAAGCCGAGTATATTTTCCTCAAAGGCATCTACAAACTGTATAGCAACCTCTACTTCTATTTTGTCCGAAATCCCCTTTATATATATGGGATCATGCAAAGTTTCCTTGCCCTTATTAAGCTCCTTTACATAGGCACTTATTCCGTCTTCTTCATGGTATACTATCTCTTCTTTTATCTCATCTCTTAAATTTTTATAGTGTATATAGAGACTTGGGTTAAGATAGGCTGTCTCGTGCAGTCTTGATTTAAGCCAATCGGTTCTGAATGCCGTCTTTTCAAATATAGTATCATCCGGTAAAAAATTGATCTTTGTACCTGTTTTCTTTGTTTTGGCTATCACCGGAAGAAGCCCTTTAACAAGCTCTGTTTTTGGTACTCCCTTTTCATAGGAATCATGGTATACATTGCCGTTTCTTGAAATATACACATCCATTTTCTTTGATAAAGCATTAACAACCGAGGAACCTACACCATGCAGTCCGCCGCTGGTTTTATACGCCGAATTATCGAATTTACCTCCGGCATGAAGGGTTGAAAGTACAACTCTTGCCGCTGCAACTCCCTTTTTGTGAAGTTCCGTAGGTATGCCTCTTCCGTCGTCTTCAACCGTACAGGAACCGTCTGCCTCCAAAGTTATATATATGTTTTTACAATGACCTGCCAGGTATTCATCAACCGAATTATCAAGTATTTCATATATCAGGTGATTAAGACCTTTTTGCCCCACACTTCCTATATACATACCCGGTCTTTTTCTGACAGCTTCCAAGCCCTCAAGTACGCTTATACTGTCCGCATTATACTGTGCCATTTTTTCCTCCTGTTTAAGTAAGGATTTCTCATACAATCCATAATCTATAGAACTAAACTTATCTTTTCTATAAAGTTTATTATTAATTTTATTAGGGTTAGATTTTACTGCGATTAACGCAACGAAACACATTATATATTATTATTTTGTAAAAAGGCAAGTGTTTGTTCGATTTGTATCTAAGAAAAGCTGTCTTAAGGGACAATCAAACTTGCGGTCTGTAAAAGAAAGTCGAAACTTTATCAACCCTACTGCGAGTATGATTGAAATAAGGAGCGTTTCTGACCATTTCTTTATTGTGCATATATCCGATATATATTATAATCAATCCAAACTTTTATTATAAATCAGTTTAAGAGGTAATTATGGCGAATCTTTCGTATCATGAAAATGTAGATAAAAAAAATATAAATAAACTGAGGGAACTGGGCAGCGAACTTCCAAGTTATTGCAGGGAGTTTTTTAGGGGAATAGAGCCTCGTACCGGCTCACGCACACGCATAGCCTACGCCTATGATTTAAAAGTGTTTTTTAAATACCTGCTTAACAATAACCCTTACCTTAAAAAGAAATACAGCGATATCAGTGAAATAAGTCTTGCTGACCTTGACAGGCTAAAGGTTCCCGACTTTGAAGAGTTTATGGAATACCTAAAATACAGGGAAGATGAAGATAAGGAGCTGCTTAACAAGGACTTAAGTATAAAGCGAAAAATCTCCTGCCTTAAAAGTTTTTTCAAGTACTTTTACAAACTTGAAAGGCTTGAAAATAATTATATCTCCAGAGTCGGACTTCCGAAACTTCACCAAAAGGAAATAGTAAGACTTGATATCGACGAGGTGGCTCTTCTTTTAGATGAGGCTGAAAGCGGAGATATGCTTACGGATAAACAAAAAGCTTATCATGAGAAAACCAAAAACAGGGACTTGGCACTTCTTAGTCTTATGCTGGGTACCGGCATCAGAGTATCCGAGTGTGTAGGGCTTAATCTTACTGATGTTGATTTTAAGAATAACGGCATACGCATACACAGAAAAGGCGGTAATGAGGTTACCGTATATTTCAGTGATGAGGTTTGTGATACTCTTAACATATATATGGAAGAAAGAAAAACTCTTATTCCTATAGAAGGGCATGAGGATGCCTTATTCCTGTCCATGCAAATGAGGAGAATAAGTGTAAAAAGCGTTGAAAATCTGGTTAAAAAGTACGCTTCTTTAATAAGTCCCTTAAAAAGAATAACACCGCATAAACTTCGCAGTACCTACGGTACCAATCTTTACAGGGAAACCGGTGATATCTATCTTGTGGCTGATGTTTTGGGGCATAGTGATGTCAATACTACTAAAAAACACTATGCCGCTATAGAGGATGACAGAAGAAAAAGAGCAAGAAATATGGTAAAGTTGAGGTAAGAATTGTAGTGAGTATGTGTTTAATTTTACCACAAAACTATAAAAAAGTCTGTATAAATAACTCTTATAGAGAACATAAGAAAAACCTCTATAAATAAACCTTTTAAAGACTGTTGGAAAAAAACTATAAATAACTATTATATGGAATATAAGAAAAATCTGTATAAATAAAATAAGGATACCTGCTTAGTAAAACTTAGTCAGGTATTCTTATTTTGTAACTTATATTATTTTTAAGGGTCTACCCTTATCTTACATCATTCCGCCCATACCGGCACCTGCAGGCATAGCAGGAGCATCTTCCTTGATATTAGCCACTACAGACTCTGTAGTAAGTAAGGTACTTGCTACAGAAGTTGCATTTTGCAGTGCTGAACGAGTAACCTTGGCAGGATCAAGTATGCCTGCCTTGATCATATCAACATACTCTTCCTTATATGCATCAAAGCCTACACCTTCCTTAGCTTCCTTAACCTTGCTTACTATAACGCTTCCTTCAAGTCCTGCATTCTCAGCTATACGGAAAAGCGGAGCCTCAAGTGCCTTAAGTAAGATCTTGGCACCGGTCTTTTCATCTCCTTCAAGACTTTCGATAAGCTTTTCTACATCCTTGCTTGCATGTATGTAAGCTGAACCGCCTCCTGAGATAATTCCTTCTTCTACAGCCGCTCTTGTAGCATTAAGTGCGTCTTCCATACGAAGCTTCGCTTCTTTCATCTCCGTCTCGGTAGCTGCTCCGACTCTTATAACCGCAACTCCTCCTGAGAGCTTTGCAAGTCTTTCTTGGAACTTCTCCTTATCAAAGTCTGAAGTACTTTCTGCAAGCTGTGCCTTTATCTGCGCAACTCTGTTGTCTATATCTTTCTTTTCTCCAAGTCCGTCTACTATGATGGTATTTTCTTTTGATACCTTAACTGACTTTGCTCGTCCTAAAGCATCGAGTGTAGTTTCCTTAAGGTCTAAGCCGACTTCCTCGCTTATAACCGTAGCTCCGGTAAGTACCGCTATGTCCTTAAGCATTTCCTTTCTTCTGTCTCCGTATCCCGGTGCCTTAACAGCTACTACATTAAATGTACCTCTTAACTTATTTACTATAAGTGTGGTAAGTGCCTCACCCTCAACATCTTCCGCAATTATCAAAAGCTTTGAGCCGGTCTTTACTATTTCCTCAAGTATAGGAAGTATATCCTGAATATTAGCTATCTTCTTATCGGTAATAAGAATGTACGGATTGTCAAGATTTGCCTCCATCTTCTCCATATCTGTGCACATATAAGCTGATACATAGCCTCTGTCAAACTGCATACCTTCTACAAGATCAAGCTCTGTAAGCATAGTCTTTGACTCTTCTATAGTTATAACTCCGTCATTGGTAACCTTCTCCATAGCATCCGCTACAAGCTTACCTACCTCATCATCTCCTGCTGAAATAGCTGCAACTCTTGCAATATGCTCCTTACCGTTTATAGGCTCGCTCATCTTTGCAATAGACTCAACCGCTACTTCACAAGCCTTCTTCATTCCCTTTCTGATAACTATGGAGTTGGCTCCTGCTGCTATGTTCTTCATTCCTTCATTGATCATAGCCTGTGCAAGTACTGTTGCTGTAGTTGTTCCGTCTCCGGCTACATCATTGGTCTTGGTAGCTACTTCCTTAACGAGCTGCGCTCCCATGTTCTCAAATGCATCTTCAAGCTCTATTTCCTTAGCTATGGTTACACCGTCATTGGTAATTAAAGGTGCACCGTAAGCCTTATCAAGTACTACATTTCTTCCCTTAGGTCCGAGTGTTACTCTTACAGTATCGGCAAGCTGGTTAACTCCTGACTCAAGAGCCTTCCTAGCTTCTACGCCGTATTTAATTTCTTTAGCCATATTAATTTGCCTCCGTTAACTTCTTACTCTATTACTGCCAATATATCGTTTTGTTTTACTACTATAAATGTTTCATTATCAAGCTCTACTTCAGTGCCTGCATATTTAGAATATATAACCTTATCACCTGCCTTAACCTGCATGGTGATTTCTTTGCCGTCTACCACACCGCCCGGTCCTACTGCTATAACTTCTGCCTGAGACGGTTTTTCTTTTGGCTGTCCTGTAAGCACTATGCCTGACTTTGTGGTTTCTTCCGCTTCAAGCTGCTTAAGTACAACCTTATCAAATAAAGGTACTAACTTCATATGATCCTCCTGTTAATAAATTCATTTAGTTTTTAACTAGAAGAAATTATACTAAATTTTGTTAGCACTGTCAAGTGTTGAGTGCTAATTTATAAATAAAATTTAAATAGCAAGTTCCGCATACTGCTCAAAATCCTGCGAAGTTTTAAGAGAAAGTTGTGATTAGGATTGTAAAATAAAAGCTAAACATTGGTATCTGAACTATAACTCTAATTTAACCGCAAGTTTGGGTAGCTAAATATACATATGCAGCATGATGAATAAAAACAAGTTATTTGTAACTTATTTCCAAAACACTGTACTAATACTTTGGCAGTATTACCCTCTTTTCTATTGCTTCGGTAACCAATTGCAAAGTCTTACTTGTATTGGTCTTTTCACACATGTGACTGATATGACCTTTTATAACACTTCTCGAAAGACAGAGTTTTTTTGCCACCTCTTCCTGCGAGAGTCCCATTGCCAACTCTCTAAGTACTCTAAGCTGTGCGGGGGTAAATTTACTTATAGGTACCCCATATATATCCACATCCGGTGTTTTATCAGGGTACACTCTCTCACCCTTCATAGTACGCTCTATAACCTCACTTAAACTTATACAGCCATAATCCTTATACCAAAAACTTTCACAGCCTGCCGCCTTTGCCTTGGTGATAAATGTATACTCCGGCATTGAGGTGGTAATAATAATTTTTATATTAGGGCAGATTTTTTTAATATCTTCAGCCGCCTTAAGACCTGAGGAATCTCTGGCAGTACATACATCCATTAAAATCAAATCAACTTTTGTACTCATACATATAGGTTTGGCATTTTCAGCATCTTCTATGAATGTAAGTATTTTATACTCAGGCATGGCTTTAAGTTCATACTCCATAAGCTTTCTGGCAATCCTTGAATCATCTACAATAAGTACATTTACCATAACACCCTCCTATTTATACAAAAATGTAATCCGTATTTTAAATATTCCTTCTGTTTGAAGTTTAAACCCCGCTCCTTCTTTTTCCATCAACTTACGCAGTGCAGAAAGCCCGCTGCCTTCGCCGCTAAACTTTGTTTTTTTAGATCCGTTATCAAATATCACGACTTCTTGAAGATTTGCTTTTTCTTCAATTTTTATATACAGCTCATCCGCAGCTGCATGCCTTACAGCATTGGTCAAGGCTTCTCGTACGGCAGTGTAGTAAAGAGATTGATACGCTTTATAGGGCTTTTCCTTTGGAAAAAATATATTACAACCTATTAACTTTCCTACTTTTAAAAGCTCATCTTCAATCTCTGTAGCCTCCGAAACGATACCTATCCCTTTAATAATATCTATAGCTTTATACCATCTGGCTTCCAATTGCTTTAAGTCAAAAACACCGATACTCATATATTTGCTTTCTCTAAAAAACTGTCTTAAGCAGAGTATATATTCCCCCAATTCTCCATGTACAGCAACTTTGGCAAAGTATCTCTCCTTATCTTTGTTTACTTTCTCAAGTTCCATACTTAGCAGTTTAATTCTCTTGTTCTGATTTTCCAAACCTTCATTATCCGCATTGATCTCATCGGCAATACTTGCAAGGCTGCTTATATCAACAGCTTCTATTTGGACATAGTCTTCTGTTTTTGCACTTATCACGCTTTTCTTAAAACACCAAATACTTCCGTCATCAAGCCTATGATACAACTCGTATAAATTTTTTTTCTTTTTAATAAGCCCGGGATTATATTTATTTTTTTCAGCTCTTAATGATAATTCCTGCCATATAACATCTGCATCTATAAAAGGAATACCTAGGATTTCATGAATAAGCCTGTGCATTTTTTTATTAACTAAAATAGGCACTCCGCTTTTATCAGAAAAACTGAGTCCTTCAGGAAACTCATCAACTGCTTCAAAGATAATGGAATCATTAAAATTTTGCTTTTGCATCCTGCCTTTTTGCAAATGATATATACAAATAAAATGCAAACTTAAAAATAAAGTCTGTGACAGACTAAGAACCATATCATTTCCATAATTATATAAGACTCTCAGCCTAAAAAAACATCCGTAAATATACATATCCGATATACAAAGCAGTGCCATAAAAACATAGTATATATATTTTGTTAATGACTCACTATATGCCTTCAAAACAGAAATATGATAAGTTATCCAAACAAGGCTAAGAGTGGGTAATATAAAAAGCAACATTTCATATAAATATATTAAAACTCTTGTCATTCTTATACACCTTTCATCCCAATTACTAAGCCTTCATCCGTTTCATAAGCAGATGTAGCATAAATATTTTTAATATTTTCTTCCTTAAATCTATTATTAAGATATGTACTAAATCCTTGGTCTTTCACATTATTTGCTTTTACAATACTGATAATAAAATCCGTTTTGCTCTTCTCTTCTTTTCCTATAGAGTTTGCCAAGAATAAAACCTCTGACAGTCCAAAATCCAAAAATTCTATTGCATACTCCCAAATTCTGCAACAATAAAGACAAAATCCGCTTTTAATTTTTTTATCATCGGATATATTGAAAACAAGCTCGGTATTTATATTTAATTCTTCCAGTATTTGCTTAATTTCACTAAAACATAATCTAAGTTCGGCTGCATATATATATTCATTATTCTCACTTAGCAAATAAAGATTACTGTATCTTTTTATATAAGTCGCAATTAAGATAAGTTTTCCCAAGTAAGTGCTTGTTTGCTCGGCACTCTTAGCCGCTAAATCTTTTGATAAAATTGCAACACTGTTGATTTGATTAGAAAGCTCTAATGCAAGCGTATTGTAAATTCTCTTCCTTTCTTTTACTTTAACCTGCTCTGCTTTAACTGTACTCTCCAGTTTTGTAATTTCAAACTCATCATGGAGTTTTTTTTGCAGCTCTTTTAATTCCTTTATATAAAAATTAAGCTCCCTTACATCCTTGTCCCAAATCAAATATCCCTTGCTGAGTTTACTTATATATTTTTCTGTTATATCTTTCTCATGCACAACTTTATTTTGCTTAAGCTCCACAAATTCCTGCTTTGTAATCGGAGCAGTATTCTTAGATGCCCTGAACACATTGCCCTCTTCATCCGTAATCTGCATTGCTACAGTCGAGATGTCAAAAACTGTCTTATGATAAGCATTGACCGGAACCATTCCCACTGCTATACAACTTTCCCAAATAAATATTTCCATAAGAAAAAAACTGGCTATATTTTCTATAAATTCATACTCCACCACATAAGATCTCAGGTATATGGGCAGTATGTAGGCAAGTTCTATAAATACTATATAAAAGGGAACTCTTTTAAAAAATTTAAGTCTTTTTGCTCCTCCGCTTATTTTTAGAATATGCCATGACTTCATAATTTCCAATCCTATGACCCATACAAATACAAAAGCGGAAAGTGCTGTCATGTGAAATTGTAAATTAGGCTGCTTTTCACTCAGGATCTTTGTAAAAATCAAACTATGCATTTCGCTGCTTAAAAACAGACCGGTAAACACTATTGCAGGAATTAACAACAAGTATATCTTCCATGAAAGAATTGCACTTTCTTTACCTATGCAAAGTGATGAATAATATCCTAAAAGCGGTATAAAAAAGAAAGGTATACTTACAAAATAACCGCTAATTCTAAGAATACGCAGGTTGGTGTCATAAATACTTGTAATAAAAAAGCAATGTATAATATAAAACAGCATGATGGTATGTATCAAAAATAAATATAGGCGCACTCCCCTTTGTATAACCCTGATCCTTATCGTATTCCACCATATACTTAAACATAGCAAATGCAGTATAAAAGCAGCTATAGCAAAAGTCATATCACTAAATACACCGCTTACTCCCCCTGTAAACTCAGGGTGAATTTTAAATCTTGCAGTTTGGCTTTCAATTTGAAAGAGTAAAAAAGAGGCTAACAGTAATGCGGCAAATACAATTACAATATAAAATAACTGTTTATGATACAGTTTCATAAACTCTCTCCATAATTATATAAATATCATTCTTATTTCATTGCTAAAACCTTACTATTTTACAAGGTTTATATTACATTCTTTTAAGAATTTTGTAAAGTTATTTACTATGATATATTTAAAATCTGTAATAATAATTTAGTTTATATTGCATTATCCGGATATATTATCATTATAATAATTTTTGCATATAAAACACCACACGAAAGTGTCGTTTTGTAAATAATAGATTTTTTATGACTTAAGACCTTTAATACATGAATTTTGTCTAATAAAAACACACAGAATACTATAATTTAGCTTTATCGTACTCTGTGTGTTTTGCTTTTTATTTGATGTACTTATTTAAGAAACGATACACCGGTTACAGCCTCAGCCAAGTAACAGTTTGGTTTGCTCATTCATATTCATCAGGATAGCATGGAATTTCAGTTATAAAGAACCGTCCGCCTTTACCATATAACCGTCGGGTGTCCTTGTGTTGGTCAGCATAGCGCCGTCTCCACCTATGTAATACCACTTTCCTAAACTTTGCACCCATGCGTTAGTTGTCATAGAACCTCCTTCACTCATATAGTACCATTTACCACCATCAGCTACCCAACCTGTTACCATAGCACAGCTTGAGTTCATATAGTACCACTGTCCGTTGACTTTTTGCCAACCTGTAACAGCATAACCTGAAGCGTTGAATAAATACCATGAGCCACCTATCTTGACCCATGCATTATGTGGGTAAGATCCGTCTGCATTTTGATACCACCAACCATGAGCGTCTTGTTTCCAAGCACTTGATGAATTATTATTCTTAAGATTATTATCTTTCTTAGCACTACCTGTGCCTGCGCGTGAACCGCCGCCTAAACTGCCGCCGGAACCGCTGCCGGAACTGCCTCCGGAACTGTTGCCGGAACCTTGGTTTTGTCTTCTTTGTTCTTCTTGTCTTCTTTGCTCTTCTTGTCTTTCCTCATCGGTTATTTCAGGCTCAGGCGCAGGTTTTGTCCCTCTCGGACCGGTATATTCAAGTTTTTTACCTACCCAATGTCCGCTTCCGTCATCAACAAGTTCATAATAACCAAACTTAGTAAGCCTTAATCTACTTTCTTCATCTTTTAAACTAAAAACTATATACTTAGGGTCTGTAGGATCCCAATAACCTATAAGATTGTCTTCCAAACCGCTCCAATAAGAATTATTTGGTAAATTATTTAAAAATTCGCTAATCTCTCTACCTAACTTGCCACTATCCATATATCCTTCATATCTGATGCAATCCGGCAAATATCCCTTTTGTGCATATGCCAATAAGAGTTGATCCAAATCATATGACTTACAGTACTTTGCTACATAGTTCATATAGTCAAAGCCATATGTGTCACTGTAAGCAATATCTGCCCATCTGTATTTTCCTTTATTGGCAAATGCACTTTTATCACTTCTTCTCAATCTATAGATAGTATTATAAGGTATCATTAAAAAAGTGTTCCTTGGAACTTTTATAACATTGTCATCATCATTCCAGGTGGGATCTACCATAAGATATTTATTATCCCTTGTATATACCAAATTCCATGCATGATCTGAAGGTCTTGATGACCATATTTCTGCATCTCCTCCATCTACAAGACAATGAAATCCCGCCATAGTCATAACAAGCTGAAAAGCTCTTGCATAAGAAGTACATACTCCCTTGCCGTCAATCAATACTCCGTAGGCTTTTCTCGAATCCGTATCGGTAACTTTTATGCCTCTGCTTTCATCATAGACTCCTTTATCATAATATGCATGGTCTATAATATAATTATTAATAGCATATACTTCCTCTATTCTTGTACCATCTGAGTATATACCTATTTCGTCTATGATTGCTTCCGCCTTGTCAAGTAAAGCAAGCTGCTTAGCCTTTCTTTGAGCTATATTCGGATAGGTATAATCAACTTCAAAGGTATAATATTCTACAACACCGTATTCATTTGTATGTTGTATTGCATTTTTAATTCTGCCGCCAACCTCTGCAAGGTAGGGAAAAGAATCTTCTTCCATAATCAACTGATTTTGCCAACCGGCTTCCCTTATTACTCCAAACAGATCTTCCGGTGTAACATAGGGACTTTCATCTGAAAAGCGCTTATCAATTCTAATAGGTGTTACACCGAAAGTTAGTTGTTCAGCAATATAACGAGTTAAATCCGAACCTCCTCTTATCAGTTTTCTCATTCTTCTTCTGGTTTTTCTGTCATATAAAGGACTTATCGAATCGTCTTTTCTACCTGCATTATAAAACTTGATTTCACTGTCAGAATTTATTCCGTGCCTTGCACCGTAGTCAAGCTCATAGTCATCAAGGGATACCTGCGAAAAATCAAAAGCTTCAAGACCTTCTTCAATTAAACTTCTGTCAAAAAAATCTTCTTCAATACTTGTAGGCATAAGAGCTGAATCTTCATTTTTTTCAGCATCGCTTGCACTGGCTTTTATAAAATTTTTTGTAAAATCATCACTTGATACATATTGCCCTGTGTTACCTGAAGCATATGCGCTCACTGAAGCATTTGGGAAGATTTGTCAAGGACATAAACAAAATTTCTTTGACAAATTTATATCTT
>ERZ773014.975-NODE-975-length-18736-cov-21.146727_pt1 | contig 18736 bp, 13 predicted proteins | sample MGYA00580841_ERZ773014 | MGnify/ENA primary metagenome ERZ773014 (study PRJEB29015, sample SAMEA2737989) | human oral metagenome | biome: human oral; feature: human-associated habitat; material: dental | place: China | collected 2067 ...
TAAAATTATCAACAGATGGAATAGACTTAACTAATGTTAATGTTGGAGAAAAAGTTGGAGATAATTCACTTGCTCTTGATTTAAAACCAGCAGTTGAGATAGGTATACCAGCAATAGTGGCAGGAATAAGTACTCCAGTGGTAGTAGGTGTAGTAACAATAGGTGGAATTGCCTATTATATCTCAATGCCCGAAGAACAGAAAGAACAATTAAAAGAAGAAATTTCTCAAATATATAAAGATGTAAAAGAAGGATTTGGAAATATACTGGATAAAGAAAGTTCTAAAAATCTTGTGGCGGATATAATTAAAATTAAACTAAAAGAAAGAGGTATAGAAGCAGATGGAAAAATAGATAAAGATGGAAATGTTATGTATACAATGATACCTGTTCCAGAAGAAAAAAGAGTTTTTAAACTTCCTCCATTTCCATTACCAGAGGAAGAAAAAAATCCACAACTTCCTCCAATGGATCCTCCAAAACAAGAAACACAAAAAGAAAAATGGGAAAGAGAGGAAAGAGATAGAAGAGAACAAAAAGAAAGAGATAATGAACGAAGTAAGCCAAATGGAATCCCATCACCAGAAGAAAGACCTGTTACTATATATAAAATTCAGTATAAAGAAGGAGATCTTGTTGAACTTCCTCTTGATGAAAATGGAAAAATAAAAGATGGCTTTATTGAAGTAAGAAGTAGAGATGGAAAAGGAAAAGCATATGTAAATGAAAAAGATAATGGTTATTGGGAGAAAGATAGGAGAGCGGGAACTAGTTTTGCACATGGAGGTTCATATTGGAAAAGATATCCTTCAAGAAGAGATGCAGAAAAATCTGAAAAGAATAGAATAACAATAACTTCTGGTGCAGAAATAGAAAATGATGAGGATACTTCAAAAAAAGGAAAAGGAAAGGTTTTAAGAAAATGAAAGAGTATATCCTAAATACATTTAAAATTGGTATGACTGAAAAAGAAGCTAAGAAATATTTTTCTAAAGAAATAAAAAAAATGAATATTATAGAAAGAAAAATTTATTTAAGAAATGAAAGAAAGTATTTTAAATTTTTAAAAATTTTATTAAAAAGAAACAAAAAATTTATATTAAAAATAAGAGAGTATTTTAAATATGAAATTGCTAATTTATTTAAGAGAGAGCAAAAAATATTAAAAAAAGAAATAAGAAATATAAATAAATTTAATTTTAAATTTAAAAACATGCATTTAAAAAAGAAAAAATATCTTGAAGTTTTTTTAAAAATAAGTTATAGAGATGCTTTTGGTTATCAAGGAATGTATAGTGTATTTTTTCCTAATGATAAAGTATATATTGAAGCTATATCAGATTATCAATATATTATTATTTTTATGAATGCTAATAAAAAAGGAAAAATAACTAAAATAGCTAGAAATTGTAAATTATTTGTTGAATTACTATATTAGAAAAAATATATATTTAAAAAATTATATAAATGTCTGTATAATACATGAGAAATAGATAGATTAAAATGGTGGTGTAGTAAGTAATATAATAGAATTGTAATATAAAAGTCTAGTAAATCTTAGTAAGAAGTTTTTTGAATAGCAATAATTCACTGGTTAAAAATATAATTTATAAAAAATCTGTCAAAATAAAAGTTGACAGATTTTTATTTTTTCTATGGTATAATATATAATTAGAGGAGATATAGATGAAATATAATTTTAAAGAATTAAAAGAAATTGTAAAATCAAAAATGAGTTTAAAAAGATTTACACACACACTTGGTGTTGTAGAAATGTCAGAAAAATTGGCAAAAAAATATAATGCTGATATTGAAAAATGTAAAGTAGCTGCTTTGCTTCACGATATATGTAAAGAAATGGATATGAAGTATATAAAAAATATTTGTAAAAATAATTTTATGAGTGAGTTATCAGAAGAAGATTTAGAAAATAATGAGATATTACATGGCTTTGCAGGATCTTATTATGTTAAAAATGAATTGGGAATTGATGATAAAGAGATTTTATCTGCTATAAAATATCACACTGTTGGTGCAAAAAATATGACGTTGGTTGAAAAAATTGTATATATTGCAGATGCCATAGAATATGGGAGAAATTATCCAAGTGTTGTAGCAATAAGAGAAGAGACATTTAAGAATTTAGATAGAGGTATCCTTATGGAGATAGAGCATAAGGAAAAGTATTTAGAGAGTATAGGAAAGAAATCACATCCTAATACAGAGGAGTTAAAAAAAGAACTTTTGAAAAAAGAGGAGGATTTATGAATTTAGAAAAAGATTTAGAAAAAATCAAGGAACTTTTAAAAGATGTTAAATATTTAACTTTAGATCAAATAACAAGTTTTCTTGATTGGTCACCTAAAAAGAAAAAAGATAATAAAACCATAATTTTATCTTGGATAGATTCAGGAGATTTAATTATGGATAAAAAACATAGACTTTCATTACCAGAAAATTCAGGTTATGTAAAGGGAGTTTTTAGAATTATAAAAAATAAATTTGCTTTTGTAGATAGAGAAGATTCAGAAGAAAAAGAAGGAATATTTATTCCAAAAGATGAATTTAACAATGCTTTAGATGGAGATACTGTCTTAGTTGAAATAACAGAAAAGAAAAAAAGTGATAAAGGTGCAGAAGGTAGAGTAGTAAAAATAATTGAACATAGAAAAAATACTGTTGTTGGAATTTTAGAAAAGAGTAAAAATTTTGCTTTTGTTATTCCAACAGGTTCTTTTGGTAAAGATATTTATATACCAAATTCTAAAATAGCTAATGCAGATAATAAAGATTTAGTTGCAGTAGAAATTACATTTTGGGGAGATGATGATAGAAAACCAGAAGGAAAAATTATAAAGGTTTTAGGCTCATCAACAAATAGTAAAAATATGATAGAAGCTTTGATTTACAGAGAAGGTTTAAGTGAAGAATTCTCTAATGAAGCAATGCAACAAACTAAGGAAGTTATAAAAGAAAAAATAGATTATTCAAATAGAAAAGATTTAACAAAATTACCAATAATTACAATAGATGGAGCAGATGCAAAAGACTTAGATGACGCTGTTTATGTTGAAAAGTTAGAAAATGGTAACTATAAGTTGATAGTTGCAATAGCAGATGTTTCTCACTATGTAAAAAAAGATACTGTTTTAGATTTAGAAGCTAGACATAGAGGAAATTCAGTTTATTTAGTAGATAGAGTTTTACCAATGTTTCCAAAGGAAATTTCAAATGGAATATGTTCTTTAAATGAAAAAGAAGAAAAGTTGACTTTTTCTTGTGAAATGGAAATAGACTTAAAAGGTGATGTTGTAAATTATGAAGTCTATAAGTCAGTTATAAAATCTGTTCATAGGATGACATATAAGGATGTAAATGCAATTTTAGATGGAGATAAAGATTTAATAAATGAATATTCAGATATCTATGAAATGTTAAAGCAAATGCTTGAATTATCTAAGATATTAAGAGCTAAGAAGTTTACAAGAGGAAGTATTGATTTTGAACTTCCTGAGCTAAAAGTTGTTTTAGATGAAGATAATAATAAAGTAGAAAAAGTTCTTTTAAGAGATAGAGGAGAAGGAGAAAAAATCATAGAAGATTTTATGATAGCAGCAAATGAAACTGTTGCAGAAAGAATATATTGGTTGGAACTTGCCTCAGTTTATAGAACACATGAAAAACCTGATAGAGAAAAAATAGTTACACTGAATGAAATACTTGCAAAATTTGGATATAAGATACCAAATTTTGATAATCTTCATCCTAAACAATTTCAAGAAATTATTGAAAGATCTAAGGATAAGGAAACAAGTATGTTAGTTCATAAAACTATATTAAGAGCTTTAAAACAAGCAAGATATACAGTTGAAGATATAGGACACTTTGGATTATCATCTTCACATTATACACATTTTACTTCTCCAATAAGAAGATATGCTGATTTAATGGTTCATAGAGTTTTATTTTCAAGTATAGATAATTCTATAAAACAATTAAAACTGGCAGATTTAGATGAAATAGCTCAACATATTTCTAAAACAGAAAGAGTAGCTATGAAAGCTGAAGATGAAAGTGTAAGAATAAAACTTGTTGAATATATGCAAAAGAGAGTTGGAGAAACTTTTAATGTTATGGTTACAGGTTTTGCACAAAAGAAAGTATTTTTTGAAACAGATGAACATATAGAATGTAGTTGGGATGTTACAACTGCAATCAATTATTATGTTTTTAATGAAGAGAATTATTGTATGGAAGATACTAATAGTGATACAGTTTTTCGTCTAGGTGATAAAATAGATGTCATCTTAAAAAGAGCAGATTTATTAACCTTAGAAATTGCTGTGGTACCACTAGATGATTTTTAATTAAAGTGAGGAAATTATGATAATTGCAAATAATAAGAAAGCTTTTTTTGATTACTTTATAGAAGAAAAATATGAAGCAGGAATTGAGTTAAAAGGTAGTGAGGTAAAATCAATTAAAGCTGGCAAAGTTAGCATAAAAGAATCTTTTGTAAGAATTATAAATGATGAAATATTCATAATGGGAATGTCAGTTGTTCCTTGGGAATTTGGAAGTGTTTATAATCCAGAAGAGAGAAGAGTTAGAAAATTACTTTTACATAGAAAAGAAATTAAAAAAATTCATGAAAAAGTAAAAATAAAAGGTTATACGATAGTTCCATTGGATGTTCATTTATCAAAAGGCTATGTAAAAATACAAATTGCAATAGCTAAAGGAAAAAAGAATTATGATAAGAGAGAAAGTATAGCTAAGAAAGACCAAGAAAGAAATTTAAAAAGAGAGTTCAAAAGTAATAATAGATAATTAAATTTTAAAAAATAATAGAATTGTGGTATAATTTTTAACATAAATTTAATTTTAGGAGAATTTTAATGAAAAGAAAATTCATTTTTTTACTTATTCTATCAGCTATTATAATAAATAGTAAATCCTATTCAGAAAACGCAACTGCTGATTCTGATGAAGTAGTTATAGATTTAAATGATAATACTATGACATCAGAAAGAGGAGTTGTAGTTACTAATGGAAATATGAAAGGTTTATTTTACAAGTTACAAAGAGATCCTGTAACAGGTGAAATAACATTTACTAATAATGCTTTAATGAACATAAGTCAACCAACAGGAAATATAAAGATTGAAACAGAAGGTGGTAAAGTTTCTCAAAAAGATGAAAAAGGGGAATTTTATAATAGTTTTGCTTATATAAATGTTGCTAAAATGACAGGAGCAGAAGCACCTAATGACAAGATTTATTTTGGAAGTCCATATATAAAATATGAAGATGAAAAAATATATGCAAAAGATGCTTGGGTGACAACAGATTTTAATATAGTTAATTTCCAAAAAGAGCCACAAAAAGCTGGTTATCATATATTTTCAACAAATGTAATAATAGAACCAGATAAACAGATAACATTAAAAAATTCCGATCTTTTTATTGGAGAAAAAGATGTTATGCCTTTTACATTCCCTTGGTTTAGAACAAATATAAGATCAGGTTCAACAGTCCCTTTATTTGTAACTATTCAATCAAAAGATGATTATGGTGCTGCAACTTCAATGGGATTCCTTTATGGAAATAGAAAGGATAAATTTAGAGGAGGTTTTGCACCTAAATTTGCAGATAAAATGGGGATATTAGTTGGAAGATGGGAAAACTGGTATAAATTTGATAATGCAGGGGAAACAAGATTAAATATTGACGACTGGTTAATTTATGCAAAAGAAAAATCTGAACCTAAAAATAAGGATGAATTACAAGATTATGAAAGAAGACGTAAAAGATACAGAGTAGAATTAACACATGATTATGATGGAGATAATGGAAGTTTTCACTTTATCTCTCAAAATTCAACTAGAAGTATGGTTGGAAATTTAACTGATGTTATGGAAAAATTTGATAACAATAATTTGTACAGTACTTTCAAAATAGATAGACTAAAATATGATAAGAATATAGGTTTCTATAATTTGGATGCCAATTTATTTAATTTGGGTGAAGCAAAAGATTTAAGTTTCACTGGAAAGATGAGTTTAGTGAGTGATAAAAAAGCCTATGGACTTTTAGTTTATGATAAAATAGATGATATATCTTATGGTTCTACAATAGATCATGACTTATACACTAATCTTTCATTGACAAAAGATAATGATAAATTTAGATTAAATGCTAGATATGATTATCTATATGATATGGATCCAGGTTCTACAGGAAAAGATAATATGTCAAGAAATGAAAGAGTGGGAGCAGATTTCTTATTAAAAGAAAATGGTTTAAGTATATCTTATGATAAAAGAAGAGGAGATGATTATAGAAGTCTTAATTTCTGGGAAGAGGATATAAATTCATCTTTAAAATATAGAAATATTTTAGGAATAGATTTTTCTTATACTCCTACAACAGTTGCAAAATATGAGTTTAATAATTTTGAAAAAATAAAAGTTTCTTTAGGAAACTATAAAGCTGGAAATTACATATTTACTCCATCAGTTTCATATAATTATTTAGATAGAAAACTAGATACAACCTTGGATAATTATAGGAGATCTGTACTTGGAGATGGAAGAATAGCTGAATACAATAGATATGAAAATATAATATATGATAATACTTTAGAAAGAAGGACAGACTTAAATTTATCTAATGATAATGAAACTTATAAAGTAGGTCTTGGTAAAGTAACTTCTGAAATTTGGTCAAGAGAAGGACTTTTTGATGGAACATATAAACAATATGAAAATAAATCTAAATTCTATGAAATACAATTAGGCAGACAGAATTTACCATTAGGAAATATGGGAACTTTTGGAATAGATGGAACATTTAGGCAAGATGAATTTGATGGCTCATCAGACAAGACTAATCTTATCAATTTAAAATTAAATAATGATTTATATTTGTACAAAACTGAAAACTTAGATGTAACTAATAAATTTAAAGCTGAAATTCAAAAATATAATTTTTCAGGTAATAAAAAGAATGAAGAAAGAAGATTAATTACAAAAAATGATTATATAAAATTTGATAATAGTTTAGTTTTTGATGGAAAATCAACAATAACAACTTATGACATAGGATATAAAAGAACTAAGAATCCATTTGGTGAAAAAAATAAAAGTGGAGAACAACTTGTAACAGGACTTGGAATAAAGTTTGATGAAGATACAAATTTAAACTTAAGATATACTGATGATAAAAGGTTTACTTCAAAGACTAAGAGCGAAAAAAATGTAAATGATTTGTCAATGAAACAATATTTAATAAATTTTGAAACTAAAAAATATAGTTTAGGCTTCTCAGGAACCAATATTGATTTTAAAGGAGATGATTTTGGAACAACTGTTGATTTCAGAGAAAAAGCGAGTCAAAATAGGGTGAACTATGGTTATAAGTTTGATAATAGTAAATTAACTCTATCTTATGCACAGGGATCTAATAATTTAAATACTGAAGATGGTAAATATTTAGATAAAAAAAATAGGTTATACACTGTTGCTTATAATATTTATGGAGATGTAGAGCAAGATTTTAGTGCCTCATATGAACAATATAGATATGGCAAAAATAGAGTGATAGATGACATAAGAAATACAGATACCTACACTTTTGTTTATGACTATAGAGATAAGAGATTTGAACAAGAAGAACTTATGAAATATGCAACTCTTGAATATGAAAAGCCAAAAGATCAAATAACTAATGATGAAATAGAACAAATTAGAGCTATCTTAGATAGAAAAAGTAGTTTCTATAATCAATTTGAGTTAACAAGAATTCAAGATGAAACATTTAGAATAGGAAATTATAAAAAGACTTTAAGTGCTTATGTAAATTTTGAAAAAAATAATAAGAGATATTCTCAAACTGGGGATTTAAAAGATTCATTATCTAAATTTTCAGGAGGACTTACTGTTTCATACAATAGATTAGGTATAGGTTATAAATTTACAGAAAAATCTAGTTGGAAAAGATCTGGTGGAAATTATAAATGGAGTAAAGATACAAAAGAACATGAAATAAGTATACTTGCAAAAATAGGAAAACCAAGTCAAGGTTGGAAAATAAAGACTTATGCAATGTTTTATGATAATAAAAATGATGCTACAAGCTCAAGAAATAGAAAAAAGACACTTGATAGTATTGGTATTGAAATAGGAAAAGAAATGGGGTATTATGAATGGGCTGTATCTTATGAAAATAGATACAAAACCTCTAGTAGAGACTATGAGTGGAGAGTTGGGGTTCACTTCACATTGCTAACTTTCCCAAATAATTCATTATTTGGAATAGGAGCAAAAAATAGTGGTGGTAATAAATCAACTAAACCAGATGGATATTTATTAGATAGACCTAGTCAGTTAAAAAATAGTTATTAAAATTGGAAAAATAGCTCATTGCTAGCTAAAATTTAGAATGCAATTCACTATTTTTCTGTATATAAATTAGATGAAGAAGGAAAGGATTACAAGGGGGAAAAATGTTAGTAAAATATAATGGAGAAAGTAAAGAGTATAATAGTAATGTTAATATGTTTGAAATAGCAAAAGGAATTTCTAATTCTCTTGCTAAAAAATCAGTAGGTGCAAAAGTTGATGGTAAAAATGTAGATATGTCTTATGTGTTAGATCATGATGCAGAAGTTGAATTCATAGATATTGACAGTCCAGAAGGAGAAGATATAGTAAGACACTCAACAGCTCACTTGATGGCACAAGCTGTATTAAGACTATATCCTGATACAAAGGTTACAATAGGGCCAGTTATAGAAAATGGATTCTATTATGACTTTGACCCAGTTGAACAATTTACAGAAGAAGATTTAGAAAAAATTGAAGCAGAAATGAAGAAAATTGTTAAAGAAAATATAAAATTAGAAAAATATGTATTACCAAGAGATGAAGCTATTGATTATTTTAGAGATGTTGATAAAAATAAATATAAAGTTGAAATTGTTGAAGGAATTCCACAAGGAGAACAAGTTTCATTCTATAAACAAGGAGATTTTACAGATTTATGTAGAGGAACACACGTTCCTTCAACTGGGTATTTAAAAGCATTTAAATTAAGAACAGTTGCAGGAGCATATTGGAGGGGAAACTCAAAAAATAAAATGCTTCAAAGAATATATGGTTATTCTTTTTCTAATGAAGAAAGATTAAAACATCACTTAAAACTTATGGAAGAAGCAGAAAAAAGAGATCATAGAAAATTAGGAAAAGAATTGGAATTATTTTTCCTAAGTGAATATGGACCAGGATTTCCATTCTTCTTACCAAAAGGAATGGTAATTAGAAATGTTTTAATTGATTTATGGAGAAAAGAACATGAAAAAGCTAAATACTTACAACTAGAAACTCCTATAATGCTTAATAAAGAGTTATGGGAAGTTTCAGGACACTGGTTTAATTACAGAGAAAATATGTATACATCAGAAATAGATGAGTTAGAATTTGCTATAAAACCAATGAACTGTCCAGGTGGGGTATTATCTTTTAAACACCAATTACATTCATATAAAGACTTACCAGCAAGACTTGCAGAGCTAGGTAGAGTCCATAGACATGAATTTTCTGGTGCATTACATGGACTTATGAGAGTAAGATCATTTACACAAGATGATTCTCATATATTTATGACTCCTGATCAAGTTCAAGATGAAATTATAGGTGTTGTAAATCTTATAGATAAATTTTATAGTAAATTGTTTGGTTTTGAATATGAAATAGAGCTTTCAACTAAACCAGAAAAAGCAATAGGTTCTCAAGAAATTTGGGATATGGCAGAAGCTGCACTTGCAGGAGCATTAGATAAATTAGGTAGAAAATATAAAATAAATCCAGGAGATGGAGCATTTTATGGACCTAAACTAGATTTTAAAATAAAAGATGCTATTGGAAGAATGTGGCAATGTGGAACTATTCAACTTGACTTTAACCTACCAGAAAGATTTGATGTAACTTATATAGGTGAAGATGGAGAAAAACATAGACCAGTAATGCTTCATAGAGTTATATATGGTTCAATAGAAAGATTTATTGGAATTTTAATAGAACACTATGCAGGAGCTTTCCCTATGTGGCTTGCACCAGTTCAAGTAAAAGTTTTAACTCTTAATGATGAATGCATTCCTTATGCAAAAGAAATTATGAATAAATTAGAAGAATTAGGAATTAGAGCAGAACTTGATGATAGAAATGAAACTATTGGATATAAAATAAGAGAAGCTAATGGAAGATATAAGATTCCTATGCAATTAATAATTGGTAAAAATGAAGTTGAAAATAAAGAAGTAAATATTAGAAGATTTGGTTCAAAAGATCAGTTCTCTAAATCACTTGATGAATTTTATAATTATGTAGTTGATGAAGCTACAATAAAATTTGACAAATAAAGGAGTAACTACATGAAGAAAATATTATTAATGTCATTATTATGTTTAACTATTGTTGCTTGTGGGAAAAAGGAAGAAGCTAAACAAGAGACAGCAGAAATAACAAATGTTGCACAAGAACAAGATTATGGAGTACCTAATCCATATGAAATAGTTGATACTTTGGATGAAGCTTCTAAAATAGCAGGGTTTAATTTATCTGTTCCAGCAACTTATGGAGATTATAAAAAACAAGTAATTCAAGCTATTGAAGATGATATGATAGAAGTAATTTATTTTAATGATACAGATAATGAAGGACTTCGTATTAGAAAAGCTAAAGGTACTGATGATATAAGTGGTGACTATAATGAATATAAGAATGTTGAAACTGTAAAAGTTGGAGATTATGATGTAACAGAAAAAAGTGATGGAAAAAATATTTTTGTTGCTACTTGGACAGATGGAACATATTCTTATGCAATAGATATTGATAGAGCTGAACTAAGTAAAGAGGATATTGAAAATTTAATTTCAAATATTAAATAATGATTAAAATTTTAAAGGGATAATTAGAAATAAAAAATTTTTAATATCCCTTTTTAATTTAAGAAAATATATTGAAAAAAACTAAAAAATTTACTATGATAGAATTAGATTCATCTAATTTATAGTTTTATATGTTAAGAGGAGGTAAGTATATGAAAAAAATATTATTAATATTACTAATATGTTTGGCTACTATTGTTAATGGAGCACCTAATCCATTTAGAGAAGTAAATACTATGGATGAGGCCTTTAAAATGACAGGTTTTACTTTAGAAACACCTACCACTTGTAAAAATTATAAAAAGAAAGTAATTAATGTTATTAAAGATAAAATGATAGAAGTAGTATATCTAAAAGAGACAAATACTGAAGGACTTGTTATTAGAAAATCTAAAGGAACTTATAAGATAAATAAGGATGTTAAAACTGTAAGAATAGGTAACTATGATGTAGTAGAACAGACTAAGGGAGAAAATATTACTCTTGCAACTTGGACAGATGGAACACATTCTTATGTAGTAAATCCTAATGGGACTGAATTAAATGCAGAAGAGATGGCTAAATTAATTTTAAGTATTAAATAATATAACTTTTTTATTAAGGAGGTAACTATGTATAAAAGTACTAAGATAAAAGATGACATTGTTTGGATTGGAGTTAATGATAGAAAAATAGAAAAATGGGAAAGCCATATTCCATTAGATTTTGGAGTTACATACAATTCTTATGTGATATTAGATGAAAAAATTTGTATTATTGATGGAGTTGAAGAAGGAGAAAATGGAGATTTTTTTAGAAAATTAGAGGCTACTATTGGAGATAGACAAGTTGATTATATTATAATAAATCATGTTGAGCCAGATCATTCAGGTTCTATTAAGAGTTTATTAAAAATGTATCCTAATATAAAGGTAGTAGGAAATGCAAAGTCTATATCAATATTAAAATTACTAGATATAGATATTCCTAATGATAGAGCAGTAGTTGTAAAAGAGAAAGATATTTTAGATTTAGGAAAGCATAAATTAACATTCTATTTGATGCCTATGGTACATTGGCCAGAATCAATGGCAACTTATGACACAACAGATAAAATTTTATTTTCAAATGATGCCTTTGGAAGTTTTGGAGCATTAGATGGAGCCATTTTTAATGATGAAGCAAATCTTAATATTTTTGAAAATGAAATGAGAAGATATTATTCAAATATAGTTGGAAAATTGGGAGCACCTGTAAATGCTATCTTGAAAAAGTTATCTTCTGTTGAAATTTCTTGTATTTGTCCTTCACATGGATTAATTTGGAGAAAAGATATAGACAAAGTTATTAAAAAATATCAAAAATGGGCTAACATTGAAGCTGAAGAAGAAGGAGTAGTAATTATTTATGGAAGTATGTATGGACATACAACTGAAATGGCTGAAATTTTAGCTAGACAATTAGATGAAAGAGGAATTAAAAATGTTCAAATCTATGATTCTTCAAAGGTTGATATTTCATATCTATTTAGTGCAATTTGGAAGTACAAAGGACTTATGATAGGAACATGTACTCACTATAATATGGCTTTTCCAAAGATAGAACCTTTACTTCAAAAATTAGAAAACTATGGTTTAAAAAATAGATATTTAGGAATTTTTGGAAATATGTTATGGAGTGGTGGTGGAGTAAAAAGAGTTAAAGAATTTGCTGATAGACTAACAGGTTTAGAACAAATTGGAGAACCAATTGAGGTAAAAGGACATGTTACTCCTATTGATAGAGAAAAATTAATAGAACTTGCTAATCTTATGGCAGACAAACTTATAGCAGATAGATAATAAAATATTAAATAATAATTAAAGATTAAAAGGGATATTAGAAATAAAATTTTAATATTCCTTTTTTATTTAATAATAATTCATTTTAATAAATATTTGATTTACTAATATTATAGGTATATAATATTAATGTGAAATATAGTAAAGGAGGTTAGATTTATGAAACAAAAGAGTAATTTTACTTTTCTTCTTTCTTATGCAAAAAATGAAAAATATAAATTATATCTTTCAGCTTTTTTAAGTGTATGTAGTTCAATACTTATGGTTGTACCTTATATACTTATATATAATATTATTTTGGAGCTATTAAAAGCAGATTTAGATTATAATAGAATTAAAAAATTAGCTATCTATACTGCAATTTTAATAGTTATGAGATTAATATTATTTATATTATCTGGGGTATTTTCACATGTGGCAGCATTCAATATACTTTATAATATTAGAATGCAGGCAGTGAAACATTTAGGAAATATTAATTTAGGTTATTTTAGAGAAAAAAATATTGGTGAGATAAAAAAGTCTATAAATGAAGATGTTGAAAAATTGGAAAATTTCTTAGCACACCAGATTCCAGACTTAGCTGCAGCTATAACAACCCCAATAGTTTTATTAATATTTTTATTTTTCTTAGAGTGGAGAATAGCAATATTTTTATTAATTCCAATAATACTTGCTATTTTAACTCAATTTGCTATGTTTAAAGGTTATGGTAAGCGTTTAGATAACTATAATTCTTTACTTCAAAGATTAACTTCTACAATAACTCAGTATATAAAGGGAATGAATGTATTTAAAGCCTTTAACTTAACTGCACATTCTTTTAAAAAATATATTGATATAAATAATGAATATACCGAAAATTGGCATGAGATGACAGATGATTATAGAGCACCTTATGGAGTATTTTTAGCAGTTGTGGATTCAGCACTGATTTTTGTTATTCCAAGTGGAGGATATTTATATTTAACAGATAAAATTAATATTTCAACATTTTTAATATTTTTACTTTTAAGCTATACATTCTTAAGTTCATTTAAGATATTAATGCAATTTGCTGGAACTTTTTCTTTTGTTTTAGCAGGAGCAAATAATGTTAGAAGTATAATTGAATTTCCTATTCAAAATGATGGAAAAAATTTAAAAGATATTAATTTTAAAGAAGATATTTCATTTAATGATGTAACTTTTTCTTATGATAAAAATGATGTTTTAAAGAATATTAACCTAATTTTAAAACCTAATACAATAACTGCACTTGTTGGACCATCAGGTTCTGGGAAGACAACTATTGCTTATTTATTAGGTAGATTTTGGGATATTCAAAAGGGAAATATTAAAATTGGAGATATTGATATAAAGGATATAGATGTAAATTATTTATTATCTAATATTTCTTATGTATTCCAAGATATTTTTATACTTACAGATACAATTTTTGAAAATATTAAAATGGGACTTGATAAGACAAAAGAAGAAGTATATCAAGCAGCAAAAGATGCTGAAATTCATGAATTTATTATGAGTCTACCAAATGGTTATGATACTATTATTGGTGATGGATATATAAAATTAAGTGGTGGAGAAAAACAAAGAATTTCAATAGCAAGGTGTCTGCTTAAAAATAGCCCAATAGTTGTTTTAGATGAAATAACAGCTTATTCTGATATAGAAAATGAAGTTAAAATTCAAAGTGCTATTAGAAATTTATTAAAAGATAAAACTGCTATTATAATAGCCCACAGATTGTATACTATAAAAGATGTTGATAATATTGTTGTGTTAAATGAAGGAGAAATTGTAGAAAGTGGAAAACATCAAGATTTAATTACAAAAGAAAATGGTTTATATAAACATCTTTGGGAGGTGAAATAAATAATGTTAAATAATTTAAAAATGTTATTAGATAAAGATTACACTCCTGTAAAAAAAGCTACTTATTATCAGTTATTAGATATTTTATTTAATATGATAATTTACACTATTTTATTTTTAACAATATATTCACTGATAGAAAAATCTTTTACTATGGATAAAATCTATTGGTATTCTGGACTTTTACTTATAGCCCTTATTTTTAAAAGCCATTTTGGTGGTTGGGCTATGGTTAAAATGCAAAAAACTGGAAGTACAGCTTCAAAAGATTTAAGAATAGCAATGGGGGATCATGTTAAAAAATTAAATTTAGGTTATTTTAATAGCCATAATTTAGGATATTTAATCAATATATTAACTATGGATATAACAGATTTTGAACAAGCTATAACTCATAATATTCCTGATTTATTAAAGGTTTTAGTTTTGAGTGTTTATTTGTTACTTATAACTTTCTTTATAAATTTTAAACTTGCTATAATTCAAATTATTGTTGTATTATTGACTATACCCATACTTAAAGTTGGTGGAGAAAAATTAGAAAAAATTGGAGTGGAAAAGAAAACTGTTTCTGCTAAATTAATTTCAACTATTATAGAATATATAAGTGGTATAGAAGTTTTTAAAAGTTTTGGGGTTATAGGAGATAAATTTGAAAGATTAGAAAAGGGGTTTAGAGATTTAAAAAAATATTCTATAAAATTGGAACTTGCTGCTGTTCCTTATGTTTTACTATTTCAAATAATTATAGACTTGTTATTCCCTATTCTTCTATTATTAGCAGTTAGATTTTTTATGAATGGAGAATTGGAAGCTAAAATGTTAGTAGGCTTTATAGTTTTAAGTTTAACACTTACTAATGTTATAAGAAATTTTTCAGCTAGTTATTCTGTAACAAGATACTTATTTGTTTCAGTTGCTAAAATTTCTGACACTTTAAATTATCCAACTATTTCTTATAAAGATGAAGATTTTAATTTTTCAAACTATGATATAAGTTTTGAAAATGTAGATTTTTCGTATACAGAAGATAGAAAAGTTTTAAAAGATATTAATTTTATAGCTAAAAACAATGAAATTACTGCCTTGGTTGGGAAATCTGGTTCTGGAAAATCAACTGTTATGAGTTTGATAGCAAGATTTTGGGATACAACAAAGGGAAGTATAAAAATTGGAGGAAAGGATATAAAAGAAGTTAATCCTGATTCACTTTTAAAAAATATAAGTATGGTATTTCAAGATGTTTATTTAATTAATGATACTATCTATGAAAATATTAGAATAGGTAATTTAAATGCTAGTGAGGAAGAAATTATGAATGCTGCAAAAATAGCAAATTGTCATGATTTTATTTCTAAATTACCTAAGGGTTATGATACTTACATAGGTGAAGAAGGAAGTACATTATCAGGTGGAGAAAAACAAAGAATTTCAATAGCAAGAGCATTATTAAAAAATTCTCCAATTATATTATTAGATGAAGCTACTGCCTCTCTTGATGCTGATAGTGAACATGAAATAAAAATGGCTATAAATGAATTAATAAAAGATAAGACTGTTATAATTATTGCTCATAGATTGAATACTATAAAAGATGCAAATAAAATAATAGTTATGGATAATGGAAAAATTATTGAAAATGGTAATCATGAAAAATTAATGAATGATAGAGGAACTTATTATTCAATGTTTACTGCTATGGAAAAAGCAAAAGAATTTAGTATATAAGTAGAGAAACAGGGGGCTATTATAAAGATAATTTAAAATTTATAATAGTCCCCTATCTTATTATTTTAGTGAGTGTATTACAAAATTAGGATCAGATAAGAATGGTCTTCCATAGGCAACAAAATCACAATCTCCATCTTCAATTAACTTGTTACCTCTACTTAAAGTTTTTATATCATTTACAACAATAACAGGAATGTTGACATTTTTTTTCACTTGAATACCTGTGTAGACAAAATCATTATATTCAAATTCATTAGGTAATTTTAATTTTCTATCTTCTGGTATTCCACTAGATACATGTAATATATCAACTCCTAATTTTTCAAGAGCTTTTGCAGTTTCAATATCAGTATTTATATTTTCAGTCCAACCCATTCTATAAGAAATAATAAAATCATCTTTTGAAAAACTTTTTATAGCCTCTACAATTTCTTTTACTAAATTTAACCTTTCAATTAGATTTCCACCATAATTATCTTCTCTTTTGTTAGAAATTTCTGAGGATAGCATATTAAAAAAATATGTATGAGCACCATGTAATTCAATACCATCAAGTCCAGCTTCTTGGCAAAATTTAGCACTCTTTATAAAACAATCTCTAAGATAAATTAAATCTTCTTTTGACAATCTATTAATATCATTTGAATTTTTTTCAAGAAATTTAAAATTTAAAGTATTTAACTGTGCTATAAATTTAGTGCCATATTTATGATAGATGTCAGAAATTTTTCTTAAATATTCAATATGTTCATTAGAATAAATTCCAGCCCAGTTTGAAACATCTCCAACTATTTCTTTTTTATCTGCAACTAAAAGTGCTTGACTAATTATTAACCCTATCCCTTTATCTGCATAGTTTAGATATGTATTAAGTAATTTTTCTTCCATATTTCCATTTTTATTTTTATAACCAAAATGTACCATAGGAGCCATTACAATTCTATTAGAAAAGTTAACATCCTTTACTTTAATTTGACTAAATATATTTGACATAATATCACTCCTCATTTTTACTTGATTATCTAAATATTTTTTATTATACTATTTTATATTTATTAAAGTAAGTACGCACTTTTTTGAGAGATACTATCTAAAAGGAGAGAATTGAAATGGAAAGTATATGTAGAAGTAAACAAGCACCATTTTTAAAGACATTTTCTATGATAAATGGAAAATGGAAATTGAGAATACTATATGAATTAGCCTGTGAAAAGATTTTACGTTATAGTGAACTAAAAAGAAATTTGACACCTATAACGCATAAAATGTTAAGTACTCAATTAAAAGAGTTAGAAGAAGATGGTATAATAATTAGAAAAGAATATCCACAAGTTCCACCAAAAGTAGAATATTCTCTTTCAGAAAAAGGAATATCTTTTATACCAATTATAAATGCCATGTGTGATTGGGGAAAAATAAATTAATGGTTGGCTATTTGCCAACCACTAATTATTTTTAGGTACCTTTTTATTATTTTTTTACAACACCATCAATCCAATTAAATAATTCTTCTAAATCATAATCTCCACCATGTCCTTGTCCCCAAGGAGCAGCAAAGTCTACAACTTTTCCAGAATTTTTTAATTTTATAGCTAGTATTGCAGGGATAGCAAGAGAAGTATCCTTATCTATTGCTCCATGTCTTATTCTCCAATATTTAGTTGGAGCACTCTCAATATAATTCATAGGGTTCATCATTTTTATTATAGTTTTATCTGCCATTTTAGGAATTACAATTTTAATACTTTTATCGTTAAATTTACCTTTTTGATAGTATTCAATGGCTTCTTTATTAGCTATATCAAAAGAAAATTTAGTGAAGTTTTTATTGTCAGTTTTCTTATCACCAAACAGATTATTTTCTCCAGAGCTTGCATCTAAACTATCAAAAGCAGGTGGAGATTTCATTCTATCACCAATATGAGTATAAACATCTAAGTCAACTGCGACAACTTTACCATTTTCCATAGTGAAAGCTTTTTTGAATTCACTGATATCTTTTCCTTCTGCCAAAGCCTTATTAGCAGAATTTTTTATTATAAGAGAAAGATATGATTTGAAAGTCCCATTTCCATTTTTATCTAAAGTCAATAGATTTCCTTTCTCATCCTTTAATTTTAGATTATTTAAATAAGAAGGGAACATATTTTTTAATCTATTAGATATTTTTATTTCATCTTCTGTTAAATTTCCTTGAACAGTTGTATGAGTTAAGCTTCTATCATTATACTCTTCAGCAGTAGTATTTTCTGAAAATACCATTCTTGAATATGAATTAACTCCATTATACATCCATTCATAAGCAGCATCTGCATTTTCTAAATTTGTAATAGGACAGTAAGCAGAAACTGCAAAAATATCA
>ERZ773014.979-NODE-979-length-18706-cov-22.924723_pt1 | contig 18706 bp, 15 predicted proteins | sample MGYA00580841_ERZ773014 | MGnify/ENA primary metagenome ERZ773014 (study PRJEB29015, sample SAMEA2737989) | human oral metagenome | biome: human oral; feature: human-associated habitat; material: dental | place: China | collected 2067 ...
CACCAATTACTGGCATATCACTTGCCGCAGTGTACAAATCTTTGAAAAGTGTCACGCCCCATTTTTCCCACGGCATGAGCGAAATCGTCATACAAACAAACGTCAACGCGAATACAATCATCACCGCAACACGCGGACGCGTAAACTTTGGTACGTTTGTCATATCAAGCGCTGTCGTCGCTGGCTTATAGCGCACGTCATCTTTGTAGTTACCTTTTTTCACTTTCGCAGCATAGCGCATTGTAAATACGATCGCTGCGACCAAACATAACAGCCAAACAATCGCTTGGACGCCAAGCACTTTATTTAGTTCAACACCGGCAGATTTCGCTGCAATGCCTGTCGAAAATGGATTCAATGTCGAACCAAGCACACCGGAGCCAGCACCGAGCACAATCACCATCACTGCAGTCATCGCATTGTAGCCAGCCGCCATCATGATCGGCACGACAAGCGCGTAAAAGGCTACTGTCTCTTCTTGCATGCCATATGTCGTGCCGCCGATCGAGAAGAATGTCATCAGGATAGGGATAAGCCACTTCTCTTTACCTTTCATCTTACGGAGCAGTGCACCAAGCGTCGCATCAAGTGCGCCAGTTTTCATCGTCACACCCAAGAAACCGCCAAGAATGAGAACGAACACGATAACATCAAGCTTTTCAGACATACCTTTAATCGGTGCGATAAAGGCATCCCACAGCCCTTGACGACCATCATGCGTGACAATATTACCATCGTCGTCTTTTTTCGGCTCGCCGCTATCGTCAAGGTCAACGATCTTTTGCTTGTCAACTTTTGAGTACGTGCCTGATTCGCGGTTACCGTCTTTATCAAGTTTATATTGACCAGATGGTATCACCCACGTCAACGCCGCCATTAACGCAATTACGACAAATAGTACAGTAAACGCCGATGGCGATCGCAGTTTCTTCTTAACTTTTTTAATTTTCTCTACCATTTTGGAGCCTCCTTCACTCCGTTATTTTACAGTGTCAACGCCATGACAGCCTTGATGGTATGCATACGATTTTCAGCTTCGTCAAATACGACACTATGCTTGCTGCGGAAGACTTCATCAGTTACTTCCATGCAATCCAGACCGTACTGATCATGAATCTGCCGACCGATAATCGTATTTGTGTCATGGAAGGACGGTAGGCAATGTAGAAACTTCACGTTTAGATTGCGCGTCTGCTCAAGCATCGCGCGATTAACTTGATACGGCTTGAGGAGAGCGATACGTTCAGCAAACTGATCTTCTTCACCCATTGACGCCCATACATCGGTATAGATCGCATCCGCGTCCGTAAGCGCCTCGCCGTGATTATCAGTAATCATAATTTTCGCACCAGTCTCTGCAGCGATCGCACGCGCCGTTTCGAGAATGTCGCCAGTCGGGTGCAATTCACGCGGTGCCAAGATTCGGAAATCAACACCCATCTTTGCTGAACCAATTAACAAGCTATTCGCCATATTATTGCGCCCATCGCCGACAAACACCAGCTTCGCACCTTTCAACTTACCGACATGCTCTTCAATTGTCATGAAGTCTGCCAAGATCTGCGTCGGGTGGAATGTATCAGTCAAGCCGTTCCACACAGGCACATTTGCGAATTCCGCTAAGCCTTCAACTGTTGAATGGGCGAAGCCGCGGAACTCAATACCGTCAAACATGCGACCAAGCACCTTCGCCGTATCTTCAACCGACTCTTTCTTGCCAAGTTGGATGTCGTCTTTGCCTAAGAATTCCGGCGCCACACCGAGATCGTTTGCAGCAACCGTGAATGCGCAGCGCGTCCGCGTTGAGGTCTTTTCAAATAACAGCGCGACCTGCTTGCCTTCGTGCAGACGATGCGCTTGGCCATCTTTCTTTTGGCGCTTCAATTCATGCGCTGTATCAAGCATTAAACGGATTTCGCTCGGCGTGAAATCTTTTAGCGCCAAGAACGACCGCCCCTGCAACTCACGCGAGAGCGTCCATTTGCCGGATGACACAACACTTGCGCTTGGCTCTGCTTTTTCGATAAACCGCGGCGCAACCATGCTCGGTACGCTTGCAACCGGAACGCTAACTCCGCGATTATCATTCACTTCAATGCGGCGCTTCAATTCCTCACGCACCAGCGGCATACTCATACAGCGCGGGCCGCCGCGGCCACGACCAAGTTCCGAACCGGAAATCTCAATCACTTCAACGCCAGCATCGCGCAGCTTCTGGTTCGTCACATAGTTACGATCATATGTCACCACCACACCCGGCGCAATTGCAAGCGTGTTGCTTCCATCATTCCATTGCTCGCGCGCTGCTGCAATTTCATCACCGCCGCCACACTCAATCAGCGTAATCTTCGGAAGACTGAGCGCTACGCGCAACGCATGCTCTAGATCATTTTCGCGCGTAATCTTCGGGTATTTCTGCCCTTCAACTTTCTCTAGAATAAACAGATTCAAGTGGCCTTCGGCGTCGCGAATCTCCGGATGAATCGTAAATTTATCGTAGTCAATCATCGTAAACACTGTGTCAAGGTGCATGAATGCATGGCTCTTTGGAATTTGCAGAGCGATGATTTTCTTAAACTCCGATCCGGCAAACAAGTTTGCCGCCATCGTTTCGATCGCTTCCGGTGTCGTACGCTCGCTGATACCGATTGCCATTGTCGTACGATTCAGGATAAGCTCGTCGCCGCCCTCCATTGAGAATTTCTCATCGCGGTTGTACCACACTGGGATGTTCTTACCGGCAAACCGCGGATGGTGGTCAATGATATAGCGCATGAACAGTGATTCGCGGCGTCGTGCCGGCCAGTGCATGCGATTAATCGTCAGCCCGCGCCCGATTGCCGCCGCTGGATCGCGCGTAAAGTACAAATTCGGCATTGGATCAAGATAGAATGGATAATGATCCTGCTCAACCATGTCATGTAGCTGCTCACTATGTTCGGCTGGTAAGTTGATTTCGTCTTTACGTACGCCCGCCATAATCTTGCGTACCATTTGGCGCGGCTCCATACCGAGCAAGTATTCTGTCAGCGCGCGCGTAACGCGACGTTCGCCCTGCTTACTTGCCGCAAGCATCTCATCGACAAATTGCCGCCGCACCGCGTCGTCCGCTAATGATTCTGCTGCCAGCTCGTCGAGATACAGCACCTCAATGCCGCGCTCACGCAACACGTTCGCGAACCGGTCGTGCTCTTCCTGTGCCACTTTCAGGTGCGGAATATCGTCGAATAACAAATCATGCAATGTTTCCGGCGTCAGATTTTCTAATTCTTCGCCCGGGCGATGCAGCAGCACCGTGCGAAGCCGTCCAATTTCCGATGTAATATAAATAGGTTCGTCCACCCTAACCCCCCTGCGGTTGTGTATGTTAACTTGTTAATGCTTATATTGTAGCAGATTATACCACAGGCGCAAGCAATTAATTTTTATCACCAAAACTTGATTCACTCAACGAATCCAGAAAGAAGAATTAACTTAAATCAACAAAAAGAGCAACCCACTAAGCTAGAATAAGTAGTGAAAATAAGCTTAATTTAGGAAGGAGCTGCCCCGAATGATTTAGCAGATATTCACTTTCCTAGGAGGCCACATATATGAAACATGATTTATTAACGCTCACCGATTCTCTTATCTTGCAAAAAGACGTTGACGACTTAGTTCGTTTACGTCATATTATCCTGGAGCTATACTCGTCTGGGTTTGAAGTTGAAAAGCTAAGTCTGATTGAACTAAATGAATACATTGACGAAGCATGCGCCGCTTTGGAAGAAAATAAAGATCCCAAAGAAATCGTCAATCTAAAGATACGACAACTACAGAATTCATAGAATGTATTGCATGCTAGTGCAATTGACGTACTCACCCCAGATAAACTCAAACACGCCGCTTGCCGGCTCTAGATTTTTCTTGTAAAAAGCCGTATGATAGCCCGTATGAAAAAATTACTGCACGCTCATCATCCATTTCGTATTTTCCTCGTCTCCGCCCTATTAACAATCGGGTTGGGCGCGTGGACAACGTACAATAAAGGGCCTAAGGCCCTCTGGCTGTTCGTCGTACTCGTTCTCCTTGAGGTGACATTCAGTTTTGACAATGCCGTTATTAATAGCCGTATCCTGGCGCGCATGTCAAAGTTCTGGCAAACAATGTTTTTAACAGTCGGGATTGTCACTGCGGTGTTTGTAGTGCGATTCATCTTACCGATCGTCATCGTTATGCTATCAAGCCAACATGATTTTATGAGCGTGCTTCATATGGCGCTTCATCAACCGGCAGCCTATAGCGCCACGCTGCATAGCGCCGCGCCAATTATTAATGCATTCGGCGGTACGTTTCTTTTGATGATTGGCATCAGTTATTTTATGGACCGCAATAAAGATCTCTACTGGCTTGAGCGAATCGAAAAGATGATGTCGCGGTTCGGGCGCTACGAAGTGTTTAAGGTGTTCGTAATGTTGCTCGTCGCAATGGGGCTGTACGCCACTGCCGACCCAGCGCATCGTGAAGCAATTTTGGCGGCATCAGTGCTCGGCACGCTTGTACATTTAGCGCTTGAGTTGTTTGGCGATTACTTCTCAGCGCGGCAATCGCACGCCAAAGTATTAACCGGCATGGCGGCATTTGCTTCGTTCGTTTATCTCGACATTCTCGACGCTTCATTTTCGCTTGACGGCGTAATCGGCGCCTTTGCGATTACCAACGACGTGATTTTAATCATCGCAGGGCTAGGTGCCGGCGCATTATGGGTGCGGTCGCTAACGGTGTACTTGACGCGAACAAACAAGCTTGCAAAGTATCGTTACCTAGAACATGGCGCACACTGGGCAATTTTAGCACTCGGCGTTGTTATGCTCATAAAACTCTACCACGTTGATCCGCCAGAATGGTTCGTCGGCTCAATTGGACTCGTCTTTATTGCCACTGCAATCGGTTCAAGCGTACTCGAAAAGACCTATGCCGACCATCGCAAAAAACGCTCAATCGCTCAGAAAATTAAAGCGCGATTAACGAAAATATAGCCAGAAACTCTTAAAAACGCACAGCGAAGCAATCCAGTATAAAGATTTATATTATACTTGCGGTTGATTTATTCCCAGCGAAACACACGCGTCGAAATAAAATACACGACAATCGTCACGCCAAACACCGCCAACACTTGCCCACTCACTGCAAACAAACTAGCATTTTCGGTCATAATCAACCGAAAGCCGTCGACTACCGGCGTCATCGGAATAAATTTCGTAACACCTTGCAGCCACTCTGGGAATAGATAGCTCGGGAAGAACGCGCCAGATAAAAACATCATTGGGAATGATACGAGATTCGTGAGCGGCGACGATTGATTTTCGTTCTTTGCCCATGAGCCGATAAGCAACCCCAAACTCACCATCATTGCTGCTGCCAGCATGAGAAACAAACTAAACGTTAACCAATCGCCGCGCATTTGAAAGTGGAACGTCAAGTGCCCAACCAGCAGCATTGACGCCGCGCTCAGTAAGGAAATCATTGTATAGACGATCATCGTCGCCAAGATCAACTGCCCTGACGTAAATGGTGCCGCTCGCAACCGCCGATACGCGCCTTTTTGCTTCTCTGTCGGCATTTGGTTTGCCAGACCAAAAATCCCCATGCTCATCAAGCTGAATGCTAATAGTCCGGTAAACGTATAGTCAAACGTTTTCAATGCTTTATCGCCCACCGCCTGCGACGCTACCTTTAGCGGCGCTTCCGGCTGTCCCATACCTTTGTTGATGCCGTCGATGATCTGCGTCATCACGCCGCTCAACACGCTACCAGCTTGATCTGAACCTTTGGCATAGAGCACATTGATTGTACCGCTTGGTCGATGATCGGCGCCAGGCTTGCCAAAATCCGCCGGCAGCTCAATAATGCCATCTAGCTGCGAGTGCTTCATTTTTTCCTTTGCTTCGTCCATGCCGCTAACGTCCTGGATTTTCAACACCGAAGCATCACCTTTCTTGGTGTTGTCGACAAATTGTTTAGCAAACTGGCTATCGGAATGATTGATAATCGCGACTTTTAGCGACGCCAATTGATTATTGAAAATCGTGCCGAACACCAGCAAAAAAATCAGCGGAAACAAAAAGGTAAAAAACAGCGCCATCTTGTCGCGCATAACACGCTTCGCTATCGCCGCTACTTGACCAAATACGCCTGTCCAATATGCTTTCATCAGTCTCGAATTGCCTTTCCTGTTAAATCAATGAACACATCTTCTAAATTCGCCTGCTCGACGACCTGTTTTTTCTTGAAACCGCGTGCGAGGAGCGCCTCAATCAAATTATGCGGCGTATCAGTCGTCAAAATCTTGCCGTTGTCCATGATCGCCAGCCGGTCGCACAAAACTTCCGCCTCATCCATATAATGCGTCGTCAGTATAATCGTCATGCCTTCATTGCGGATCTGTTTGATCAAATCCCACATGTTGCGGCGCGCCTGCGGGTCAAGCCCGGTCGTCGGTTCATCGAGAAACAATACTTTCGGTGTATTCACCAGCGTTGAGGCAATAGCGAAGCGCTGCTTTTGTCCGCCGGAAAGCTGCTCAACATAGCTTTTCGCTTTGTCGATCAATTGAACTTTTTCAAGCAATTCATCGGCGTTCACTCGCGTACCGTACAAGCTCGCAAACATTTTCAGCTGTTCGCGCAAATTCAGCTTGTCGTAAAAGCTGGTCGCCTGCAGCTGGATGCCAATGATACGCTTGACTTTCTTCGGCTGCTTGGCAACATCAATACCGTCAATATGAGCTTGTCCGCCGTCAATTGGTCGAAGTGCTTCAAGCATCTCAAGCGTGGTCGTTTTGCCGGCACCATTCGGTCCGAGAATACCGAAGATCTCGCCTTCGCCCACGCTAAATGACACGCCGTCTACTACGTTTGTTTCACCGTAAGCCTTAACTAGACCGATTGCCTCGACGATTTGTTTCGTCTGCATTACATTTTCTCCCGTGGTCTTGTTTTCATTCACTTTAGTATATCACCCCTTTCCCGAAAGCATAGCAAGCGGTCACTTAATATCGGTTTTGCATCTACGATTTCGCAGCTGTCTTGATATCAGTATACCGCCGTTGGTACTCGTCAATTAGGATAATGCCACGCACATCCTTTTCTCTCGCGTGATCACATTTCCATTTACATACTGGTGCAGGGTTCCAATAAGTCACTTCTTCAATATACGCCATGCCTTCACGCACCGCCGTTTTTTAAACTATTACCAAACCAGTCCCTCTATAATTTCAAAGCAGCCAATAGCCATGATAACAAGAACAATTTACTAGGTAAAAATGGGGCAAATGAGGTATAATCACACGCATACCATGTTTAATAATAAGATACCGCTCGCCGATGAAAAAAATTGTTGCAAAGTTGCTACTCTATAATGAAGCAAATGAGGTTTTGACATTATACCGCAGCATGACGCATCCACATTTTCCTGGACACCCAGACTTTCCTGGCGGTGAAGTTGAGACAAACGAAGACTGGAGCGCAGCTATATGCCGAGAAACGAAAGAGGAAACGGGCATAATAATCATACCCAGTGATATAACACGTGTGCTCACGAAAGAACATACACACGTGACGCATATTTTATATGAAACGCATGTACACAACAGCCCTCAAGTGCAACTCAGTTGGGAACATAGTCGATACATGTGGCTCGCAAAAGAGAACCTTTTACGTATTACACCAGCAGGAGCAGACCAATATTATATTGATGTGGTTAATTATATCTGCTAAAAACTTTTGTACCTTGAATTTACAAATTTACAATTCAGTGTAAGTATATATCTCCACATATACTGCTGATACGATCAGCGACTACTGCATCAATCGCCCTCCCCTCATCAATATACTGCGCCGCTATATCCGTGATGCATAAACCTGCCCATGTAATTACATCATTTGTCGTAGCAGCATTTTTCGCTCGCAATCTGTGAAATCCGCGTTGAAACTCTTCAATCCTCGGTAACGGCTTACCGGACACAACCGTTCGAGCATATCCGCCGGTTATATTGTTCGCGAAACAATATACCAGCGCTTCAACGTACATACTTTTCCAAGTGAATCCATGCGGCGGACAAATATGGCTCGCAGCAATACATGCCTCGTACGACTGCTTCATTAATGCGCGTGCGTTTCGAGCATGATTCTATCGCGTGAATATACTCGTGCAGTACAACGGTAACAACATTTGCTATAGCGCTTTGACGGTATTCAATATACGGGCGCAGTAAGATAAAGTCGGTACCGCTAATCCGATGCCCAATCACTCCCGCATCGGGAACGTTCGGTAATATATAGACCGTAAGCGTGGCATGCAAATTAAATGTCGAAGCGAGAAAGGTCTTAATATTCATAAGCAATTCATTAGTACGCGCGAAATCATACGCCTGGAGTAGATCGCGCCACATCACCACATCAGCATAGTTTTTTGTGTATCACACCAAACAAATGTTTCAAACAGCGGCATGCACGGCAGCGCCCGCTCTATAATCGTTCGTGCATCATGCGAGCGAATATTACCAGCGTATAATTCTGCCAATAGCTGCCGCAGGTTAGGATTGTGCTGCAAAATATATTTTACATCGTGCAGTGCTTTTCGTTGTTCTCGCGACAACATAGAGTGAATTTACCCCGTATAATACGCTGCCGATTTTGCGTCGACTGCCGACGAATCATCCCACCCAGCAACAATTTGCAGCCAATAATAAAAAGCTGCCTGCTTATCAACCGAGAAAACAATATCCATTCTTTTAGTGTACGCTAATCTGCGAACTGGCTATTATACAGCTCAGCATAGAAACCATGCTGATCAAGTAGCGCTTGGTGCGTGCCCTGCTCAATGACATTGCCGTCTTTCACGACTAAAATCAGATCAGCGTCGCGGATCGTACTAAGCCGATGGGCGATAACGAAGCTGGTTTTGCCCTTCATCAGCCGATCCATTGCTTGCTGAATCAGCACTTCGGTGCGCGTATCAACTGAGCTGGTAGCTTCGTCTAAAATCAGCATCGGCGTTTTAGCAAGCATCGCCCGTGCGATAGTCAGCAGTTGCTTTTCGCCCTGCGAAATGTTCGTTGCCTCTTCGTCGAGAACCATGTCGTAGCCGCCTGGCAACGAGCGAACAAAGTGGTCGACGTGCGCTTCCTTGGCGGTAGTAATCAGCTCGTCGTCGTTAGCGTCCGGACGACCGTAGCGCAGATTGTCGCGAATTGTGCCGCTAAACAACCATGTATCCTGTAGCACCATACCAAACATCTGCCGCACGTCGCTGCGCTTCATCTGGCGGATATCAACGCCATCAATTCTAATCGCGCCGCTGTCGATTTCATAAAATCGCATCAGCAAATTCACTAGTGTCGTCTTGCCGGCACCGGTCAGACCAACGATTGCCACGCGCTGCCCTGGCTTGACGCGCGCCGATAAGCCCTTGATAACCGGCTCATCTGGATTATAACCAAAGGTGACGTTATCAAATTCCACGCCGCCCTTCACTTTTTCTAGCTTTACCAAATCCCTACCCTCGCGCGCTTCCTCTGGTTCGTCGATAAACTCGAATACTCGCTCTGCCGCCGCAGCCGTTGATTGCAAAACGTTAGCGATATTCGCCGTCTGTTCAATCGGCTGATTAAACTGCCGCATATATTGAATAAACGCCTGAATATCGCCAATCTGCAAGCGACCATTGATCGCCAGCCAACCGCCCAACACTGCCACGCCAACGTAGCCCAAATTTCCAACGAAATTCATAATTGGCCACATCAGCCCCGACAAAAACTGCGATTTCCAAGCGCTTACGTGCAATTGATTATTAATGGCTGTAAACTTTGCGAGCGACCGCGCTTGCCCGTTAAACACACGCATGACTTGGTGTCCAGCATACATTTCCTCAATATGCCCATTCAATTCACCCAACTCAGTTTGCTGACGAGTAAATTGTACCTGCGATTTTTTCGCAATTAGCAGTACAAAACCCATGCTCACTGGCAATACTAGAAGTGCTACTACTGTCATCTGCCAACTAATTGACAGCATCATTGCCACGATACCAGCAATCATTACTACTGCCGACACGATTTGCGACAAACTTTGATTTAGCGTCTGGCTGATTGTATCAACATCGTTCGTGACGCGGCTGAGCACCTCACCGTAAGTTTGCTTATCAAAATAGCTGAGCGGCAAACGGTTAATTTTCAACGAAATATCACGCCGCATCTGAAATGTGACTTTTTGCGTTACGTTTGTCATGATCCAGCTTTCAAGATAGCGGAGCGTTGCACTCAACAGATACAGCCCAATAAGCCACAGAACAATTTGGCCAATTGCGTCAAAGTGAAACGCTGGTCTTTTCGTCACATCAAGCGCGCGGATCGCATCAAGCTGACCGGCTGGGATTTTGTTTTCAATCTCCGATTTGTTTGGCAACTTGTTTAATATATCACCTCCCGTTGTGCCGCTTGGCAGCTTTGTATCCGCCGGTAGTTTTTTCGTGATTGTATCGTATGCTTTGATACTAACGTAATCTTTCACGATCTGGTTAGTTGCCTCGCCGAGGATTTTCGGGCTAACGATTGCAAAAATTGTGCTGCCAACCGCAAGCACTGCAACCGCTAGTAACCGCCAACGAAACGCCGCCAAATAGCATACTAATTTTTTCATCGTACCGCGAAAGTTTTTAGCTTTTTCGCCCGCACCCATATTTCCCATCGGTCCGCCTTGGCGCACGCGTGGTCGTTTTTTAAAATCTTGTTTATTACTCATCGCGCTACTCCTTTCTGCCGCCGGACAGATCGCGTAGCAGACCTTTTTGACGCTGATGATGGCGTAGCAACATTAGTCGCTAGCTGCGCAAGCTCTCCATCAGACAACTGCGACGCGGCAATTTCTTGGTATATACGGCACGACTGCATCAATTCGGCATGCGTGCCCTGCCCGACGATTTTGCCCTCGTCAAGTACGATGATTTTATCAGCATTCATAATCGTGTTGATACGCTGCGCCACAATCAGCATAGTTTTATGTTTCATCTCCTTAGCAAGCGCGCGCCGCAACCTCGCGTCAGTCTTAAAGTCTAGCGCCGAAAACGAATCGTCGAAAATATAAATCTGCGCCTGCGTTGCCAGTGCGCGCGCAATTGATAACCGCTGACGCTGTCCGCCCGATACATTGCTACCACCCTGCGCAATACTACTATCGTATGCTCTGTCAAGTTCATTAATAAATTCTGCCGCCTGGGCAATCTGCGCCGCTTTCTCAAGCTCCTTACGCGACGCTTTCTGATTACCGTAAGTAATGTTACTCGCAACCGTACCGCTGAACAGTACGCCTTTTTGCGGTACATAGCCGATGTGAGAGGTCAGTTCACTGAGCGTGACATTACGAATATCAACACCGTCAAGCAGAATCTGCCCAGCACTCACGTCATATAACCGAGGGATTAGATTAATGAGGGTTGATTTACCGCTGCCTGTACTGCCAATGAACGCCGTTGTTTGCCCTGGCTCAGCAGTAAAGTTAATGCCCGACAGTACTGGTAAATCCGCACCCGGGTAACTAAACGTTACATCACGAAATTCAATTTTTCCCACGCCATCCGCCGGAAGATGATTCGGTTGTTTCGGATCAGTAATTGACGGCTGCGTATCCAAAATCTCGCTGACGCGCCGCACCGACACCGCTGCGCGCGGCACCATAATGAATACCATCGAAATCATCAAGAACGAAATAATCACCTGCATCGCGTACTGCAAAAACGCCATCATATTGCCAATTTCTAGCGTACCAGCGTCTACCAGCCACGCGCCAAACCAAACAATCGCAATACTTGTAAGGTTCATAACTAGCATCATCACTGGATCAAGTACCATCATCAAACGATTCACGAACAAATTTAGTCCGTTCAACTCATTATTCACGCGCTGAAATTTCGTTTGCTCAATTTTTTCATTGTGGAACGCCCGCACAACCCGCAAACCCGTTAAGTTTTCGCGCGTTACTAAATTCAATTTATCAACCAGCTGCTGTAATTTCTTGAATCGTGGAACCGCCACAGCGAAAAGCATAACAATTATAATCAATAGCCCCGCCACTGCCGATGCGATGATCCACGTCAAATTTGGCGCATTTTCTAACGCTTTCTGAATACCACCAACCGCCATCAGCGGCGCCATCAGCGCAAAACGCAGCAACATCATCAATGTCATCTGAATCTGCTGAATATCGTTCGTTGAGCGCGTGATAAGCGACGCGGTAGAAAACTGATTAAAATCCGCAATCGCGAAACTCTCAATCTGCGCGAATACCCGCCGGCGCACATCCCGCGCTAATCCTGTAGCAATCCGCGCCGCGAAAAATACGCTTGCAATCGTGCAGATACCGCCGATTAGCGCAACGACGATCATCATGCGGCCATCCGCCCAAATCGAATCAAGATTTTGCAAAATAATCCCCTTGTTGACGATATTCGCTGAATAATCCGGCAAGCGCAGCGACATCATCACTGCGACATACGTGAATACCACCAGCGCAACAAACGCCGCAATGTACGGTTTACATAATTTCAAAATCGGCTTCATAGATATTCTTTCTGTTAATCCAGCTACCATTCTACACCATTTTATACGGAACCAGGATTTATATGGACTTCAACCAATAGATATTTCTAGCCTTCTGTATGCTATCGCGGTATAATTTAGCTATGAAAGGCTTTGATTGGCGGCGGGGGCTATTATCGCTTACCGGACTGAAACGCCTTATCCGGCAACCGCAGTACGTCGTGCTCAGTTTTATTGTTGCGTTTTTATTTTCGATCGTCATCTACGGGCTAATCCATATTAATTTTTACGGACCACTTTTTCTATCTTCGCTGCCAATTGTCGATAAGCTTGCGCTTGTTGGTCAGCTTATTACTGCATTAGCCTGCGACGCAATTACGACAAGCACCGGTTTTCTGATTATTCTTATTTCACTTTTGCAGGGTGTCGCCATTGCCGCCATCGTGTTCGACGCCAAACACAACCGCGCAAACGACAAACAACTTGCATCACGCCAAACCGCAACGAGCAGCCTTGCTACCATAGCCGCCGCACTTGGACTCGGCTGCGTCCCCTGTGGTACGTCGCTTATTTTGCCAATCGTGACTTTGTTCTTTTCTGGTGCCGCCGCCACAACTGCTGCGCACATCGCTAATAGTTTCATACTAGTTGTTGCGCTCTGCTTGAGTATATGGTCACTTGTGAGATCTGGCTATATCGTTTATATTCATACGGAATTAACACAGCAAAAGGAGTCACATGCGTAACAATCGTGGTATTGCACCAATTAATATCGTTCTTGGCGTTGTTGCCGCTGGCATTGTCGCGTTATTTGTATATAATATCGCGAACCGTCCGCCTAACCAACATGTCGGGGATGGCAGACCATGGGTACAGCATATGTCACGCGGCAATGCAGACACAAAAAACGTTTTTATTGATTACACTGACTATTTTTGTTCATACTGTGCTCAGGTTGAAGCAGCAACATCACAGCATGAATTTAACGATACGTACATCAAACCTGGCAAACTACGCTATGAACACCGCGTCATCACTGTGCTCAAAAGCATGGTACCCAACAGCGAGCAAGGCGCTGAGGCCGCCTATTGTGCTGCCGACCAAAATAAGTATTGGGAGTATACGCACGACATCGTACCGCGCATCAAGTCCGACTACTTTGACAAAGGTATCGGCGTAAAAAATGTCGCTATGCCAAAAGAAATTCCGAAGTTACCGCTCAGCTATTTCACTGAATCGGCAAAATCAGCTAAGTTAGATGTTACCGCATTTAGCGATTGCATGACACGCGAAAAGCATAAGTCCGAAATTGAGGCTAACACCAAACGAGCGCTGACGTTCGGCGTGTCGGGTCTACCATACGTAGTAGTCAACAACTACACGACGAGTGGTTTCGCCGGCGGATACAACGGGCTGCAAACGATTCTAAAAGCAGGCGGCGTCAATCCGTAGCAGTAGACTGCGGATATATCACCGCAAGCGATTGCTCGACGCGTAAACGCGCCGGGTGAGTCCGCAGCCATTCGTTAACCGCCCGCGCAGCACCTGGCAGCGCTTCGTTTGCATAATCATCAACGACAATCACTGCACCATCCGCCAGTTTATCCTCAATAAGCCGCAGCGGCGTGAGAATCGACTCATAATAATCACCATCCAAAAACACAAAACTGATTAATGTTGGTACATCGCTCGGATGCAAATCACGGAACCACCCCTTATGAATGTGCGGCAATGGCACGCCAGCTTTTTTGAAATTCGTCATAAATTGCTTTTTCGTCGCCAGCAACTCACCCGGGCGAAATTGCTCGCCGATAGGACTAATGTCGGGCGTTGTCTTCTCTGGCAAACCAGCAAATGAATCGTAAACATGAAATTGCTTACCGCCCAGCCACCGCGCGATATGGATGCTCGTCGTGCCCGCGTAGCAGCCAAATTCAACTACTGCACCCGGCACTGTCTGGACACGTACCAGCTCGCGCAGGATAATCGCCAGCTCGCGAAGCGTAATTTGTTCGGACAATAGCGTAGCAGCAGCAAGATATCTCTCTAAACTCATGCTTTTATTATACTCGCTGGTCGGGTATACTAAGGAAGACGTCGGGGTGTGGCGCAGCTTGGTAGCGCGCACCGTTCGGGACGGTGAGGTCGCTGGTTCAAATCCAGTCACCCCGACCAAGTGTTCGACACTCAAACCCACGTCCTGAGAGACCTCAGGCGTGGGTTTTTGGGTTGAACACGGCTTGTTCTGGACGGTTTTTGATGGTTTGAGGCAGCTCTGCCGGTTCGGAGGCTGCATGCCAGGTCTGGTGTTTGCGACCTCATGACCCCCTGCGTTCTCGTGACCCCGTGGTACTGGGAGGGTCTGTGCTGCGCCTGGTGGCTGTAGTGTGTGGGGTTGGTCACGGTGCTGGCTCTCGTTCTCGTCGAGGCCTGTTGTGCTTCCTGAGCTCCAGTTCCCGTCCTTGTCCTGGCCCAGGATGCTGTCGAAGGGTGGCATGCATGTGGCGGTGGTGGTAAGCTGTCTGGTGCCGTCGTAGGGGACGAGGTAGACGCGTTCGAAGAGCAGCTGGTTGAGCATGCGCCGGATGTGGTTGGGCGCGTGGTGGTAGGCGCTGGCCATGTGCTGGACAATGTCCAGTGCCTGGACGACTAGTTCTTCTTTGTCTTCTAGGTCTTGTTCTAAGGTTTGTATACGATGGTTGGCAATGGTTAGGCTGCGGGTGATACGTTGTTGTTCTTCGCGTAGTAGCTCTACGGGGATGGCGTTCTCGTAGTGGGCCTGGAGGAGCTTGTGCTGCCGGGTCTTCGTGCGCGAGGCGGGGACTGGCGCCAGCTACACGACCGGACAGGCCGATTTCTCCAGGGGAGATGTGAGGAAATGACGTTCACGCGACGTGGACACCAGGGGCGTACCCGGTGACCGGGAACCACCCCACGCAGACACCTCACCCCACACCACGAGTCGAGCAGACCGGTGGACAGAAATTGTGGTACAATAATGTATTAGATGACTGGTAGAATTTCAGAGACAGAGACACATCGAATAGATTGCGAGTTTGACGGTCGTCAAACTTTTGTGCGACGTGCTATCGGAAGGTTCGTGTTAGGCGTGACTCCAGTCAAGATAATAAAGAAAATCATCAGAAAAGATAGCAAGCAGGCTTTTTGGCGTCCTGGCGACAGGTTGACAGCATCAACAATTTTTGATCCTAATCCATCTTATTCTGCAGAAGAAGCGACAGAGTCTTTTGAAGAGCAGCGACATCGATTTCTTTACGATTCTGACGGTGGTTCATGGTGCGCATCGCCTAATTATGAATCACCTTGGCAGTCTGAATAGTTTATAGAGAAGATAACATCATTATGTTGCACGAAGAGATGATTATAGCTTCGGCTAATTATGCTGGTATATATCCTGCGATGCGAAGACTTGAGAGCTTTCGAAGTTTTTGGCTCAGAAGGCATCTCCTCACTTTAGATTTCAGCGAAGGAGAAAGGACATGGGTGGAACGGCAGTCTCTTGATATTAAACGTACAATATTCCAAAACTATTATCAAGATGAAGACATATATGTTTATGTCCCCTTAGGGTAGCGCAAAAAAGGACCTTATTTAACATTTGATTGCGTTCTGAATGATGGCAATTCGGCATCATTGATGGGGAAAGCTTTCAATGAAGGATATGCTTTGTGGATGTTTGATGATATGTGCAGGGCTTTTGGTATCGATTCTAGAGATATACCTACATGCTTGCGTGAACATGTGGCTCATATTATTGCCAATCAATCGGTTGATGATGATTGGAGCTTTTGTAAGTGGCATACACCATATTTGCATAGGAATCTATGGAATAGACTAATCAAATACAATCCAGAAATGGAAGGTTACCTTCAGCAGATCAGAACTCATCACTTTGTGGCTGTAAAAATTAACGCATGTCGCGATTTTTCTATTGTGAAGTTCTCAGAACGAAAAACTGGAGTATGGCGCGATGAGTTAGCAGAATCGAGACTAGTCGATTATCTTACTCTCAGACAAGGCAAAATAGTAGATACTATCCTGGCTGAATCCGTAAAAGTTATAATGCCACATGATGTTAGAATCAAAAGTGGATACGGGAATTATACATTATTGCCTGGTAGAACGTATTTAGCTAGGCATCGTACGATGACGGTCTATTCTGACCGATGGGCTGCTGACCATGAAAGGCCTCTGCCGTTTAAAGCTTCCGGTATTTCATGGATCATCTGGTTTTCTCCTACTCGCAGCCCAATTATCGCGCCGACAATGTGGTTATCTTTGGTAGCTATGATGGCATGCATGCTTTGGGCTTTTCTCGGTATCACATACAATAATGTAAGCAATAGCTTCTTATTCGGAGTTTCTCTCACCTTGCTACCAAATCTCCTCATCTCTTTATCTTCAATTAAGTCGATTTCATACATACACGGGCAACTTACGAAGCGAATTAGACGATATACTGCAATAATTCCAATATTGGTTTTAACTTTTCTTTGTGCTCCAATGATAGAGAAACTGTCTTGTGTGTTCACATGTGTCAATCAGGAGACATTTATACTTATGCATCATATTTTACGTGGAATAATTATTGTTTTCCTTTCTATTCTCTCTGTGGTTCTGTTGATTCTGTACGTTAATCTTAAACCAAGAAAAGGGACTTGATCGTACTAGGTTAAATTTCTCCCCCAGCATTCTCCCTGGACTTCCGTCTCTCCTCGCGGTTGTCTGGTCTGGTACACCGCCCGTCCCTCGGGCGGTGTACCAGACCAGACGAAGCGCGGAGGAGGAGCTCAGCCATGCACAACCACCCAGTCCGGGTGAACAGATCCTGTCCAGCCTGGTGTGTCGCCATCCACGATCCGGAGGATCCTCCGTCAGATTACCTGCACGAAGCTCTCTGCCGCGAGATTCCCTGCGTCGTCCTAGAGCGGCACACCAACGAGGACGGTACCGTGCTACGTAACCCTGCTGCTGCAACATTGTACCTTGAACAGTACCGCTACGCCGCAGACCGTGATACCTGGCTCTACCTAGGGGACGGATTCCACGGCTTCGACCTGAGCCCGGAGAGCGCGCGGCGGCTGACAGCCATGCTGCTGATGTATCTGGAGGAGGTGAATGAGGCGGTGTAGACGTACAGGGTAAATCCATAGCTCAGGAGAGGTGTAACCTCTTCTGAGTTTTCTTTTGCGCACTATGCGTTGTCCTGTCATGCCTCAGTTCTCGCGACCTGTTGCCTACCTGGTGGCATAATCACAACCACTTTGCTACAATACCATACAGAAATGAGTCGCCGTTCGGACAAGCCCACCAGCTCCGTCTCCACCGTTCATCGCCTGCGCAGAGCCAAGGCGGCACTGCAACCCCCACCGAGTCCCGAGTCAGCTCACGCCAGTTCGCGCAGACCTCCACGATGAATGGGATGTGCTCGGGTGCAAGTGCATGGATGCGTGGGCTATCCATCTCTACTCAACCTTTCGTCTCGCAATAATCTTGATGAGGACATACTACCACCCATAGGCCGGCACAGTCTCAAGCAACGAACGTAAGAGCCTTGAGAGAATGACATGTCTCTCTTGTTCTCTGGAGAGTAGAAAGCTGTTCACAGCGCAGTGGAAACTAGCTCTGGCTTACGGGTGTATCGGAACTAGGAATGCTTTCACAAATGAACCAAATAGATCGAGCTTAATTCTTGCTCCGCTTTCCCATCTGTGATTGAATATAACCGTGACGAACGAGGATCTATCCAAGCAAGTACAAAACCTAGCTGACGCTGTAGCGACACTAGCTGAAACAATGAATGCTAGGTTTGAACAGATTGACCAACGCTTCGAATCAATTGACACCCAACTCTCTAACATCCGCAAAGACCATAAGAACCTTACAAGCACAGTAAGAGACATGGAACTACGTATTGATAAACGTTTTGCTGAGGTTGATGAACACTTCGCTAAATTAAAAACTGGACAAGCTATTCTCCGTACCGATATCACAGATCTTCGTTATGATGTGTTTCTATTGAGAAAAGCTAACAGAAAGAAACTGAATGAAGCTATTCTCAAAGAACAGAAACAAAACTACGAATCTCTTGATAAACGTCTTCGCCTGCTT
>ERZ773014.983-NODE-983-length-18680-cov-24.167570_pt1 | contig 18680 bp, 19 predicted proteins | sample MGYA00580841_ERZ773014 | MGnify/ENA primary metagenome ERZ773014 (study PRJEB29015, sample SAMEA2737989) | human oral metagenome | biome: human oral; feature: human-associated habitat; material: dental | place: China | collected 2067 ...
ATGAAGAAGGATGGAAAGGTTTTCATAGAATTGAAAAAATATTGTGGGAACAAAATACTACAAAAGGAACTGAAAAATACGCAGATGATCTTGTAAACGACATTAAGGAACTAAAGGCAAAAATTGCTACAATTGAAGTAACGCCTGATTTAATGGTTACAGGAGCGATTGACCTGTTAAATGAAGTTTCGACTCAAAAAATTACTGGAGAAGAAGAAGTGTTCTCACATACTGATTTATACGACTTTAGAGCAAACATCGAAGGAGCTCAGAAAATTTTTGAACTATTTAGACCTAAATTAGAACAAAAAGATGCTAAGCTCGTAACAACTTTAGATACTGAATTTAAAGCTGTAAATGCACTTCTTGACAAATATATGACAGATAATAAAAATTATAAATTGTACACAGAATTGAAGCCAGAAGATACAAAAGCTCTAGCTGAAGCAGTTACTAAACTTGGAGAACCTTTGTCGCAAATGGGAATTGTAATAGATGCAACTCCTAAGAAATAATATACTTATTCGGTAACTAATATGTTTAAGTATTATTGAATAGGGAATTAATTCCCTTTGTTAAAATTAACATTTAGATTATTGAACACATCTAAATAAAACTTACGGTATAAAAAGAGGTAAAATAATGAGTGATGAAAATGATAAAAAATGGTTTGATAAAAAAATATCACGTCGTGATTTTTTGAAAAAAGCAGGAATGGTTGGAGCAGGTGCTGCAATTGGAGCGAGCGGAGCGGGTGCAATTTTTGCAAATATGTTTAGCGGCAAGGTAAACCAAGTTGTTGGAAATGAAGAAATTTCATTTTATGGAGAACATCAGTCGGGAATTGCTACTCCTGTTCAGAAAAATGTTTATTTTGCGGTATTAGATTTACATTCTACAGACAAGGAAGAAATAAAACAGATGTTTAAGGACTGGACAGATTATTCTGAAAAACTTATGAAGGGTGAACTTGTAGCACCAGAACTTGCAAATCATCTAGTTCCTCCACTAGATACAGGAGAAACAGTGGGATTAAATCCGTACCGTCTGACAATAACTTTTGGAATAAGTCCGTCTTTTCTGGATAAATTGAAGCTGGATAATAAGAAAATGGAAGAATTTAAGGATTTGCCACATTTTCCGAGAGACCAGATAAAGGACAAGTATAAAGGCGGCGATATTTGTATTCAGGCTTGTGCGGATGATGCACAGGTAGCATTTCACGCTGTGAGAAATCTTGTTCGTAAAGGACGTGCCTTAATTACTTTAAAATGGACCCAAGCTGGCTTTTTGCCTATTGGAAATGGAAAAGAAACTCCAAGAAATCTTTTTGGATTTAAAGATGGAACGGAAAATCCAAAAAATAATAATGATTTTAAAAATGTTGTCTGGTATGATAAGAATAATTGGCTGAAAAATGGGACTTTTCTTATTGTAAGACGTATTCAAATGCATCTTGAAACGTGGGATAGAACTAATTTACAGGAGCAGGAAAATACGTTTGGAAGGTATAAGGAAAGTGGGGCTCCATTCGGAGAAACAGATGAATTTGCAACAATTGACATAAATAAAAAAGGACCAGATGGAAAACCAGTTCTACCAATTGATTCCCATGTTTATCTCGCCAAAAAAGCTGATGTTAAAATAGCACGTCGTGCTTTTTCGTATTCTAACGGAATAGATGAAGTGAGCGGACAGTTTGATGCGGGACTGCTATTTATATGTTTTCAAAAACATCCTGATCAATTTATAAAGATTCAGAACAGCCTAGGAAACGATGATAAGTTGAATGAATACATTACTCACGTTGGAACAGGAATTTTTGCTTGTTTTGGAGGGATAAAGAAGGGAGAGTACATTGGGCAGAAATTATTTGAATAAAAAAATAAGTACAATGCTATTTTTGTGCTTTATGCTATTCTTCACGAATATTATTGCAGAAGAAAGCTATAGCGGACTTTACATAAAAATTACAGACACAACAACGGCAATAAAAAATAATAACCAAAATGAAGCAAAAAAACTTTTTTCTGAAGTAAGAGATGAATTTAAAAAGGTTAAAAATGCTGATTCTACGCAAGGGAAAAAGGTACAGGAACTTTTAAATAAAGAAAAAGCTGTATTGTCAGAAGATGACCTGAGAGAAGTTACAACAGCATTACTAGCTTTTGAAAAAGAGCAGAATCCTGTTGACGATAATGCAGAAAAGAAAAAGTTCCAGTCAAGAATGAATCCTGCTTTAGACGTGCTGGAAAAGGCAATTCAATCTAAAGATGTGGAACTTATGAAAAAAGAATATTTGAAATTTAACGGTGTATGGACAAGGAATGAAAGTTTTATAAGAAGCAGAAGTATTCCTTACTATGGAAAAGTGGAAACTGCGATGTCGTTTTTGAGAAGTTCGATGGAAGTGGAGCCATTTGATTATGACAACACAATAAATTCTTTTAATGACTTGAAATCAACAATACAAGACTATTTAGATGGAAAGAAGATAGAAAATAATGTTTCAAGCACAATTACACTAAAAGAAGCTGTAGATATGCTGAAAGATGCGTTGGAAGCCTTTAAAAATGGAAATAAATCTAAAGGTCAGTCAAAAGTGAAAGAGTTTATTCAGGTATGGCCTACGGTTGAAGGCGATGTAAGTACGAGAAATTCAGCGTTATATACAAAAGTGGAAACACAGACTCCAATAATAATGGTGAAAGGTATCGAAAAAGAGTATCAGGAACAATTACAAGGATTAATTACAGAATTATCACAAATTGATACAAAAGCACAATATACGTTTATTGATGCGATGTTTATACTTCTTCGTGAAGGTGTGGAAGCACTTCTTATCGTTCTGGCATTGGTAAGCAGCCTGAAAGCTGCAAATCAGAAAAAGGGATTGCGTTGGGTGTATACAGGAGCTGCTGCTGGAATTTTTGCAAGTGTGGTAATAGCATTTGCTCTTCAGGCTTTATTCCCTGCCGTATCTTCAGGAACAAATCGTGAAATTCTGGAAGGATTTGTAGGAATTTTTGCAGTTATAATGATGATTGGGATTGGATTTTGGCTGCATAGTAAATCATCCTTAAAATCTTGGAAAGATTATATTGACAGAAAAATGGATATTGTATTAAGTACAGGAAGTTTTGTGTCAATGTTTGTACTTAGTTTTCTTGCGGTATTTAGAGAAGGAGCAGAAACAATATTGTTTTATGTAGGAATTTTACCATTAATTTCATTGCAGAATTTGATTATCGGTATTGTAAGTGCGGTATTGATATTAATTGTAATTGCACTTGTTTTAATATACGCTTCTTCAAAAATAAAAATACATCAAGTGTTTTTTGTACTTACGTGGACAATTTATTTCCTTGCATTTAAAATGCTTGGAACAAGTATTCACATGCTGCAAGTTGTGGGGATTTTACCGTTACACGTAGTTCATTTTATACCTACAATGGAAATTTTGGGAATTTATGCAAATATGGAAGTATTTATTAGTCAATTAATTTTAATTGTGATTATCGTGATTGCTACATTGATAAAAAAGAGAAAAAATAAATAAAAAATTTTAAAAGATAAAATATCGGAAAGGAATAGAATGGCTAAAATTGATGAACAGACGCTTGTGGAACATTTGAGCGAATTTAGGAAAAGACTCATTATTACAATTATATTTTTTATTGCAGCTTTTTTAGTAAGTTTGCTATTTTGCTCCGATATTTACAAATTACTGACGGCTTCATTTAAGCAGAAGCTCATAGTTCTTGGGCCTAATGATATTTTGAGTATTTATTTAATGTTGGCTGGAATATGTGCTTTTAGTTTGACATTGCCTTTTACAAGTTATCAAATATGGGCTTTTATTCGTCCTGCTCTTAAGGAAAAGGAAGCTAAGGCAATTTTATCTTATGTGCCTGCAACTTTTATATTATTTGTTACAGGACTTTCTTTTGGATTTTTTATAGTAACACCTGCATTACTAAATGTTTTACTATCTTTTGGCAATGATTTGTTTAATATTCAGCTTACAGCAAATAATTATTTAACATTTGTATTACATACATCATTACCGCTTGGTGTAATATTTGAATTGCCTGTTATTGTGGCATTTCTAACATCGCTGCATATCTTGACACCGCAATATTTAATAAAAAACAGGCGATATGGCTACTTTATTTTACTGGTAATTGCAGTCGTTTTGACGCCAGCTGACTTTATAAGCGATTTAACGATGGCAGCGCCATTAATTTTACTTTATGAAGTGAGTATTTCTGTTTGTAAATATGTCTACAAAAGAAGGAGGGATGATTAAAAATGGGAATTTTTCAAGATATAGGAGCACCGGGACTTATAGTTCTAATACTTGGTGCGTTGCTTATTTTTGGACCTAAAAGACTGCCTGAACTGGGAGAAGCTATAGGAAAAATGATTCGGGAATTTAAAAAGTCAGTTTCTGGAATTGACTCAGAGGCTGATGATAAAAATGTAGAAGATAAAAAAGAAAAAAAGTGTAAATAAATTAATCTTAGTTTATAAGCTATTTTTTGATTATTATATTTGAATTATAAAAGGCTTGGAATTATAACACTCCAAGCCATTCTCTTTTTTCTAGTACTTCCATTTCGATATTTTTTTGTTTTAACGTTTCAATCGCTTTATCCATATCATCTAAAAGATATGAATTTGTAAGAATCTTTATTAAACCGTTCTGGTTATCAAGAGTTCTCACATTTCCTAAGCCATCGTATGCTTCTATGATTTTATTAATAAAGTCAATATGTTCTTTTTTTGTTTGAATGATGTATTCCCAGCTTTTCATTTCTTTTTCATTATTTTCCATATTTTTCAGCCTTTCTCCTTAAAATTTGTCCAAATACGAGTATTTTCCGTTTGAATCTTTCCAGCCTAATATTTTTTCCAAATTTACATTCTGTGTTGATTGAATTATTCGTTTTTTTATGTCTGGATTATTTTTTACAAGCTGTGCAATTAATTCCTTTGTTTCACGGCGTTTGCTTGAAGTTTTTTCGGCAGCGACTGTACAGCCGCAGTTCATCGGAAGGATTCCGTTATTTCTTACCCATTTTATGATTGCCTTTTCTTCAACATAAAATAGAGGACGGATCAATTCTATATTAAAATTATCGGACTTTAATTTTGGTAGCATAGTTTCAAATTTTCCCATATAAAACATGCTCATAAGAGTTGTTTCAATAACGTCGTCAAAATGATGTCCAAGCGCAAGTTTATTGCAGCCAAGTGAAGTTGCTTTTGTATAAAGGCTGCCACGCCGCATTTTAGCACACATATAGCAGGGATAGTCTTTTGCGATTTTTTCTGCAATTTCAAAGATATTGTCATCATAAATTTCACAAGGGATATTTAAATGTTTTAGATTTTTTTTCAAATTTTGCAAATTTATTTCGTTAAAACCAGGGTTCAATGAAATAAACACGACTTCAAAATTTGTTTTACTAGCTCTTTTTAATTCTTGAAATAATTTTGAGAGTAAAAGGCTGTCTTTTCCACCAGAAACTGCCACAGCAATCTTATCACCATCTTTTACCAGCTCAAATTCTTTTAGTCCACGAATAAATGGCGACCAAAGTTCTGAGCGATATTTTTTTTGAATGCTTCTCTCAATAATATCAAGCGATTGAAGAGGAACATTTGGTAAAACTGTTTTGCAGACTGCACTACCAAGTTTCGTAGTTGCAACAGTACTTGCAAAACCAGTAGATTCGTCTTCATTTGTTAAATTCATTAAATACCTCCTTGCTTTAAAGTTTTAAAATTTGCTATTTTTTAAAATCGCCTGTTTGACCGTTATTTGCTTTTTCCAATAAAAACTTTACAAGTTCTCTAAAGTTTGAATCACTTATGTCATTGACACTTTGCGTACTTACAAATTTTCTTGAAATGGCAAGTGACTGATCTCTAAATGTCGGATTGTCCATTGAGTATAATTTTCCTTGAGAATTTTTTTTATCATATTGAGCTCCGATGACTTTATTGTTTTTTACTATCAATTTTACAAAAGTTGCATAATTAGCATCATATTTTTTTTCAACTGAATAAGTTCCATCTTTTAACTCTGAAAATGTTAGAACACTTGTAAAAAGTAAAATAAAGAATATTAATTTTTTCATTCTAAAATCCTCCTTTAAAATATAAAATAATTTTAATTATATTTAAATATATTATAGCATATTTTAAAAAAAAGGACAAAAAAATTTATTTTGATGAAATTTTTTTAATAAAACCCTTGTGTATCAGTTACATAACCTTGATTATTATAAAAATTCCAGTTTCCATAAGGCTTATAATTTCTCAAAGTTCCTTTTGCTTTTACTTTTCCATTGCTATAATATTGGGTAAATTCTCCACTTCCATTAGATAATTTTATTTCACGTTCTTTTGAACCGTCCCTATTGTATCCAGCAACTTGGTAAATTATTCCATTGTTATAGCTTTCGATCAATCTTTTTGAACCATTTTCATAGTTCCAAGTCCATTGACCATTTCTTAAATTTGAAGTGTAATTTCCTGTCATTCGAACTGTTCCATTTGTGTAGTATAAAGTTACAGGTCCATTTAATCTTCCATATTGATAAATACTCTCAGCAATTACAACACCGTTTGAAATTTTTACTTCTTTTCCGTTTTTTAAGTTGTTTACATATTCTACTGAGCCTGCAGGTCTTCCAAACTCATCAAAATCGTAAGCAATGCCATTTAGGACACCGTTTCTATAAGTCTTTATTGATTTTGAATATCCATTTCCATAAAACTCGATTTCTTCTCCATCTTTATTTCCATTTGTGTAATTTGTAACTTTTAACAAATTTCCATTATCATAATACAAGTACATTACACCATCTAAAATTCCATTTTTATAAGGTCTTATAGTTCTCACTGCGCCAATTTCACTGTATTCAATGTAATTTCCTGTGAAAGGCTGTCCAGTTTCCCTTATTGTGGCAGTATTTCCAGAAACATTTACATTTGAAATTGTTCCATAGTATGAAGACATAGCTCTTGCAGAACCGCTTGAATATTCGCTGGTTCTTTTAGCTCTGGCATTAGTGTTGTAAGCGGCAAATGAAAAATTTCCAAGCACTAAAAATGAAAATAAAACTAATATTGATTTTTTAAATTTTAACATTTTTCCTCCTTTTATCTTATAATATATTATAACAAGAAAAAGTTATAATTAACTTAGATTTTTTCACTAAAACTTAGTTATTACTGAAAATCTGTGTCATTTTTATTTTTAATTTCAGAAACAGAGTTTTCTTTTTTTATATTTTTTAAATCCATGTAAAGCACATTCAAGAAAATTAATGTTGCCATAGTAAGTAGAAGCAGGTTAAATGAACTAGAGAATATAGTTAAAAAAATTTTAAAAATAAATCCTAAAATAGAAGTATTAGGAATTATTCCAAAAATGAATTTTATTGGTAGAAATATAAAATAAAAAAATAAAATTAAAATTATAATTGGCACAAGCAATCTAATTCGATTCCCTTTGCACAAATAAAAACTATATTTTATAGTCTGAACAAAATCTAAATCCCTTAAATAAAGTAAATGTACAAAAAATAAGAAATTGAAAAATAAAAATAAAATAATTAAAATATCAATCATAGGAATATTTACATAAGCTAAAATAACGCTGATTACCATTATATAAAAGAAAATTAAAAAACTTTTCTTAATTGTTCTAAAAAACAAAATTTTTTGGTTATTAATTTCTATAAGATTTCCAACTTTTTGAATGCCAGCTGAATTTATAATTATTTGTAAAAATAATAAAAATATAAGTGTAAAATCATTGATTTCTAATTTCATATTTTCAATACAAAGTAAAATAATTTGTAAGACTAAATAAGAGACAAAAAAGAATGCAATAAATTTTTTTTCTTTTTTTAAAAGATGTTTAAAAATATCAAAAGAATCGTTAAAATAATCGCTTAGTTTGAAATATCCCTTATCTAATTTATTTTTCAAATTTTCAAAATCCATTTTAATTATCTCCTTTCATATCATATTTGACTTTTTTAGTATTATACCATATTTTTACAAATAATTACTAGACATAGACATCAAAATTTAAATAATAGATATTAAAAAATATTATCGGACATTATTAAAAAAACAATAGACAAATACTACATTTTTCTGATAAAATAAAATAGTCAAAAATCAAAAAATATCAATTTAATAAAAATAAAGAAAGGAGGAAAATGAAAAAATACTATGATAACAAAAATTATTGGAGTTGGAGGAATGGGAATTAACTTTATCAATTATATGATTAAAGAAAAAATTAAAAAAGTTGAATATATAACAATAGACACTAATCTAAAAAACTCTGAATCAAGCTTAGCTAATCAAAAAATCTTTTTAGATACTGGAATTGCTAAATGTAGCAGAGAACAGGTGGAAAAAATTGCATTTCAATGTTATGGACAATTTTATGAACTTTTAAAAGATACAAATATTCTATTTTTAATTTCTGGAGTTGGCGGAGCGACTGGGAGTGGAATAACGCCGATTATTTTAGAAGTGGCTAAGAAACTCAAGATATTTACAATAACAATTATAGCTAGACCTTTTTTTCTAGAAGGATTTGATGTGATGAAAATTGCAAATGATGGAATGAGAAAGATTGAAAAGTTGACAGATAGCCTTATCATCATTCCAAATGAAAAGCTTTATAATTATATTGACAAAAGAGAACCACTAAATTCAGCTTACTGGCAAGCTAATATGCTTATTAAAGAAGGAATTGAAAGTGTTGTAAGTATTTTGAATGAAGTTGGATTTATGAATATTGATTTATTGGATATTAGAGCAGTGCTAGACCGCTCACGAGATACGATTATTCGTGTTGGAGAAGGATTTGGTGAAACAGCGGGAGAAAATATTTTAGCACAGATAAAAAAGAAAAATTTATTTGAAGGACAAATTCAAGATGCAAAAAGAGTTTTGATAAGTTTTACAACGGGAAATGACGTTCCATTGTTAGATATACAGAAAATCATTCAAGGAATTACCAATATTATAAAAGATAAAAATTTCAAACTTATTTGGGGAATTATAATAAATTCAAGCTACGAATTTAATAGAAAAATAAAAACTGTTATGATTTCAAGTGAACAGTGAAAAATGTATAAATTTACAAACTTCTGAATGTTGTTATTTTGGAAGTTTTTTATTTTTATTCTTGATTTTTTTGTTTTTCTTGTTTTAAGTAAATTTTTGTGATAAAATAAATTATAAATAAATTTTGAATAGACTTTGAAAATAAAGGTTGTCACATCAATTAAGAAAGGAGTGTGTGATAGTAATATTATCATACGAAGAAAAGTGAAAAAATATATTAACAATATGAGCAAAAAAAATATAGTCTTATTGAACTTGCGAAAATTGTACGATTCTTATGGCTATAAAAAGATTTCTCTTCCGAATTTTGAAGAATATGATTTGTATAATGAAAATAAAGATTTTATTTTAGGAAATATACTTACAATTATGAATCCAAGCGGGAATTTATTAGCGCTTAGACCAGATATTACTCTTTCAGTTGCAAAAAAAATTTCAAAAGAAAAAACATTAAAATATGATAAAGTTTATTATCAGGAAAATATCTATACGACTTCTAAATATATAGGCTATAGTGAAAAAGAACAATTGGGAGTTGAACTGATTGGGAAAGAAACTCTATTTTTAAATTTTGAAATTGTGAGTCTTGCACTAAAAAGTTTAGAAATTATGAGCAAAAAAAATATGCTTGTATTGTCTCATGCTGGATTTATTTCTTCAATTTTTGAAAACCTAGAACTTGAATATGAAATAAAAGAAAAAATTTTTGAGTACATTAACAATAAAAATGTTCATGATATAAAAATAATTTTAAAAAATAATAAAAACATTTCAGACGAATTAAAAAATCTTATTTATGAATTACCAAATTTATCAGGAAATATAGAAGAAATTGAAAAGAAATTATCTAAATATGAATTAAATCCTAAAATTATAAAGATATTATCTGGGCTTAAAGATTTGTATAATTTGATTATTAAATTTCATAGCAGAAAAAAAATTATTTTTGATTTTTCGATTATTAAAAATTTGAAATATTATAATGGGATTATTATGCAAGGGTTTATTGATAAAATTCCAAATGCTGTGCTAAGTGGCGGAAGATATGATAAATTGTTTGAAAAATTTGGAGTTGATACTGGAGCAATTGGATTTGCTGTTGTTACTGATAATCTTAATGAATTTTATAAAAATGAAAATCAGAAGGATTTTGATATTTTGCTTTTGTATGATGAAAGTGATTTCGGAAAATTGGCTGAGATTGTTGATAAGTTGGTAAAAGATGGCAACAGAGTGAGAACCCAAAATATTATTTATAAAAATTATGATTTTGAAATTTTTAATTATGATAAAAAATATATTTTTGAGAATGGAGAATTGAAAATTGAAATATGAATTTTTGATGGAAATTTGATGGAAAGGTGAAAATATGTTAAATATAGCACTTCCTAAAGGAAGACTTGGAAATAAAGTTTACGAATTGTTTGAGAGCATTGGGTATGATTGTGATAAAATAAAAAGTGACAACAGAAAATTGATTTTTGAAAATCCTGACAAAAAAATCAGATTTCTTTTGGTAAAGCCGTCGGATGTGGCGGTTTATGTGGAAAAGGGGAGCGCTGATATTGGAGTTGTTGGGAAGGACATTTTGCTGGAAGATAATCCAGATGTGTATGAACTTTTGGATTTAGGATTTGGAAAATGTAAATTTGGAATTGCGGGACCTGTTAATTTTAAAGAAAATTTTGATAGACCTTTGGTTGTTGCAACGAAATATTTTAATGTGTCAAAAAGATATTTTGATTCGATAAATAGAGATGTAGAATTAATCAAATTAAATGGTTCAATTGAAATTGCACCGATTTTAGAACTTTCTGATGTGATTGTCGATATTGTAGAAACTGGGACAACTTTGAGGGAAAATCATTTGAAAGTGTTGAATTTTATTGGAGATATAAGTGCGAGACTTATTGCAAATAAATCGAGTTATAGATTTAATCATGATAAAATAGAAAATATTGTGAGAAAAATAAAAGATAAAATAGACAAAACAGACAAAAAATAAATAAAAAATAAATTTTGATGGAGTGATAAAAATGATAAAGACAATTGAATATTCAGAAAATTTGAATTTAGAAAAAGAACTTGCTAGAAGCCAGTTTTCTTATGACGATGTAAATGAAACTGTGGAAAATATTTTAAAAGATGTAAAAAAACGAGGTGACAAGGCCCTTTTTGAATATACAAAAAAATTTGATAAAGTGGATCTAAAAACATTGGAAGTTTCCGAAGAAGAAATTCAAAAAGCGTTTGATACAATTGATAAAGAACTTTTGGAAGTTATTAAATATTCGCATGATAATATTAAATTATTTCACGAAAAACAAGTTAGAAATAATTTTATTGTAAAAAAAGAAAATGGAGTAAGTTTAGGTCAAATTATTAATCCAATTGAAAAAGTTGGGCTATATGTACCTGGAGGAACTGCCGCTTATCCATCAACTGTTTTGATGAATGCCGTTCCAGCAAAAATTGCAGGTTGCAAGGAAATTATAATGGTCACACCGCCAACTTCAGACGGAACAATTTTACCATCGCTTTTAGTTGCTGCGAAAATCGCTGGAGTTGACAGAATTTTTAAAGTTGGAGGAGCACAATCAATTGCCGCACTTAGTTATGGAACAGAAAGTATTCCAAAAGTTTATAAAATTGTAGGACCTGGAAATATTTATGTTGCAATGGCTAAAAAGATGGTTTACGGAGAAGTTTCAATTGATATGATTGCAGGTCCAAGCGAAGTTTTAATAATTGCCGATGACAGTGCAAATCCAGTTCATGTAGCAGCAGATCTACTTTCTCAAGCGGAACATGACAAACTGGCAGCTAGTATTTTAGTTACAAATTCAAAGGAACTTGCTAAAAATGTTGCAGAGCAATTGGAAATTCAGCTGAAAGAGTTGGAAAGGGAAGAGATTGCAAGAGTTTCGATTGAAACTCAAGGTAGAATTATTATTACAAAAACAATTGATGAAGCGATAAAAATAAGTAACGAAATTGCTCCAGAACATTTGGAACTAGCGGTTTCTAATCCTTTTGAACTTTTGACAAGAGTAAAAAATGCAGGTTCAATATTTATGGGACATAATACACCTGAGCCATTGGGAGATTATTTGGCAGGACCTAATCATACACTTCCGACAAGTGGAACAGCTAAATTTTCATCGCCATTATCAGTTGATGACTTTATAAAAAAATCTTCATTTATTTATTATTCAAAAAAAGGGCTTGAAGAGGTGAAAGATAAAGTTATAAAATTTGCTGAAAGTGAAGGTCTTACGGCTCATGCTCGTTCAGTTGCAAAAAGATTTGAGAAATAAAATTAATTATAAAAAATAAATAATTATATAATTTATTATCTAAATTTAATTTAAATAAAGATATTGGTGATAAAAATAAAATAAATTAAATTATATTGAATTAGATTGTATCAGATTAGATTAGATAAATTATAGATTTAGAAAGGAAAAATTTAAAAAATGAAAAAAATATTTTTGGGACTGTTTATTTTAGGAACACTTGGGATGGCTCAGCAAAATTATGAAGTTTATGTGAAAAATGGAGTTAAAATTTCTCAAAGTGAAGCGGATAGAGATAGTAAAGAGATTGATAAAATTATTAATGATAAGATTATTTCAAGATATAACAACGAAGGAAAAAAAGTTTTAATGGAAAAGTCAAAAAAACTTTATAATAAATATCTGAATGATTTGTTGAGCAGCAAAATAAAAGATTTTCCTAAAAATCAGCAACAGCCATTGAAAGTTTTTTTGAGTAAATTAAGTGGAATCGTAGCACAAAACGGTCTTAATGAAATTGACAAAATAGAGATTTCTGTCAAAGAAATTTCATTTTTGGAAAAAAATAAAGCAAAAGTCAATGTATTAGTTAAGTATAAAGATATAGATGATGAAATTGATGATGAAATTATTGAAGAAACATTTAAAAAATCTGGTATTACCGATAAGGAAATGGAACATTTTGAAAAAATTAGCAAAGCAAAACTTGATAAATTTTATAAATATTTTGAAGAAGAGATAAAAGAAGAAATAAAAGATTCCGATTATGGTGAAAAAGTTATAGAAATAGAAATTAAAAAAGTTAATGGAAAATGGCAAATAGATTTTGATTATAATGATTTGATAAATGAGATGTTAAAAGGTTTGGAAGATAGTTTTAAAAGTATGAAAAATGACATTGACGATTAATAAGAAGATTTGTCTAAAATAATAGATAAAGTAAAGAAAAAATAAAGAGGGAGAAATTGTAAAATGAGTAAATTTTGGAATGATAAAATAAAGGAAATAGAACCTTATGTTCCTGGAGAACAGCCAAAAGATAAGAAATATGTCAAACTTAATACAAATGAAAATCCTTATTCACCGTCAGAAAAAGTTATAGAAAAAATAAAATCTATGAGTTTAAAAGATTTGAAACTTTATCCAGACCCAGATGTTTCAGAACTTAGAAAAGTGATTGCCGAATATTTTTCGAAAAAAATTGATGAAAGAATTACAAAAGAGCAAATTTTTGTGGGAAATGGTTCGGATGAAGTGTTAGCACTTATTTTTATGACATTTTTTAACAAAGGCGATAAAGTTTATTATCCTGATATAACTTACAGCTTTTATCCAGTTTATGCGGATTTATTTGATTTAAAAGAAGTAAAAATTCCGCTAAACGAAAATTTTGAAATTGAAATTGATAAATATTTTGGAGTTGATGGACATATAATTATTACAAATCCAAATGCACCGACTTCGATTGCTTTGAAATTAAATGAAATAGAAAAAATAGTAAAAAATAATCCAACTCAGTTGATTGTTATTGATGAGGCTTATGTCGATTTTGGGGCAGAAAGTTCTGTTAAATTGGTGAATAAATATGACAATGTTCTTGTTGTGCAGACATTTTCAAAATCTCGTTCATTTGCGGGAATGCGTTTGGGATATGCAATTGGTTCGGAAAATATAATAGAAGGGCTTAACAGATTAAAATTTTCATTTAATTCGTATACAGTTGACAGAATTTCGATTGAAGCTGGGATTGAATCATTTAAAGATGATGATTATTTTGTAAAAACTAATGCTAAAATTATTGAAACACGGGAAAAAACTGTAAAAAAATTGAAAGAATTGGGATTTAAAGTGCTAAATTCAAGTGCTAATTTTATTTTTATTTCACATAATAAAGTTTTTGCAGGAGATTTATATAAAAATCTAAAAGATAACGGGGTTTTAGTTAGATATTTTGCGAAAGATAGAATTGATAATTACTTGAGAGTTACCATTGGAACCGATGAAGATATGGAAATTTTTATTGAAAAATTAAATAAATTGTTGTAAAATATAAACATAAGGTATAAAGCAAGAGATAATTTAGCAAATTAAAAAATTATAATTAAAATTTATTATTTTTTAAAGATATTTTAATATAATTTTTGATTAAATATGTTATAATAAATTAATAATAAAATAGGAGTGATTTATATGAAAAAAATAGCTTTAAATTCAATTTTAATTTTAGGAGTTCTTGGTATGATGCAAGGATGCGCTAGTACCCATTCAATTTCATCTTTTAAACAACAAGGTTATAAAACAAAAGAAGAAATGGAAAAAATGGGAAAAGAAAATATTACATGTATAGTTGATTATGGAAAAACAAGTTGGTGTAAACAAAATAAATAGTTTTGTTTTTAATTTAGGAATAAAAAAATTGATAAGATATTTTGGAAGGAGATTATTTCTCCTTTTTTTATAAGTATACAAGTTATTTAGGTGCTCAAAAAATTTTGAAAAAAATAAAAAAAGATTATACTATTTGTTATACTATTTATAAATGTAAGTCTAAAAAATATGATAAGAATTATAAAAAACAGAAAAAAATTATCTGAAAGGATTGAAAAAATGAGAAAATCAAAAATTGAAAGAAATACATTTGAAACAAAAATAAAAGTTGAATTGAATATTGATGGAACTGGGAAATATGAAAATAATACAGGAATTGGATTTTTGGATCACATGCTTGATTTGTTTGCAAAGCATGGAAGATTTGACTTGAAGGTTTATTGTGACGGAGATACACAAGTTGATGATCATCACAGTACGGAAGATATTGGAATTGCACTTGGGAAATGTTTTTATGAGGCTCTGGGAGATTTAAAAGGCGTTAAAAGATACGGAAGCTTTCTTTTGCCGATGGATGAGGCTCTGACATTGGTTGCAGTTGATTTAAGCGGAAGATATTTTTTGAATTTTGATGTGAATATTCCGACTGAGAAAGTTGGAACTTTTGATACAGAATTGGTGGAAGAGTTTTTTATTGGATTTACACGGCATTTGAATGCGACATTGCATATAAAGAATATGGCTGGGACAAATTCGCATCATATAATTGAGTCGATTTTTAAAGGAGTTGCTAGAGCTTTGGCAGAGGCTGTGAGTATTGATAAAAAGTATAAGGATGAAATTCCTTCGACTAAGGGAATTTTGGTTTAATCAAATTTATTAACAACTAATTTTTTATCTATTCAAAATATTTTTTTAAGTGTCACATATGGCACTTAATTTTTTATTTCTTTCGGATATAATTTGAATAGTTAAAAATCTTGAAAACAATAGAAAAATAGATTATACTATTTATAATTAAAATTATAAAATCAATTTCTTTTTCTGGAGAAAATGATGCAAAAGTAAATAAAGTTAATGGAAAATGGCAATTAGAATTGAAAAACGCCAATATTAATGAAGTTTTTGATAATTTAGGAGAGGTATTTGATGTTGTAAATTATAAAAATTAATTAAAATATTTAGAAAAATGAGAATTTTTTGATACTAAATAAAAATTTTAAAGGGATGAGATTTAAATGGAAATACAAAAAGAATTATTTTCACTTCAAGATAAAGAATACATGAAATTTTTAAGTAAATTGACGCCAAATGTATCGGAGGATACAATTATCGGAGTGAGAATTCCTGAAATAAGAAAATTGGCTAAAAAATTGGTAAAGAATAATGAATATGAAGATTTTTTGAAGGAGTTGCCACATAAATATTACGATGAGAATTTGTTGCATGGAGCAATTATTTCAGAGAGTAAAGATTTTGAGAACTGCATTGAATTGCTTGATAATTTTTTGCCATTTGTTGATAATTGGGCGGTTTGTGATACAATTTCTCCGAAGATTTTTAAAAAAAATAAAAAAGAATTAATTGAAAAAATAAAGGAATGGTCTCAATCAGATAAAACTTATACTTGTAGGTTTGGTGTAGAAATGTTGATGACACATTTTTTGGATGAGGACTTTAAAAAGGAATATTTGGAAATGGTGGCGAATATTCATTCTGAAGAGTATTATGTAAAAATGGTAATTGCTTGGTTTTTTGCGACAGCACTTGCAAAACAGTGGGATTATGCGGTGATTTATTTAGAAAATAATAGGTTAGATGTTTGGGTGCATAATAAGACGATACAGAAGGCCCGAGAAAGTTTGAGGATTTTGGAAGACAAGAAGGGGTATTTGAAGGGGTTGAAAAGAAAGAAAGAAGGAGAATTAATTTAATGAAAATCACAAAAGTTATGTTTGTAAGATTGATTTCTTTGTTGTGCTCAATAAATTCATTTACAAATACAAATTCTGAAAATGATTTTAAAAAGTATGTACTAGAAAAATTAGAAGAAATAAAAAAAATTGATATTTATAACAATGATACGACTATTAAATATCACAATAGGAATGAAGAAAATTCAAAAAGGTCTGGCTTAAAAAAATTTATAATTGATAATTTTCCTGAAAAAAGTAGCGAATTATTAGAAAAAAATAATGAAAGTTGGGATGCTGTTTGGAAAAACAATATTTCTTTTCTTGATGATTTAGAAAGAAAATATGGCTTTAATATGAATTTGTATGAATTTTATAGAGAAGAAGATAATAAGAAAATAAAAAAATTAATGGAGTTAGCTATAAAATTAAAAAACACAAAAAGTTTATCTTTTGATCAATTGAGAAAGTCAAAAGAAGAATATGAAACAGAGAATAAAAAAATGAATGATAAGTATACTGAATTACATGATTTAATGGGAGATGAATATGTGGATTATGGTGGAACGATTGGTTATGGATGCTATCCTAGACATTATTATAGCAATTTAGAAAATTTTCAAGAAAAATGGTTAAAATTTAGGGAAGATGAAGCATTATTTTATTCTGAATTAGCAAATAAAAAAGATGAGAAAATTTATTTTGGAAAACTTTTTGAAATAACAAAAAAACAGAACGAATACTTTGAGGATATTATAAATAATATAAAAAAAAGCAATAGATATAAAGAAGAAAAATATAAAAGACAAAATATTGAAATTTGGGAAATAACGAATACTAATAAAAAAGATTATGCAAAAGAAAGGAGATAAAATGGAAAAAGAATTAGAATATGATTCAGAAAAATCAGATGTGCCACAATTTCTATTTATTGGAGGAACTGCTGGTTCAGGAAAAAGTAACTTATTGCAGATTTTACAAAAAATGCTGGGCCTTTCTAAATCAAAGCCTATTTTGTACAATAACATTATTCCGACTGGAAGAACAAAAAAAGCTGATACGATAACACAAATTCAACTATGGATGAATGAAAATAATGTAGCTCCAATTTTAATTGATAAAATTGACGAAGAATTTTTTTCAAACAAAGATAGAGGAAACAACCTGATTGTAAATGTTTCAAATCTTTCTACTTCAAATTTTGATTTTACGCCTTGTTTTATAAGAAGACAATTCTGGATTTTTTTAAGAAAAAGAAAAGCGAAAAGTGATTTTCATTGTAATGTCAATTTTTTTTTGATATAATTTAAGTAGTTAAAGGGAAAGTAGGGATTAATTATGAAAAAAAAGAAAAAAGGACTAGCAATTGGAAATTCTGATTTTAAGGAGATTATACAAGAAAACGGATATTATGTCGATAAAACAAAGTTCATAGAAGATTTGCTGGAAGACTTATCAAAAGTTAAACTTTTTACAAGGCCCAGAAGATTTGGTAAAACTCTAAATTTGTCGATGTTAAAATATTTTTTTGATGTGAAAAATGCAGAGGAAAATAGAAAATTATTTGAAAATTTGTATATTTCAAAAAGTGAGTATATGGAAAATCAAGGACAAAATCCTGTGATTCTTATAAGCCTGAGAAATGCCGAGGCAGAAAATTGGGAGAATAGTTTTTTTAATACTAAGAATCTTATCTCTAATTTGTACGATAATTTTGAATATATTTCTGGCAATTTAAAAAAAAGAGATTTAGTTGAGTTTGAAAATATATGGCTTAAAAAGAATCATGCAGATTGGGAAAATTCATTAAAGAATTTATCAAGGTATTTATATGAATATTACGGGAAAAAAGTTATAATTTTAATAGATGAGTATGACACTCCAATGACAAGTGCTTGGAACGAAGGATATTATGAAAAGGCACGAAGATTTTTTAAAAGTTTTTATTCAAATACATTGAAAGATAATGAATATTTAC
>ERZ773014.984-NODE-984-length-18676-cov-11.843295_pt1 | contig 18676 bp, 18 predicted proteins | sample MGYA00580841_ERZ773014 | MGnify/ENA primary metagenome ERZ773014 (study PRJEB29015, sample SAMEA2737989) | human oral metagenome | biome: human oral; feature: human-associated habitat; material: dental | place: China | collected 2067 ...
GGATATTACAAAGTGGCCGGAGCATCGCCGTGCAAAGTTTATTGGGCGCGTTTTTCAAGACCCGATGATGGGCACGGCGGCACGTATGATGATCGAGGAGAACCTCGCCATTGCCGCACGGCGTGGTCAGACACCGACGCTCAAATGGGGATCGACGAGTGAGATGCGCGACGTATTCCGTGAAAAGCTTGCGCGGCTGAAACTTGGTCTGGAGGATCGTCTCTCCTCACGTGTCGGGCTTCTCTCAGGCGGGCAGCGGCAGGCACTGACACTCCTTATGGCGACGCTTGTCAAACCGTACCTCCTGCTCCTCGATGAGCACACGGCAGCACTTGACCCAAAGACAGCGGCAAAGGTACTGGAACTGACGCAGCAGATTGTTGCGGAGGATCAGCTGACGACGCTGATGATTACACACAACATGAAGGATGCATTACGCTACGGCAACCGCCTTATCATGCTTCACGAGGGGCGCATCCTTTTCGATGTGCCGCAGGAGAAAAAGGAAGGGCTGACCACGCGTGATCTGCTCTCCATGTTCGAGCAGGCGGCAGGCAGCGAGCTCGCCAGCGATAGCCTGCTGCTTAGCTAGATCAAGCCTAAAATAGAGGAAATTAAACCTAATCGAAACCTAACGCCTTTCACAAAACGTTTTAAATCCGCTTCGTTATAGTATCCGATGTAAGCGAGAGAGTGACACAGAGCGTGTTCAATCTCTCAAAGCCCCTTGGATAGGAGTGAGTACCATGATGAAGCGAAAGTACATTACGAAGGCCGTCGCAGCTGCACTCTTTGGTGCGATGACGCTCGGCGTTGCTGGAACGAGTGCCGCCGTTGCTGAGGCAGGATCCCGTGTCGCGGATGTGCCGTACACGATGGATGTTCGCACGAGTTATGGCGATGCCCATGAAGTGACACAGCTTGCGTGGCACCGCAAGAGGTCCAAGAAGAAGGGCTACTCACAGGGTTCAATGACGACGGCTGTGATTGCCGGAGCGTTGATCGGAGCGATAATCGCGAAGAACACCTGACGCTTACCATACCCTTTGGTGAATCTCCTGCGGTCTTCCCTTCCGTAGGGTTCACATACATTCCCTACATTTCTTTCTCTCTATCGAAAATGCGCCTTCCGCTGCCCGGCGGAAGGCGCATTTTCTTGTCTCAGCGGAGGACCGACAAATGCAGGTAGAAATCTGCTGCGCTATGTGTTAGAATAAGATCTGTTTTCACTCATGCAGGGGGAGGAGTACGATGGTTTCAGAAGAGATGTATACGCTCGGGACGAAGAAGTCCACGATCCGTACGATTTTTGAGTTTGGGCAGAAGCGTGCGGCAGAGGTTGGCGCGGAGAATGTCTTTGACTTCAGCCTTGGCAACCCCAATGTGCCCGCACCGGACTTCATTCGCGATGCCGCTGTAGATATTCTCCGACATGATGATCCGACCGCGGTGCATGGCTATACGATTGCACCGGGCAAACCTGCGGTGCGTGAGGCGCTTGCCGCCGATCTGAAGCGTCGCTTCGGCATGGACGTCACAGGGAAGAATCTCTTTATGACGGCGGGCGCGGCAGCATCGGTGACGATCACATTCAAGGCCCTCACCGAGCCGGGGGACGAGTTCATTACCATCGCACCCTTTTTCCCGGAGTATCGCGTCTTTGTCGAGGCCTGCGGGGGCAAGCTCGTCGTTGTGCCAGCCAAGACGGATGATTTTCAGATCGACTTCGCGGCACTTGAGCGGGCCCTGAGCGCCCGCACGAAGGCGGTCATCATCAACTCGCCGAATAATCCGAGCGGTGCGGTCTACAGTGAGACGACGATCCGGCGCCTCGCCGATCTCCTCCGTGCGAAGGAGCAGGCGTATGAGCATCCGATCTTTATCATCGCGGATGAGCCGTATCGTGAGATCGTCTATGACGGCGTCTCCGTCCCATGCATTCCTCTCTTTTACGACAACACGATCGTCTGCTATTCCTACAGCAAGTCCTTCTCCCTGCCGGGTGAGCGCATCGGCTATATCGTCGTACCGGACAGCGCGGCGGACTTCGCGCGTATCTACGGCGCAATTGCGGGGGCGGCGCGTGTCCTCACACACGTCAATGCCCCCTCGCTCTGGCAGCTCGTCGTCGCACGCTGTGTCGGGCAGGCTGCCGATCTCAGTATTTATGAGCGCAACGCCGCACTCCTCTATGACGGGCTGACGGCACTCGGTTTTTCCTGCGTGCGTCCGCAGGGGGCATTCTATCTCTTCCCGCAGGCGCTTGAGCCGGATGATGCGGCGTTCTGCCGGCGCGCACAGGAGTATGATCTCCTGCTTGTGCCGGGACGGGACTTCGGCTGTCCCGGCTATTTTCGAGCGGCGTACTGTGTCCGTTCGGAAGTGATCGAGAAAGCGCTGCCGCATTTTGAAGAACTTGTAAAATCGTATAAAAGAATAAATGAATAAAATTCATTTATATCACATTTATTGGAAAGAATATTGACAATCAGTTTCCTTAGAGATATACTGAAAACCAATTCGGATATGGGATGGATTTCATTCTCTATAGTATACTCGCAGAGGTAATTTCTGCGTGCTTGAGAAGATAAGGATGGTGTTCTTTTTGACAAGTGCAGAGCTGTTTGAAAAGGGCGGCCCGGTCATGTACCTGCTGCTCCTGTGTTCGCTGACGGTGGCGGCAATTGCGGTTGACCGTTTTCTGCTCTATCGGCGTGCGGCGCAGGGGGCAAAGGAACTCGAGACGACGGTTGCGGAGTCGCTCCGCAAGCACAAGATCGACGAGGTCGCTCCCGCCGTTGAGGGCAAGGACAACATGGTTGCCTATTTTGTGAAGAGCGCACTGGATGCCCGCCAGGCAGGGGAGGATGTTCCGATGACGCTTGAGGGAGTCTATGGCGAGGCGGCGATGCTCCTGCGCGCGCGTCTCAACTATCTATCAACGATCGTTACGCTCGCACCGCTTCTGGGCCTTCTGGGAACGATCTCGGGGATGATTCAGTCGTTCAGCATCTTCAACCTGCAGGCAGGCCAGCCCATGGCGATCACGGGCGGTATCGGCGAAGCACTGGTCGCAACGGCGACAGGGCTTTTCGTTGCGATCTTTGCACTCGTGGTGCACACTTACTTTGCACAGCGTCTTGATGTGATGCTGACACTCCTCGAAAAGACAATGAATACCGTCTTGGCAGGGTTCGCGGCGGCGGACGGAGGGAAGGTTCATGCGTCGTAATTTTCATGATATGCGCGAGCCGCTCGTCATGATCGTCCCGATGATCGACATCATGCTCTTCCTCTTGGTGTTCTTCATGCTGAGCACCATGTACATGGTGAATGCAAGCACGGTACAGGTCAGCCTGCCGCAGGCGGCAAGCGCACAGCAGGACACACGTCCGCACATCGTCTCCATCACGGTGACGGAGGACGGCAAGGTGCTCTTCGACCGTGATGATGAGCCAACGCGTGAGCTGACCTCACGCGTCAAGGAACAGCTCAACAGTGATCCGGATACGGTGTTTGTCGTGCGCGGCGACAAGAAGGCGGACTATCAGTTTGTCGTCGGTGTCTTTGATGCACTGAAGGAAGCGGGGACGCGTCATGTGTCCATCGCGACGGAGACGGGAGGCGTCTGATGCGCTATCAGACACATTGGCGGTTTGCCTTCCTCATCGCATTCTTCTTCCATATCGTCGCATGGCTCTTTCTGATGGTGCTGATCCCACACGTCTTTAAGCACATTGAGCAGCCGCCGCCAGACGAGCCGATGGAGTGGGTAGAGCTCGCTGGTGACGATGGGCCTCCCGAGGAGACGCAGCAGCCGGAGGAACCACCGCCGCCGCCTGAGCCTGTGGAGGCAGAGCCTCAGGAGGAGACGGCAGTCGTCGAGGCGGAGGTGCCGGAAGAAGCTATTTCGGACATTGTCGCACCTCCGGATGATGATGAGAAGAAAGAGGATGAGAAGCCTCTGCCGCCTCTTCCGGGACAGCAGATGGGCGAGCCGGGTAAGATTCTTTATTCGGAGCGATTCCCCGGAGGTCTGCTCCCAATCAAAGGGTCGGCTACAGTCGCGGCGCGTGTCGGTAAAGATGGCAATGTCATTCGTACGAAGATGCAACGAGGTACGGGAAACCCTGTGTGGGATTTGCAGATCCGCCGACTGGTTCAAAAGCGCTGGAAGTTTAAGCCCGCAACAGATCAGCACGGTCAGCCGATGGAATCTGATATTATGTGCAATGTCAAGTATTGATGTTGGCTTCGTATGCAGTATAAATCACTGAGAGAAGGAGAAAAAATTGAGTATACGTATAGGTGTATTCGTTTCAGCGCTCCTTCTGGCTGTGTCAGCGACATCCATCTCTTGTGCGGAAGAACCGCCGCCGAAGCAGCTGGAACGCATCACTATAGGACAGCCGCCTAGAGTACTCCATTTTGAGCATGTCCAAGATAAAAGTATCTCTTATGAAGGATACGTGGTGCTGATGGCTCACGTTGATGAGCAAGGCCATGTCGTCAGCACGAGAGTTACACACAGTTCGGGGGATGGGAACGTTGACCGCATGGCGTGTCGCGTTGTGATGGAACAGTGGAAATTCACACCCGCACTGGATGTTGACGGTCGACCGATGCCTTGCAATGTGATGTGTCAGGTATACTTCAACATGGAACCCAAACATCGCAAGTAACATTTTAAGGAAAGGGGAACGCAGACAATCCAATGAGAAAGCTGTTTGCATTCATTACGGCACTCTTTCTGCTCCTGCCGGCGGCGTCGACGAACGCCGCGCAGACATGGCAGCAGATTCACGACCATATCGCGACGGAGATGGACGGTGTCTATGCCATCTATCAGTCGGGGGATGCAGAAGGTGCAAAGGATGCCGTCAACAATATCTACTACGGCATCTACGAGAAAGACGGTCTGGAGAGCGCTGTGCGCAGCAGCATCTCCTCCAAGAGCGCGAACCTCACGGAGTATCAGTTCTACACGCTGAAAAAAGTCATCCGTTCGGGCGCTCCGCAGTCAGAGGTCGAGGCCGAGGGCGCAAAGCTCCTCGATATGGTTCAGACCGAGGTGACGCAGCTCGAGACGGCAGGTGCTCAGTCGGGCGGCTGGGGGATGTTCCTCCAGGCGTTCCTCATCCTCCTGCGTGAGGGTGTTGAGGCGATCCTCGTCCTTGTCGGCATCATTGCCTATCTCGGACGCGCCGGCCATGAGAAGGAGCTCTCGACCGTCTACAATTGGGCGATTGCAGGCATTATCTGCAGCTTTATCAGTGCCTATCTCTTTGCCGAGGTGCTCGACAGTACGACGACGACGGGCGCGAGCCGCGAGATGATCGAGGGCTTCACGGCGCTTTTCGCCGTCCTGGTCCTTCTCGGAACGTCGGCGTGGATGGGCGGCAAATCCAATGCAAAGGCATGGAAGAACTACATCGACAGCCAAGTCAAGATCACACTCTCGACGGGCAAGTCGCGTGCGCTCGGCTTTGCCGCATTCCTTGCGGTCTATCGCGAGGGCGCGGAGGTCATCCTCTTCTATCAGGCGCTCTTTAACAATGCTGTCGGCGATACCGACATGATCTGGGCGGGCTTCGTTGCCGCGTGTGCGGCACTCGCGGTTATCTTCTTCCTCATCCAGCGTGGTGCGCTGCGCATCCCCATCGGACCGTTCTTCAAGGTTACGAGTGCATTCATGTTTGTGCTCGCGGTTACCTTCCTTGGCGGCGGTCTGAAGGAGCTGCAGGAGTCAGATACCATCTCCACCACGATCATTGAGGCCATCCCCATTCCGAGCATCGATCTGCTCGGCCTTTATCCCACCTATGAAACCATTGTCCCGCAGATCCTCTTGGTTCTCGCGGCAATCGCAATGGTATCATATAAAAAACGCTCTGCTGCGGCAGAGGCGTAAGTCAGGTTCATCTTTCAAAGGAGGATTTTCCCATGAAGAAATCTAGTCTCAGTATGCTCAAAAAGGCTCTCGCCGTCGGTGCAGTCGCGTTCTCTACGTTCGCGATCAACGCGCACGTCAGCGAAGCTGCGTTCGAGGAGTTCCCGATCGGCGATGAGATCGAGGATACGACGAACCACTTCAAGGCGGCGCTCGTCTACTTCCAGCCGGTGACGATGGAGCCTGCCGGTATGAGCCTTCCGGCAGACCAGGCAGATATCCACATCGAGACGGATATCCATGCAACCGAGGGCAATGAGTGCGGCTTCGGCGTCGGCGAGTGGATCCCGAACCTGACGGTGCACTACAAGTTCACGAAGCGTGAGACGGGCGAGAGCATCGAGGGTGTGTTCATGCCGATGAGCGCAGATGATGGCCCGCACTATGGCGCAAATGTCAAGATGCTTGGCGCAGGCACGTACGACTGCGACTTCTCGATCGACAGCCCTGCACGTCAGAACTACCTCCTCCACACGGACAAGGAGACGGGTGTCCGGGGTCATTTCTGGACGGAACCGGTTAAGCTGCACTGGGTATTCAACTACGTTCCGCGTAAGTGGTAATTACAGCTGCGTATGGGCAGTGGGGATCTCAGCATGTCCTTCTGCCCTCCTAATCACAGAATGGCTGCCGCCCCAGGGGGGACGGCGGCTTTTCTCATAGGAAAGGGTATATCTCATGTTACAGGCATTTCTTCAACAGCTGGTACCGGCATTGGAGGAGAGCATCAAGCTCGCCGTGCCGCTCGGCATTTTGCTTGCAATCATCTTGCCATTGCCCGACCAGAGCATTCGCCGCACTTTTACGCGCGTTTTGAAATGGGGTTTCTTCCTCTCGCTTTTTATGACAGCGGTGCGTGTCGGCACGAAGTCGGCGGTCAATCGTGAAATCTTTGAGAGTATGGCAATTGCCGCCGATCTTGTTGGCGCAGTGATTCTTTGTACGATTCTGCTGCGCAGTCTTCACCGCGAGTGGACGCCGCGTGAGGAGCGCCTGTTCCGTTTCGGAACGGGCGCACTGACGCTTGGGCTTTTCCTCTATCACGGCCTTGAGCTGTGGCTGATACCTGTCGCAACCGTGCAGGTAGCGATGGGGAAATATCTGACTTTGACATTTCTCATCAAGATGCTCGGATTTTTCGGAGGGATTTTCCTCGGATTCCTCTCGGGCTATCTGGCGTATAAAGCGGCGGCGGCACTCAATCATGGGCGCCTTGTCTTTGTTTTTTCTGTGCAGATCGCAGCGACTGCCATTCAGCAGGTCATCTTTGTCCTGACGGTGCTGATGGCACGGCAGCTGTTCGGTGCAGAGAGCCTTATTCCGTATATGGCATGGTTTATTGACAATCAGAACAAGGTCATCTATGCGATCTACTTTGTTTCTGTACTCGTCCCTTTTACGCTGTTTCTTCAGCCGCGCCCCGAGCGCCCTGTGTGGGCAAATCCTGCGCAGTACCGTCAGATCGTCTCGAGCGCGATTCGCCGCAAGCGGTGGGGCAGTGGACTCCTTGCAATCCTCATTCTGACGATTTTCGTATCGAGTGTCGGCGGATGGTATGCGAATAAAAAAGAACAGCTTGTGCCGGCGGTTGACGTCAAGGCGGAGAACGGGCTCGTGCAGATCCCGCTCGAGCAGGTCTCCGACGGTCACCTCCATCGTTATGCATTCCACGCCTCAGACGGAACAACGGTGCGCGTTATCATTGTGCAGAAGGGCGGCTCCGCATTTGGTGTCGGTCTCGATGCCTGCGATATCTGCGGTGCAACGGGCTATTTTGAGCGTGATGGGCAGATCGTCTGCCGACTCTGTGATGTCGTCATGAACAAGGCAACAATTGGTCTGCCGGGCGGCTGCAATCCGATCCCCGTGGAGTACCACGTGCAGAATGGTGCGGTGCAGATTTCTGCTGACACGCTTGAGGCAGCGCGGATTCATTTCCGCTGACGGACAGGATGGCATGAGAGGAGGTAAGCCATGTTTTGGCAAATGGTAAAAGGGGCGCTCATCCGCCAGCGCGGGAGGTTTATCCTCATCGCGCTGACGGTCGCCCTTGGCGTCTCGCTTGCGACTGCCATGCTGAACGTCATGTTTGACATCGGCGAAAAGGTGAATCAGGAGCTCAAGGCGTTTGGAGCAAATATTACAGTGACGCCGCGCAACTCGATGGTTCTGAAGGACCTTTACGGTGTGGAGACGTCGAAGAGCGGACATCGCGAGTATCTGGAAGAGGCAGATCTCGGCAATATCAAAACGATTTTCTGGACGAACAACATCGTCGCCTTTGCGCCGTCACTCACGACGCAGGTGACGCTCGGAGATGGTGAGAGTGTGCCGTTCTTTGGTACGTGGTTCGAGCATACGCTCAAACTGCCGACGGATGAGGTCTACACGACAGGCGTGAAGTTCATGAAGTCGTGGTGGCAGGTGGACGGCGACTGGGCAGACGATACGCACACGGATGAGGTGCTCGTCGGCATGAAGCTCGCACAGAAACTTGGCGTCTCAGCCGGCAGCACACTCACCTATCAGAAGCCGGACGGCACGCAGGGGGCACTGCACGTCACGGGCACGGTCTCGGGCGGCGGTGACGAGGAGAACCAGCTGGTCGGTTCTCTCGCGCTCGCACAGGAACTCGCAGGTGCACAGGGCAAGATCGACCAGGTGGAGGTCAGTGCCATGACGACACCGGAGAATGATCTTGCCCGCAGGGCGGCGGAGAATCCCAAGTCGCTCTCGCAGGCGGAGTATGATATCTGGTACTGCACGAGCTATGTTGGCTCAATTGCCTATCAGATTGAGGAGGTCATGCACAATGCGGCGGCGCATCCCGTGCGCCAGATCGCGGAGTCCGAGGGGAAGATCCTTGACAAGACGCAGCTCCTCATGCTGCTGATCACGGTGCTGTCCCTGCTCTCCTCGAGCCTTGGTGTCAGCAACCTCATCAGCGCAAACATCATGGAGCGCAGCCGTGAGATCGGCCTTTTGAAGGCGCTCGGCGCGACCAATCTCGCCGTCGTTCTCTCCGTCCTCGCGGAGATCTTTATCGCGGGCATTCTCGGCGGCATCCTTGGCTATGTCGTGGGAATTGGGTTCGCCCAGCTCATTGGGGAGAACGTTTTCGGTTCCGGCATTGCGGTCAATCCGTATGTCATTCCGATTATTGCCGTTTTGATGTCGCTCGTGCTGATCATCGGGAGCGTGCCTGCGATTCGCATGCTGCTGTCGCTGCAGCCGGCAGAGGTTCTGTATGGCAGGTGATAAATGATGAGTCGCTATAAAATGTTTTTTATCATGGTCGCCAACTCTCTGCTGCGCCGCCGCGCACGCATGGCGATCGCTCTTCTCGCCGTCGCCGTCGGCGCGACGATTATTTCGGGGATGATTACCGTCTACAAGGAAGTCCCGGAGCAGATGGGACGTGCATTCCGTGCCTATGGGGCAAACCTTCTCATTCTGCCGGGGAAGGATGCAGGCGTGATTCACGAGGAAGATGTCAGTGCGGTCAGCAAGGCACTCTCGGACTACGAGGTAGTCGGCATTACACCGTTCCTCTACGACACCCTGCTCATCAATCATCAGACCGTCATGGCGGGCGGCACGGACTTTGATGTCCTGCAGGAGGTCAGCCCCTACTGGCAGGTGCGCGGTGCGTGGCCGACGCCGGGGGAGAAGGAGATCCTGCTTGGTGCGGAGTTCGCATCGAAACTGCGCGTGAATCCGGGGGATACAATCAGTGTCTCAGGCGGTGAAGGGTCGATTGTCAGCGATTATCGTGTCTCCGGCATTGTCCGCACGGGCGGCAACGAGGAGAATTTCGTCTTCGTCAGCCTGCCCGATCTGCAGCGTATCAAGGGGCGTGCCGGGGAACTGAGTCTTGCGCAGGTCTCTGTTGTGGCGGGCCAGGATGAGCTGGCACGCGCGGAGACGAAAATTCATGAGCAGGTGCCGAATGTTGAGCCGCAGCTCGTCAAGCAGATCGCGAAGTCGGAGGGCACCGTGCTTGGAAAACTGCAGGCACTCGTCCTCATCGTGACCATTGTCGTCCTTGTATTGACGCTGATCTGCGTCTCAACCACGATGATGGCGATTGTGACGGAGCGCCGCCGTGAGATCGGGCTCAAGAAGGCTCTCGGTGCGGATAACCGCCACATTGTTGCAGAGTTCTTCGGCGAGGGCTGCCTCCTCGGTGCGCTTGGCGGCATTCTTGGGTCGGGCTTTGGATATCTCTTTGCCCAGAGTGTCAGTATGAACGTCTTTGGGCGCGGCATCGAGTTCTCGCCGACGATTGTCGTCGTGGCTCTCGTCATGTCCATCTTTGTTACAGGTCTTGCGTCGCTGCTGCCTGTACGTATTGCGACCAATGTTGACCCCGCGATCATCCTGCGCGGCGAATGAGAGGAGAACGAAGCAATGAGTTTGCTTGAACTGAAGCACGTCTCCAAGGCGTACAACGAAAAGGTGCTCGCCCTGGATGACGTCAATCTGAACGTTGAAAAAGGCGAATGGCTTGCGGTTATGGGTCCCTCCGGCTCGGGCAAGTCAACACTGATGAACATTATCGGCTGTATGGACAGCCCGACGAGCGGCGAGGTCATTCTCGACGGCGACGTGCTGACGAACGCCACACGCGAGGAGCTGACACGCTTCCGCCGCGACAAGATCGGCATCGTGTTCCAGCAGTTCCACATGATTCCCTATCTGACGGCAGTTGAGAACATCATGGTCGCGCAGTATTACCACAGCATGCCCGACCGCGATGAAGCCATGGCGGCACTTGAGCGCGTCGGACTCGCTGACCGTGCGAGCCATCTTCCCAGTCAGCTTTCGGGCGGCGAGCAGCAGCGCGTCTGCATTGCGCGTGCACTCATCAACTATCCTGTCCTCATCCTTGCGGATGAGCCGACAGGCAACCTCGATGAGAAGAACCAGAACCTTGTCATGAAGATCTTCCATGAGCTGCACGATGAGGGCCACACGATTCTGACGGTCACACACTCTGCCGAAGTCGGTGAAGAGGCGGAGCGCTGTGTCATCATTGAGCATGGACACATGCGGGAAAGGAAGGAATAACGATGAAGAAACAACTTAGCCTCGGGATTGCACTTCTGCTGGGGGTCAGTGTCCTTGCAGCGGGCTGCGGTGAGGAGAAGCAGGCACCGAAGGAGAAGCCGCAGCAGGCTGCCGCGCTTGATATGACGGGCGTGAAGGACGGCACCTATACGGCGGACAGTTCAGAGCACGAAAAGCTTGGGCATTCGCACGTGGAACTGACGATCAAGAACGGCGCGATCGAGAAGGTCGTTCACACGAGCATTGACAAAGAGGGCAAGCAGAAGGACGAGCACTACGGCGAGGGGAAGGAGCCGGGCGCACAGAAGAAAGCACAGAACGCCTACAAGGCGATTGTGTCCTATGGTGAGCAGCTCACTGCGTCGAAGGATCTTGCGAAGGTGGATGCTGTCTCAGGGGCAACCGTCAGCTATGACCAGTTCAAAGAAGCGGTCACGAAGGCAGTAGAGCAGGCGAAGAAGTAAAAGAGCAGAATATGGCATGGGGGTTGTTGTACGAAGCTGAAAGCTTCGTACAACAGCCTCATTTTTTGCATTCTGTGTTATAATAGAGAGAAATTTGATAGGAGGAACTTAGGATGGATGATGCAAAGCTGTTGGAAAAGGTCATTTCGGAGTTTGAGGCACTGACACATATCCCCCGTCCCTCGGGGCATGAGAAGGCGGTCAGCGACTATCTGAAGCAGCGTTTTGAGGAATTCGGCTGCACGGTGACGCAGGATGAGCATTTCAATATCATTGCAGAGCTTCCTGCGACGACGGGGAAGGAGAATGCACCGCGCACGATCCTGCAGGGACATATGGACATGGTCTGTGTGGCTGAGCCGGGTGTCTCCTATGACCCGATGACCGACCCGATCAAGATGCAGCGGACGGCAGAGTATCTCACGGCGGATGGGACAAGCCTTGGCGGAGACGACGGCATCGGCGTGGCGGAGATCCTGACGGCAATGCAGTGTACGGAGGCACATGGCCCCCTGCGCGCCATCATCACGGTGGATGAGGAGCAGGGCATGACGGGGGCGCGGCATCTTTCGGCCGATCATCTGAAAAATGCGCAGTATCTGATCAACTGCGACTCGGAGGACTATCACATTATGACGGTCGGCAGTGCGGGCAGTGTCAATCTCGACTATACGCGTGCGCTGACGCGAAAGGAATCCGATCTGCCCGCCTATCGCATTACGGCTGAGGGACTGCGTGGCGGGCACTCGGGCGAACGCATCGGCGATGGGCGCGGCAATGCGATCCGCACGCTGGCCTTGGCACTTCACGCGCTGGCACAGGAAGGGGACGTGGAACTCGTTTCCCTCACGGGCGGGACGGCGCGCAACGCGATCCCGCCGACGGCAGAGGCAATCGTTCGCACGGCGATGGATGAGCGCAGCATAGCGCGTCTGCTGGCGGCGGAGGAGAAACGCTTTCATGCCATCTATAGCGAGGCCGATCCCGCAATGAAATTTTCGCTGCATCCTGCACATGAGGCGGGTCGCGTCATCGGCGCAGAGGAACAGCGTGCCCTCATCGACCTCCTCGTCCTCCTGCGCACGGGAGTTCATGCCATGACACACACGCAGACGGGCGGAGTGGAGACCTCGGCAAATCTCGGCGTTGTCCGTATGGATGAGAACGAGGTGCACGTTGCGTTCTTCCCGCGCTCCTCGGTCAACGAGCGGCTGGACGAGATCGTCTGCGAGGCGGAGACGCTGGCGGCACTGACGGGCTTTTCCCTCGTTGTGGGGACAGCATCTCCTGCATGGCGTGAGAACCCCAAGAGCAAGCTGCGGACGATCATGGCGGAGGTCTATGCGGCGCAGAACGGCGGCACGCCGATGAAGATCGAGAGCATCCATGCGGGGCTTGAGACGAGCTGGCACGCATCGAAAAACCCTGCGCTCGACATGGTGTCCGTCGGTGTGACGGCACACGGCATCCATACGCCCGAGGAGCGCATCGAGATCGCGGCGATCGTCCCCGAGGCAAAGCTCCTTATGGAGACGCTGCGCCGCATCGTGGAGTGAGGGAGCATCTTCATCGTCTTGCCTGCGACATTTATCAAAAAACCATATTTTTATATACTATGGTAAAAACTTGCGCACTGTGATATACTATTCTCATTGATTGTGATAATACACTATGATTCACTTAGTGGATCGAGGGGGAAGAGATATGGCAGAAACATATACCATGGACGATTTGAAGAAGCGTCTGCAGGCGACGCAGCGCAAGATGACGCCGCAGCGGCAGATTGTCCTGCAGGTCATCTTGGATCATCCGAGCGAGCATCTGAGCGCGGAGAAGATCTATGACATCCTGCGCGGAACGGAGTCGGAGATCGGACTTGCGACGGTCTACCGCAGCCTGGAGATTCTGGTCTCGCTCGGCATTCTTCAGAAGATCGAATTCGGCAAGGAGTTCGACAAGCGCAACAAGGGATCGTATTCCTACGAGCTGAATCCGATTGACCCGAACCAGCATTTCCACCATCATCTCATCTGCACGGAGTGCAAGGAGATCTCGGAGTTTGAGGAGGATATGCTCGATCATCTGGAGCAGGATATTCTCGAAAAGACAGGCTTCTTGGTAGAGAATCATCAAGCGAAGTTCTTCGGCATCTGCAAGAAATGCCGGGAGAAGCAGAAAAAAGCGTGAAAATACGAACGCTCACCATCAACAATCGCAGCGAGGTCATCGTCAAGGTTGTACACGAGGTGCTGAACCTCTTCAAGGTGGAGATCGTCGGACGAACAGAAGAGGCGGATTACGCCCAGCTGTCGGTGGTGAACCGGCCGTCGGGCAGTGAGCCGCCTTCTGTTATGACGGAGGTCTGGCTCTATGCGCTTGATGGGCGCAGTGAGCACCTTTCGTTCTCCTCCGATGGGCGCATGGATGAACTGCCGCGTGCAGCGGTGCACCGCGCGGCCAAGCGGAATCTCTACGAGTTCTTCCGTGTCCGCTTTGCCCTGCCGCCTGCCCCGTGGGGCATCCTGCATGGGGTGCGCCCAACGAAGATCGTGCACCGCTGGCTGCGGGGAGGCATGACGCCCGACGCTGCCGTGCAGCGATTGCAGGAGGATTATTTCTGCAGTGCGGAGAAGGCACGTCTCATGACGGAGGTCGCCGTGCGTCAGCTGCCGTTTCTCGCGCATGAGGACGCGCGGACGGTGGGCATCTACGTCGGCATTCCGTTCTGTCTCTCGCGCTGCCTCTACTGTTCCTTTCCCTCGCATCTCCTGCCGGGGGAGAAAACACTGCGTACGTTCATGGACGTTCTCGCCCACGACCTTGCCGCTGCCGCAGAGGATGTGCGTACACTGGGGCTGACCATCGGGTGCATCTACATCGGGGGAGGGACGCCGACGAGTCTGCCCGATGTTTTTTTTGCCGAAATGCTCAAAATGGTATATAATGCTTTCTATGGATCTTCTGTCCGTGAGTTCACGGTGGAGGCAGGACGTCCCGACAGCATGAGCGCGGCGAAGATCACAGCGATGAAGGCATATCGGGTGACGCGCGTCAGTGTCAATCCGCAGTCGATGCAGGAGCGGACGCTTGAGCGCATCGGACGGCATCATACGCCGTCCGATATTGTGCGCATGGTGCAGGAAATCCGTGCGTCGATGAACGTGCACATCAATATGGATGTGATCCTCGGTCTGCCGGGCGAAACGGAAGAGGATGTCCGTACGACGATGACGGCGGTGACGGCCCTCCGCCCAGACGACATTACGCTTCACGCACTTGCGCTGAAGCGCGGCTCGCGGCTTCGCCTCATGATGGAGACGGAGCACGTCGCGCTGCCGTCCGATGCAGAGACGATGCGCATGAGTGCGGCGGCGACGGCTGCTGTCCGTGCAGCGGGCTACCATCCCTACTATCTCTATCGGCAGGGCTATATGAGCGGCGATTTGGAGAATGTCGGCTATGCCCGCCCCGGTGCGGAGAGCATCTACAACATCCGCATCATGGAGGAGCGGCAGACGATCATCGGCATTGGCGGCGCTGCTGCGACAAAGGTGATCGGCGTGCGCAGCGGACGCCTGCACTCCGCCTTTCATGCAAAGGATCTCGTGACCTATCTGCGCGATATTGATGTCTATATTGAAAAACGCCGTGCGCTCCTGCGCGCGGAATACGAGGAGGAACAGCACTGATGCTGACGAATGCGCCGCGCGGCACGAAGGATATACTGCCTGACGCGGTCGGTGCGTGGACACATGTCGAGCATGTGATCCGCGATCTCTGTGCCCGCTATGGCTACGGTGAAATCCGCACGCCGATGTTCGAGCACACAGAGCTCTTTCAGCGCGGGATCGGCGACGGCACGGATGTCGTGGACAAGGAGATGTACACCTTCTCCGACCGCGGCGACCGCAGTCTGACGCTGCGTCCCGAGAACACGGCGTCTGCCGTGCGCGCCTATCTGCAAAACAAACTCTATGCGGACGGCGGTCTGCAGAAGCTCTTTTACATCGGCTCGATGTTTCGCTATGACCGCCCGCAGGCAGGGCGGATGCGTGAGTTTCATCAGTTCGGCGTGGAGGCGCTCGGCGAGGAGAGCCCTGCGCTGGATGCCGAGGTCATCCTCCTCGCGTATGATTTTCTGACGGCACTTGGTTTGACGGGGCTGACGCTGAAGCTGAACTCCGTCGGCTGTCCCGCCTGCCGCCCTGTCTATCGGGAACGTTTGCAGGCGTACTTTAAGGAATATTTGCCCACGCTCTGTGATGACTGCAAGGATCGCTATACACGCAGCCCGCTGCGGATCCTCGACTGCAAGCGGGATGCGGAGCAGCCGTTTATGGCGGGGGCTCCCGCGATTACAGACTGCCTGTGCCCTGCGTGCACCGAGCATTTTGAGCAGGTGCAGCAGCATTTGACGGCGGCAGGCGTTTCCTATGAGCTCGACCCGCGCCTTGTGCGGGGGCTCGACTACTACACGCGGACGGCGTTCGAGATTGCCTATCCGCCGCTCGGCGCACAGAGTGCCGTGGCGGGGGGCGGACGCTATGACGGACTGGTCGAGGAGCTCGGAGGGAATCCCACTCCCGCCGTCGGTTTTGCGGCTGGATTGGAGCGCGTCCTGCTCGCACTGGAGCAGCAGAATCTCCTGCCGGTGCAGCCGCCTGCAGCGGATGTATTCCTCATCGTGCGCGGCGATGCGGCGGCAAAGGCGGCGTTCCCCCTGCTGCATGAGCTGCGGCGCGGCGGTGTGCGTGCCCTCATGGACTACGCGGGGCGCAGCATGAAGGCGCAGATGAAGCAGGCGAATCGATCCGGTGCGCGCTATGCCGTCATCCTCGGTGAGGATGAGCTGGCAGCGCATACGGCACTCGTGCGCGATATGGCGGAGAGTGCGCAGGAGACCTGTGCGCTTGACCATTTGGTAGAAAAGATGATTTCTGAGGTGAAGGTCTGAGATGGAAACGATGCAGGGAATGAAACGGACACATGGCTGCGGAACACTGCGCAAGGAGCAGGTGGGTGAAGAAGTAACGCTGTGCGGCTGGGTATCGCGCCGCCGTGACCACGGCGGGCTGATCTTTGTCGATATGCGTGACCGCTCGGGATTTGTGCAGATCGTCTTTGATGAGGCGGCGATGGCGGAGGGGACGTTCCACGAGGCGGAGACGCTGCGCTCGGAGTTCGTCCTCTGTGTGCGCGGCACGGTGCGTGCACGCAGTGCGGAGACGGTCAATCCGAACATGGCAACAGGGGAGATCGAGATCGTCGTCAGTGAGCTGCGGATTCTCAACAAGGCAAAGACGCCGCCGTTCTATATTCAGGACGGCGTCGATGTGGACGAGATGATCCGTCTGCGCTATCGCTATCTCGATCTGCGCCGCCCCGAGATGCAGGCGAATATGATCCTGCGTCATCGCGTGACGAAGATCATGCGCGATTTCTTTGACCGCAGCGGGTTCCTTGAGATCGAGACGCCGATGCTCTGCAAGAGCACGCCCGAGGGGGCACGCGACTTCCTCGTGCCGAGCCGTCTCAATCCGGGCGAATTCTATGCGCTGCCGCAGTCCCCGCAGATCTTCAAGCAGCTGCTCATGGTCTCGGGCTTTGAGAAATACTTCCAGATCGTGCGCTGCTTCCGCGATGAGGATCTGCGCGCCGACCGTCAGCCCGAGTTTACGCAGCTCGATATCGAGATGTCCTTTATGGATCAGGACAGTATCCTCACCCTCATGGAGGGGATGGTCAAGGAACTGTTTGAAAAGAGCATCGGCGCGAAGATCGAGACGCCCTTCCAGCGCATGTCGTGGGATGAGGCGATGGATCGCTTCGGCTCGGACAAGCCCGATCTGCGCTTCGGCATGGAGCTGCAGGACATTACGGACTATGTCGGCGGCTCGGACTTCAAGGTGTTCAACGCCGTCATGGAGGCGGGCGGCCGCGTGAAGGTCATCAACGTCGAGGGCTATGCGAATATCCCGCGCCGCGAGCTGGACGGCCTTGTCTCCTATGTGCAGGGCTACGGCGCAAAGGGGCTGGCCTGGATTCAGTACACGGAGGATGGCGTAAAGTCGCCCTTTAAGAAGTTCTACGCCGATGAAACCTTTGAGACGATCAAGAATGCCGTCGGGGCAAAGACGGGAGATCTGCTCCTCGTCGTCGCCGACCAGCCGCTCGTCGTGGCACAGGCGCTCGGCGAGCTGCGTCTTGAGATGGGACGCCGCCGCAGATTGATCGATCCCGATGCGCTTCGCTTCCTCTGGGTCGTGGACTTCCCGATGTTTGAGTACAGTGCGGAGGAGAAGCGCTACAAGGCGATGCACCATCCGTTCACCGCACCGCGTGACGAGGACATTCCGCTGCTTGCAACCGATCCCGGGCGTGTCAAGGCGAATGCCTATGACATGGTGCTGAACGGGGTCGAGATTGGCGGCGGCAGCCTGCGTATCCATCGCAGCGATCTGCAGGAGCAGGTCTTTGAGACGCTCGGCTTTGCGCCCGAGGAGGCGCGCGAGCGTTTCGGCTTTATGATGAATGCATTCGAGTACGGCACGCCGCCGCATGGCGGACTTGCGTTCGGTCTGGATCGCCTCGTCATGATTATGGCGAAACGCCGCAGTATCCGCGATGTCATCCCGTTCCCGAAGACGCAGAGCGCGTCGGATGTCATGTGCGAAGCACCGTCGCCGGTCGACGAGAAGCAGCTGCGCGAGCTCTATATCCGCACGGCTGTGCCAAAGAAAAAGGTGGACAACGCCGCGCAGTAATGGTTGAATCGATGGAGGGCGTCCGGAGAGAGGCGCTCTCTTTTCACGATGTGGGAGGGGAATGCCCTTGAGCGAGCGTGTCAATATACTGGGCGTGCATGTCGATGCGGTCACGATGACGGAGGCGGTTGCCGCCGTGCGTTCCTATATGGACGAGCGTGCGGGTGTGATGATCGCTACGGCGAATGCGGAGATGATTATGCGTGCGACGCATGACCCCGAACTGTGCGACATCCTCAATGCTGCGGCACTCGTCGTGGCGGACGGGGCGGGGACGGTCTGGGCGGCGCGCCACCTCGGGCATCGGATGCCCGAGCGTGTGGCGGGCTATGATCTCGCGCAGGAACTGCTGCGTGCGGCTCCCTCAGAGGGACGGCGCGTTTACTTCTTCGGCTCTGCTCCCGGCGTTGCGGAGAAGGCAAAGGCAA
>ERZ773014.986-NODE-986-length-18648-cov-14.760286_pt1 | contig 18648 bp, 13 predicted proteins | sample MGYA00580841_ERZ773014 | MGnify/ENA primary metagenome ERZ773014 (study PRJEB29015, sample SAMEA2737989) | human oral metagenome | biome: human oral; feature: human-associated habitat; material: dental | place: China | collected 2067 ...
CTGGAGGATTTGCACGGTCTGCAATGGCTCAGAATCAGATTCTGGAAGAATTGCATGGTCTGCAATCGCTCAGAATCAGATTCTGGAGGATTTGCATGGTCTGCAATGGCTCAGAATCAGATTCTGGAGGATTTGCACGGTCTGCAATGGCTCAGAATCAGATTCTGGAAGAATTGCACGGTCTGCAATGGCCCGGAATCAGATTCTGGGGTGCCCTGCGCACAAACCTCGGGCTGGAGATGAGTGCCCCCCGCGGCTTGTCGGGGTGGGGCGATGCGACTCCTGTAGATCCCGCTCTCGCCAGACGAAGAACTTGGGCGAAAAGAGGGTCGGTACCGTCTCGCGGATGAAGGGATAGGTGCGCGAACGGCTCTTGGTCTCCTCAGTGAGGAGGAAGCCGTGGCGGTCGATCCCCTCGACGAAGTTCAGCGTGAAGCTGCTGACGAACAGGGCGACGCTGGCGGCACAGAGCGCACCGGCCAGGCGGTTGGGGATGTTGAGCGCGCTCTCGTCTACCCAGTGGTCCATCCATCGACCGGCCAGGCGGACGGTGGCGAAGATGAGGACGAAGGCGCCGATGTAGCTGACGAACGTCACGCTGCCCTCTGACACCCACCCAGCGCTCAGAACGAGCGCGCGCAGCCAGTGGGCCACGCGCGAACAGCAATAGATGACGGCCACGACGGCGCCAAGAACGGCCACTTGACGGACGAATCCGTCGTGCCAGCCCTTGACGAGGCCCCCTCCGACAAGGCCTAAGACCACAATATCCAGCCAGGTCATGCGCGTCCGGGAGGGTGTGGGTTACAGCGTCTTCTTGACCTCTATCTCGTCGAACGGCTCGATCATGTCGCCCTCTTGCACATCGTTGTAGTTGTTGATGAAGAGGCCACATTCCTGTCCGGCCACGACCTCCTTCACCTCGTCTTTGAAGCGCTTGAGTGAGGCCAACTCGCCGGTGTGGATCACGATACCGTCACGGATGACGCGCACCTTGTTGGCGCGCTTGATCTTGCCTTCCTTCACGAGGCAGCCGGCCACGGTGCCCACCTTCGAGATCTTGAAGACTTGCAGCACCTCGAGGTTACCGCAGATCTCCTCCCGAATCTCGGGCGAGAGCATGCCCTCCATCGCCGAGCGCACCTCCTCGATGGCGTCGTAGATGATGGAGTAGAGGCGGATCTCGACGCCCTCCTTGTCGGCCAACTTGCGGGCGGCCTGTGCTGGGCGCACCTGGAAGCCGATGATGATGGCGCTGGATGAGGCGGCCAGCTCGACGTCGGACTCGGAGATCTGCCCGACGGCTTTGTGGATGACGTTGACCTGAATCTCTTCGGTGGAGAGCTTGATGAGCGTATCGGAGAGCGCCTCGACGGAGCCGTCCACGTCGCCCTTGACGATGAGGTTCAGCTCGTGGAAGTCGCCCAGTGCGCGGCGGCGCCCGAGCTCCTCGAGTCCGAAGCGCTTCTGGGTGCGGAGTCCCAGCTCACGCTGCAACTGCTCGCGGCGTGCAGCGATTTCGCGCGCCTCCTGCTCGGTCTCCAAGACGTTGAGCGTGTCGCCCGCCTGTGGCGCACCGTCCAGGCCGAGGATCAGCACCGGCTCCGATGGCCCAGCGCTCTCCACGCGTTGGTTGCGCTCGTTGAACATGGCCTTGACACGCCCGTAGTGTGTGCCCGCCAGCACGATGTCGCCTTGGCGCAGCGTCCCGTTGCTCACCAGTACGGTGGCCACATAGCCGCGCCCCTTGTCGAGCGACGATTCGATGACGGAGGCCGTGGCGCGACGTTTCGGGTTGGCCTTCAGCTCCAGAAGGTCGGCTTCGAGCAGCACCTTTTCGAGCAAGTCTTGCACGCCGATGCCCTTCTTGGCCGAGATGTCTTGGCTCTGATACTTGCCGCCCCACTCCTCGACGAGGTAATTCATCTGCGAGAGCTTCTCCTTGATCTTGTCCGGATTGGCGCCGGGCTTATCGATCTTATTGATGGCAAAGACGATGGGGACACCGGCCGCGGAGGCGTGATTGATCGCCTCAATGGTCTGCGGCATGACGTTGTCGTCGGCTGCGACGATGATGATGGCGATGTCCGTCACCTTGGCGCCACGTGCACGCATGGCGGTGAAGGCCTCGTGGCCCGGGGTGTCGAGGAAGGTGATGTGTCGACCGTCGGGCAGGGTCACGCTGTAGGCACCGATGTGCTGCGTGATGCCACCCGCCTCACCGGCGATCACGTTGGCGTTGCGGATGTTGTCCAGCAGCGACGTCTTACCGTGGTCCACGTGGCCCATGACGGTCACGATCGGTGGGCGCGGCACCCAATCCTCGGGGTTGTCCTCCTCTTCCTTAATGGCTTCCGACACCTCGGCGCTGACGTATTCCGTCTTGAAACCGAACTCCTCGGCTACGATGTTGATCGTCTCCGCGTCGAGTCGCTGATTGATGGAGACCATCATACCGATGCTCATGCAGGTGGAGATGACCTCGGAGACGGAGACGTCCATCATGTTGGCTAGGTCGTTGGCGGTGACGAACTCCGTGAGCTTCAGGATCCGGCTTTCCCGTTCTTCGGCGCGTAGCAGTTCCTGCTCGCGGAAGGCCACAGCGTCACGTTTCTCGCGGCGATACTTGGCGCCTTTGCTCTTGGCGCCCTTGCTGGTCAGACGGGCCAGTGTCTCCTTCACCTGACGCTGCACATCGCCCTCGTTCACCTCCGTATGCACGGGGCGTTTGGGGCGCTTGTTATCGTTCGATCGCTTGTTGTCGTTCGACCGTGCACCCGTATTGACGGCGGCGTTGATGTCGATACGGTCTTTCTTGATGCGCTTACGCTTCTTCTTGGCGTCGGCGGATGCGGCGGCCGATGGGGTGGCGGGGGCATGGGGCGTCGCAGATGCAGCGGGCTTAGCCGGGGTAGCAGAAGCCTGCGGCTGCTGCCGACGACGGTCACGGTTACGCTCGGAGCCCCTGCGCTTGGGGCGCATGGATTGGTTGATGGTGGCGAGGTCGATCTTGCCTGTCACTTTGATGTTCGACTCCAAGCGAGGTGTCTCCAGACGGAACACCTCGTCCTCCTTTTTCTCCGTCGATCCCGTCTGCACCGTGCTGTCGGCCGATGCCTCCGGTTTGGGCGTTTCGGCGACGGTCGGTGCTGGTTCTGCGGGCGCTTCGGCGATGGGTGCAGGCGCTTCCTGTGTTTGCGCTGTGGGTACGGAGGCCTCCGCCTTGATCTCTGCGGGGGCTGTCCCTTCCTTCGGTTGCTCTACGCTGGGGGCAGGGGCCTCAACGGTTGGAGCGCTTACGGCTGGAGTCTCCTGCTTAGCCTCTACCTCAGAGGGCGCTGGAGTGGCGGCCGCAGGCTTCGTCTCCGTGTGGTGTGTGGCCGCGGAATGTCCACTGTGTTTACGCCGCCGGGAGTGCGACGATCCGTGTCCGCTCGTTTCGGGTAGATCAATCTTGCCTTTGGTGACGAATTTGGGGAGGATGTCGTCCGGTATCTCGGTCTTGATCACATCCGGTTCCGTCTTGGTGGGTTCCTGAGCTACGGGTTCCGGCTTTGGTTCTGGTTTCACGTGCGTTTCTGTCGGTGCAGCTTTTTCGAGCAGGCGACTTCGTTCGGACTCCGGCAGGTTTTTGCCGAATTCCTTAACGAGCAGGGTGTACTGCTCATCGGGAATGCGGACGTTGGGGTTGCTTTCGACCTCGAAACGCTTCCCGCGCAGATAGTCGACAACCGTCTGCAAGCCGACATTCAAGTCCTTCAATACTTTGTTCAATTTAACAGGCATATCTCTCTTCCTCGTGTAGTTATCTCTGATTTAATCCTCCTCTTTTTCGTCGGTGTCGTCTTCTTGAAACACCTCAGGGGTGTCGTCGTCCGCTTCTTCGTCGGCGTCGTCTTCTTCCGGTTCATCTTCTGTCGGCGTCTCGTCCGGTTCGTCGGTGGATTCAGCGGGCTGTTCGTCGACGGGTTCGGATGCGTCGGTTGTGTCAGCGGGCTGTTCGTCGACGGGTTGTTCCTCTTCCGGAGCATAATCGTCGGGTGCCGGTTGAGCTTCGTCTTCAAACTCGGCTGAGAGGACACGCAGCAGGTCGTCCACCGTCTGCTCTTCCAGGTCGGCACGCTCCATAATCTCTTCGGGGGCGAGGGCAAGCACAGCTTTGGCGGTGTTGCAACCGATCTCCTTGAGGGCTTCGATCACCCAAGGCTCCACCTCATCAGCGAACTCGTCGAGATAGATATCCTCCTCGTCGGCCGTATCGATGTCACGGAAGACGTCGATGGTGTAGTCCGTAAGCATACTGGCCAGCTTGATGTTGAGTCCGTTCTTACCGATGGCCAGCGAAACCTCTTCAGGGCGTAGGAAGACTTCCGCCTTATGCTCCTCTTCGTCGACGCGGATGGAGGAGACTTTGGCCGGGCTGAGTGCGCGCTGGATATAGAGTGCGGTGTTGGTGGTGTAGTTTACGACGTCGATATTCTCGTTGCGCAGCTCGCGGACGATGCCGCGGATACGTGAGCCCTTCATGCCGACGCAGGCACCGACGGGATCGATGCGTTCGTCGTACGATTCGACGGCGATCTTGGCGCGTTCACCGGGGATGCGTGCGATAGAGCGGATGGTGATCAGGCCGTCGTTGATCTCGGGCACTTCGATTTCGAAGAGGCGCTGCAGGAAGGCTTTGTCGGTACGCGAGAGGTAGATCTTCGTGTTGTTATCCGTTTCGACCCGCTGCACGACGGCGCGTACGGCCTCGCCCTTGCGATAGAAGTCGCCGGGGATTTGCTCCGATTTGGGCAGCAGGAGCTCGTTGCCTTCGTCGTCGAGTAGCAGCACTTCTTTCTTCCATACCTGATAGACGTCGGCCACGACGATGGTGCCGATCAGCTCGCGGTATTTGGCTGTGAGGTTGTCCTTTTGGAGCTCCAGGATCTTCGAGGCCAGCGCCTGTCGGAGGTTGAGGATGGCGCGCCGGCCAAAGTCGGCGAAGTGCACCTCGTCGGTCACTTCTTCACCGATGGTACAGTCGGCGTCGATCTGTTGCGCATCGCGTAGCGAGACCTCCAGATTGGGGTCGCTGACGTGTCCGTTTTCCACCACGGTGCGGTTGCGCCAGATCTCGAAGTCGCCCTTTTCGGGGTTGATGATCACGTCGTAATTCTCGTCCGTGCCGAACATTTTAGCGATCACGTTGCGGAACGACTCTTCGAGCACGTTGATCATCGTCTCCTTGTCGATATTCTTCAGGTCTTTGAACTCCTGAAGGCTGTCTATCATGCTGACTGTTTCCTGTTTCTTGGCCATATTCTCTTGTCTTCTCTCTATTTGAATCGGATTTTACTTTTCGCGTATGCTATCTCATCATATCGGTACGTTTCGTCTTCGTACACGGTGGTCTTACGACGGGCACCTTCGGGCTTTACCTTTTTGGCTACGGTGAGCGTGACGCCCGCCTCGTCAGCATCCTTGAGCACGCCCGTGCGGAGGGTGCCTTCGCGGGGCTTGAGCTCGATTTCGCTGCCGATATGCTTGCGGTATTGGCGGACGATCTTGAAGGGGCGATCGAGGCCGGCGGAGGTGACCTCCAGCTCGTAATCCTCGGCGTCACGGTCGAGGTGCTGCTCGATATATTGGCTCAGGGCCACGCAATCGTCGATGCTGACGGCCTCGTCGTGGTCAATCTCCACTACGATGGCGTTGTCGGCGCCGATGACGACATCCACAAGGTAGCAAGCCGAGTCGGCCAGGGCGGCTTCAGCCAGACGCATCACTGTATTTCGTTCGATCATTATTGTGCAAAAAGAAAGGGAACCAAAGTGTTCCCCCGTCGTAATTTCGGGGGCAAATATACAATCAATCAGCCTTTTTCTAAGGAAAGGCGTTTTCCAGGCTTTGGCTGGAGAGGTGAAGGCGGATTGGGGGCGTGGCTTAGATGCGGGGCCGGGGCGGACCTTTTCCAAAGATCCCTTTTAAGTACGTTTGCGCCGTTTGAAAACAAAACACCTATAGATATATGAGTGAACTACATATTATTGATCACCCGATGATCTGCCACAAGTTGACGCGGATCCGGGATGTGAACACGGGTGCGAAGGACTTCCGCGAGTTGCTCCGCGAGATTGCTATGCTGATGGGCTACGAGGTGACGCGCGATCTGCCGCTGACGGAGGTCGAGATCGAGACACCGATGGAGCGCACCGTGGCGTATGAAATCTCGGGCAAGAAGTTGGCTATCGTGCCCATCCTCCGCGCCGGCCTCGGCATGGTGGACGGACTGCTGAGCCTGCTGCCCGTCGCTAAGGTGGGGCATATCGGCCTCTATCGCGACCACGACACACACAAGCCAGTCTTTTACTACTGCAAGCTGCCGGAGGATATCGACCGCCGTATGGTGATCGTCACCGACCCGATGTTGGCCACCGGTGGTAGTGCCTCGGACGCGATCCGTATGCTCAAAGAGAAGGGCTGCACCAACATCCGTCTCATGTGCCTCGTGGCGGCGCCTGAGGGGGTAGCTTACGTACAGAAGAACCACCCGGACGTGGACATTTACACCGCCTCGCTCGACCGTCAACTGAATCCGCAGGCTTACATCCTGCCTGGGCTGGGCGACGCGGGCGACCGCATTTTCGGCACAAAGTAGGCGTCGCCTAATAGCCGGCGTCGCAAAGCATCCTCTCGACAGGGCTCCTTTCTGAAAGGGCGCGCTGTCAAGGGGATGTGCTTTTTGTGCTCCGATAGAAAATACGGCTTCATGTCGCATGAAACCGCATTTCCGACCGGAAAAACTATTTCATGCGACACGAAACCGCATTTTCGATTGGAAAAGTCATTTCATGCGACATGAAACCGCATTTTCGACTGGAAAAGCCATTTCGTGTCGCATGACGGGGCATTTTCGATTGGAAAAGCCATTTCATGTCGCATGACGGGGCATTTCCGATTGGAAAAGCCATTTCATGTCGCATGACGGGGCTTCGAGCATTGTCCCCACCCACTTTTTTAGATGAAAATGACTTCAAACGACGGCGGAGGCGGGAGCATGAGGCGCGTTCAGCCTTGCGTGACGATCAGTGCGCGGCGCGTCTTTGAGGTGATCCGGAAACGGTTGTCGGTGCGATGGCCCACGATCCAAAGGATCCGCCCCGAGGCGTCGCAAAGAATCCAAGCGTTGGTTTTGTCGAGGAGGCTGAATTTGCGGTCGGTAAAGTAGTCGCTGAGTTTCTTTTGGCCCGTCATGCCGAAAGGCACGAAGCTGTCGCCCGCACGCCAACGCCGGAGGGTGAGCGGCAGGGCGACACGATCGGCGTCGAAGGTGGCTACGCGGGGGTTGCGAGTGATGACGAATGCGTCGTCGACGGTGCACTCCTCGAGGCGTAGTTGGATAGGTGTAGATAGGTCACGGCCCGGAGTCAGGGTGAAGGTGCAGGTGTCCGTGGGCACTTCATCGGCGGGGTAGAGGATCAGGTGAAGGCGATCCTTGAGGAGGTGCCATCGTCCGCTGGGGGCGATGAACGAGCGACCAGATTCGCCACTGAGGGCGCGGGCGATGTCGGCGCACTGCGAGGGCGTGAAGCCGTAAGGGGTGAGCAGCTCGAAGAGCACGGCGTGCGGGGCGGGCGTGCGGAGGAGGGCGTCGATCGATATGCGGCCGTCGGCGTCCATGAGATGCGCGCTGTGGGTGTTGATGGCATCCCGATAGATGGCTTCGACGTCCGTGAGATGGCTGGCCATGCGCAGGATGGCGTCTCGGACCGACGGGTTGAGTTGCTCCATGAGCGGCAGCAGGCGGAGGCGGACGAAGTTGCGCCGATAGACGTCGGAGGCGTTCGAGCTGTCGGTGCGGAAGGGTAGGTGGCGATCGGCAAGCCAGCGGACGATCTGGCTGCGATCGACCGAGAGCAGCGGCCGGACGATGTGCCCATTGCGGGACCGCATGCCGCATAGCCCGCTGAGGCCCGTTCCGCGGATGAGGTTGAGGAGGACGGTCTCGACGTTGTCGTCACGGTGATGAGCCACGGCGATGGCCTCAGCCCCCAGCTCGCGGCGGAGCGTCTCGAACCATTCGTAGCGCAAGGTACGGGCAGCCATCTCCGTGGAGACGCCGTTTTGGTGGGCATAGTCGGCCGTGTCGAAATCGATGCGACGGAAGAGGAGGCCGAGCGCTTCGGCGGTCTGTTGGGCAAAGTCGGCGTCGGCGTCGGACTCGTCGTTGCGCAAGTGGAAGTTGCAATGGGCCGCCACGCAGGGATAGCCGAGTCGGGTGAGGATGTGCAGCAGGGCGACAGAGTCTGCGCCGCCACTCAGTCCGACGATGACGGGCGCTCCGGGCCGGAGCAGTTGGTGTTGCGCGATGTAGGCTTGGACGGTGGAAAGCATGGGTTGCGAGGTCGTTATGGGGTAGTCAAAAGGGAGTTATAGGGTAGTCAGAGGGCGTGTGAAGTTGTATGGGGGGCGAATGATGCGCGCGCAAAAATAGATGGGGTGGGAGAGGGGCAATGAAATCAGCGACTTATGTTTGCCCGCACATGGAAAAGAAATACGGTTATTTCAAGCGAGACATCAGTTGGTTGTCATTCAATTATCGCGTCCTCCTGGAGGCCGCAGACGCCACCCTACCCATCTATGAGCGGATCCGCTTCCTCTCCATCTACGCCTCCAATCTGGAGGAGTTCTATGAGATACGCGTGGCCGATCAGCGCGGCGCTATCATGAAAAAGAATTACCGCGCCGACAATTCTGAGAAGGCCGAGGAGACGCTCAACGAGATCACCACCGAGGTGAACCGCCAGCAGCAGGATTTCTACAGCATCTTCAACGACGGCATCCTGCCCGAGCTGCGTCGCCAGCGCGTTTACCTCTATCAGACGCACGAGCCGCTGCCCTTCCACCGCGACTTTGTCCGCCGCTATTTCGACGAAGAGATCTTCCCCTACCTCTCGCCCGTCACGCTCCATGAAGGTTTCCGCACCTTCATCCGCGACCGCCGGCTCTACCTCATCGCCCGTATCCTCAAGCGCGAGACGCGTGAACCGCTCTATGTGCTGATCAAAATACCGCACTCGAATGTCCCCCGCTTCATCGCCCTGCCCGAGCATGAGGGCATGCACTACTTCATGTTTGTCGACGACATGATCCGCCACAACCTCCCCGCCATCTTTCCCGGTTATGTACCCGACGGATGCTATGGGATTAAGATCTCGCGCGATGCCGATATCTATGTCGAGGAGGAGACCCCACAGAGCATCCTTCAGGCCATTCGCACGAAGGTGGGGAAGCGGAAGATCGGCGCCCTGAGCCGCTTCATGTACGACCGAGAGATGCCGCCCGATGTGCTGGCCTTCGTGCGACGGTCGTTCCACATCGCGGCCGACGACCTCGTCGTGGGTGGGCGTTACATGAACCTGCAAGACATGATCCGCCTTCCGAACCCCATCGGGGCGGAGCTGGTGCGTACGCCCCCTGCGCCGCTGCGGGTGCCGTATCTCGAGGAGTTGGCGTCCATGTTTCGCGCCGTGGAGCGGGGCGACGTGCTGCTGCATTTCCCCTATCAGTCGTTTGACTACCTGCTGCGCTTCCTCATGGAGGCGTCGTTCGATCCGGACGTGGAGGAGATCAAGATCACGCAGTATCGCGTGGCGGAAAACTCGGCCGTGATCCACTCCCTGATCGGTGCCGCGCGCAATGGCAAACGCGTGACGGTCTTCGTGGAGCTTAAGGCGCGCTTCGATGAGGAGAACAACATGAGCACGGCCGAAGAGATGCGTCAGGCGGGGATCAAGATCATCTACAGCATACCCGGGCTGAAGGTGCACGCCAAGGTGGCCGTCGTCTTACGTCGTGGCGAGGCCGCTGACTTTGCCTGCCTCAGCACGGGCAACTTCAACGAGAAGACGGCCAAGGGCTACTCCGACATGGCCCTCCTGACCTGCGACAAAGCCATCGTGGGCGACGTCTGCCGTGTCTTTGAGGTCTTAGAGGGGCGCCTCGCGGAGCCACACTTCGACCGCCTATTGGTGGCGCGTTTCAACATGGTGCCGGAGCTGATCCGCCTGATCCGACGTGAGGCCGACCTGGCACGTGCCGGTCGTGGGGGGCGAATCATTCTCAAGATGAACGGCCTCCAGGATAAGCAGATGATCGACGAACTCTACGAGGCCGGTCAGGCGGGTGTGGAGATCGACCTGCTCGTGCGCGGCATCTGTTGCCTGACGCCCGACCGTAGCTACAGCCCCAACATCCGCGTCACGCGTATCGTGGACATGTATCTCGAGCACGCCCGCCTCTGGTACTTCCGTGGCGACGGTGACGAGCGGCTTTTCCTCACCTCCTCCGACTGGATGCGCCGCAACCTCAACCGACGGATTGAAGCCGCCGTCCCCATCCTCTCGCCCGACGTCCGCCGCGAGATCCTCGACCTCCTCGACATCCAGCTGCGCGACAACGTCAAGGCCTGCCACATCGACGGCCAGCTGCGCAACATCTTTATCCACAACGACGCCCCCCCCCTTCGCGCCCAGCAAGCCACCTACGAATACATCAAGCGCAGGACGCACCCAGAGTAGAGACGAATCGCATACACCCCAGGTACCCGGCCAATCTCCCCAGCCCCGGTGGGGCCTTGACTTTCTTTTGCTTCTTTTCTTGCGTCAAGGCAAGAAAAGAAGAAGGAGAGGCAAGAAAAGAAGAAGGAGAGACAAGAAAAGAAGAAGAGGCAGGCCGATGTGTCCACCCATAGTAATATTCTCCATCAAGCAATATTCCCCCCGTTTCGCCCGTTTCCATCCCACCAAATACAGAGAAAGAAAACTTCATTTATAGCACATACATACACCCATACACAACAAACATCCCCCCCATTTTTCTGCCTATGAAAAAGAATACCCCTTCCGCCCCCGCCGAACGTCCGGACAACCCCTCCAACCGTCCCCCATCCTTCGGCCCTCGCCCCGAGACCCTCGCCCTGCTCAGCTGGTTCGCCCGCATGTATACGCCGGACAACGCGCCCAACCCCGCCCTCCCCATCGCCAACTGACGCCCGCCTCGCTCATACCTTATATATAGCGCACAATGAACCATCTCATAGCCCCATCGCTCCTTTCGGCCGACTTTATGCACCTCGGCCGCGACGTGGAGATGATCAATCGCAGCGAGGCCGACTGGCTGCATATCGACGTCATGGACGGCGTCTTCGTCCCCAACATCTCCTTCGGCTTCCCGGTCATGAACGCCCTCCGTGGCGTCTGCCACAAGCCCACGGACGTGCACCTGATGATCGTCGAGCCCCAGAAATTCATCCGCGAGGTGGCCGACTCCGGCGCCTACATGATGACCGTCCACTACGAGGCCTGCACCCACCTCCACCGCACCGTCCACGCCATCCGCGACGCCGGCATGCGCGTCGGTGTGGCCCTCAATCCCCATACGCCCGTCATGCTCCTCGAGGACATCCTCGGGGATATTGACATGGTGCTCCTCATGTCCGTCAACCCCGGCTTTGCCGCCCAGAGCTTCATCGGCCACTCCGTCGTCAAGACCGCCAAGCTGCGCCGCATGATCCGCGAGCGCGAGCTAAAGACGCTCATCGAGGTAGACGGCGGCGTGAACACCGAGACGGCGCGCGTACTCCTCGATGCCGGTGCCGACGTGCTCGTGGCCGGCAGCTACGTCTTCCGCTCGCCCGACCCCGAGGCCACCATCCGCGAGCTGAAGGCGCTCTAAACTATCGCCTACCATTTTCTTTGAAAAGCGACCGCTCCGACACCGTGTCGGGTGGCCGCTTTTCCATTTCTGGGGGACACGGGAGGGCCCGGAAATAGTGTATTTCGGAGCCATGCAAGTCTGCGGCGGCCAGAAATAGTGTATTTCGGGCATTGCAAAACTTGCGGCGGCCAGAAATAGTGTATTTCGGGCATTGCAAAACCTGCGGCGGCCGGAAATAGTGTATTTCGAGCGTTGCAAAACCTGCGGCGGCCAGAAATAGTGTATTTCGAGGCCATGCAAGTCTGCGGCGACCAGAAATAGTGTATTTCGGAGCCATGCAAGTCTGCAACGGCCCGTCGCTGCGTGCGATATTAAGAAACATGACAGGAACTGACTGGCGCTGTATGCGATACTAAGAAACATGCAGGGAACTGACTGGCGAAGTGTTCGACACTAAGAAACATGCCGGAAACTGACTGGCGCTGTATGCGATACTAAGAAACACGCATGTGATTTATTATCGCTGTGGATTTTGAGGCCTAACCAACCTGCGACATTCCGCCGCTGCGCTGTTTCCGGATAAAGTGTTCGATTTTGGCGTCTTACGGATTGGCGTATATTTGCCCCCGCTTGATCCCCCCTTCAAATAGCACCCATTAACCCCGGGAACGAGGGTCGGACGAAAAAGCAATCCTCACGATATATACAATTGATAGTTACATCATAAGCGAAGAGCCTGGTGGCGCGTGGACGCTGCGTATACATGTCCGCTTCTGCCCCGCGTACCCCCGCTAATTCTCCATTTATCCACATAACAACATGGTCAAATACAACATTGTCGAACTCACAGACATGGATCTCCCCCGGCTGCAAACCATCGCAACCGATCTGGGACTCACGGACATTAAAGGTGTCGAAAAACAAGCCCTGATTTATCACATCCTTGACCGACAAGCCGAATCGGTAGCCGGTATGCAAAAGGAAAAAGAAGCTCAGAAATCCGAACAGAAACGCCGCGGCCCCGGCCGTCCACCCAAAAACAAGTCGGCCGAATCCGCCGCTGAGGCCTCCGCCGCCGAAAAGGAACCCAAAGCCGACACGGCCGAAAAAGCGGAAAGCAAACCCGCCAAACGTCGCCCGGGCCGCCCGAAGAAAAACAAAGCGGCAGAGCCGACGGAAGCCGCCGCTCCAGCGGCTCCAGCCAAGGCCGAGACGACGGAAGCCGCGCCCAAGGCCGAGACGAAGGAGGAGGCCGAGGCAGCGGAAAGCAAACCCGCCAAACGCCGTCCGGGTCGTCCGAAGAAAAGCAAGTCGGCGGCAGCACCCGTCGCTGAGACGCCCGCCTCCATCGCCGAAACGGAGCCGATCCTGGCCACCGAGCCGATGCTCGAAGCCGAAGAGATGCCCGTAGAATCGCCTGTGGCTGCCCCCATCGCTCCCGTATCGCCCGTCGTTCCTCCATCCGCCGCAGCTGAAACGGCGCCCCAAGCAGCCGCAGCAGCCGCTCATGAAGCGAAGCCGTCGCCCGAAGCGCCAACAGCGACACCCGCCACTCCCCCCGCGCCCGAGGAACCGAAACGCACCATCTTCAAGCATGCTACCGACACGCCTTCCGTCCTCGATCAGGTGCTGCCCATGCAGCCGCCCGCGCCGCAGCCCAAAGACAAGCAGCAGAACGAAGCCAAGAAACGCCCCCAACAGAATCATCGGCCCAACAATCCCAACCTACGCGAAAATGCCCCCGTCGTACCGCCCCCGCCGATCTACGATTTCGATGGCATACTGACCGCTGCCGGCGTCCTCGAAATCGTGCCCGATGGCTACGGATTCCTCCGCTCGTCGGACTATAATTACCTCGCTTCACCGGACGACGTCTACGTCTCGGCCTCACAAATCAAGCTCTTCGGACTCCGCACCGGCGACCTCGTCGAAGGTCCCATCCGCCCGCCGCGCGAAGGCGAGAAATATTTTCCGCTCGTCAAGGTGGACACCATCAACGGCCGACTGCCCGAAGAGGTCCGCGACCGCGTCCCCTTCGACCATCTCACACCGCTTTTCCCCGAAGAGAAATTCAAACTCACCGACCGTCGTTCGCCGAAGGTTTACGACCCGTACGCCGTCCGCGTAGTCGACCTTTTCGCGCCCATTGGCAAGGGGCAGCGCGGACTCATCGTGGCACAACCGAAGACCGGTAAGACGATGCTCCTCAAGGACATTGCCAACGCCATCGCCGCCAATCACCCGGAGGTCTACATGATCATCCTGCTCATCGACGAACGCCCCGAGGAGGTGACCGACATGGCCCGTAGCGTAGACGCCGAGGTTATCGCCTCCACCTTCGACGAGCCGGCCGACCGCCACGTGAAGATCGCCGAGATCGTCCTCAATAAGGCCAAACGCATGGTCGAGTGTGGCCACGACGTAGTCATCCTGCTCGACTCCATCACCCGCCTGGCCCGCGCTTATAACACCGTGCAACCGGCCTCGGGCAAGGTGCTTTCGGGTGGTGTGGAGGCCAATGCCCTCCAGAAGCCGAAGCGATTCTTCGGTGCTGCGCGTAACATCGAGCACGGCGGCAGCCTCACCATCCTCGCCACGGCTCTCACCGAAACGGGTTCGAAGATGGACGACGTGATCTTCGAGGAGTTCAAGGGTACGGGCAACATGGAGCTGCAACTCGACCGTAAGCTGGCCAACCGTCGCATCTTCCCTGCGGTCGACATCCAGGCCTCCAGCACGCGCCGCGACGATCTGCTGCAGGACGAGAACACCCGCAACCGCCTATTCGTACTCCGCAACACCGTACTCTCGGACATGAATACGGTCGAGGCGATGGAGTTCGTCAAGAAGCGCTTGGAGGGCACCACGGACAACGCCGAATTTTTAGCCTCCATGAACGGCTGACAGCCGGAGGAGAGCCGCCATGGCCTCTCGGACTTAGGGAGGCACCGCAGAAACGTCCTGTCGGGCGAAAGGGATCCGGTCGATTCCTTCTGTCCGGCAGGACGTTTCGTTTGCATCCGTCTGCCGTTGGCGGAGCTTAGTCGTGGCTCCGCCGCCTCATCAGTCGGCCCACGGCGTTTTCTAACGACTCCGTCGGCTCAATGATGTTATACCCCTCCCAGAAGTTGGCGTCATAGAAGTCGGCTGCGCGGTCGGTCAGGGCGTCGCGTGAGCGAAACGCCTCGCGGTAGGGGATTTTCTCCGCGTGCGTCTCGTCACGATCGGTGATGGCCATTTCCGACGTCACGACGTACGATGTGGCGAAAAGCCGCCGATGCCAGTCGCAACGAAAGGCCGTTTCGCAGCGCACGTAGGCCAGACTACTGCGACCGTCGGCCTGTCGCCGATAGGTGACGAGGAAGGCCAATCGCTCGGGGCGAAAGCGCATTCCGGCGGGTTTCTTGCGGAGCATGGCCTGCGTGGCCTTGAGGCGGTCGGTCATATCGAGGCTGAACTCCGCGCGGGAGATCGTCCGCGTTTCGCTGTCAATGTAAAGCAGCCCTTCGTAGAGCGCATAAGGGCAGACGACACGTGGCATGAAGCGGATCTCAACGTGCGGACGATCGTCTATCAGTGTGGTGCGATTGTAGCGGAAGGCGTAGTGTTCCATCTCGTCGGGGGCGAACATCAAATCGCTGTTTTTCACCACGTCGAGAAAGATGGAGAGCGTCGGTCCGCCTTCGAATTTCACGATGAGCGTGTCGCCCGGCCGTTGGCTGAGCAGCCTCCGCCCCTTCTCGAGCCGTACCCGATCGGCGTTTGTGCCCACGCCATTGTAAGGCGTCTTGTAGAGCCCGACGATAGCCTCCGAAATGTCGATGTAGCGCCGCCCCTTGCGGATGACTTCCCGATAAAAACCAGTCAGGCGATTGGCCCGCTGCGGATAGTTGTCCGTGATGCGATCCACAGCCTGGCGCACGAGGTCGCGCGCATCACCGCCCATGACGGTCACCTCCTCCAGGAGGTTAGCGTTCGGTGTCAGTCGGATGGAGGCCGCCTCGACCTGCGTACCCGGTCGAATCGGATAGGTAAGGAGCGCGTAGCCGATGTGCGAAAACTCGATCCGATCGGCCCGGAGGGAGTCAGCCACATGGAGCGAAAAATAACCGTCGGCATTGGTCACGGTGCCGACGCCCGTACCTGGCACGGCGACATGCACCGCCGGAAGCACACGGTTCGTGCGGGCATCGCGCACCGTTCCGCTGACGGTGGCGTACGCCCTACGTGCTGGCGCATCCGTCTGCGCCGCGCTGCGAAGCCCCACCATACCGGTGGCCATAAAGAGGCTCCACAGCAGAACTCGAAAAATCGTTTCAGTCTTCATGATTCGGTAAGCGTTTGAATAAAGTGAATAGAGAAAGAAAGCGTGAAGTAAGCTGGGAATAAGTAGCACGAAATAACAAAAATCATCGGCAAGTAGACCTAAAAAAGTTTTAGCGCCTGTCCGCTTCCGGCTGCCTTTCCACACCGACCGCGAGGCCTCTCAAGTGACCTGCTGCGATAACCCGAAAAAGAGCAGCTCCGGACTACCTTCGGCTTTTGGCCGCTCCCCTGCAAAAAGCCTCTCCAGCGTTCGGAGATGTACCTCAGCCATTCGCCTCGGGCTGTCGGCTTTAGGCTGTAACAAAGATAAAAGAAATGGGGCGTAAGGGCTGCGGGCAAAGTGTAAATTTCCAAAAGATGCGTCTTATAGCCCAAAACGCACTGAGGAAAAATAAGCTGTTCTACAAACAGCCTTCGGCTATGTGAAGAAGCGCTTCGGCGATTCGAAACGGCTTCAAGATACTCCTCCTCGAAAATACGTATCCGCCTCAAATCCAAAACGCACTGAGAAAAAATAGGCTGTTCTACAAACAGCCTTCGGCTATGTGAAGAAGCGCTTCGGCGACTCGAAACGGCCTCAAGATAGTCCTCCTCGAAAGTGCGTATCTGCCTCAAATCTTATGGCCTGCGGACCGAAACGGAGCGAATGTGTACGCAGCCTCTTACTTTTGCGCCCCCTAAAAAAGGGGACTCCAAAGATGATTGATAGTGCTTATTTTGAAGATAAAAAGGCCGCTTACTACACGCTGGGCTGCAAACTTAATTTCGCCGAAACGTCCGCCATCGGCCGCGAACTGGCCGATCATGGCATCCGGCGTGCGCGTGCCGGGGAGCAGGCCGACGTCTGTGTGGTGAACACTTGCTCCGTGACGGAGCTTGCCGACAAAAAGTGTCGCCAATTGATCCGACGCATTCGCCGCCAACACCCGAAGGCGTTCGTTATCGTCACGGGATGTTACGCGCAACTGAAGCCGGACGAGGTGCTCGCCATCGATCACGTCGATCTGGTCTTAGGCGCTGAGCAGAAGGGAGATGTGATGCGTCACCTACGCGAGCGGACGGCCGGCCTGGCGGTGACGACCGACACGAAACGCATTCGCGCTTTCACCCCCTCCTGCTCGGCGGACGATCGCACGCGCCACTTTTTGAAGGTGCAGGACGGCTGTGACTATTTCTGTTCTTTCTGTACCATCCCGTTTGCGCGCGGACGCAGTCGGAATGGCCGCATTGCCGACCTCGTAGCGCAGGCCGAGGGGGTGGCGCGCGAAGGCGGGCGGGAGATCGTCCTCACCGGCGTCAATATTGGCGACTTCGGGCGCTCCACGGGCGAGACTTTTCTGGACCTCCTCCGCGCGCTGGATCGGGTCGAGGGCATTGCGCGCTACCGCATTTCGTCCATCGAGCCGAACCTCGTTACGGATGAGGTCATCGAGCTTGTGGCCGCCAGCAGCCGCTTCATGCCGCACTTCCATATCCCGCTGCAAAGCGGCAGCGACACCGTCCTCGAGCTGATGCGCCGACGCTACGACACGTCGCTCTTTCGCCGCCGCGTGGAGCGGATCCGCAGCCTGATGCCGGACGCGTTTATCGGCGTGGACGTGATCGTGGGTACCCGCGGCGAGACGGAGGCGTGTTTTGCCGAGTGCCACGAATTTCTTGAAAATTTACCCTTTTCACAGCTTCACGTTTTTAGCTATTCCGAGCGGCCGGGGACGATGGCGCTGCGGATTACGCCCGTCGTTCCGGCCGACGTCAAGCACGCCCGCAGCCGCACGCTGCTGGATCTCTCGGACCGCAAACTCCATGCGTTTTACGACGCCCACATCGGTCGCGAGGCCACCGTCCTCTTCGAGCACGCCCGCAAAGGCGGCCGCATGCACGGGTTCACGGCGAACTATATTAAGGTAGAAACGGCGTACGACAGCGCGCTCGCCAACCGCCTCACCCCCGTCCGCCTCGACGGGTGGAACGCGGACGGCACGGCGCTCACGGCCACACTCCTCAGCCGCCCATGAAAGCCTTCGCGAACACGCTGATCTATGCGCTGCTTTACGCCGTGGTGCGTCTCCATGCGCTGCTCCCGATGGCCGCGCTCTATGTGCTGTCGGATGTGTTATACATCCTCATCTATAGGTTAGTAGGCTATCGTCGGCGTGTAGTCCGCAGCAACTTAGAGGGCGCCTTCCCGCACCTCTCGCCGGACGAACGCCTGCGGCTGGAGCGCCGTTTCTATCACCATTTCTCGGACTACATCGTCGAGACCATCAAACTGGCCGGGATCTCGCACGAGGAGCTGCTGCGACGGGCTCACCTGCGTAATCCGGAGATGGTCCGCCCGCTGCTCGAAGCCGGCCATAAGTCGCTCATCCTCGTCATGGGCCACTACGGCAATTGGGAATGGTTCACCGGATTTCCTTCGCGTTTTGGGGGGCTGTTAGAGGTGTGCCAGATCTACCGCCCGCTGGATAGCCCTGCCTTCGACCGACTCTTCCGCCACCTTCGGACGCGTTTCGGCGCCCGCTGCGTGCCCAAAAAAGACGTCGTCCGCGAACTCATCCACACCGCCCGCCCCACGTCGCCCCCCGCGCTTTTCGTTTTCATTGCTGATCAGACTCCCAG
>ERZ773014.989-NODE-989-length-18632-cov-2.724713_pt1 | contig 18632 bp, 17 predicted proteins | sample MGYA00580841_ERZ773014 | MGnify/ENA primary metagenome ERZ773014 (study PRJEB29015, sample SAMEA2737989) | human oral metagenome | biome: human oral; feature: human-associated habitat; material: dental | place: China | collected 2067 ...
TCGTGCCCACAAAAGTTTATAGCCTATCCCCAACCCCATGAGATTTTAAAGTGCCTTTTTTAGTTATAGAAACATACGAATAAAACTATTTTCTTCCGTATAAGGTTTCCAACCCTTACCAGGTTCTGAACTCTTCATGAAATTCGTCCAAGCGGAAACCATCTCATCACTAATCTTATAATCACGAACTTCCATCTCTCTCCAACAACGACTTAACGTACCAAACATGTACCATAACTCTGCAGAGTGGAAAGCACCCGCATCATCTGATGGTAACTTGCGGTTGAATAAATACAAGTATGTCGGTTTCCCATGATGTTCATTTCTTAAGTTCGCAAAATCAATCATACTCTGATAGTACTTAGACTTGCGCATCGGCTCATCAACACCCAAGCCAAAGTCATTGCCATTAGCACCTATAATATATGGGATATTCTGTACATCACCACGTTTAGCCAGTTCATCCAAAGTATCTTCGAGCACAAAGCCATCCACCACTGGCCCAAACAGCAAGCGATTATCATGTTTAGAAAGCTTTGGTAAAATATCTACTAACTTCTGAGCTGGAATTTGACGTAATGCTTGAATATTCTTCGCACCAACCAACTTCATAATTTCCTCACCTGTCTCATAAGCCTCTTCTACTGTCTTATGTTTGAAGATAGGATTATCTACTCCTGCACCACTCTGTATAATAGCCTTGGCAATCATCCCACGCGTTGTAGGACTAGAAATTAACGTCTGTACACTGATAGCACCAGCACTTTGTCCAAATAAAGTAATATTATCAGGATTTCCACCGAAAGCTTCAATATTCTTACGAATCCAACGAATCGCAAATACTTGGTCTAAAATTCCATAGTTGGATACACAATGTGCAGGATCTTCCTCTGTTAATTGCGGATGGGCAAAGAACCCAAATACACCAACACGATAATTAATCGTCACAAGAATCACATCATTCTGTACAAACGCTTCTCCATCAAATGGAACCTCATTTCCACAACCATGGTCAAAAGCACCACCATGAAGCCAAATTGCGACTGGATGTCCATGCTCTGATTTACGGTTTGGTGCCCAGATATTTAAATATAAACAATCCTCACTCATTTCTGGATAAGGATACTGCTCATAGTTATAAAACTCTTTCCGATAAAACGGATTCGATGCCTTAGGCTGTGGGCAAATCTTACTATATTCCAAAGCATCTCTAACACCTAACCAACGATCAGGTGCCTGTGGGGAACTAAAACGTAAATTCCCAATAGGAGGTTTCGCATAAGGTACACCCTTGAATACCAATTTAGATTCTGTAACTTCCCCTCGCAGAATACCTTGTTCCACTTTTATTTCAACTGTTTTCATAAAAACCTCCAGTTCGAATTCTAATCGTATTTTTCAACATTATATCATTTCTAATTTTCAAACTAATGAAGAATACATGAAAAAGAGATCCGCTGGCACAGATCTCGATTTCTTTTTTATTTTTTTGGGAGGGAAAGAAATTTATAATTTCTCTGTCAATTAAGACACTTATAATATACCCAAACCATGTGTTAGATATATGGTGAAATAGTGAAAGTATTGTGAAAGTGTATTTTTCATATAATTTTTCTAAATTTATTTTTAAAAAGCCTATTTTATCGCACTTTAGTAATTTTGCTCTTGTTATTATCAATAACAAACTTTCATAATCAATGTAATTAATTTTCAAAATTTAGAATAATTATTCAAAAACATAGCAACCTAAAACATTTTTTAATTTATAGAAATGTGTTAAATATAACAAACCAATCAAAAAAAGTATAATATTAAATATGGTGGTCTTAATATGCATTCCAAAATGTATCATTCATGATTCCCTACGTCCTCGTAGCTCAGCTGGATAGAGCGACTGCCTCCTAAGCAGTAGGTCGTGCGTTCAAATCGCATCGAGGACGCCATAGCATATGACTCTAAGCCTTTATTCATCAGGCTTAGAGTTTATTCTTTTCAGGTTTCCAAACATAATCTATTAGATAATGTCATTATAAAAGGACAGAAAACATAGACCAAAACAGCGGGAGGTTTTCTCTCGCTCATTCTGATGAAACTATATATCGGCTTTCAAATTCAAATCCGTGTCGTCTGCTTCTTAACTAACCACGCAAGCAGACAATGCGGTAACGGTTTGTACGGCAATTATCAGTTACCGCAGGCACTTCCTAAAATCGAATTTCATTCGTATTCAGTTGTCACTCTCATTTATTCAAATAGCTATGGTATAATTTTGTGTAGATACCAATAGATATTGAAATTCACGAGGAAATAATTGCTATGGACGATAAAAATGAACTTCAAGTTAAACTTGTGCCAAATAATGAAATGGCTATTGCAAATGAATATGACTTTGATAAAATCATTTTCGACTTAGATAGTCAAGTTGATTTGTTATCCAGCCAAGCGGATAAATATGATTATTTAGTATCTGTTGGTAGCGGAATACTTTGCGGCTTGCTTGATATTCTTTGGGTTGGAGAGTTCAGTTTAGAGCGAGGACAAACTATAGCGAGCGATAAAGTTGACGAATTTGTTAAAAAGACCGCCAAGATGCTTGGTTGTAAAGATAATGATTTGCAGTCTTCAGTTAAATTCCTTGAAAAGAAATTTCCTATACCAAGTGACGGCAATACACCTGATTAATGGCACTGTCATTATTGATGATTTTGCTCATCATCCAACAATAGTGGGATTGATGTTTTCGCTACTTACTCAATTTACTTCAAAATCATACGGCACAGATGTAAACGGTTGTTTTATGGTTGTGAATGTTCCTGAAAAGAGCAAGGCTTTTATCGGTAAAGATATTCCTACAAAAATGTTGTTCGGCACTCTGGTTTGGTTTTTCCATCTTGTTAGTGATGTGGCTGGATCAAGCAGTTCTGTTGGAAAAAGCGGAGGCACAGGAATACCCGGTCCGATACTGGCTTTAGCAAAAGAATTATCGGTACTTCCAGTCTTTAAAAATATAAAGGTTGATGATAATTCTCTATCTGTGTTTTTATCAAAACTCTTCAACGGAACTTTACTTGCAAAGCACGATAAATCTGGGGAAATTACCTCCTTAACTGTGTTTAAGAGTTAACTTAGCCTGCATCCGGAATCTATTAACGATTGGATGTATTTCTTTACAGTTGTCACACACAATACGTGGCTCACCTGTTAAGTAAGACCAATTTGTGTAAGGACTTTTTATTTTCTTCGCCGTCTTGCAATGGAAATGCGTGCAAATAATGTTCATTCAATTTCTGATATGAAGAATATTGACTGGTCAAAAGTAAAGCCATCGAACAATCCGACGATTGCGAGAATGCTTACAATTTCAACTGGAGTTTTTACCACTCTCGATATAGGTGAAGCTGTAATTTCTCAAAAATATTGGGTTTCTGTTAACTATATAGGTGTTGGACGGTTTGCTATTGCCATAGGCGAAGATGTTAATTGGTGCTTAAAGGCAAGAAAAGTCAAAAAAGTAAAGCAAATGTATGAAGATATAAAACGGTTTTCATTTTCACAATCAGATGAAAAAATTTATGAAAGAATAAGTAATGATATGGATATAGATAAACTTGGCTTAACAGTTGAGCAAACAGAGATTTTATATAATCTTGAATACTATAAAACACTGAACGATATAAAAAACACTAAGCTGCCAATTAACAACGACGGTGTAAAACAATTAAAGCAGGAATGGCTTGATGAGTGGAAAAAGTATATGGCAAGAGGTTTTGCGAGCTTTTTGCAAATTGAGGGTGTGGAACTCCATTGGTATAGCGATGAAAAAGAACTAATACAAAAAGTGGAAGAAAACGAGCCGAATAATACTTGGTTTCGTTTAGTGCTACTTGAGGCTATGCTTTTTGAGCCATACTATCCGTTAAGTCTTGAAAAAGATAAAAAAGGTAATGATATACCGAGTCGAAAATATAAGGAACTTCAAAATATCATTAGTGGGTATAAAAAAGGTGTTGGCGATAGTTATCTTGATTTGATTTTCAGCGGTGATTATTATACAAAAGGCTATATAAAGAGACTTAGAAAATGTTATGATAAAGTACTGCGTGAGTTAAATGAAGTTCTAAAAACTGCCTTAACATCGGTAACCATTACTGCAGGCATTGCGATTGTTGCTACTGCAACAGCAGGAGTATTTGCACCTGCAATCGCCGTCGCTTTGGTCGGATCAAATTTTGCAGGACTCAGCGGTGCAGCCCTAACCAGCGCTTGTTTGGCTTATCTTGGCGGTGGAGCGATTGCGATAGGTGGATTAGGAATGGTAGGAGGTACAGCAGCTATTGTTGGCGGCGGTGCTATTCTTGGACTTGGCGTCGGTGCAGGTGTAGGTGGTGCTGTTGGTGCAGCAGGTTTGATGGGTAAGAAAAACACCATTATGCAGTCCGCAAAGTTACTCGTATCTATTAGGGAAATATTCCTTAATGATGAACACGATGTTGAATACTCAAACAGCATTTACGAAAAGTATGTTCAGAATATCACAGATATTGAAAAAGGCTTGGTTGAGTTAAGACTAAAGGCAGATGTAGCAAGCGGAAGAGAGAAAAAAGAATTAAAGGACAAAATCAAAAAGACAGAAGAGTCTGTCGAGGCTATGAAAATCGCACGAAAGAGCTTGCTAAAATTCAAAACTTCTTTTGAAGAAGGATTAAAAGTATCCTCAACTAATTAACAATTACAAATAATGGCGGCAAGGATTTTCCCTGCCGCCATTGCTATTAAAATATGTCCGCTTTGATTTGTTCTGATAAATCACCCAAATATTTATATAGAAGTTGTTTAGAGGAATAGTAATCCGTATTAAAAGCCTTATAAGTTAAGCCCTTCATTATATCATCAATAATTTCGTTTTCTTTCAAGAATTGTCCTAATCCATAATGGGCAAGGCAATTACGAAAGTCCCTGTCTTGTAAAGAACTATCTATGTGGTAATTGGTTCGCTGACAAGCATTCAAGTCATTTATGAAATTGCATAAATAGTAATATTGCAAATAGGCAAATTTGAATTTCTGAGGAATTTCCTCGATGAAATATATATCAATAAATTTTGTAACATAATTGATACTACAAAGTACTGAAAATAGTACAAAGCCCAAATCTGTTTTTAATTTTAACGGACAATTTTTATAAAAGTGATAGTCCTTATACCCAACGCTGATATTATCATTATACCGATATGGCGGAAAATCAGTACACCCAAAGAAAGCAGCAAGTTTCCCTGCAATAACACTTATGTCTCTAATAGATACTCCTGTTGTTTTATTTCCTAATGTCATTATGGGGGTATGAAGCGCACAGATAATAGTGTTTCCACAAAATTCATTGTTGCAATAATCTGTGCCTACATTGTAGTAGCCCAATAATTTTTCATGAATACGACGAATGCTGTAAAAATAATTGTCGCTTTCTTGGAATTTTTCTAACAATAGCATCTCGTATTCGCTATATGATTTTTCAAACAATTTATGTCCTTGTCTTAATGCAGTATAGTATGTTTTTTCTCTCTGGTTAAAAGCAGGAGCTTCTAATTTTAATTTTTTACACCATTGCTCTGCACCATCTGCAAAAATTCCTATATATGGTTGGCACATCATTATGTAATTGCTATTTATATTTCGAGCTTTTTGATGTACGTCTGTCAAAGTATATAAAAATCTAGCATCAGACTGAATTAAATCAAAAGCTGCTGCTTGCACTTTATTAAAAGTCAATACTTTTCTGTCCTTTCACTTTATGGCAAGATTTCTAACCAATATCCATCTGGGTCCTCAATAAAGTAGATACCCATTGCCTCATTTTCAAAACAAATGCAACCCATCTCCTGATGCTTTTTATGTGCAGCCTCAAAATCATCTGTCCAAAATGCGAGATGGAATTCGCACTCACCTAAATCATATGGCTGAGGATGGTCTTTAAGCCATGTAAGTTCCAACTCAAAATCGCCAACCTCACTCTTTAAATACACAATGATAAAATCATCGCTTATCTTTCTTCTTACCTCGTGTAAGTCAAGAGCTTCGTTATAGAAGCGGATGGATTTATCCAAGTTGGATACATTCAAATTCTCGTGAATCATCTTAAATTTCATATCTCTTCTCCTCTTGCTGCCTCTGTGTTTCTAATACGTGACTGATACTCTGGGTATTCCGTGATAAAACGTTGAATCACGCTAGGATCTCCCCAGTAGTGGATTGGATAGACAGCATCGCAGTCCACATTTTCTAGAAAATATAATAACCCATCAGCGTAGTGTGCTTCCAGTCTTGGATCAAGTGGAACAAAAGCAACATCAAAATGTCTACCCTTAATTTTTCCAATCTCCGTGTGATATATAGTGCGAAGTTCTAGGTTTTCCTCTTCCGGTTCACCTTCCCAATACCAATCGTTTAAATCGCCACCATGGTAAATCATTCCTTCATCAGTACTCACAATAAATGCGACACCACTATCGTTTGAAAGTAGAGTCTCAACTTGAATTCCACCATCAAACTGATAGCATTGATCAGGTTCAACAAAGCTATGCTTTATCTTCATCAGTCTCTTTTCATCGCTTATGTCATTTGCTAGTATGGCTTGATAACGCATCCCCCTCTGATTGAGAAGATCAAATATCAACGGATTATAGTGATCATTATGAGAATGACTACAAAATACAATTACATCCTTCTCCTTATCGAGAGGTGGTAGCTCTCCCTTGTAGTAATCAAAGATACAGTAGCAATCTTTGATTTCTACTAAAATACCACTGTGATCTAGATATGTTACTTTCATGGTATCACCTCCTTAGAATTAACCTACTAATTTTCCTATATTCCCTAAAATCAATGGATTAATCTTTATATTAAATATTTTATCCAACTTTTCAAACTTAATAATCATGATTTTTATATATTTTGCCTACTAATATTTGAGAACAATTTTCATAAATTACACTAATCTTATTATTTCAGTTTCTCAGTAATATCATTAACGATTACTGCTTCTTTATTACTTACAATCTCAAACCTATAATTCTCACTTTGCTTACCGCCAAAATAATTTCTTGCATATTCTATGGCAGTATCAATCTGATCTAAACCTTCTAGTTCATATATCACTTCAAAAGCTTCATCAAACCAGTTCATATCAAAAAGAGCCGGATTATCATCTCTAAGTTCTGCTTCAAATAAACGAATCTTATCTCTTTCTTCTTGGTCTGCTTCTCCCCAATCTTCTTCAAATAGACGTTTACTACTCTCAATTGAATCAAAGAAGTAATTACTTTCAATACGATTTGGAAGTCCAGGAAATTCATTCTGTCGTACATATTCAAATAATCCTTCAGTTGCCCATTTTACAGAATAAGTATCCATATTCTTCATATTAAACTTTCCTAATACAGCCCGCATGTATTGACCAGATAAACAAAGATTAAAAAAACATTCCTTGTTTTGTTTCAATGCTATAACAAACGGTCTTACAAGTTCTATATTCTTTTTGTAATCATTAATTAGTCTAGTTCCAACGTGAGCAGTATCACTAGAATGATAAACTTTCATTTCCTTTCTCCTTCATTTATATAGTTTTTTCAATTTACGATTCCTCAAAGATAAATGCTTGGGCAAACTCTTTATAACCGATTGATTTAGCTACTTGAATCGATGCAACGTTATCTAAAGCACATTCCCATTGAGGAACAATACCTGATTGAATATGGTGATGTGTTGCTAGTGCTGCACATAATTTTGCATAGCCTTTTCTTCTATACTCGGGTAAAGTTACTATTCCTGTATGCTGAATATACCCCTCCATATATGGCATATCTGGGGCATCACATAACGCTACAAGTTCATCATCAATGATATATCCAAAGAAAAAGCCTTTATCCACTTTTCCTTCAAAATAGGCTTTGAGCCAACCTATTTCAGAAACTGATGGATATGCTTTTTTGAAAAAAGTCTCAAACAGTGGATAATCATCTCTTTTTAGCATTCTTGAATCTTTATAATCAAAAACACACTCTTCTACAAACTCCATTAATTGATATGCTTTCAAAGGATAAGACTGGTTGATTGTGGCAATCAATTCCTTTACATCCGTTAGCTGTGTAAGTTCATCAAAATAAGGTTGATATTTAGGTGAATAAGATACAATACAAGCATCCTCTTTACATAAGATATATATCGAGTATTTACATCCAAATCCTTTTAATATACGGCTTCTTTCATCAGTACAAACAAACTGTATACCATGTTCAAAATTACTTACACTTACCCCACAAAAGCAAGAATAATAATCATATGTTCTTTTTTTAATTTCTCTAGCATCTATTTTCATACAATCACCCTTCCATAAAAGATTTTCTACTACTTTCTTTTAACTACAAATTCTTGGCTTAAGTACATATTCTTTGGAGATCTGTTCTAGTTCCTCTGGATGGAAAACTTTTCTAATTCTAATTATATTCAAAACATCACATACTAATCTAGAAAGAATACTGTATCAAAATTTTTAATAGTTTCTCGTTCCTTATTTTCCTCTATTATAAGAAATTTTTATTCATCTCTTACATGCTACATCATTTTTTCACACGAAATCACATAGTATTTTGTTAGCACTCAATAAATGAATGTGCTAAAATCTTTTTATCCGAAAGGAGTTTTATATATGAATGATAACAAGAAGAAAAAACCTCTTGTGTACTACTATGCATTTGTCGCAATTGTATTAGTATTACTCAACTTGGTTTTACGACCTGTACTTCAGCAGGCACAAATTGAAGAAGTTCCTTATAGTACATTTATTCAACAAACCACCGATGACAAAATTGATGAGGTGACGATTGAGTCTTCTCAGATTACATACAAGCTCAAAGATGGCGATACAGTATACTCTACTGTAAAAGTAAATGACCCAGATTTAGTTGATCGTCTCGAAAGTCATGACGTGAAGTTCTCTGGTACTCGTGTACAACAGGGTTCTCTATTTATGAACATCTTCTTTGGTTGGATCCTTCCAATCATTATTGCGGTAATGTTAATGCGCTATGTTAACCGTACAATGCAAGGTGGTGGAAAAGATTCTCCACTTGGAGGTGGCGGTCTAGGTGGTATGTTTAACCTAGGTAAGTCAAATGCACGTGTTTACGATAAGGATAAGACAACAATTCGTTTCCATGATGTTGCTGGTGAAGATGAAGCTAAGGAAAATCTGCAGGAAATTGTAAATTACCTGCATGATCCAAATCAGTTTAAATCCATTGGTGCAACTATGCCAAAAGGTATTCTCTTAGTTGGTCCTCCAGGAACAGGTAAGACCATGCTTGCAAAGGCAGTTGCAGGTGAATCAAACGTACCATTCTTCTCTATCTCTGGTTCAGAGTTTGTAGAGATGTTCGTAGGTATGGGTGCTTCCAAAGTTCGTAGCTTATTCAAGGACGCAAAAGAAAAAGCACCATGTATTGTATTCATCGATGAAATCGATGCGATAGGTGGTAAGCGTAATGCAGGTAACTTTGGTGGTAATGATGAACGCGAACAAACATTAAACCAATTACTTACAGAAATGGATGGATTTGAAGGCAATAATGGTATTGTCGTACTCGCAGCTACAAATCGTCCTGAAAATCTAGACCCTGCCTTATTACGTCCAGGAAGATTTGACCGTCGTGTTCCAGTTGAGTTACCTGACCTTCAAGGTCGCGAAGATATCTTAAAAGTTCACGCAAAGAAAGTTAAGACAGAACCAGGTATTGATTATAACGTAGTTGCACGCATGGCTTCTGGTGCCTCTGGTGCAGAACTTGCAAATATCATCAACGAAGCAGCTTTACGTGCTGTACGTGAAAAGAGAAATGCAGTAAGCCAAAAGGACTTAGAAGAAAGTATTGAAGTTGTTATTGCAGGATACCAAAAGAAGAATGCAATTTTAACAGACAAAGAAAAACTAGTTGTTGCATATCACGAAGTTGGACATGCTTTAGTTGCAGCACTACAGACACATAGTGCACCTGTGCAGAAGATTACAATCATCCCACGTACAAGTGGTGCCCTCGGTTATACAATGCAGGTAGAAGAAGGTAACCATCCTCTTTACACGAAGTCTGAATTAGAAAATCGTATTGCGACACTTACAGGTGGTCGTGCAGCGGAAGAAGTTGAATTTGGACAAGTTACTACAGGTGCTTCCAACGATATCGAACAAGCAACGAAGATTGCTCGTGCTATGATTACTCGTTATGGTATGAGCGATGAGTTCGATATGGTCGCAATGGAGACTGTAAATAATAAATACCTTGGTGGTGATGCATCACTAGCATGTTCAGATGGCACAGCTTCAACAATCGATCAAAAGGTTGTAGCTCTCGTTAAACAACAACACGAGAAAGCAAAGCAACTATTAACGGAACATAAAGCAGATCTTGATCGAATTGCACAGTTCTTATATCAAAAAGAAACAATTACTGGTGAAGAATTCATGGAGATTCTTGAAAAGAAAGAAGACTTTGAATTACCAGTAGTACAATAGCCTTCACATTCGTGAAGGTTTTTCTTTTTGCCAAAAGAAAAACCGGTATTCACCGGTTAAAAGTTTCTCGCTTCAATGTCCATCACCATATTAACTCTACGTTCATGGCGACCACCTTCAAATTCAGTATTCATGAATTCATCTACAAGCATCTTCGCCGTTTCGATTCCAATCACTCTTGAACCAAAAGCGATGATATTTGCATTGTTATGTAATCTTGAATATCTAGCACTATATGGTTCAGAGCAGATACATGCACGAATACCCTTTACTTTATTACATGCAATACCGATTCCAACACCAGTTCCACAGATTGCGATACCACGCTCTACTTCACCATTTACAACAGCCATGGATACCTTTTCACCCCAGATAGGATAATCTGTACTTTCCGATAAATCTGTACCGTAGTTAATAACTTCATGTCCTTGTGATTCAAGATACGCAACAAGTTCCTTCTTCATCTCTACGGATGCGTGATCATTTGCAATACCGATTCTCATGCGGCTACCTCCTTTTTCAAATCTGAATGATTTTGTCTATACCATAACAAGAACGCTCCTGCTAAGAATACAAAGATAGAAATAAACTGTGATGTAGAGAATATCCAAATTTGCCCACGGATTAAATCACCACGTAAGAACTCTACTAAGAATCTACCTAATCCATATAGGACTAAATACCACGCTGCTGTATCTTCAGGGTGCTTACCTTTTAATAAGTTTCTTAGTAAGAAGGCAAAGATTAAGAAGTTACCTGCCGAAGAAATTAACTCTGTAGGAATAACCTTGATACCAGCACCAGGTCCAAGAGACTCTGCCGGGAATTCTACACCATACCAAGCTGTTGTTCGAATACCATAACAACATCCAGCAAAGAAACATCCAATACGTCCAAAGCCTTGTCCCAGTGAAACAGCAGGCATTAGTACATTTGCGTACTTCATGAAGTCCCACTTCTTCCACTTACAGTAGATCCACGCCGCAATAATACCAGCGATGATTCCACCGTAGACCACAAATCCTTCATTACTCAAAATCACTACAGGATTCTGTACGAATGAATCCCATACGGTAAAGATATAGAGTAACTTCGCTCCAATAAATCCAAAGATGATGATAAAGAAAATCATTCCATCAATCTTTTCATATTCTAGTCCTTGTTTCTTTGCTAGACGTTCTGATAACCAAAACGCAAACAATATACCAACTGCAATCATGAAACCATATCCATGTACAGTTACAGGACCAATTTTAAACCAGTCATTAAACATTAAAATACTTCCTCCATGTATCTATTTTAAGTGATTGTATCGAAAATGAGAAGTCAGGCTATTCCGACTTCTCTTCTTCTGTATTTTCTTTTTCTGTTTCTTCTGTAGTTTCTTCTCTTTCTTCTTCCACTTCCGCATCGATAATCTTTCCGTTTGCTTCAAAGCTCTTTAAGAACTTATGGAATTTATCTGCGATAAATAAGACTACGAAAATATCCGAAACACCACAATAAACCAAACTAACACCAATCACAACAAACAAAATCTTCTGTAGTTCAACACCTGTTAAGAAGAACATGACTACAAAGCCAAGTACGATAGATACAGCTGCTAATACAATGTACGTTGCGTATTGAGATGAACCAATACGTTTCGCAACGACTGCATTTTGTAACTTATCAAAACCATCCGCAACGATTACAAGTCCAAGTAGGATTGGAATGATATCTAGCAAGATTTGTTGTTTAAAGATAATGATAAGACCTGCAAATATTGCCATGATTCCGATTGAGAATTCATTACGACGCAAACTTTCTTTTACATTGATAACAAAGTATGTTGTAAGAGAAACAATACCATATACAACTAATGCGATACCCAACACATACGCAATCAGATCTCTACTACTTTCTGGATAAACGATTAATAATAAACCTGCAAGAATATATCCAATTCCAACTAATATCGATCTCCACTTAATTTGTTTTAACATAGTAACCCCTTTTCCATAGAACTATAGTATCACCAAAATCATAAAAGAAATCATTGGAAACACATCTTACTAAAAAATTCTTATATTTAGACAACCTTAAAATTAGAATTCTTTATATTTTTCAGTATTTAAAGTTATATTTTCTTTGTCAGAATCAATCCATCGTCCTTAACAATGATAGGATTTTTTTCTACCAAAGGATTATCATTGGTAACAATCGTATACTCACATATCTCATCTCCATCAGAACACGTCTTTGACCGTATTAAATATAGTTGTAATGCTTGTATCATCTGATGATCCATATTACAAAAATGTGGCAAGATCTCCATCATTTCATGTTTCTCACAATAGTCTTTAATAGGACATCCTCTTAGTATAAAGTGAATACCATCATCGATATCGTGTTGTACTTCCATGCCCCATGTATTATGCCAATCTTTGTGTAGATGTGGTTCTAGTTTTTTCTGATATTTATCTAACGATTTGATGATAAGATTTCGTATAAACTTTCTTTCGAGCAAAAACTTACCTGGAATTTTGCGAAGAGTATTCAAACCATCTTCCATAACATCATGAATTACAGTATCTATCTCTTCCTTTGTTAAGTTTCTTCCTACCACATCATAGAGAGCAATTATCCATGCTACTTCATAGAGATTATGACTCATTGAATTTGCATCACCGCCAATATCTGGTGCTTCATCCAAGATTTGATTATATCGTTCTTCTACCTTTTGCCAATAAGGTCCTACCTTATCTACACCATATCTTTTTGCAAGTAAATTTTGACATGCAGATTTCATTCGCTTTTGATACTTTCTTGTAATTGTTGCCTTTTCTTTCTGACTTAGCATTCTTATCACTATTCCTTTCGGTTATACTTACAGTCAAAAACACACGTAACAACTTCATTATTAGCTCAAAATTTAATCTAACTCCAGTTTTAGATTAGCATAGTTCACTATAACTAACAATGTAATTCACAATATTCAAATTCTTTGTACATGGTCATAATAAAAACGACTTAAAGGTCGTTTTTATCGTTTAGTGGAGCTGAGGAGAGTCGAACTCCTGTCCAAGAATAGTCCCACATTTGCGCATCTACAGTTTATCTCACTGTAAAGTAAGACAATAACCACGACAGTGAGCGAACAAGTTATTGAATTTACCTGTAAATTGTCGGGTTCCCCCTACAGGCATTGGGTTCACCGTATCCATTTATTTACGCAATCAATACAGAATGGCTAAAGCATTGATTGGGTTGCTGCAACGCATCTAGCGTTCTTAGGCAGCAAAAGCGAAACTATTTGTTCTATTTGCGTTTAAATTTATTTAGTGATTAGGTCACCACTCCACTGCCGCACAAATCAAACATAAACCTGTCGAAACCATGACAGCCCCATTATTTGTAACGCAATTGGAATATATCACGCTACAAGTTTCATTGCAAGTACCTTGCTAAAAATGAAACTATAGGTTTAAAAATAAAATCCCAAAAAAGGGATTTTATTTTTAATTAATGTAATTTTAATGCTTTCTCCATCGCACGTTTTGCATCACGTAATTTCTCTGTTTCACGTTTGTCATACAGATCTTTACCCTTTGCTAATGCAATTTCAAGTTTAGCTCTACCATCCTTCAAGTACATACGTACAGGAATTAGAGTATAACCTTTTAGCTTTACTTTTTGGTGTAAACGGAAAATCTCTAACTTATGTAATAATAGCTTCCGATCACGTGTTTCATCAACGTTAAAGATATTTCCATACTTATATGGAGAGATATGCATTCCTTTAATCCAAGCTTCTCCACGATAAATGGAGATATAAGAATCCTGGAATTGAATCTTTCCTTGTCTAACTGATTTAATTTCAGTGCCTGTCAAAACAATGCCACACTCAAACTTCTCCTCAAGGAAGTAGTCATGTGAAGCACGTCTATTTAGAGCTACTGTTTTTTCATGCGTCTTTTCTACCATGCGTCATCTTCCTTCCGGTTGATTTTCCTTTAAAGAATGATTTCTTATCACTCTGTTTTATATGCGATGGTTTTGAGCCATCAAATTTACCACGTTTTTTGGGTGAGAATGGTTTTTTATCCTTCTTGTCACCGAATTTCCTATCTTCTCTTGACTTACGTGTTTGTGAAGAACGACGATCATTTGAGAAACGATCACGTCCTGAAGAGAATCTTGATGGCTTCTTTGCAATCGCAAAGTCTACAGTACCTGCATCTTTATTCGCATCTACAACCGTTACCTTAATAGGCATACCAATACGATATGTCTTCTTACTTCTTTGACCCACAAGTTCAAAACGATCTTTATTAAATTCGTAATAGTCATCGTCTAAGTCCGCAACGCGAATCATACCTTCTACAGTATTCTCTAGTTTTACATACATGCCAAAACTTGTAATACTTGAAATAATACCAGAATAAGTCTTGCCAATTCTTTCATGCATATATTCTGCAATCTTCATATCCTCACATGCATATTCAGCGTCTTGACTATTTCTTTCGCGGATGCTTGCATGTTCAGCTTGTGACTTACATTTCTCTAAATCATTTGCACGTTGTTCTAAGTTATCGTTTGCTTGGAAACAGTACTTACGTAACATACGATGTACGATTAAATCTGGATAACGACGAATCGGAGAAGTGAAGTGTAGATATTCATCTTCTGCTAGACCAAAGTGTCCAACACATGAAGCGTCATATCTTGCCTTCTGCATACATCTTAATAACATAGTACTTAGTACTGGATATTCTGGAATATCGTGCACTGATGCTAAGTATCTTTGCAATTCATTTGGATAAATCGCTGTTTTACCTAGTATCAGCTTATGTCCCATACCCTCTGAGATACGAACAAATTCCTTCATCTTCTTTGCGGTTGGGGACTCATGTATACGATAGATAGATGGAACATCTAACCACTTCATATAGTTGGCTACAGATACATTTGCCGCAATCATACAGTCTTCAATCATTCTTTCCGCATGACCACTCATACGTGCATGTACATCAATTGGACGACCCTTCTCATCCACCTCTACGACTGTCTCTGTTCCATCAAAGTCAATCGCACCCTTAGCTGTACGATTTGCACGAATTGCGTCAGCACAATCTCTTAAATCAAAGAAGAGATTGCCTAAATGCTTATACTCTTTCTGTAGCTTTTCATCACTATCAAGAATTTTATTTACATTTGCGTATGTCATACGCTCTGTAGAGCGAATTACACTTGGATAAATAGAATATTCCTCAATCTTGCCACTATGATTAACATTCATCTGACATGTGATTGTTAATCTTTCTACATATGGATTTAAGGAACAAATACCATTACTCAATTCATGTGGCAACATTGGTACAACTCTGTCTGTTACGTATGTAGAACATCCACGTGCAAGTGCTTCTTTATCTAAAGCACTATCTTCTGTTACATAATGTGATACATCCGCGATTGACACTTTTAATACCCAACCATTTTCAACAGGGGTCACACTAACCGCATCATCAAAGTCTTTTGAGTCATCACCATCAATCGTAACGATTGTTTCATTTGTTAAATCGACACGGTCTTTCTTATCACTTTCCTGAATTTCCTGGGGAATTGTTTTAACTTCTTCCATAACAGCTTCAGGAAATTGTGGATCAATATCATGGTCCAGAAGAATTGCTAGAATATCTACTCCTGGATCGTCCTTATAACCAATGACACGTTCAACATATACAACAATTGCTGTTCCATACTTCTGTATACGACAAAGAACCTTCATTCCCTCAACAGGAAGAAAATCTTGGTCATATTTTACTGTGATTAATTTATCCTGTAGTTTTTCATCATCAGGAATAAACTTTAATCTCTTTCCACGTGGCAAGAAAGTACCAATGATAAAATTCTTTGCACGTGTAATTACACGTAATACTTCGCCATAGGTTTCCCAAGGCTTGCAACGGACAAGAACAGTATCCCCATCTAATGCAGTATTTTGATCAGTAGGATCAATCTTAATTGACTCCTTATCTTCACGGTCTACAAAACCAAGACCGTTACGATTTATAGAAATTCTACCAGTCATAACTCCAGCCTGCTTTTGTGTTAAATATTGGTTATCATCTGCTCTAAATAATAATAATTCACGTTCTAATTCAGATAATGCTTGGCTTACTTTCACGAAATCTGATGAGGAAGTCATCCCAAGTGCACTTAAAATATCGTCCACTCTACGATTCTTCTTTGGATGATTTTCAATATATTCTAATATTCTCTCTTTTAAATTTTCCATAATTCTTCCTTCTTTTACAGTTCATCTTTAACTGTATTTATTCTGTATCTTTGTAATAAGCAATATCTGATAATATGCAATGTTTCTTCGTAAGAAAAAACCGGTTTTCACCGGTTACTTAATCACTCTTATCGCGATAACTAAAGCAAAAAATGCAATTCCAAGTACCAACGTTAGATTAGAAATGACCTTTTCGGATCCTCTTTCTTTAGTGTTGGCAAATAGATTTAATCCGCCATTTCCAGTAAATGCACTAGAAATACCGTCAGATTTTCCACCCTGTAATAGTGATAAAACAATCAGCAAAGCCGATACAACCATTAATATAGCGTTAAGCATCTAAAAAGCTCCTTTCGCTTGCCACAGTATTATAACATCGGTTTATATTGATGTCCAATATCACTTTATTCCTTCTTTGAATTCTCGTCTTCTAGCTTTGACTCTTCTTGATGAACATCCTGTTCTTCCTTAGCAGGCTGTTCTTCTACTACCGGTTCCTCATTCTTGACATCTTCTGTTTTTGTAGGTTGCGCTTCTGTAGCTACAGTTCTTACTTCTTGCCTCTTTATATAGATAACACCAAGAGTAATTACACCAGCTAGATATAAAATATATCCTAAACCAAAGCGTCCCTGACGCATCACATAAATTGGATTCCAAAGTATAAAGGTAATGAGTGTCACAAGGATTGATTTGCCTAAAACTTTTGCATCCTTTGATAGTACCCCACGAATAATAACTACTCCAAGTGCTACGGTTGCTAGCGCAAAGAATGGTTTTCTACCAAATGCAGTAACCACAATAGGACCATTACTCATAAAACGTAAGAATGGTAAAATAATTAATGCAATACTCGCAATCGTTACAATCTTATCCAAATTATAAGCTGTCTGTAATGCAGCAATAATATTACCCTTTAAACATGGGGTCGTATCAAATTCATCCTTTTTGATAAATCTAAAATATAGGTAAGCAAGTAAGAGTACCAAACTAATATCTGCTACAATACGAATCACATTCACAGTTCCAAGTAATGAAGAATATCCAGATCTAGGAATAGAAAAATCAACGATACCAAATGTTAACCATGAATAAAGATTCTCTACAACACCTGCACCAAAATCCAGAGCAGACTCTGTCATTTGTAGATTTTCAATCTGTTTTGTGAGATTTCCAATCAAACTAAATAACCATAATAAGTTAACAACTCTTAATGGGATAAACACTTTTTCATTCTTCTTTAATGTAAATACTATTTCAATTACTGATGAAATTAAAAATAATACTGCCACACTATCTAGTGCATATAAATTTAATTTGCCAAAACTAGGTAACATCGCAACCTTAAAGAATGTTGTTAGGATGATGACTAGTTGGCTACATAATAATGCAAGAAACACTTTATTGATTAGAGTTTTATCTTTTGTTAAGTGCTGAATCAAGTTTTTCATATATTCCCCTTTTATAGTATTAAGGTAATCTAAAATAGCGTGGGGTTTTCAGAAAACACGCAATAAAATCTCGTGGGTAATAGATTTGATAATGGGCAATACCATAGGATGATTATCTGAGGGATTGCCTTTTATTTTTATAATTGAGTATTAATGTAAAGTTTATTTTTAGAGTTAAATTATAATTCTGCCAATCTGATGTTGATGAGTAATACATGCCGTAATTCATTAATAAAGTACAATATAAAATAGCTAATAGGTTGACATGATATAATCATGAATAGGAATATAGGGCTACCTCCATTTCTATTTGATTCTCCAGACAAGAAGATAATAGCATG
>ERZ773014.990-NODE-990-length-18617-cov-9.496067_pt1 | contig 18617 bp, 17 predicted proteins | sample MGYA00580841_ERZ773014 | MGnify/ENA primary metagenome ERZ773014 (study PRJEB29015, sample SAMEA2737989) | human oral metagenome | biome: human oral; feature: human-associated habitat; material: dental | place: China | collected 2067 ...
TTACAATCTATTACAAAGATCACAATCCTCCGCATATCCATGCAGAATATGCAGGCAACAAAGCGGCGATTGATATACAGAATGCTTGCGTTCTGAGTGGATATCTCCCAAATAGACAGTTGAAGATTGTCCTTGCTTGGTGTGTTCTCTATCAGGATGAACTGATGCAGAATTGGGAATTGGTCAAGAGTGGAAAGTCTCCCAATCCGGTTCCGCCAATGGGAAGGATGTGACCACGATGGATTCTCGTTTTTTCCCCGAAGTATTGCAGGTTGTCCCTGGTGACAACTATATTGTCTACGCATACTTCAACGACGGTACGGTACGCTGTTATGATGCTACGGAGCTTGTCATGGGGACGGGCGTTTTTGCACGGCTGCGTGACCGGCAGGTCTTTGTAAATACGATGACCGTCATGAATGGCTCTGTGGCATGGGATCTCGAAGGAAATCGTGACGCGACGAAATGTATTGACATCGATCCCTTTGTTCTCTATGAAGCCCCTGTGGTAAAGGATCCACTTGAGGAATCCGCATAATTCCCTCAAGCCTGTCTTGTGTTATGGTGGAGAAGTTGGTGTCCGTAAACTAAAAAGCCTCCCTCGCAACGGGGGAGGGGGACCGCGTAAGCGGTGGAAGGGGCGAATACAGTGACGTGTCAGGCTGAGGAGCGTAAGAGCCGATTGTGATTAAAGAAGTCATCATCGTCGAGGGGAAGATGGACGTGCGTGCGGTGCGGCGTGCGGTCGAGGCGGACTGCATCATCACCGACGGCTTTCGTCTGCGCAATGCCGCAATTAAAAACATTCGTGCCGCCTACGAGAAGCGCGGGATCATCGTGCTCACCGATCCCGATACCGTGGGCGAGCGCATCCGTGCGCGCCTCACAGAGATGTTCCCGCGTGCGCGCCATGCCTTTATCCCTGTCGAGGATGCAACGAACATCCGTGACGGAGATATCGGTGTCGAGCAGGCAAGTCCCGATGCCATCCGTGCGGCGCTTGAAACGGTGCGTACGCCGATGGAAGCACCCGCAAATACCTTTTCGATGAGCGATCTGATGACGCACGGACTGACGGGAACAGAGGATGCTGCTGCCAGCCGCGCGCAACTCGGTCGCCTGCTCGGGCTCGGATTTGCGAACGCCAAGACATTTCTTCGTCGCCTCAACACGTATGGAATCACTCGTGAGGAATTTGACTCTGCCCTAAAGGAGATAGAATGAACGCAAGTATCCCAGTGATCGCCGATCCCAAGGTTACACGCCATATACTGAACGCATTTCACCTGCGTGCAAGCAAACGCCTCGGGCAGAACTTCCTCGTGGACCGGAGCGTGGTACAGGGGATTGTCGAGGCGGCGGAACTGACCTCTGCGGATACGGTGCTCGAGATCGGTCCCGGCATCGGGACACTCACACAGGGGCTTGCGGAGACTGGGGCGCGCGTTGTCGCGGTTGAGCTGGATAAGAAACTCCCCGCCGTGCTTGCGGAAACGCTCAAGGGGTATGACAACGTGACCATCGTGCCGGGCGATATCCTCAAGCTGAATATCCCGGAAATCCTCGGACTTCGAGAGGGTGAACGGTTCAAGGTCGTTGCGAATCTGCCCTACTATATCACAACTCCCATCATCATGACGCTCCTCGAACAGCGATTGCCGATTGAGCGACTCGTCACGATGGTGCAGAAGGAAGTCGCCATCCGCATGACGGCACGTCCCGGCTCGAAGGACTACGGTGCGCTCTCCATCGCCGTGCAGTATTTCACCGTGCCGCGCATGGTCATGGACGTGCCGCCGCGCTCCTTCCTGCCGGCGCCCGAGGTGACGAGCGCCGTCATCGCCTGTCAGGTGCAGGATGTCCCAACAGTTCAGCCGAATGATGAAAAACTCTTCTTCCGTCTCGTTCGCGCCGCGTTTGGACAGCGGCGCAAGACACTGCTCAATGCACTGACGGGCGCGGGTCTCTCGAAGGAGATGAGCCGCGCAGGGCTCGCGGCGGCGGAAATCGCTGAAAATATGCGTGGAGAGCAGCTCTCGCTCATGGATTTTGCACGCCTGTCCGATGCCGTTGGGAACTTGGAGATGCAGGAGGGATGACGATGTACTTTGACAGCCACGTTCATACGGAGTTTTCTGCCGACTCGGAGATGAAGGCGCAGGAGGCTCTCCGAGAGGCAGAGAAACAGGGACTCGGGCTTGTCTTTACCGAGCATCTGGACTATGACTATCCTGCGGCGGGCAAGGAAGAGTTTATCTTTGATCCCGAGGCGTATTGGGCGGCATACGAACCGCTGCGCGCGGACGGGACGCTCTCGCTTGGCGTCGAGATGGGGATGATGGCGAGCGCACGCGAAAAAAACGCCACATTCGTGCGGCGTGTCCCATTTGACTTCATACTTGCTTCGATTCATTTTCTGGATGTGAAGGATCTCTACTATCCCGAGACCTTTGAGGGGCGCGAGAAGGGCGAGATGTATCACGAATACTTCACCGTCATGCGCGATGAGATCTATGCGCATCCCTTCATCAATGCGCTTGCACACATCGACTATATCGCGCGGAATTCCACGTTCGACAATCCGGAGATTTCCTATGGGGATTTTTCGGATGATATCGACGCCGTTCTGCGTGCCCTTATCGAGACGGAGACCGCCATCGAGATCAACACGCGCCGCCTCGGAGATGCGCGCGGCATGAAGGAGCTCGCGCCCGTTTATCGCCGCTATAGCGAGCTCGGCGGGCGTTACGTCACCATCGGCTCCGACGCCCATGTCCCTGAGGGTGTCGGCCGCAACTATGACCGTGCGCGCGAACTCGCTCGTGCGTTTGATCTCACGGTCGTTACATTCCGTGAGCGGAAGATGCAGGTTTGTGAGAGCTGAATCTAGTCGTTGCCTCTCCTCCTCTTTCCTGTTATAATACAGGCTATGGATGAGGAGGCTTTTTTGTGCTCAGCAATTTTTTTGTCGCGCTCGGCGGCGTCGTGCCCCTCTTCTGTCTGATGGCAGTCGGTGTCTTCGTGAAGCGTTCGCGCCTTCTCACAGAAGAAGAACTCCTGCATATGAACCGCATGGTGTTCCGCGTGTTCTTCTTCTTCATGATGTTCTACAACATCTACATCTCCGATCCGGGGACGGCGTTTCAGCCACTGCTTATGCTCTTTGGCGCGGGCGGGGTGCTGTTCACGGCGCTCGTCTTTACCGGCATTGTCTGTCGTATTGAGCAGGATAATGCACGGCGCGGTCCCATGATTCAGGCGATCTTTCGCAGCAACTACGTCCTCATGGGCATTCCTCTGGTCGGCAATATTTTCGGCGATGCGGTGATCGCAATTCCGACCATGATGATTGCGGCGATCGTCCCGCTCTATAACGTTCTCGGCGTATTTGTCCTCGAGACCTTTCGCGGCGGGCGATTTGATCTCCTGCACATTCTGCGTGGCGTACTCATGAATCCCATGATCCTCGGGGCGATCGCGGGTGTATTTTGCCGCCTCGTCAGCCTGTCCATTCCTGTGCCCGTGTTGAAGCCCGTCGCGCAGATTGCGGCAGCAACGACACCGGTGGCACTCATTATTCTCGGCGCTTCATTTCATGGCGGGAGCTATCAGGCGCATCTGCGTCAGCTTGTGTTCTCCGTTGCCTCCCGTCTTGTCATCGTACCTGCAATCATGCTTTCTCTTGCGATTGCACTCGGATTCCGCGATGTCGAACTGGTGACTCTTATCGCCGTGTTTGCCACGCCCTGTGCCGTTGCCAGCTTTGCGATGGCGCAGCAGATGCAGGCGGACGCGGAACTCGCGGGCAATTGCGTTGTATATAGCAGTGCACTGTCCTGTTTTACCATTTTTGGTTGGGTCTTTTTGCTCAAGACATTGGAATTCTTTTGACAATGAGTAATACCTTGACAGCGCACTTTAATTTTGTATAATTGTGACTAGGTTATAGAACAAGAAAAGGAGATCGACGGCAATGATACGGAAGAAAGGCCTTGCAGCTTTCGGTGCACTCGCTCTTGTGGGCTGTGTTGGAATGATGTCACCGTCGGTGCAGGCGGCTGAAGCTGTGCCTGTCACAGCAGATACGGCGAGCGATATGCCGCATCGTGTTGTCGAGGGCGGTGACTTTAAGACGGCTACCCTTCGTCCGGATCGTTTGCTCGAAACATACCGCCTGACCAAATACGATGTCATTGATATCCAGGTCATCGGACTCCCTGAAGGTGCCGGAATGAGCGACATCATGATCGGTCCCGATGGCTATGCACAACTGCCTTATGTCGGCTCCGTGAAACTTGCGGGGCTGACACTGGATGAGGCAAAGGCTGTGCTGATGGAGCGGATGAGCATGTATCTTCGCTTTCCGGACATGTCGCTCATTATGAAATCCTATGGACCACGTAAAGTCTATGTTATGGGGGAAGTCGGTTCGCCCGGAATACAGGAACTCTCTGCCGATAACCTCAACGCATACGCAGCCCTTTCCTCTGCCGGCGGCATCAAACGCCGTGGACGGAGCACACAGGTTCAAGTACTGCGCGTTGTGGGCGATACCATGTACTATAAGACGCTGAATATCAAAAACTATATCAAGAAGCACGATCTCACACAGAATGTCGTCCTACAGGACGGCGACATCATCTATGTACCGCGTTCCAATGGCATTAAGATTGATGAGGATGTTCTGCCGTATGTGAGCGTATGGGCAATGTATAAGGCTTTGACGAAGTAAGTCGGGAGGAGATTGAATGATGGACCGCAATGAAGATTCGATCGATCTCGGACGTCTATTTTGGGTGATGGGGCGGCACAAGGCTGTTATATTCGGTATTGTGGGGATTTGTACCGTTCTAGCACTTGTGATTTCGCTTGTTTTGCCGAAGCAGTATGAGTCTACAACACTCGTTCAAACGCGTAGCGCCGGAGCGGCCTCTTCGGGAGCTGTTGCGGCTCTTGCGGTTCTTGGAGGCGGAACAGCATCTTCTCAAACAACGAATTATATGGAGTTGATGAAGTCGCGAACGGTTTTAGAACCGATTATTGACAGCCTTGCGTTTGAAGGTGAAGATAAGAAGCCGGATGCAAAAAACTTCGCAAAAAAATATCTCGACATAAAAAATACAAAGGGAACGAATCTCATTGAGGTTTCTGCACGCTGGAGAAGTCCGGAAGAGGCGCAACGCATCTCTCAGACCGTTGTGGATAACTTCCTTCTCATGCAGACAGATATGAACCAGCAGACACAATCGTTACTTTTAAAGTTCCTTGAAAAACGAATTGACGAGAGTAAAGAAGCTTCCGAGGTTGCAGAGGAAAAACTGGTAACGTTCAGTAAAGAACACAAGATTTACAGCCCGGATGAACAAGTAAAGTTTGTTGTCGGTCAAATGCAGGCGTTCGATAAGGCTATGGCAGATTTCGAGGTTTCTATTAAGTCCGGACAGGCATCTTTGGATGCTGCGAATGCAGCGCTTGAAGACCAGAAAATGAGTAGCAGAATGTATAACGTGTCGGATAACGGCATTGTTCAAGGACTGCGTTCAAAAATAGTTGCGAAGCAGGTCGAGCTTGTTGGGTTGCGCCAAAATTATACCGAAAAACATCCCAGTGTCCAAAGGGCGGTGGAGGAGTTGCATCAGCTCGAAAATAGTCTGCATTCAGAAGTGGTGGCTTCTGTGGACTCCAATGCGGTCACACTGAATCCTACCCAGTCCGAACTTCTCAAACAGCAGGCGCTTGCTTCTGTTGAGATTTCTGTTGCAAAAGCAAGTAAGTTAGCTGTCGAAGAAGAGTGGGGGAAGAAAGAAAAAGAGATCGGGAAACTGCCGGACGATGTGTTAGAGTATGTTCGTCTGCAACGCAATGTGACCATTCAGAGTGAAGTTTATCTGAACCTTGTAAAACAGAGTGAGCAGAGTAAGCTTCAAGCAGCAATGGAGAGTATGGACATCCAGATTGTCGATCCTGCCAATCTTCCGGATGAAGATAGACCTGTTGCACCGCGGAAGAAGCTGATTACAGCGATTGGGTTTGTGGTCGGTGTCCTTCTTGCAATGGGGTACAGTATGCTTGTCTATCGGCGTGAAGCATAACACAGAATAAGGAGGGAAGCACATATATGAATACGGGGATCAGAATACCAACTCGCATTCGTAGGGTATGTGCCCCCCTTCTTTTTATTATCTTCGATTATACAGCAATTCTCCTTGCCGAAAAGATGGCATTTGGTCTGCATGATCTCTATGGTCTTCTTATGGGGACATCCTATCATGTTCCCGATGCCTACCTCTTTTTTTGGATTCCCCTTGTCTTTATTGCCTTCCTTGGAATCGCACAGACATATACAAAGATGCAACCGATCCTAGAGACCGTGCGACAGATATTCTATGCCGTTCTCTATGCGCTCATTACCTGCCTCCTTGCCCTCTACTTTATGGAGGCGAGCATGCTTGCTTCACGTCTCTACGTGATCCTATTTGGTATACTCGCGTTGTTCAATATCTATGTTGGGCGCTACATCCTGCTGAAACTCCTCAAGACAACCAATACACTGACAAAACCGGTCATCTTGATTGGTGCGGGAAAAACCGCAGAACTTGTCCTTCGTTCTTTTGATCGAGATTTGGGGTATCGCTATAGAGTGATTGGAATATTGGATGACAGCCCCATCTCGGAAGACTTGCCCCAGAAATTTCTTTTGATGGGTACATTGGAAAACGCGGCAGAAATCATTCATGATTCCAGTGTCAAGACGGTTATCATTACAGCTCCCGGTATGGAGAAGGAAAAACTTCAAACACTCTTGGAGGGTATACAGCCTTATGTAAGGGATATTATCTTTGTCCCCGATTTGATCGGTGTTCCTCTCTACAATGTCGAAGCTCAGACACTCTTCAATGAGCAGATTATGATGTTGTCCCTCAGAAATAATCTTGCGCGTCGTCGCAATCAGCTATTCAAACGTATCTTTGACATTGTGGTTGGCGGCTTGGTGTGCATCCCGATCATTCCAATTATTTTTGTCATTGCCCTTTGCATCAAGATTGATTCGAAGGGGGCTGCTTTCTTTAACGCTGAGCGCATCGGAAAAAAGGGAGAAATATTTACCTGCTATAAGTTTCGTTCCATGCATCTGGATTCTCAGAAAATCTTGGAGGAGTATCTTGCAGAAAACCCTGCAGCGAAAGAGGAGTGGGATACTTATGCAAAACTCCGTGATTACGATCCACGCGTGACAAAGGTTGGAAAATGGATCCGAAAATATAGTTTGGATGAACTGCCCCAGATCCTCAATGTGATCAAAGGCGATATGAGTCTTGTAGGACCTCGTCCTTATCTCCCACGCGAAAAGAAAGATATTGGTGAGTACCTTTCTACGATCACCTTGACTGTTCCAGGGGTTACGGGGTTTTGGCAAACCAGTGGGCGCAATGATGTCAGCTTTGCAGGGCGCGTTGCGATGGACACTTGGTACGTACGGAACTGGTCAATTTGGCTCGATTTGATGTATTTATTTAAGACTGCAAAGATTGTGTTTACAGGAAAAGGTGCCTACTGATTATCTCTTGATGCTCCAACAACTCGTTAAGAAAAATCTTACGCAGGAGGCTCTACAAATGAACAATCTTCGCGTTTTGCATATTGGTGAGTATGTGCAGGGCGGTGTTGCTACCTATATTAAGACATTGCTAACTCACTCAAGAGATGTAGGTGTAGATGAATTCATGGTCTTAGCGGATGCCAAATCCGATCATAGTTGGTCACTAGATCCAAATCACGTTTTTTTTTATTCGTATCGTCGAAGCTTTTTGAATATCATTCCCGCCATGTGTTTTATTCAAAACGTCATTGCACAGGTAAAGCCTGATGTTATCTATTGTCACAGTACATGGGCCGGTGTATTAGGCAGATTTCCGTTCTTCTTCAAAAAGAAGCGTATGCGTATTTTATACAATGCACATGGTTGGGCGTTTACGCAAGATACTTCGGATTGGAAAAAACATCTATACGCATGGGTAGAACGACTTCTTGCTGTAAGGACGGATTGGATTATCAATGTATCGCAGTATGAAATGTGCAGTGCTATATCATACGGAATTCCTGAAACAAAAATGAAGCGGATTTACAGCGGTATATCTTCTCATAGGGAAGATGTTCAAGAGGCATCTCCGTTTGATTCGAGTCGCATAAATCTCCTTTTTGTTGGGCGATTCGATCCGCAAAAAGGCGTGGATTTGCTTTTATCAGCAATGCAGAATCTTACACGGAAGGATGTACACTTGACACTTATTGGAGACAGTGTGTTAGGCGGCAAAGATTTTTCTGTTGCTGATATGGATAATGTCTCTTCTTTGGGGTGGATTTCACATGATGAATTGCCCAGATATTATTTTCATTGCGACGCTGTTGTTATGCCCTCGCGTTGGGAAGCCTTTGGGCTAGTCGCCATTGAGGCGATGAAGTATGGAAAGCCTGTTTTGGTAAGCCCGAATGGAGCCCTTCCTGAATTAGTTTCTTCCAATATAAATGGCTATGTAATCGATTTTAATAACCCCAATGCGCTTAACATAGTGGAGTTAGATAAAGAAAAACTTCGCACAATGGGAGAGCAAGCAGAAAAGATTTTTCATCAAAAATTTGATTCTACTAAGATGTGTCAGGAAACCCGTGCACTATACGATGCAAATTAGCACGTCAAGACGCCGCAATAGCCGATATAAGCACGTTATGAGCCGGTCATAGGGGGACGGCGACTATGAAGATTTTACATGTTGGCTTGGACAAAACGTTGGGTGGAATAGAAAGGTTCCTTTTTAATGTTTACAACAATCGGGATAAGTCGTTTCAAATGGATTTTGTCACAACAGCAGATAGATTCAACTACGTGCTTTCAGATTTTCTTACCAATGACAATGACTGTCAGATTATTCGCATAGCCAATTTTTCGAATCCGCTCCGACATGTTTTAGACCTTTATCGCTGCATTCAGTTGGGGAAATATGATATTGTGCATATTCATAAAAACAGCTTGGCAAATCCGCTTGCAATACTTGTTGCAAGTGTAGCCGGGTCGTGTAAGGTTATTGTCCATTCCCATAACACGCAGCCAAGTACGAGTCGTCAAATTGGAATGGCTTTGCATTGGTTGAACAAGAGACTTTTATCAAAACTACCAGTAATGAGATTAGCTTGCTCCAGACTTGCAGGAGATTGGCTTTTCCACCATTCAAACTATACAGTTTTGCATAATGCGATTGACTTAGATAAATTTATATTCGATATAAACATTCGTAAAGAGGTGCGTACATCATTGGATTTGGAAGATTGCTTTGTGATAGGAGCAATTGCGCGAATCTCAGATCAGAAAAATCAACTGTTTATGTTGGATATTCTTCAAGAAGTATTACGCACCGAGGAGCGTGCCATGTTGGTGTTGGTCGGAGGATATCCACGTTCTAAAGAAGGGGAACGCTACTATCAACTTGTTTTGGATAAGATAAAGCGTATGCATTTGGATAGGAACGTGAGGTTGTTGGGATCACGGGACGATGCGAATCAATTATATCAAGCCTTTGATGTAGCGTTGATTCCGTCGAAGTACGAGGGCCTTTCGATCGCGGCGATAGAGGCACAGGCTGCAGGGCTCCCGTGTGTTGTATCAGATGTTCTATCGGATGAGACGCGTGTTTCTTCTTATTATACGTCTGTGGCATTATCGGCTGACCCTGCAAATTGGGCAGAGGCAATCCTCCAACAGAAATATGTAAAGCGATCGAACATGAAAAAAGAGATGGAGGCTGCCGGGTATGCGATGAAGCAGGAAATTCATTCGCTGGAAGAGATATATTCCAATTTAGTAAAAACCTGTGACTGAACGGGAGAGGGGGAGAAGATTGTGCCGATTGGTGCAGATGCAGCGTATTTTTTTACCGGCTTTTTGATTCTGCTCGGCATAATCGTGAAGCGCTCACCGTTACTATATGCTATTCAGCTTATATGGATGATCTTACTGTTGGGCGGAAACACCTTCGCGTTGGACTTTCCGATCAATGAGGCTTTGTATGAAGCCATTGGAAATAGTGGATACGATTTTTCCATACTGGGATTTGCTTATCAAATATCAGCAGACTATGCTAACCAATATGGATTGGAGTTTACTACCTACAACTTGCTCATATCCATATTCTCAGTTCTTCTTATTGCATGGCAGATACAAAAACACGCAAGGAATTATAATTTAGCTTTTGCGTTGTTATATCTTTATCCCTTTGTGGAAATGGTCATTCAGAAGCGTTTTCTCCCAGCTATGGCGCTGAGCCTTTGGGCACTGCAATACTTAAACAGAGATGGCTGGAAAAATCAAGCGAAGTTTTTTGGTATTTTTATCTTGGCATTAGGTTTCCATAGTGCAGTCGTTTTTTATATTGTGTTTTGGCTATTAGATCGGTTTACACATAAGGGATTTACGCGAAATAAAAAATTTATTATGGCACTGATATGGGGGGGATTGTGTGTAGTATCAAGCATGATTCCGTCGCTTGCAGGAATTATCTTTCCGGCGGATAAAGTGGAACTTTATTTTGAGACGTACGCGGAAAGCAGTGATATATTTAAATTTCTCTTTTGGGCGAGTCTGCATCTATCTGTTGTATTCTTAGTAGCTCATATTTATCGAAAAGTCCCGCAAACAGCATATACCAACCTCGTGTTTCGATTAAATATTTATTCGCTGTTTATCATACCTCTTTATGCGTTTGATCCTGTGTTTATGCGCTATCTTCGTGCCGTATTAATTTTTAACTATATGTTTTTAGGAGATTTCTTTCCCGAACGACTTCTTGTACGTAAACTTGATTTAAAGGCGGGTGGAGGAATCGTCTTATTGAGCATTATTTTTTGTTTAGTATGGTACTATCTAGGTATTGGGAATATGACGTATGAACGAATGGTAGCGCCCATTTTCCAACATAATATGTTTATTTCATAGGGTGTATGTAGTTGAGAAATGAGGTTGGGGTGTATGATAGGCGTTCGTCTAAAGGGCCGGCTAGGAAATCAGTTGTTTATTTATGCGTTTGCCCGTGCCTTGCAGGAGAGAACTAGGCAGGAGGTTCTGATTTACGATCGAAAAGATGAGCTTGATACGATGTGGCACTCCCATTTGGATCGCTATGTATTGAGTCCCTCGGTTCGTTTCACCAGTAAAAAAATCGAAGTCATGAGAATGACTTTGACAGGAAAACTGCTGTTTTTTTTCGATCGAATCTACAGCAGAAAACATAACAGTCATGAGGTGAACGAATATCAGCTTCGTCACTGGGAGAGAAATGTACGAAATGGTTTATTGCTATTGACCTATGGCTATCATCCCCTTCCGGATGAGATTCCGGAGGATATTTTTTGTGACGGATATTTTCAGTCGGCGCGCTTTATTGATGATATTCGGTCAAAATTGATTCAGGAGTTTACACCGAAGGAAGAGCCTTCACCTGACGAGAGTGAGTGGCTTAAGAAAATTGAGTCGACAAATTCTGTTTGTATTACGATACGGTTGGGAGATTACATAGGAAACAGTATCCATCAAGTTTGCACAAAGGAATTTTATCAAGACGCAATGCACAAGATGCGTGAACTGCATCCAAACTGCACCTTCTTTGTATTTTCAGATGAGGTAGACAAAGCTGCACAGATTTTGGACTTTCCGTATGCCGTTCATTTTGATTCGGGGCGCTCACAGGATGCAATGTCGCTTTACATCATGTCACATTGCAAACATTTTATTATATCCAATAGCAGTTTTAGCTGGTGGGCGCAGTATCTTGGCGATGCACCAAACAAAACAGTGATCGCACCCGATCGTTGGTATGCCAATGATACCGTTTGTGAGATTATGCAGGATAGTTGGATTCGCTTGAAATGTTGAGGCAGATGATATGAAAAAATGCTGTTTTATCATACCGTATTTTGGGAAGTTTAACTCGTATTTTCAGTTTTTTCTAGATTCCTGTGGAGCAAATCCTTTGTTTGATTGGCTTATTTTTACGGATGACAAAAGAGAATTTCGCTATCCCGATAACGTGCATGTCGTATATTGTACATTTTCCTATATCCGAGAACGAATACAGGAACAGTTCTCTTTTCCAATTTGTCTTGAACAACCGTATAAACTCTGTGACTATAGAATTTCTTATGGAGTGGTATTTAAGAGAGAACTCAGAGAATATGATTTTTGGGGATTCTGCGACAATGATATGATTTTCGGGCAGCTGGATCATTTTATTACAGAGGCTGTTCTTGAATCGTATGACCGTATTCTTGCACGTGGACATCTTACCCTGTTTCGAAATACCGAGCTTTTGAGAGAATTATATAAGGTGCATAGTTCTCATCTTTTCGTTGATTATCGATATGTATTTTCGACGAAATATAGTTGCCACTTTGACGAGTTTGAACCGTGGCTTGATGTCTGCAAAGAGCATAACATTAAGCAATGGATTGAACCTGTCATGGCGGATATTGACTGTAACCGTTTACCGTTTCACTTGGTAGATAATATAAAAGATGTAGAGTATCAGATCTTTTCTTGGAATCATGGTACATTGGAGCGCCTCTATGTGGACGAGAATCAAATAAAAAAAGATGAGTGGCTATATATCCACTTTCAGAAAAGAAGAATGGACATACAAAGTGAGTTGTTAGAGGATGTTACACAAGGAAAATATCCTCCATATCTTATGATACGAAATCAATTTATCTGCGAAAAAGATTTAATGGTGAACGAAATCAAAGATTTTTGTCGGCAGTCTTTTTTGGAGTCCTTGAATTTAGGACGAAAGAAAGCACGACTCAAAGAGATCGTAAATAATGTTGCGAATGGTGCGTTGCATTTTCGTTGGAAAAAGTTTCTGCATAAGAGAAGGATGGAAAAATCATAATGGATCTGAGTGTTATAGTAGCTGTTTACAATCACGACAAAGTGATTCGGCGTTGTGTCGAGAGTCTTTTAGGACAAAAGCAGACGGCGCTCTCAGTAGAAATCCTTTTGATTGATGACGGCTCGGCCGACGAATCAGCTGGTATATGTGACTCCTACAGCGAGCAATATGATTGGATCCATACGTTTCATAAGAAAAATGGTGGATGTGTAGACTCAAGACGATACGGGATTGCCAGAGCGAAGGGAAACTATATTGCCTTTGTGGATGGTGATGACTATGTAGAGTCGGATTATCTGAAAAACATTGAGCGGGCACTGTTAAATCCGGCAGATTATTATATTTTTAACAATAAGAAGACGTTTTTTTTGCAGGATGGGCTTTATGTCGAGAAGAATTTTCTAAGGTCGGGCTATCTGCCGCTTGAAATTGCTGCTGAATGGGTTCTTTTGTCTAAGGCATCTGCTGTATGGGACAAACTTTTTTCTCGCCAATTTATCGAGAAAAATAATATCTCTATTGGGGAAAATATCTCTCAAGGAGAAGATATGTATATCAATTCCAAAATACTAATGCACCGTCCTAAAATTTACGCTCAAAATACATCGTCGTATGTACATATTGCGAATTCTCCTACGAGCATCTTTGTGATGAGTGCTAAAATCAGCCACCTAGAAGACCTTTACATCATGTATAAAACGGGGAAGGAGCTGATCGATCAATTAGAATTATCAGACCGAAAAAGTGAATTTGAGATTCATATTTTGGGAGAGTTTGTAAAAAATATTGGATTGATGGTGCAGGGAGGAGAACGCACGGCTGAAATAAGAGCGTTTTTTTTAAGTCATTCAGATTTATCATTTATACACTGTGTTCGTCCAAAGACCTTAAAAGGAAAAATCTTTGCATTCATTATGAAATCAGAAAGCTATCAGCTGGCAAGAGTGATCGCAGGAGTGATTCATACCAAAATGTATTATCGTAGATTGGATAAGAAGGTAAGCGATAGAACAGTTTTGCACGCAAAGGTCATAAGTTGAACAGCTAATTGAGATACTCGAATATCATGTTGCAGAATATTTCTCGTTCAGTGATATTTGGAGGGGGTAGGGGGGGCGATCATAATGCGTTGTCTTATCGTTGGCGGAACAGGATTTTTAGGAAAAAATTTGGTACGAGGTTTGTTGAAAGAAAACCACGAAGTTGTTGTATATGCACGAGATTATAATAAACTGCATGAGGTCAAGTGTTATTTTGAAAAAGTCGAAGTGATCTGTGGCGATTTTTCCAAGGAAACTGACTTTGAATCTGCGTTAAATGGTGTAGACTGCGTATTCTTTCTTATTAGTGCAACGGGACCTGCCAATAAAAACTTGGAGTTGGACTTTGCACAAAATGTTATGCCGTCTTTTGCTCTATTTGATTGTTGTGCGAGAAAAGGTATTAAGCTGGTGTTTTTTTCATCTGGAGGAACGGTGTATGGTGAACCTCAATATTTACCCATAGATGAAATGCACCCCACGAATCCGATATGTGCCTACGGTATGTCGAAGATGATTTTGGAAAGAACACTGGAATACTATAGAGTTATGTATGGATTGGATTATCTGGTGTTGCGCATATCAAACCCATATGGTCTGGGACAGGAGCCCGCTCGAAGACAAGGCGTAATCGCTGTTTTCCTTGCTCACGTACTTACAGAAAAGGAGATTGAAATATGGGGAAATGGAGAGACTGTACGTGATTATATTTTTGTCGATGATCTGGTAGAAGTTTGTGTGAAAATGATGTCCTATCAGGGTGATGAGCGTATCTTTAATATTGGAAGTGGAAAGGGGGTGACTTTGAATGAGATTTTAACTGTAATTCGTATGTTGACGCGGAAGGAAATTCATGTCATATATAAAGAGAAAAGAATGCAGGATGTAAAGAGCAACATACTGGATATTTCCAAAATAAAATGCGAGATGGACTGGTATCCTGCTACGAGTTTATATGATGGAATTCAATGTATGAGCAAAGCATGGGATTCCCAACGGGAGCAGTTTGGTTTTTGAGGTGTTCTTCAGACAAACTGTTAGAAAATGACTGAGCGTTAAGAAGTGGTGAGGGAAGATGGTAATAAATTTCTCATTTTATAAGACTGCGGTGCGTAAATATATACAAAAAAAACTATCTGATTTTCCCAGACTTAATTATTTACAAAGAGTATGGCGAAACAGAAAAGACGATGCTTTTGTTTCTCAGGTTATGAATATAAATCATGATCCTGATGTTATTCGAATCCAGTCCTTTGGGCAGAAAAATCAAGAAAAAAACATCTATTTCATAGAGATAGACGGTGGAAAAATTGGAATGGGGGCATATCTGCGTCAAATCTTATATGCCCTGTTTGAAGCTGATCAGCTGGGATTTGTTCCAGCTGTTAGTTTCCGACGAGAAACCTGTTTATATGCAGAAAATGAGCCTGTCGATGGGAAAGACAATCCCTTTGAATATTATTTTGATCAAGTGAGTGATATATCCATAGAAGATGTTTATCAAAGTAATCGCGTGTTTCTCTTTCATCATATGCATGCGTATCGAATAGAACGGGATTTAGGAAACTTGAATCCGAATATGCCATGTGGATATATTGTTGATGATGTATATTTGGAAAAATTGGCCAATATTTATGGAAAGTATATACATTTGAATGCAAAGACGGCTGAAATGTTTCGTTTAGATACGGAACAGCTATGTGCCAACTGGAAGGAAAAAAATATATTAGGAGTACATATTCGTGGTACGGATTTTGCATTAAACTGGGGAAATCACCCCAATATGGTTACAGCGGATGAATTTATAGAAGCTATTGATGAAGCCTTGGGAGAGCATGACTATGACTATATCTTCTTGGCTACCGATGACCAAAGGAGATTGGATGTATTACGTGAGAGATATGGTTCAAAATTGCTTTATTATAAAGATGTTTTGAGAGGTGATACGGAACTGTTTATAGCGATGGAAAAAAACGCCCGCCCTATGAATCGCTATCTAAATGGCCTGGAGGTTATTCGGGATATGTATACGTTAGCCAGCTGCGAGGGGTTTATTTGTGGACTATCTCAAGTGTCTATATTGACAAGAATTATTCGCTTGTCCAGAAAAGAATCATATACATATCTCAAGGTATTGGATAAAGGTCTTTATCAGGGATAAATCATGCGAGTAGCAAATGTGTTGCACAATAGCATATACTCGATGACACTTTATGTCGTGTTAGCGCTTTTTGGCATATTGATACGGCAGGCATTTACGCGTCATTTACCTATTGAGTTCCTTGGTCTTGAGGGGTTGTTTACCAATATAATTTCTCTATTGTCCATTGCTGAAATGGGAATCAGTGCCGTGGTCAGCTACGGCCTTTATCGAGAACTTGCAAATAAAAACGAAGCCGAAATTAATATGTTGATGAGTATCTATCGATATATCTATCTCATCATAGGCACGCTGGTTGCTCTGATAGGGGGGGCTCTGTTCTTCTTTTTGCCGTGGATTGTACGGGATAATAGTGTTGAATGGGGGTATGTCCAATTCGTTTATGTGATCCAAATTTGTACAGTTTTAAGCACCTACTTTCTGGCATATCGACGTACGTTATTTGCTGCAGACCAAAAGGACTATATCTGTATTCGCATAGATCTTGTCTGTTCGTTTGCTGCAAACCTTGTGAAGTTCGCTACGATTGTGATCTGGGAGAGTTATACAATGTATGCACTCTCCGCACTTTGCTTTAATATTTTGGCGAATTTGATTATATCGCATCGTCTTGGACAGGAATACCCGTTTCTGTGTACTGTCAAGGTTACTATACAGGATCTGATACAACGAAAGTTTTTTGTGGATGTAAAAAATTTACTGATTCACAAACTGTCTTATGCCGTCTATAGCGGGTGTGACGTGATTGTTATTTCGTCTGTTTTGGGGCTGCGAACGGCCGGGCTGGTGGCGAACTATATTCTCCTTTACGATGGTGTTTATAAACTTTTGTATAAGACTTTACAGGGGATTGTTCCTTCAATCGCGAATTTACTTCATACGGCTGATGGAGAAAAGAGCTATCGTGTTTATCGTATGTTGGATTTCGTTTATTTTTTGATTGGGGGCTATGTTGCCTGCGTCTACTTTATTGTACTTCAACCATTTGTAACTTTGTTTTTTGGAGCAGATTTCTTGCTTGAGGATGCCTATGTGGTGGCATTGACATGTAAAGTATTTCTAAGTATGCAGTTTGAAAATGCGTGTAATTTTCGAAACACATACGGCATTTTTGAAAATGATCGTGGCTATTTGGTTTTGGCTGCTGTAATGAATTTCATTCTATCAGTGATATTATCCCATTACCTCGGACTTGTCGGTGTTATGGTTGGTACGATTATAGGGCTGTGGTTTATCACTTATAGTCGGGTGCAGTTTGTCTTTCGTGTGATCTTCCGGCGGAGTATGAAGAAATATTTGTGGAATCACGCATGGTGGAGTGTCGTCGTTCTACTGGAAGTCTTGTTGATTGACCAAATATTAAGTGCCCCCTTTTTTTCATCAACGTACATGGGGCTAATGATCAAGTGTTTCTGCGCAGGAATTTTGATGTTGGGAATGCAGGTCATTGTGTTCCATCGACGTGAGGAGTTTCGTAGTGTCTGCCTATACATAGGTGAAGTTAGAGATATTCTTATGAGTAAGATTCAAGGGAGGAAATCTCAATGAAGAAAGTTTTGATTACAGGAATTACGGGGCAGGATGGCTCCTATCTTACGGAGTTATTGTTGGAAAAGGGATATGAGGTACACGGCATCATTCGCAGACAGAGCAGCCAAAATACAGAGCGGATCGATCATATCTTGAATGATCTGGTGCTTGCCAATCGTGTTTTCCTGCACTATGGTGACATGACGGACTCGAGTAATGCCCATGCACTCATCCGCAAGATTCAGCCAGATGAGGTCTATAATCTTGCGGCGCAGTCACATGTTGCCGTATCGTTTGAGGTGCCGGAATATACGGCAGAGGCGACAGGTGTCGGTACGATTCGTCTACTTGAAGCGATTCGCCAGAGTGGGCTGCCTATTCGGTTCTATCAGGCGTCGACCTCGGAGCTTTTTGGTGGATTGCCTGAGACAGCTCCGCAGAGCGAGGTAACTCCATTTTATCCCAAGAGTCCTTATGGGGCGGCAAAGCTCTACTCATTTTGGATCACGAAGAACTATCGTGAATCTTATGGAATGTTTGCCTGCAACGGAATCCTCTTTAACCATGAGTCTCCACGACGTGGGGAGACTTTTGTAACGCGTAAAATAACGCTTGCAGTTGCTCGGATTACGAAGGGTTTGCAGGAAAAGCTGACTCTGGGAAATCTTGAAGCAAAGCGTGATTGGGGCTTTGCGGGCGACTATGTAGAGGGCATGTGGCGTATTCTTCAGCAGGAACAACCGGAAGACTATGTGCTTGCGACGAACGAGACGCATACCGTGCGTGAGTTTGCAGAGATGGCATTTCGCGAGGTGGGGATTACACTTGAGTGGTGCGGAACCGGTGTCGAGGAGAAAGGATATGACGCAAAAACGGGGCGTCTTCTTGTCGATGTTGACCCGCATTATTTCCGTCCCGCCGAGGTAGAACTTCTTTTGGGCGATGCGTCAA
>ERZ773014.991-NODE-991-length-18613-cov-6.042246_pt1 | contig 18613 bp, 19 predicted proteins | sample MGYA00580841_ERZ773014 | MGnify/ENA primary metagenome ERZ773014 (study PRJEB29015, sample SAMEA2737989) | human oral metagenome | biome: human oral; feature: human-associated habitat; material: dental | place: China | collected 2067 ...
TCGAGGTCATGCGCCTCTCGGACGAGGACATCGACTGGCAGCGCGGACGCATCGAGATCCGAGGCAAGGGACACGCGGGCATCATCTACCCATGCGAGGAGACCTTTCAGTTCCTCAAAGCATACATCGAAACACGCGGTGCCATCCCGCCCGAGAATCGTCTCACGCCGACCATCATCTCCTGCTCGCCGAACAATCGGAACGGACGCATCACGCGCGTCGGCATCCGCTACGTCATCAACAAGGCACTCAGTGACGCGGGGCTGAAACAGCCCGGCTATGCGTGCCATCTCTTCCGCCACAGCTGCGGCACGAACCTCTATCAAGAGACAAAGGACCTGCGCGTCGTCCAGGAGACCCTGCGCCAGCGCAGCCCTAAAGTCACGGCGAAATACGCCCACGTCCACGAGCGCATGGAGAACCGCCACACGCGCAATATCACGCCGGGGATGAATCTGGAGGCGATCCAAGGCGAGCCCTCCGCCGCAGCGAAAGAAAAATAAAAGACAAATACAAAAGCCCGACGACGAGAGCAATCCTCCCGCCGTCGGGCTTTTCATGTGCCGTTCCCTATCGCAGAATCGCAGTGACGCGCTCTGCCACCTCCCGATCGATCTCATCGAGCAGAGCAAAGCGCCGCCGATAGACCGCGCGCTTGCGCGTTGGAACCTCCTCCATCGTCTTGCGCGCCTCGACCAGAGGCAGTTCCATAAAGCGCGCGTCATCTGTATCAATGCCGCCCGCCTCGTGCCAAAAAGCACTGAAATCCGTCTTGAGCTTTCGATCAATGCGCACGTGATTATTCGCATAGTAGCCCATATTCGTCACGGCGTAAATGTGCCGCAGTCCCAGCGTGCGTGCAGCCGCCTGTGCAATGTAGAGCACGAGGTTCTTCGTTCGATAGCTGTGACACGCCTTCGTCGCCTGCTTCACCACATCGCGTGCATGCACCATATTCGGCCCCTGCATCGCGCCGATCCACATTGCGGGCAGACCGTCTCGCCCGGGGGCAATCCAGAAGATGATCTGATAGAGTGCTGCCTCGCCCAACCGCAGGATGACGGACATGAGTCCTTCCTTGCGCTGTCCGCTGTCAAAGAAGAGCGACGCCGTCATCTGTTCCCCCATGCAGGGGATTCCCGACCAGAGCGGCAGGGATTCGCGCCGATAAAGTCCAAGGAAAACATCCTTTTGAATATGCTCGCGCAGGAACAGCATATGTGACTCGACAAGGCGCACACGCTCATCGAATGTGGATTTGTTGTAAAAGAATGCGCGCGTCGGCTGTTCATAGACAAAGGGATAGATGTCCAAGAGCGCCGTCAAGACCTGATCCTTTCGAAAGAAGAGATCAAGTTCCCGCATCTGTGCACGACGAAAATATGCGCGCACACAAAAAATCAGCGCGCGCCGTGCCTCACGCGGATTCTTCATATCGTAAATCCGTTTCGACAGTTCATAGAAAGATTGCATCGAGTCCCCCAGCTTAGCAGATTTTGAATAAAATGTACGCGGTTTTCACCATTTCCAGTATCATAACGCTCAGGGCAGCATCCGGCTCCCCTCATCCAACCGCAGCCATTGCAGACATAGGCCCATGAGGAGCCAGTGGAGTTTCATCACGGCGGAGTTCCCCATATTGTACTCGGTCAGGCCCTGCAGAATGAGACCGAGGAGAATTGCGGGAATGAGCAACGCCGCAATCCGATGCGTTGCCCCCCACATGCGAAATCCATAGGAAAGGCATGTCCACCAGAAAAACAGCAGCGCAGCGAGACCGATGATGCCGCACTCTGCAAGCATGTGCATGACATTGCTGTGTGCGTGCTCAAGATCGGGCTCCTTTGCCTCCGGCAGGATGTACTGCCCCTGGTACGCCGCCTTGAATCCCGCAAAGCCGATGCCGAGCACGGGATGATCCGCAAACATATGCGACGCACTCGTCCAGAGGAGGAAACGCTACGAGTTGCTCTGCATCTTCGTGTCGCTGATCGTTGCAAAACGCGAGGAGAGTGCAGGCGAAGCGGCAAAGATCCCCGCAAAGATGAGTGCGCCGATCGCCGTGCCGACGAGCAGTTTCTTCCTATCACGGATGAGGAACGCCGCACAGATGAATGCCGCAATCGGCACGGCAAGCCACGCACCGCGCGTTCCATTGAAGAGAAGCGCCATACACCCAATCACAAGCGTGATCGCAGTCGGCAGCCGATAGCGTGCATCAAGGCGCCCGCTCAGGAGAAGCAGCACCAGCACGGGGAGAATCATGGAGAGGAAGCCGCCCACCGACATATAAATAGAAAAACCCGATGCCCTATAGTTTCCCTGCACCAGCCCTTGGAAAACGATCGCCAGATCATTGATGACGAATGAGACGGCAACGCACACACCGATGCGTGCCAGCTGCCGTTTCTCTCGTATCATCAGCAGCACAGCGTACAGCGCGAGCATACGGTAGCCATAGTAGTCGCCAAAGAACCGAAGACTGCGCGAAATATCCGTAGAAAAGCATGAGGAGAGGATGACAGCCCCCATCAGGATCAAAAGAGCTATTCCGATGTGTCCGTCCGGCAGTGCATTTTTCCAATCATCGTGTTTGCGCCAGAGACGGAATAGAACAAGGGCGGTGAGTGTCCCAAGGAAAATATTTGCAATCGCAATCGAGATATTGCTGAATAGCGCAAAACCACAGAGCAGATAAAATGCCCATGTGTGAATCCGTTCGATGCTGAGATCATGCAGGCGCATAGCCTTTTCCCTCCAAAAATTTCGTTCCCTCGTGATTCTCTCTACGTGTGATCCGGTACCTGTGGGGATTCTGCTCGATTCCCTTCCTCCAAATAATATAGTTTCACATACTTCATCATCGTATAAAATCCGTGAAATATCCCCAGGATAAAGCCAAGGCGCCCATCGAGAAAGCCGCGCTGGATGACGTAGGAGCGAAAGAAGGCAAACGGCGGATCGAACAGGATCTTGAGGAACGATGGACGCTCCCCTTCGGCAAGCCTCCGCTTTGCCATGAGTGTGGCATATTGATTCATTTTCTGAAAGTATTGATCCCAGTCCGTATAGGTATAGTGAAGGAGACTGCCCTTAAGCCGCCGAACGGGGAGATTGGACACCGTGCGCTCATGCACAAGCCCCTCCCAGCGCACGGCATCGCGCGGGAGGAAGCGGCGGGGATAGTCGGGGCGATGTGCTCCGTAGTGCATCTCCTGCCCAAATGCGACATTGATCCGCTTGATCTCGTACGCAGCGCGTGCGTTTTCCGCCATTACGCGGCGCAGTTCTGCCTCCGCGCCCTCGTTCACACGCTCGTCCGCATCCACATAGAGCACCCAGTCCGCATCCGTCTGCGTGAGTGCAAAGTTTCGCTGCCCTGCGAAGTCCCCCGCCAGAGGATGCGAGATGACGCGCGCCCCTGCCGCCCGCGCTATCTCCGCCGTACGATCCGTGCTATCATCGTCGATGACGAGAATCTCATCGGCGAACGAGGCACTCCGAATACACGCCTCGATATGCCGCTCCTCGTTGTGCGTGAGAATAATGACGGCAAGTTTCATGCGTCTACCTCCTCGTTACATATCTTCTTCCACCGCGCTGCGCACGCACGCCACAAGACTCCCCCCTGTATAACGTACGCCCCGCACCCCAACATTCTCGGCGGCAGCGACATCGCTCTCCGCATCGCCAAACATCCACGAGACGGCGGGCTCGATATCGTGCTCCTTGATCGCGCGCAGGATCATGCCGGGCGCAGGCTTGCGGCAGTCGCAGCTCTTCGCATAGGCGGGAAGGTTTCCCTCTATATGGTGGGGGCAGTAGTAGAATGCGTCGATGTGCGCGCCATGTGCGGCAAGCTCCGCATTCATCCAGTCGTGAAGCCGGTGCACAGTCGCCTCGTCGTAGTAGCCGCGCGCGATGCCGCTCTGATTCGTGACGACGATGACGAGATAGCCGTGTTCATTCGCCCAACGGATCGCGTCGATCGCGCCCTCCACCCAAATGAATTTCTCAGGCTCGTGGAGATAGTGCACGTCGACGTTGAGCGTGCCGTCGCGGTCAAAGAAGATTGCCTTATTCGGCATAGGGGAAGTACCCGCCCGCCGTCAGGAAGTCGCAGTATTCCTTGACTGCCTCCTCCATCGGCGTGAAGCCGCCGTCGTAGCCCGCCGCAAGCAGCGCGGTCGTATCCGCCTGCGTGTAGTTCTGATACTTGCCGCGCAGCACCTCGGGGAAGTCACGGTAGACGATCCTGCCCTTGCCGAGCGCTGCAATGACGGCGTGCGCTGCCTCATTGTAGCTGTGCGCGACACCGGTACCGCAGTTGTAGATGCCGCTCACACCGCCATGCGTGAAAAAGTGCAGATTGACGCGCACAACATCGCCGACATAGACGAAGTCACGGCGCTGCTCGCCGTCCGCCAGACCGTCTGTCCCACGGAAAAGACGTGCCTCCCCCGTCTCCATGATCTGATGATAGAGCTGATAGAAGATCGATGCCATCTTCCCCTTGTGATGCTCCTGCGGCCCGTAGACGTTGAAGTAGCGGAGTCCGACGATGAGACTGCGCGCCTCGGGGATCACCTGCCGCGCATAGCGGTCGAACGCGAGCTTCGAGAACGCATACGGATTGAGCGCGTCCTCCGAGTGGTCGCCCTCGGTGAAGCCGTGCCTCCCACCGCCGTAGGTGGAGGCAGAGGAGGCGTAAAAGAACGGAATACGCGCCCCCATCGCGAAGTGCAGAAGCGCCTTCGAGTAGGAGTAGTTCACCTTCATCATGTAGTTGACATCGTACTCCATCGTATCCGAGCACGCACCCTCGTGAAAGATCGCGTCGATGTCCGTACCGTCGAAGTCATTTTCCTCGATCAGATGGAGAAAGTCGTCCTTCTGCTGGTAGTCGATGAAATGGAGCCCGCGCAGGTTCTTGTAGTTCTCGCCGTCCCCCAAGTCATCGACGATGAGGATATCCTTATGTCCGCGCTGATTGAGCGCATGAACGAGATTGCTGCCAATAAAGCCGGCACCGCCCGTAACGATAATCATAGATGTTCTCCTTCCTGCCGGTCGAGCACCTGCAAGAGTTCCTCGCGGTTGACCGCATAGGTTCCAAGCTTCGAGACGACGACACTCGCCGCGAGGTTCGCCAGATACGCCCCATCTGCCGGCTTCAGGCCGCCCGCAAGCGCAAGGCCGAATACGGCGATGACGGTATCGCCCGCACCCGAGACATCAAAGACCTCCTGCGCCTTCGTCGGGATATGGACGACCTCCTCGCCGTGAATCAGAGAAAGACCTTTGGACGAACGCGTGAGGACGACGTTGCGCAGACTGAACTTGCGCATCGCGTAGCGTGCCGCCTTTTCAATCGCAAAATCCTCGTTTGCAATCGGTTCGAGCAGAATCTCATTGATCTCCTTGATGTTCGGGGTGAGGTAGTCTGCATCCTTGTACTTCGCCCATTGTGCCCCCTTTGGGTCAACGATGACGGGTACGCCATGATCGTGCGCCGCGCGGATGATGTGCTGACACGCGAACTCCGTACACGCGCCCTTGCCATAGTCCGAGATGATAACGCAGTCCATGCTCTCGTTGAGCTTTTGGTCAATGTAGGAAAGATACTGCTGTGCATAGTCGCCGTCAATCGGGCTGGCATCCTCAAAGTCAAGGCGGAGCATCTGCTGATGCCCTCCGATGATGCGGATTTTTGTCGTGGTCGGGCGATCGGTACGGATCAGTCCTGCATGATCGATGCCGCGCGCAGCAAATTTCTCAAGCAGACTCTTGCAGTGCGCATCGTCGCCGACATAGCCTGCGATGCTGACATTCGTTCCGAGAAGCGCGAGGTTGTGCGCCACGTTCGCCGCACCGCCAAGGGTCTCGCGCGTCCCCGTGACGTGCGTGATCGGCACAGGCGCCTCGGGGGAGATACGCGTGACCTCACCCGAGTAATACTTATCGAGCATGACATCACCGACGACGAGGATGTTGCTGCGCACACTCTTCTCCGCGACCGTTGCGCGGATCTTTGCCATATCCATGAGAACTCTCCTATCATTGAAATTATTGAACCATGTCAGTCAAATCCGTGCGCCTTGATGCCATCCGGCAGGACAGGGCGGACGAATCGCTCCGCCGCGCCCTTTGGCGTAAGAACAAACGCTCCATCCACCTGCTCCACAACGCGTGTCTCAAAATCCTTCGGACGTGCAATCTCGTATGCCGGTCTCTCCGCGTTCTCCGTGAGCATCTGATCCGCATATTTCAAAAGCAGTGCCGGCGGCATCCGCTTCATACACTTCATGTTCTCCTCACCCGCAAGCGGGCATTCGTGGAGGCGGCAGGGGTGGCACGGGACGGGGGCACGGATGGAGATGCTCTTTGCGTCGTAGGGATAAAACCCCGGTATGGGCGACGCGCCAAACATACAGAGGACGGGCACATTCATCGCCACACCGACGTGCATAGGTCCCGAGTCCGTTGTGATAAATAGGATGCAGCGGCGCAGAAGTCCCGCGAGGACACCAAGGCTGACCTGCCCCGTAAAGATGTGAAGGCGCGGATTGTCCCTCTCCTTCATCCGAGCGCGGCAGGCATCGACCATCTCCACGTCCATCGGTCCGCCCATGACAGCGAGATGATAGCCGCGTTGGAGATATGTATCCGCAACCTCTGCAAAATAGCTGTCCTCCCAACGCTTCGTCCGCCAGCTTGCGCCGATGTTGAGTGCAATCACCTTGTCCCCCGGGGCGAAATGCTCCGCCCAGAGACGCTGTGCCTCCGCCTCGGCGGTGGGCGGCAGCCACATCTCAAGTCCCGCATCGACAACCTCGCCGATGACCCCCGCCGCACGCAGCGCCGCGTAGTGCGAGTGTACCTCGTGCATGATGGGGTGCTGATCGGGGCTGACATGATCGAAGAGCAGTGAGAAGCCGGGCTTGGCATAGCCGATGATTTTCTTCCCGCCGCTGAGCGATGCAAGCGCAGAGGAGCGCTCGTTGCGGTGCAGGTTGACGACGAGATCGTATTTCTTGCTGCGCAGCCGCCGCGCAAAGCGCAGGGTACCGAGGAACCCCCGATCCTTCCCCTTCTTATCGATCAGCAGACATTCGTCGATGTGCCTGTTTTCCTGCACGATGTCCGCGAGAATCCGATCTGCGAGGAGGGTAATATGCGCCTTCGGATAGTTGTGCCGCAGCGTATGCAGGATAGGAGTAACCAGCATAAGATCGCCGAGGTGCATGAGGTTGATGACGAGAATGTTTTGATACAAAGTCACTGTCCCTCCAACGAATCCCCATGCTCGATCAGCTGCCACGACAGCGTCCGCAGGATCGCCATACGCGTCCGCAGCAGTTCATAAGCGTCTGCATCATCCCCCGCAGCCGCCCCCGGCAGGAGTTCCGTACGTGTCCCACCGACCTCTCCCATAACATTCCGCGTCAGGAAGTAGTCACGGTTGAACGCTGCGCCCATATTGTCCTCCGTCAGCGGCGGGGCTATGGATACGTAGGAAAATCCTGCGGGTGCGATGAGTTCGATCAGGGTTGGCACGATGTTCGTATGCCCGCCCACCACATCGGGCGGCAGGATCGCAGACGTAACGCCCTGCCCATAGAGGACAAAGGGGACACTCTGATACTCATACATCGTCGGTGTACGCGACGGATTCATGCGCACGGCATGATCCCCCGTAAGGACGAAGAGGCTGTCGGGGTACTTCGCCATCGTCTCATGTACGAAGTTCGTCACAATCTTATCCATGTATGCGTAGTGCCCCAACTCAAGCGCAAGCTGATCCGGATCATCCACATTCGGCAGCTTCGCTGTCTCCGCACGTGCGTTTTCGAGATCGAATCCCTCCCCAGCAACGTCGATGTCGTAGGGCGGATGATTCGACACCGTCATGATGAGATGCACCGTCGGCGGCTCCTCTGCGAGGTGTGCCGCGAGTGCGGCAAAGAGCTGCGCGTCCGACGTTCCCCACGCATTCACCTTTTCTGCATGAAAATCGGGATAGCCGTAGAAATGATCGAAGCCCTGCGCGCACGAGAAGCGATTCATACCTTCCCACGAGGGCACGCCCCCATACCAGAAGTCCACCGCATAGCCGAGCTGCTTGAACTGCGGTGCCATCGCCGTCGGATAGACCTCCTTGAGGCTGCGCGGCACATAGTTGACGTGCTGATTGACCTCGGACAGCCCCGTCACGAGTCCTGTAATCGCGACGGACGTAAAATCTCCGTTCGGCATGAAGCGGCGTGAGTAATACGCATTTGGCTCCGCCGTCAGTTCCTTGATCCCGTCGGCGGCGTGGAGTGCAGCATATTTTTCAAGCATCGGCCACTGCGCATACGTCTCGCCGAGCACGATAAAAATGTGGCGCGGCTTCGGAATGCATGCCCCCTGCGCCGTACGTGTGAGATACGGCGTGAGCGTATCCGCCGCGAGATCGGCGTGTCCCGCCGCCGCGCGTGCAAGCTCACGCACATGAGTCTTGTCCACACCCGCGATGTCACCGCCTTTGATCCGCTTCTGCATCGAGTATACGCGGTAGAGCGCCTGCCCATCATCGAGAATGCACTCGTTGAGGAACGCATCCCCCGTTCTCCCAGCATTCTCCCAGTTGACGCCGCCCCCGTATGTAAAGCTCCCGCCGAAGCGCACAAAGAGAAAGAACGCTGCAAAGATGAGAACAAGTCCCGCCGAGAAAAGAGCGCGCTGCCCCCATGTGTGCAGCGCGGGGAGCGGGTGGGTTCCACGCGTACAGAGGAGATACCGCAGTGCATAGAAGGACAGCACGGTCAGGATGAGCGCGACGCCAAAGCGCCAGATGAATCCATACTCCTGCACCATCATCAAGAAGATGGCAGTGGTATCATCGTTCAGCCCCGCCGTCACCTGCAGGTGAAAGCCCGTCTGATACTGGCGATAGAACGGAAACCGCGCCTGAAAGAGTACGGCAAAGACAAACGCTGCGAGCGTTCCCCAGCCAAGACGAAGACGATGCAGCGCAGACGCAAAACGCGGCGCAATGAGGAGCGGCAGCGTAGCCAGGACAAATCCCGTCAGGGTGACGATGCCCGCTGTCTTGAGTGAGAGCCTGAGCCCCGTGACGAGCGCAAGCACGATATCCGCCGCGCCCGTCGAGGGTATCATATAGCTCGACATATACAGCATGAAGTACGCACGATAGACACAGAGCGTCAGCAAAATAAACGCAAACAGTTTGATATCGCGCTGTGCGGCATCATAGAGCGCCTCCAAGCGTCCGCATGAGCGCCCGCCATATCGTTCGATACGCATTCTTCCGGTATACTCCTTCCCCACCGTATAGCAGCGGAGTCCTGTTTCTCTTTATCGGTCAAGCACCGCACTGATCTTCGCCGCGACCTCATCCACCGTAATCGCCGCAAGGCAGTCCAGCCCCTTCGGGCAGGCGCGCTTCCAGCAGCCACGGCAGGGACGGTCGACCTCGATGGCATTTTCAAGCTGTCCGTAGGGACCGTTGCGGTTTGCATCGGTCGGTCCCATCAGCATGACGGTCGGACGGCGCAGCCCTGCCGCGAGGTGGACGGGTCCCGTGTCGCCGCCGAGGACGAGTGCGGCGCGTGTGAATATATGCGCGAGCTGCTTGAGATTCGTGCGCCCGACGAGATTGACGGGCGGGATCTCAGACGCGCGCATGATGTCCTGTGCGATGGTCTCATCCAAAGCGCCCCCGCCCACAAGCACAGGAACGTAGTGTGCGCGGTAGAGCCGATCACTGAGTGCCGCAAAATGCTCCGCCGGCCAGCGCTTGTTCGGCCAATTCGCACCGATGGCAAAGGCGACAAACCGCCGCCCCTCCTGCACGCCCTCACGCATGAGCAGCGTATCTGCCGCTGCTGCGTCCCGCGCGGAAACAGCAACGGGGAAGCGCACCTCGCGCACCACGCAGCCGAGCGCACGCGCGACATCCAGATAGCGCTCAACGATGTGCCCCTCGGCGTGCGCTCCGCGTACGGGTCGGCTCACAAGATGCGCGCCCTCGCGCATATTCGCCGTACCGATGCGCAGCTTTGCCCCCGCATTGAAGGCAATCGCCGCCGACTTAAAGAGCCCCTGCAGATCGAGTGAGGCGTCATAGCGCCGCGTGCGCAGGCGGCGGCGAAAGGGACCGATCTCGCGCAGAAATCCGCCAAAGCTGCGGAACTTCGCCTTCTCAAAGAGGATGATCTCGTCGATGTACGGATTATCCACAAGGATTGCGTATGCCGCCTGCTCAACCACCCACGTCAGATGCGCCTCTGGGAACTGCTCCTTGATGGCATACGAAACGGGCAGGGCATGAATCACGTCGCCGATCGCGCTCAGCTTGATGACGATGATATTCTTCATGCCCTGCCCCCCTTTGTTGGTCACAAGTTTTCGTTATGCGCTGAATATAGGTGCCATTAAGATGGTGCGATACCCGGAGCGAACCCTAGTGGAGCAAACGGAGATAAGCGCACGTTCTGCCCCCTGCGGATTTCTTTCGTTCAAGCGAAGCGCGTTTGAAATCCGCAGGTATTTAGGCAGATAAGTGTGCGACCGTTTGCGTAACTAAGCGTTCGCGATGGGTACGCACCGCAGGAACATGACACAACACACCCTAATTCCGCCCTGCCCGCTCAATAATCCCCGTCGTCGACTTGCCCTCTACCAGCGGGATAAACGTCACCTCGCCGCCGTAGCTCTCGACAATGCGTGCCTCGGGCAGCGTCTCACGTGTATAGTCGCCGCCCTTCGCGTAGACCGCAGGACGCACCCTCGCAATCAGTTCCTCCGCCGTATCCTCACCGAAGATCACGACATAGTCCACGGACGCGAGTGCCCCCACGACCTCCGCGCGATCCGCCTCACTGTTCACGGGGCGCGTTTCGCCCTTCAGCCGCCGTACGGAGGCGTCGCTGTTCAGTCCGAGGATAAGCACGTCGCCAAGCGCCCGCGCCGCTGCGAGATAGCGCACATGTCCCGCGTGGAGGATATCAAAGCAGCCGTTCGTAAAGACGACGCGCGCCCCCGCCGCACACAGCGTCGCGGCGAAATCCTCAATTCTCTCATTTGGAATCAGCATATCCGTCTCCTCCTGCCGCAAGAACCGCCGCACGCAGCTCCTCCTGCGCCACCGTCGCCGTCCCGCGCTTTCGGACGGCGATGCCCGAGGCGATATTGCTGAGACGCGCCGCCGTCCGCGCATCGACGCCCGCCGCAAGTCCGAGGATCATCACGGCAACACAGGTGTCACCCGCACCCGATACGTCAAAGATCTCGCTGTGGTCGCTCACGGGAATATGCGTCGCCGAACCATCCGCAAGGAAAAGCGTCATGCCGTCCGCACCGCGCGTGATGAGTACGCCATCCGCCGAAAGACGCGCACGCAGTTCATGCCCGGCCGCATAGAGTTCTTCCTCCGCATGAAATTCGCGCCCCAGTGCCGCCGCAAGCTCTGCATCGTTCTGCTTGACATAGCCAATGCCCTCATAGGCGAGAATATCATAGCGTGAGTCCACGATGCTCGGGATCCCAGCGCTCCGTGTTTCCTCAATAACCAGTTGGCGCACGCGCTCCGTCACCGTCCCCGACCCGTAGTCCGAAAGAACAACGCCGCGCACCTGCGGCAGCAGTGTGCGGATACGCGCGAGCAGCGTCTCCTCCTCCGCCGCAGTCAGCGGCGCGTGCCACTCACGGTCAACGCGTACAATCTGCTGACTGACCGTTGCGCGTCCCCCCGCGATGATCCGCGTCTTGGTGATCGTCGGATGTGTTTCCGTGCGGATAAAGCTCTCCGTATGCACACCATTTTCAGCGAGCACGGCGAGGAGTGCATCCCCGCTGCGCTCCGCACCGCAGACGCCCACGGCATAGGCGGTGCCGCCGAGCGTCGCCGCATTGTTCGCGACATTTGCCGCACCACCTGCAACGACGCGCTCCTCCCGCTGCCGGAGGACGAGCACGGGCGCTTCGCGTGAGATGCGTGCGATGTCACCATCGAGATACACATCTGCGACCATATCCCCGATCACAAGGACGGGCGTGCCCGCCATCTGTGCAAGCGCATTTACCATGGCGTGAACTCCCACTTGATCTTCCACGAATCCTGCTCCGAACGGTAGCGCAGAATGATCTGCGAGCAGTGCAGATCGTGGAACCAGTAGTAGTCCACGTCCGTCCACTTATGCGGATCCATCGCATACTTCGTCCCCACCCCGATGCGGTTGCGCTCGTCAAGACGGTAGCTCATCCCTATCAGCAGCACCTTCGCGTAGTCCTCCTGATCAAACGCAAAGAGTGCATTTTGCTTGGTACTCTTTGTATAAACACCGCCAATGTATGCGGCAAAGCGATCGTTGAACTTCTTCGTCAGATAGGCACTCGCATTGAACCCCTGCACGCGTGAATGGTTGTAACTCTCGCGCGTAATCGAGTAGCCTGCGGCAAGATCCAAGCCATACCCATGGAACGGAATCGTATCGTGCGCTGCCGTTATGCCGTACTGCCAGTGATTGCTGTGGATCCCGCCGCCATACCAGCGCCCGTACTCGGAGTAAAGGCGATAGGTGACCGGCGTCTGTCCGATCCTCTTTGCGTAGCTGAGAGTGAGCGACGGCTCCTTCTTGATCCATTCGTCGTCCCCATCATCAAATACGCCATACGTCAAAAGGGCTCCCGCCCCTTTATTGTTCCAGTCGAGATCATAGTGACTGCGCCAGCCCTTGTTCGACGTCACATAGAGATTCGCACGCGCCGCGACGCGTGGAGCAAGATCGTAGTCAAAGGTCTGCTCCAGCCAAAGCCCGTCATCGCTGTCATACCCCGCGCTTGGGAAATTGCGCTGGATGGGATGCGAGATATCCACCTCATAATGCTTCTTTGTAAAAATCACCTTGTTCTTGAGCCAGAACTTCACATTCGTCAGCACCATGCGGTTTCCGGGGTACAACTCTGCCACATCCGCACTCAGATGGTAGTCGGGCTTTTCAGCGGGGCATTTCGTCTGCGTGCCGTCGTAGACAACGATCTTGTCCGGATAGAACTCGAATCGCTTGCCCGTCATATAGTAGCCGCCGACCTTGCCGCTTGCCTCCGCCATCGTGCCCTCGCGCGTCTTGTAGTTGTACCGGACACGGCAGCCGTCGAGCGTCACGCGCGACTGCCCCTCCGTGAGCTGAAGGACGTGCGCACGGTCGGGAACAGAGACCTCGCCCGAGACCGTATTCCCCTCCACATAGTCACCCTGAAAACGCCGCGCCGCAAGCTGCACGATGTCGACGTGTCCCTTTGCCGAGAACTCGCCTGTCCGCTCGTCATAGGTCAGATCATCGCCCTCAAACGCAATCGGCGACGGTGCATCAGCCGCCACGGGGTGCCGCAGGTACTGCTCCATCGCCGCCACATCTGCAAGCAGCTTCTTCTGCTCTGCAGTGAGCCGATTGGCACGCTCCTCCCGCCGCTGATTTTCGATGAAATCCAAATGCTGAAAGCCTGTATCCGTGTCTCCGCGATAGGCAGCGTCAGCCGTCATCGGAAGTGCGGAACAGACAGCAGTCAGTGCGAGTAGGATGCGCGTTTGCAAGGCGTTGGTCATGGGCGCGTTCTCCTGTCTTTTGCAAAGAATTTAGTCGTATGAAAGCACTGATAAATTCAGCCCCGCCATCTTGACGCATTTTTTCCCGCACTTCATCGGCAAATCCTCTACATAGGTTTTGCTACGCATCCACTCGGCCTTCTTGTTCGGACGAAAAATCTACACCAATCTGACGGACTTCATTTTATCAAGGATTCCTTATTATACTACAGTATAGCATAGGGAAAAAACTCATGCACCATTATAATATAAAAAAGGGGGAAAGTCCATATTTCACAAGCTTTACGAGCCTTCCTGCGCCATTGGGGAAAACACGGCACAGTACGAATCGATCAGCAAAAAGGACTGCTCCAGCCTTGTATAGTGCTTCCGCAAACCATCTCAAGTACAGAGGGCAAGAAGTACAAGCGGCGTTGCCGCAACCGAAAATAACGCAGTTCCCCCTCATCGAATCTAAATTTGACGCACAAAAACTTTTCATCTATAATGGACTCGAATTGGGGAGAAACACATCGAAAGGAGGCAATCAGCGTCATGCAGCGTTTCACGGTAGGCGGTTTCCTGCTTGCTGTACTTGTTTTTCTCACGAGTTTCAGCCTGTGCGAAGCAGCGGAGGATATGCGCTTCGTCGATGCGGAGGACGACACGGGCTACTATGTCGATGCCGCGAGCATTGTCCGCGTTTCCGATACGGAGCGCGACGCCGTCGTCGCCGTTGTCAAGGCGGACGAAAATCGCCGTTATCTGTACCGCACACGCCTCAACCGACAGGCGGGGACGTATCAGTTCGTCTCAACGCGCGTCGAGGTCTATGACACAAAAGAAGTTCTGCGCACGTCGCAGGGCATGGATGTACCGCAAAAATACACGCCGGCTTCGCCCCTTCGAAGCATTGCAGACTTTATCGAGGAGCTGCTGAACGAAAAGAAGCAGCCGTCCAAGTAGAGGAGGATCGCCATGCGAAAAAAAATCTGTGCGCTCGTACTGACCTTTGTACTTGCGCTCACATCCTTCGGCACGGCACTTGCGGCAGAACCGCCCAACGCCGTCCAGTCGAAACTTGCACTCATCGAGCAGGACACCTACGGACAGGAGCAAACTGGTGCGCTCGTTGACCGCATCAACCGACTTGAGCGCGACTACGACGGCAGCCACCGCACGGGCAGCCTGATGGCACGCATCGACGCCATCTACGACGAGGTCTATACGAACAGCACGACCCCGTCCGTCCTCATGAACCTCAACGCGATCGAGTGGAACATCAACCACGAGACAAGCCTGCGCCCCGTGCAGGAGCGCGTCAGTGAGATGGAGGTCGCGCTCCTCGGAAAAACCGCCGAGGGCACCTTCAAAAAGCGCATCTCCGCGCTCTCGACGGCATCCTTCGGCACGAAGGACATCCCTGTCACGCCGGTCTCCGTTCCCGCGAACACCCTCGTCAAGATCGCACTCGTGACCCCCGTCAACGCCAAGAACCTCAAGGTCGGCGACACAATCGAATATCAGGTTGCGGAGGATGTCTTTGTCGGTGATGTCCTCGTCTTTACAAAAGGGTCGCGCGGCGAGGGCACGGTTACAAAGGTGAAGCAGGCAAAGAACTTCGGCCGCAATGCTGCCGTCGATATCGACTTCAAGAGCACGAAGGCGCTCGATGGCACCTACGTCACCACCTTCATCGGCGAAGAGGCGAAGAAGGAGATGCAGCACCTCGCCATGGCAGCGGGTGCATCGCTTGCGGGCATTGCCGTCCTCGGTCCCCTCGGCGTCGTCGCGGGCGCATTCGTCCACGGCAAGAACATCGACCTCCCCGCCGGCACCGAGCTATACATCCAGACACAGGGCGAGGCGACCGTCTACGGTGTAAATACCACCTACGACAGTGCCGCTCCGTTCCAGAGCACGGCGGCAGCCACCTCACACGATGGGATCTACGACAACAGCGTCTATAACGATAAAGTGTAAGGGAATCGCTGATAGAAAAAAGCTCACGCGTGGCGTGAGCTTTTTTCATGCACAGAATCAGCGGACGAAGAAGCCCGCAAGCCTCATATTCTCATCGTAAGTCATGCGGTAGATAACGGCGGTCGCCTTGTAGCCCACGGCAATCTCGCAGATGACATACCACTTGTCACCCTCCTTGCCCACCGTCATAAGCGGCTTGCCGACACCGCCGCGCGCGCCCCACTTCGGTGCGAACTGCGCCTTTGCACCCGTGACCTGCTCCGCCGTCAGATGCGGGCGAAGTTCCATTGTCGCCTCCGCCTTAAGTCCCGCAGCATCGTCCTGTTCAAAGCGCGTGATTGTCGCCATCATGTGCTCCTGCACGACTGCCGCGTCAAACGGTGTCTGTACCTGCTCGGCCTGTGCTGCGGCAGGTGCATCGGGTGCCGCAGCACCCGCCGGTGCAGCAGCGGGCGTCTCCGCAGCATAGACTGCGGGCGCAGCAGTAAGTGCACCGCCCGCAATGAGTGCGGCGGCAAGAAAACGGGAAAGTGTACGATTTTTCATCAAATATTCTCCTTTACCTCTATTTAATGCACGAAAAACACGCAAGCGACTCCACACACTCGACCGTGACCTTGCTATAGAGCGCGTGCAAACGTGCCGCAAGACTTTCCTTCGTATCATACGGCGGTGTAAAAAAGCCCATCCTCGTATAGAGATGCTTCACGACGAACTCCGTGCGCGGGTTGCCGCCGAGCACAAAGACCGAGCCGGTCAGCCGCCCGCCGGGACGCAGCACGCGGTGCAGCTCACTCCATGCCGCCTCTTTGTCAGGGAACGCATGAAAGCCGTTGATCGAGACCGCCGCATCGAAGAAATTGTCCTCGAACGTCAGCTGTCCGACATCGCCCTCCACGAACGCAACGTTGCGTACGCCGAGTGCGTCCGCACGCGCCCGTGCCGCCGCGAGCATCGCGGGCGAGTAGTCGAGACAGGTGATGTCCGCATTCGGCAGCTCCGCATACACGGGCAGCGAGAGGCAGCCTGTCCCCACGGGCACCTCAAGCAGCCGCCCGTCAAAGCCCTCATGTGCCGCACGCAGGGCAAGCCCAACATAGCGGCTCACGCCGTTTCTGTCCAGTCCCCACACAAGCCGCGAGACGAACTTCCCCGACCACGTCGAGTACGTCATCATCCCGTCATAGAGATTTGCGAGCCGTCCCACCGAGTGATACGCCCCTCGGATCTTCTCATACCGCCGCAGTTCTTCGTCCATTGTGACATCCTTTCTCGCTGCTCATTAAAGTGTATTCTATCATAAAATGCGCATGGGTTCAAATCATAGAAAGAGCCTTGCGAATGTCTACCAAACGTGATACAATTTTATATAAGGAGATGATTCGCATGGCAAAGACAGAAACACTGCATATCCGTCTCGAACCGGAACTCAAGTCTGCTGTCGAGGAGACCTTCCAAACGCTTGGACTCTCTGCTTCCGAAGCAATCAACATCTTTTTTCATCAGGTGCTGCTACATGACGGTCTGCCGTTCGCTGTCCGAAAGCCACGTTTCAATCCGGAAACACTTGCTGCTCTCCGTGAATCCGACGCGATTGCAAGCGGCAGCCATCCTGCAAAGTCCTACCGCAGTGCAGCCGAACTCATTCACGAGGCGCAGGAGGAAATTCGTGCTGAGTATTAAACAAACCTCGCAATTCAAAAAGGATTTGAAAGCCGCCATCAAACAGGGCTGCGACCTCGACCTCCTCGCCCACATCATCGACACACTTGCACGACATGAGCCGCTGCCGGCGCATCACCGCGACCACGCGCTGTCTGGCAGGTATCGCCATCATCGCGAATGTCACATCACCCCAGACTGGCTGCTCATCTACCAGATTCGCGAGGACACACTGATTCTCTCGCTCACCCGTCTTGGCAGCCACGCCAAACTCTTTCGACTCTGACCGCCCACTGTGCGGTCTTTTTTTCTGTGCGGGTTCAAATCCACGTGATATAGACACGCCCCTCATTCAGTGGTAAAATTTAGAAAACTACGGACGAAAACAACCGAAAGGAAGATGCACCATGCACGCGCGTTCCTACCTCACACTCATCCTCGCGGCTGCACTCGCAGCGCTCACGGGCTGCGGCACGGACGCGGCAAAGGAAGCACCGTCGCCCCTCGTACGCACGATGATGGTCGGCGATGCCGCCGCGTCAGAGGGCGGCTACACGGGCACAGTGCGCGGACGCTATGAGACGCGGCTCGCCTTTCAGGTCGGCGGGCAGATTCTCTCGCGCAACGTGAACGTCGGCGCACACGTCCGCGCGGGCGACGTGCTCATGGTGATCGACGCACGCGACGTGCAGCAGCAGGCGAACGCGACAAACGCAGCAGTCTCTGCCGCACGTTCGCGCTACGAGCTCGCGCGTACGGAGCGCGCACGCTACGAGCAGCTCTACGCCGCACAGGCAATCTCGGAGGCGATGCTCGACCAGTACCGCACAAACGAACGCGCCGCCGAGGCGGCGTACCGACAGGCAGTCGCGCAGGACACGGCAAGCCATAACGCACTCGGCTACACGAACCTCGTCGCGGGTGCGGACGGCGTGATCTCGAACATCACGGCGGAGGAGGGACAGATCATCGCCGCAGGGCAGACGGTCATGACGCTCACGCAGGAGGGCGAGCGCGAGATCGAGATTGCCGTGCCCGAGAGCCATCTCGCAGAGGTCTCCGTCGGTATGCCCGCCGCCGTCGCCCTCTGGGCGAACAGTGCCGCCTACACGGGCACGCTGCGCGAACTCTCGCCCGTCCCCGATGCGGCGACGCGTACCTATACGGCGCGGATCGCCCTCACGGATGCGCCCGCCGACCTCCCGCTCGGCATGACGGCACGCGTCCGCCTCGGTGCATCCGTCCAAGAGGGTGCCGCCATTCCCCTCTCCGCGCTGTACCAGACGGGCGATATGGCACAGGTCTACGTGGTCGAGGACGATGCGGTGCATCTCGTCCCCGTCACCGTCACGGCGTTCCGCACCAATGATGCCCTCG
>ERZ773014.992-NODE-992-length-18604-cov-10.001456_pt1 | contig 18604 bp, 12 predicted proteins | sample MGYA00580841_ERZ773014 | MGnify/ENA primary metagenome ERZ773014 (study PRJEB29015, sample SAMEA2737989) | human oral metagenome | biome: human oral; feature: human-associated habitat; material: dental | place: China | collected 2067 ...
TTTTTGTGTCAAGACAAAAGAACGATTAAGTGAGAGCAAAAGCAAACTTGTTTGTTTTTGCCGAACGTGAGTTCTTTCGGGAAAAAAGTAAGTGGGTTTGGGCTGGGCGCCCAAGACAAACATTCAATAACACGACGTAGGGGCTGCCCCGTGTGTTCGCCCCTTTTTTATTTGTGCTTGCACAAAACAGATAAGCCTATGTGGGTTTGGGCAACGCACAAGAGAAACCCCATTTCAACAATTCAACGATTACACGCTTCAACAATAACAAAAAGGCTATCGTACGCTATTTTATCAGCCCGATAGCCTCTCACAGTCATGAAAAATCTCTTTTTACCGTCTATACGGTCATTATCTCTTTTTCTTTCAGAGCGAACAGTTCTTCTAATCGTTTGATATACTTATCGTGCAACTTCTGTACTTCGGCTTCGGCATCTTTTTCGATATCTTCCGACATGCCGTTTTTTATCTCTTTTTTGAGTGCCTCGATAGCCTCTCTACGCGAATTTCTTACACTAATCTTGGCATCTTCTACGGCTGTACCTGCCTGTTTTACAAGCTGTCGACGACGTTCTTCGGTAAGAGGCGGTATTGCGAGGCGTACGATTTCGCCGTTGTTTGCCGGCGTTATGCCTACGTCTGAGGCGAGTATTGCCTTCTCGATAGTGGGGATAAGTCCCTTTTCCCAAGGCTGTATTGATATGGTCTTTGCATCAGGAGTAGTGACGGTAGCCACAGATGTAAGCGGAGTAGGCGTACCGTAATAATCTACTTTAATGCCGTCGAGTATCTTCGTATTAGCCTTTCCTGCTCTGATATGAGCCAACGACTCGTCGAGGAATACTACCGACGATTCCATTTCGTTTTTAGCTTTATCGATATATTTTTTTACTTGTTCGTCTGCCATGTCGATATAGGTTATTGTCTGATTAATAAAAGATTTTGTCTTATTGTAAGGTGCAAAGTTAATATTTTTATCCGTAAACAAATCGTTAGAACACTATTTTTTGGAAAGTATTTATCTTCTCTTGTTCCATCTCTGCCGATACAAGAAGGTAATTTTCTGTATATCCGTTCATTGCTTTCGGGTTTTTGGTGGTCTCCCATAGTACTGTTTTGGTCTTTCCACGTTGGCTGTGATAAAAGTCGGCTATACGGCTATCCGATAGATTGTGAAGGAGTTCGCTGCGGCGTTTTTTCTCCGACTGACTTACAATAGGCTTTATACTTAGGGCTTTAGTGCCTTCCCGCTCTGAATACGGAAATATATGAAGTTCCGAAAACGGAGTATCGCCAAGGAACGCAAGTGTTTCGTCGAACATATCGGGTGTCTCGCCACGCATCCCCACTATAACATCGACTCCTATGAACGCATCGGGTATAAGACGCTTTATAAGAGATACTTTCTGCCCGAAAACCTCGCGTGTGTATCGTCTGCCCATCAGCGACAAGACTCTATTGCTGCCGCTCTGCAATGGTATATGGAAGTGGGGAGCTATGATTTTCGACGACGCAACTATGTCTATTATAGCCTCTTCGAGCAGATTTGGCTCTACCGACGAGATACGCACTCGTACCTCTGCAGTGAGCTTGTCGATTGCTTTTACGAGGTCGATGAAGTGTTCGTTGCTGCCTCTACCGAAATCGCCTATGTTTACTCCCGTAAGGATAATCTCTTTTGCCCCTTGTTCCAAAGCCTTGTTGATAGTCTGCATTGTATGTGCTACCGAAGCGCTTCTGCTTTTTCCTCGTGCAAATGGAATAGTACAATACGTGCAGTAATAATCGCAACCATCTTGTACTTTAAGGAAATATCGCGTACGGTCGCCTGCGGAGAATATTGGCGTAAATGAGTTATTGCTCTTTATATCATCGACTTGTATGCGTTCGAACTGCTCTTTAGACTCGAGTAGGTGCATTACTTTGAGAATATCGAACTTCTCTTTGGCTCCCAAAACGAGGTCGACACCATCTATTTGCTCTATTTCAGAGGGATTTACCTGTGCGTAACAGCCTGTAACTATGATAAATGCATTGGGATTGTCGGATACTATTTTATGTATTGCCTGCCTACATTTTCTATCGGCCGTATCGGTAACCGAACACGTATTCACTATACATACATCGGCTGCTTCTCCTTTATGGGCTATACTAAAACCATTGTCTACAAGTAACTTGCTTATATGCGATGTCTCGGCAAAGTTTAGCTTACAGCCCAACGTATAGAAAAATACCTTTTTCACTCAAACGATCTCTTTTTTTTGATTTTTGCGGTGCGAAATTAATAAAAATCTTATTACTGCAGTAATATGCACTGTTATAGGTGTTTAATCGCTATATCGCTCGGCAATCGCAAGTTGCTGCGAGGCGATAGGTCTATATCGAATATTCCTATTCCGTCGGGCATACAGGAGCGTTTGAATTGCTGGGAGAGAAAGCGTTTCATAAAGATTTCGAGCCACTTATCTATAACGTCTTTCGTGTATTTGTCGGAAAATGCTTTTTGAGCAAGAAACGATATCTTGTCGCTTCCGTAGCCAAACCTAAGAAGATGATACAGAAAGAAATCGTGTAGTTCGTACGGACCTATCGCCTCTTCTGTCTTTTGTACTATCGTGTCGTTGCTATCGGGCAGTAGCTCCGGAGATATCGGAGTATCAATGATATCCGATATTATATCTGATATTCGGCTATCGGCTTTTTTACGCGACAGCCAATCTAACACGAACTTTATAAGTGTCTTAGGTACACCACTATTGACTCCGTACATACTCATCTGGTCGCCACAATAAGTACACCAGCCCAGAGCAAGTTCACTCATATCGCCTGTGCCTATCACTATGGCATTCATTTGGTTAGCTACATCCATCAATATTTGTGTGCGTTCGCGAGCTTGTGAGTTTTCGTAGGTGATATCGTGTGTATCGACGTTGTGTCCTATGTCTTCGAAATGCTGTAATACAGAGTTGGTTATAGATATTTTGCGTGTCGATATTTCGAGCGCTGCCATCAAATCTATCGAGTTGTTTTTGGTTCTCGATGTAGTGCCGAATCCCGGCATGGTGATACCTACGATATTTTTTCGTGGCAGTTGCAGACGGTTGAACGCTTCGACCGTTACCAAAAGGGCTAAAGTACTATCGAGCCCGCCCGATACACCGACGACAGCACTTTTTATATTTGCATTGTAAAGGCGTGTGGCAAGTGCATTTGCTTGAATGTCGAATATGTCGTTGCAGAAAGCGTCCGTATCGGTTTCATTTGTTGAGTTTAGGAACGGATATCTGTTTACTGTGCGGCTTATGGTAAATTGCTTATTGTCAGATATTTCGAAATGTGGACGGAGAAAGATTTCATTACTTTCTCGTCGGTAGTTTTTGAAGCTGTTGCACCTAAGACGTTCGTTGCTAATGCATTCGATATCTATTTCGGAAACAACCAATTGCGACTCGAAGCCGAACCTTTGGCTTTCGGCTATGATATCGCCGCCTTCGGCTACTATAGCCGACGATGCGAAAAGCATATCGGTAGAGCTTTCGCCAAATCCCGATGAGACAAATACATAACCGCAGTGGCAACGCCTACTCTGTTCGCTTACAAGTATATGGCGACGCATCTGTCTGCCTACCAGTTCGTTGGAAGCCGATAGATTGAATATTATATGAGCCCCTGCCGTAGCCAGACTCGACGACGGTGGCGAAACAGACCAAAGGTCTTCACCCAGTTCGACCGAGAAACCAAATAATCGACTAGTAAACACAATGTTAGCTCCGAATGGTACAATTTTATCGGCAAGTGTTATCTCCTGATTGTCTGCACATTCGCCGCTCGTAAACCACCTGCTTTCGTAGCGTCCGTTGTCGTCTGATATCGAAGTCTTTGGTACGACTCCGAGTATATTGCCTCGTTGCAATACTACTGCCGTGTCGTACAGTCGATTACCCGATTTTATCGGCATACCGACTATTGATATTATATCTAATTTGCGAGTCTTTTCTAAAAGATACTTTAGAGCCTCCTCCGAAGCCTTTAGTAGAGACGAGTTAAATAGCAGATCTCCACACGTATACGACGTAATCGACAATTCAGGAAAGCATACAATCTCTACTCCCGCACCATCTGCCTCTACTATCGAACGGTATATCTCATCGGCATTTGCTTTGCAGTCGCCTATTTTCACTTTAGGTATAGCCGCAGCTACCTTTACCATTGAATGATACATATCTAAGAAATAGTATTTTGTGTTTTTTGAATCTACAAAGGTAATAATTAGTTTTTTATACGCCTGATATTCTATTTATTTGCTTTTATTATTTTACCTTTGTAGCCCGAAAAAATAAAAAACGATATTTGCCGTATAGCGATGATAAACAAGATTTTATATTGTAAAATAAGACTGCTTTGGAAGTTGTTGGGTACGATACCTCTTAGAGTGTTGTATCTGTTTTCCGATTTTTTTTATGTGATAATATACTATCTCATTGGATATAGGCGAGATGTGGTGATGAAAAATCTGAGTTTCGCCTACCCCGAAAAGAGCAAAGAGGAGCTAACGCAGATATCGAAACGATTTTACCGATTCCTATGCGATATATTTTTCGAAGCTTCGAAGTTTGGTGTCTGGAGCGACAAAAAGATGAAACGACACATGAAATTCGTTAATTATGAGGCACTAAACGATCATATACGCAACGGTCGTTCGATATCGCTTTTTCTCGGTCATTACGGCAATTGGGAGTGGATACCGTCGATACCGCTGTGGATCGACAAAAATATCGCCGGCGGACAGATATACAAACAGCAAACCAACACTATAGCCGACAAGCTGCTTAAAGAGAATCGCTCGCGGTTTGGTTCTGAATGTATCGAGATGCAACAGACACTAAGACACATACATAACCACAAGATGGCAGGCGATATAACAGTGACGGGCTATCTCTACGACCAATCGCCGTCGAAAGAAGAATCGAGGTATTTTATTGATTTTATGAATAAAGAGACTCCCGTACTCACCGGTACCGAGCGGATAACAAAGAAATATGGTTTTGCCGCTTATTATATAGATATAAAGCGAATAAAACGAGGCTATTGGCAAGCCGAATTCGTGCAAATGCACCCCGACCCGCAGTCGTTACCCGATTTCGAGCTCACGGATATATTTTATAAACACCTGACACAGACCATATCGCGGCAACCGGAGTTTTATCTGTGGTCGCACAATAGATTCAAATTCGCTCGATAAAATATATCTTATGAAGATTGTAATTTAAACTTTAGAGTAAAATTTTATTCAGTATTATTCAGTAACTTTGCACTCTTTGTTTTTTCGTACTTCAAATAAATAGGATACTTGAGCAATCGTTTTATCTTTAATATATTACTTACTGCCGTATGTCTGGTCGTATTTGGGAGATTGTCGGCAGCCAGAGCCGTATCCGAAGCGTTGTTTGTAGGTCGGTACGATGCAGACACTGTATCTTTGGTAGATAGTGTGTCGGTCGGCAGATCAGACACGGTAAGAAAAGACACCGTAAATACCGATAGTATAAATATGGTTCAAAACCAAGACAAACTCAACTATCGGGTAGAGATGTCGGCAGAAGACTCTATGGTATTTATGGGCAATGGCGATGCATTTCTATACAAATCGGGAAAAATAATATACAACGAGCCGTCTGTGAAAGAACTTACCGCCGACTATATTTCTATCAGTATGGATAGCAGTAAGTTCCACGCCGAAGGTGTAAGAGACTCGGCAAATATACTCCATGGGCACCCCGTACTCAAAGATGGGGGGCAAACCTACGAATCCGAGACTTTAGACTATAACTACAAGACAGGCAAAGGGTTCATTCGCGGAGCTAAGACTCGAGAGGGCGAGAGTTATATCATAGCAGACGAGACGAAAAAGACAGCCGACGGGTTCATGAATATGCGAAGCGGTAAATATACGACCTGCGATAATTTGTCGCATCCTCATTTCTATCTACATATAACCAAGGGACGAGTCAAACCCGGCGGATACATTACTGCCGGTCCGGCTTATATGGTCGTCGAAGACCTACCGTTGCCACTGGCTATTCCGTTTGGTTTTTTCCCGTTTACATCGAAATATGCGTCGGGGATATTGATGCCTTCGTACGGTGACGAGATGCAAGCAGGTTTTTTCTTGAAAAATGGCGGATATTACTTTGCCATAAACGATTACGTCGATCTCGCTCTTACGGGTGATATTTATACAAAAGGCTCGTGGGCACTGCATGCCGAGAGTTCGTATCGCAAGCGATATGCGTTTTCGGGTAACGTCAATATCCATTATAACAATACCATAAGGGGCGAAAAAGATTTGCCCGGATATAGCGAAAACAAAGACTTTCGTATCGATTGGACTCACCAGCAAGACCCTAAGGCAAGTAGCTTCTCGACATTTTCTGCCTTGGTGAATTTCTTTACAAGCGGATACAATCGCAATAGTATCGACTACAACTATAGTCCTGAAATACAGAGCCAAGCAGAGACTTCGTCGTCGATAAACTTTACACAAAAAGTACCGGGAACCCCTATAAACCTGTCTGTCAATGCGAGTGCAAGGCAAAATATCAGAGACTCGTCGCTAAACCTTACCTTACCGAATATCAGGATGGATGTATCTACCATTTATCCATTAAAAAACAAGAAAAGAGTTGGCCGTGAGCGTTTTTACGAAAAGTTCTCATTCTCTTACTCTATGGAGTTTGCCAATTCGTTTTCGGGTAAAGAGAGTCGCTTCATGCGATCGAATCTATCGAAAGACTGGCAAAACGGTATACTGCATTCACCACGAGTAGACCTTCCGATATCGCTCTTTAAATACATCACGGTAAGACCAAATGTAACATACACAGAGCGTTGGTATTTCAACCGTATCGAACAAAATTGGGATACTCCTCGTCAGAAAGTAAAATACGATACCATAAGCGGATTTTACCGTGTGTACGACTTCTCGACAGGATTATCGCTATCGACCACATTATATGGATTTTACTCACCGATAAAACCACTGCGAAACGCTCTGGGAATTGGTGATATACGGCACGTATTCAAGCCGAGTATCAGTTTTACGTATACCCCCGACTTTTCTGATCCTCAGTGGGATATGTATAAAACATATACACAGGAAATAGTCGATGCTTCGACGGGAGTTGTGTCGTTCAACGATATAAAGTATTCTCCCTATTCGTCGGGCAAATACGGAGTACCGAGTGCAGGCAGAAATCAACGTATAAGTATCTATCTCGACAACAATATAGAGATGAAAGTAAGAGACCGCGCCGCTTCCGATACGGTCGATAATGCAAACATATACAAGAAGATATCGCTCATCGACAATCTGCAACTTAGGGGTGGATACAATTTTGCTGCCGACTCGCTTGGAATGGAGGATATATCGGCAAGTGTACGACTGAAGATAACAAAAAGTTATTCGGTAACATTATCTACTACCTTCGAAGTATATGAGTATGCTCTCAAAGACAATGGTACACCAGTGAAAATCAATCGTTATCGCTGGAACAACGGCAAACTTCCTTGGTTTACAGGTACATCGATAAATTTTTCTTATACCCTGAACAACAATACATTCGCAAAAAAACAAGATAAAGATAAAAATAAAAATCAAGGCGATAACAATAATAATAAGCCCGATGACAACGACAACAATTTCAATATAGATCCGTCGAAAAACCATTCCGACAACAAACAGAACGATAAAAAGGATATCGAAGAAGATTCGGAAGGCTATCAGAAGCCCGATTTTCAGTGGAGTGTGTCGTTCAATGCCGGTATAGGTTGGCACAAAACGAGCGAGTTCGACCCGAGCCGAATGGAGTATCGTAGAGATTTTAGCGACGGTATAGTGGGGCTATCGGGTTATATCAACCCTACATCTAACTGGCAGATAGGATATTCGGCTACAGTGGCTCTGCTCAAAAACATACGCATAAACTCTATGTCGCTCAATATACAGCGAAATCTGCACTGCTGGCACATATCGGCTTCTGTCACGCCACTGGGTCAGTATAAATCGTTTATGGTAACTATCGGTGCAAACGCCTCGATACTCCGCGACTTTAAATACGATAAACGTCAACGAGATAATATCGAGATAAAATAGATACGGCACAATCGTAGTATCTCGTTTTGTCTATTGATTTGCAGTGATGTATACTGATTTTTTAGCTATATTAGCAGTCGAAGAAAAAATATTAATTTTGCCACGTCATTTCTAATCAAAATATATTATAAAACAGTATGGAAATCAAGGTAAACAATGCCAATGAGCCTGTATGGGGCGAGATGTCGATAAAAACCAAATTGCCTCCTAATCTGGAGCCGCTTAACGATTTGGCACAAAATGTTTATTGGTCGTGGAATCACGATGTTCGTGAACTGTTTAAGTCGATCGACCCTACGGTATGGAGCCAATATCGCCACAATCCTAAGGTAACACTCGATATAGTGGAAGAAGAGCGTTTCGACGAGTTGGCAAACGACAAAAGTTTCTGCGACAACCTCGATAAAGTCTACCGTCGGTATTTGGAGTACAAAAACACGCCGTTTCGGACAGATACGCCATCTATAGCCTATTTCAGTATGGAATACGGACTCACCGACCATCTTAAAATATACTCCGGCGGGCTCGGCGTGCTTGCGGGCGACTATCTGAAAGAAGCCTCCGACTCGAGGGTAAATATGGTGGCAGTCGGTTTCCTATACCGATATGGCTATTTCACTCAATCGCTTTCGGTCGACGGGCAGCAGATAGCCGATTATGAGGCTCAGAACTTCAGTAAACTCGCTATAACACAAGTAAAAGACGAACACGGAAATGCAGTCGTAATATCGGTGCCATTCCCAAACAGAATGGTGTATTCAAATATCTGGCGAGTCGATGTAGGACGTATTCCGCTATATTTGCTTGATACCGACATAGATATAAATTCGGAAGAAGACCGTACCATATCGCATCAACTATATGGCGGCGACAACGAAAATCGTCTCAAACAGGAGATAGTGCTCGGAGTAGGTGGTATACTCGCTCTGCAAAGACTTGGTATCAAGCAAGATGTGTATCATTGCAACGAAGGACACGCCGCTCTGATCAATCTTCAACGTTTGGTAGACTACGTCGAGAACGATAAACTCAGTATCTACGAGGCATTGGAGGTGGTGCGGTCGTCGTCGATTTATACCGTACATACGCCTGTACCGGCAGGACACGACTATTTCGACGAAGAGCTATTCAATCGTTATATGCACGAATATCCTTCGCGTCTGGGCATCACTTGGAACGACCTTGTAAATATGGGCAGAAACAATCCAGACACACACGACAAATTCTCTATGAGCGTATTTGCGTGCAATACTTGCCAATGTGTAAACGGTGTAAGCTATTTGCACGGCGAAGTATCGAAGCGTATGTTTGCCCATCTGTGGAAGGGGTATTTCCCAGAAGAAAATCACGTTGGGTACGTTACAAACGGTGTCCACCTGCCTACTTGGACTACATCGGAATGGAAGACACTGTACGAAAATACCTTTACGACAGAGTTTTACAAAGACCAGTCGAATCTTAGTATTTGGGCGAAAATATATGATGTCCCCGACAAGAAGATTTGGTATACGAAGATAATACAAAAAGATAAACTTATAAAATATATCCGAACTAGATTCGAGCAAAATTGGTTAAAGACACAGCAAGACCCTTCGAAGATAGTCTCTATACTCAACAATATGAATCCGAATGCCCTTATCATCGGCTTCGGACGCAGATTTGCCACCTACAAACGTGCTCATCTGCTTTTCAACGACTTGGAGCGTCTCGACAAGATAGTAAACAACCCGAATTATCCCGTACAGTTCCTATTTACAGGCAAGGCACATCCTGCCGACGGTGCGGGACAGGGGCTTATAAAACATATAATTGAGATATCGCGTATGCCGCAGTTTCTGGGGAAGATTATTTTCCTCGAAAACTACGATATGCGTCTTGCCAAACGTCTTGTTTCGGGCGTCGATATCTGGCTCAATACTCCTACTCGTATGCAAGAGGCATCGGGTACGTCGGGTGAAAAGGCTCAGATGAACGGTGTGCTAAACTTCTCGGTAAAAGACGGTTGGTGGTACGAAGGCTATACCGAAGAGGCGGGTTGGGCACTTACCGAAGTTCAAACATACGAAAACACTCAATATCAAGACCATCTCGATGCGGCAACGATATATACCATGCTCGAAAACGAGATAGTACCGCTCTTTTTCGACCGCAATAAAGACGGTATACCCGAGAAGTGGGTGAGATTTATCAAAAACTCCATCGCCAAGATTACGCCTCGCTATACCACCAAACGAATGATCGACGACTATATCAAGCAGTTTTATTCGGTGCTTGCCGACCGCAACAAATCGCTCAAAGCCGACAATTTTCAAAAGGCTCGTCGGATAGTGGCTTGGAAAATGAATATAGTTCGCAATTGGGATTCGATAGAGGTAAAGTCGCTGAAAGTGAAGACCTCCACCAGCCCCACCATTGGCGATATCTTCGAAGTCGATGCAGTAGTAGATACGAAAAATCTCAACGATACGGGCATAGGTCTCGAGCTTGTGCTTTTGCACTCCAACGGTCGAAGCGAGTTCAGTTTCGAGCGTACCAAAGAGTTCAATCTGGTACGAAAAGAGGGTAGTCTGCTGTACTTTACCCTCAATTACAGTATCAAGCAGGGAGGTACATATCGATATGCCTTCCGACTATTCCCCAAGAACGACGACCTGCCATACAGAGAAGATATGTGCTACGTAAAGTGGGTTGGAGAGCAATAAAGTACCAATTATTTTTATTAAAAAACATTCTATTGCGATGAAAATAAAGATTTTGGAAAGAAAAAACGATACAGGTCTGCTCATACTGCGACTTGCTGTGGGTACGATGATGTTTTTGCACGGCGTAGGCAAACTATTGCATGGGCTTGCGGGCATTCAGGCGATGTTGCGCGCAAATGGTATGCCCGTATTCTTATCGTATGGTGTGCTTGTGGGCGAAGTGGTGGCACCTCTGCTTATCGTCGTGGGTTTTCGTACAAGGGTATCGGCTGCTATTGTGGTCTGCAACTGCTTAGTAGCGTGGTATTTGGCTCATCGTAATGCTATTTTTTCACTCAATTTGCAAGGAGGCTGGGCTTTGGAGTTGCTCGGACTATTTTTCTTTGGCAGCCTTACTCTGTTTTTTACCGGAGGCGGCAGATATGCTATGAGTAAAAAGTCGATGTGGGACTAAACATTTTAAATTCTACTCACACAATACCGATATGGTCAGACAAAATACTATATGTGCCGTATCTACTCCCGCAGGTATGGGCGGAATAGCGGTAATACGCGTCTCGGGTAGCGACTCTTTTGCCGTATGCGATAAAATATTCCGCGCCAAGCATGGGAAAAAACTGCAGACACAGCCTCAGTATAGTGTGGTTTACGGTAATATAGTCGATACCGATGGCGGCGATATAATAGACGATGTTTTGATATCCGTATTTCGTGCTCCGCATTCGTTCACGGCAGAAGATACGGTCGAAATATCGTGTCACGGCTCTTTGTATATACAACAAAAAATCATGCAGTTACTTATAAACAATGGCTGCCGAGCTGCCCAGCCGGGTGAGTTTACTATGCGTGCTTTCGTCAATGGCAAGATAGACCTCTCGCAGGCGGAAGCGGTTGCCGACCTCATCGCTTCTACAAGTAAGGCTATGCACAAGATGGCAATAAACCAGATGAGGGGTGGATTTTCGGTAGAGTTGCAAAAACTTAGAGGGCAACTGCTCGATTTTGTGTCGCTTATAGAGCTCGAACTCGATTTCTCGGAAGAAGACGTCGAATTTGCCGATAGGCGAAAGTTGAGAGATTTGGCGGTGAATATCGAGCAGCATATCGGCAGACTTACCGATTCGTTCAGCGTGGGCAATGTGCTCAAAAACGGCGTTCCTGTGGCATTGGTAGGCAAAACCAACGTGGGTAAATCGACTCTGCTCAACGTATTGCTCAATGAAGAAAAGGCGATAGTATCTGATATACACGGAACTACCCGCGACACCATCGAAGATAGTGTGGCGATAGATGGTATCGTATTTCGTTTCATCGATACCGCCGGTATCCGCGATACCGAAGATGAAGTGGAGAACCTTGGCATACGGCGTACTTTTCAGAAAATCGATGCTGCAACCATAGTTTTGTGGCTCGTAGATGCTACCGAAATATCGGATATAATGACCGATATTGTCCCCGAAGATATCGATAGGTCGAAAACGGTGTTGGTAGTCAATAAGTCGGATATGGTTTCTGCCGATCGCCAAAGACGTATAGGCGATATTGTCGATACTACGGGGCTCAAAGCCATATTTATTTCCGCCAAACGACGTACCAATATCGACCTCCTGCAAAAGCTACTCGTCGATACCGTACAGCTAAACAAAACAGATGCCGATACGGTGATAGTGAATAATGTACGCCATTACGAGGCTCTCGTTAATGCTCGGCAAGCTATTGTAAGAGTTGTCGAAGGGCTTGATACACAAATATCGGGCGACCTACTCAGCCAAGACATTCGCGAGTGTATGCACTATCTCGGCGAGATTACGGGGCAAATATCTACCGACGAGATACTCGGAAATATTTTTAGCAAATTCTGCATCGGTAAGTAGTCGGCTGTGGTATTTCCTCTCACTTATCGACACCCGAAAGCCGATAAATATTTGTCGATATACGCCTGTTTATCTTTCGATTTGTATTGTTCTATGTAGCGAGGATGTTCGAGAACGGTCATCTTGTCGAAAAGTTTGGCTTCTTTATTTAGTTTTTGTATGAAAAGGGCATTCTTTTTGCCCAAGATGAATACTTCAGACGTGTCGAGATTGAGCCCGATATGTTTTCTGAGCGAATCTATCATAAAATCTTTGACCATAGCGAATAGTTGCGGGTCGTCGTAATAGTTGGCGTTCAGCTGCTTGCCGCTTCGGTCTGCTCTGACGATAGCCAGAGGGAAGGGCGAATTGATATAGAAGTCTTTGTAGAACCTGCTTACTCCGCCGTATTGTGCTATCATATCGTATACGAAGACCGACGAAACTTCGTGCGTCCGAGCCGACACCATCGATATGCCGCACTCGCTTGCCAGCCGTTTGGTATCGGTGAACGGGACACCTGTAACGCCTGCTCCGTTTCGGCTCGGGTTGATACCGATAATGAAGCGACGACGATGATTGTCGGCGTAGAACTTTCGATAAAAAGCCCCCATTACCTCCATCGTCTCTGGGTTGTCGGTGTATGGGTTCAGTACCGCAAACCCCGTCGGCAGCTGCCCCGAATACGTCAACTCCCGATTGAAATCGATAATACGCTCAGCCATAGACAGCTGTGCCTCGTTGTTGTTGGTCATTGTATATTGTAAAAAGGGTTTCGATTTTTACACTAATTTATACTACATAAATTGTCTCATCTCCACAGATATTGCGTATCTTTAGCCGAAGAGGCTTGTTTTCGGAAGTTATAGCTCCGTCCCAAAATTCTTTGGTATCAATATCATTCTTGCGAACATAGCCTAACCTATCTATAAGAATTTCGGTATCACTATGCCAAACACCTTCTGCAGCAGTACAGTCGAGGCTGAGAAACTCTATGGTTTCAAGCCCCTCATTACTAATTGTAATAGGTTTATATTCTTTATTACCTTTGAGGGCTTGTTGCTGTCCTTTTAGGTTGTACTCATTAATCTTTCTATTAACTCGGTCGCTAAAGAAACGTTCTATACGCACTTGCCATATCTTAAAAACTTGACCTTTGGGCTGTACTTGTTTAACTTCAAATGCTGCCTCATCTTCTACTACTACATTATCGAGTATATTTTTCAGGTCTCTAAGTTCTATTTTTATAAGTGTGTCATTTTGTTCTTTGATAAATTGTTCTATTTCTTCCTTACTGGTGATATCTATATAGTATATAATCACTTTTTTAGTACCATCAGGCAAGTCGGGCATAGCTTCTTTAAGGATACGATTCATTAGGGCAGTATCGAGCAAGCGGGTACTGCTATCCATTAGGTTAGGTAGGTATACGGGCATCATCCCTTCTTTGGTATCGTTGATACTTCCTTCCCAAAACTTATTGAGGCGGTCTTCATTGCGCAACCCTAAAATCAGGCTTTTGAGTTTATCCATTGTCTGTACGGGATTGCGATAGAGTGAAACGCCGTCTTTAACCTCTAATACCTCAAATTCAGCTCCTGCTTTACGCAAGCGGTCGCGAGTAGTTTCAATGCTATTGATGCCTATATCGCAATGAATAAAACGCCTGCCTAACTTATGGGCGACTGTGGCAGTTACGCCACTACCTCCAAAAAAGTCGGCAATGAGCATACCTTCATTGCTGCTTGCTTTGATGATACGTTCTAAAAGAGCTTCTGGTTTTTGAGTAGCGTAACCAACATATTCGGAAGAACCACTAATTAATGGTTTAGTAGTATCACAATCCCAAACATCTCTAATATATACATTAGCATAATGTTTTGAGAATAGAATTCTCTTATATTTATCGTTAAGAGGTTGTTTGTTTTTAAGAGAATTTAATATTTCTTCAATGTCTGAATCTTTTAATTTAGACATATCTGGACTTTCTTTTAATGTATCTATAAAAGGTTTTTCGTAAATCACATCCTCTTTTTGAGCCTTAAATACATAATCATTACTTTTAGTATAGAAAAATATTGTATCGTGTTTTCTTGCCCAAAACTCCTTTCCTACTCCTTGAATACGATATCCCCATATAATCTCATTTTTAAAATTATCTTCTCCAAAAATCTCGTCTAACAATATCTTTACATAATGCCCTATATGCCAATCTAAATGTACATAGATAGAGGCAGTTTCGCTCATTACTGATTTTATAGCCATTAGGTTCTCGTACATCCAGTTGAGATAACGCTCTTTATCCCATACATCACCATACATTTTTTCTTCAAAGCCGCGAATTTCATCGCTGTCTATCTCTGTTTCGGCTTGCTTAATAGCTTCTGCTACCTTGGGATTACGACGAAGGTAAACATTTTTGGCATAATCGGCACCACTGGCAAAGGGTGGGTCTATATATACCAAATCTACTTTTATGCCTTTTTCTTTTAGATAGGCACAAGCCGAAAGGCATTCTCCCCTAATAATAGTATTGTTATGTTGATTTTCTCCTACTATTTCTTGTTTTTCCACTTCATAAAGAGGCATTCCTCGCTCTATACGTTCTATTACTTTGTCGTTATCGCGATAGCGAAGGATACGCTGGGTACGTACAAAATTGTCGAGCATTGCTTGTCCCTCGAGGGTAGTAGGGTAATAAGGTATATATTTAATTGCCATAATTATTTTCTATTTTAAAAAAATTATTAATTGCACTGATAGTAAGAGTGTCTTGTTCTGTTTTGCTAAGGGTATCTTCTATATATAGGAAATCAAATTTGTTATATCCAAACCTTTCATTATTTAGCCTTACGAACTCGCTCATAAAAGCTCTTCGTTCTACGAATTTTTGAGCAAATCCTTCTCCTTTGGTTTCAATGATAATTACTTGATTGATGTTATTTTCTTCATTGCGGTTTAGCAAAAGAAAATCGGGGACATATTCGCCTATATAGCTCCAATTTTTACCTTTTTGTTTGTAGCAACGTATCTTAAACTCGGTAAGTTCATCATCACCGTTGAAATAGACTTCCAATTGTTTGTCTCTGATGATAGTTTGGAGCGAAGTGCTGAAATAGTCAATTTCAAACCTACTGTCAAACTTATAAGGCAGATAATGATAGGTTTTACTATAAAGTTGCTCATCAATAGCTTCGTAACTATCAGGATTATTGAGTAATGCCTCAATAGTTTGCTCCTGATTACCTAAAGTTTGCAAAGTCTCTATGGAAGTGCTGATAGCAGCTTTCAGTTGTTTTTTCCCTTTGTCGGCTTCTATAATTTGTTTTACTTCATTTTGTGAGGGATAGTAATTTTGGGTACTCATTACAGCAATAGGCGAGGTTAGTTTTTCTATGGCTAACAAACTTGCCTTATCGGGTATTACTTCTTCTTTTATTTCTATGCTGCGATTGGGAATAAAAGCTTTACGGATATTAGCTCGAATTTCTTTGTGATTGTATATTCCTTTGGGATAACATACGCTTTCTGTCTTTTCAGTAATGTTATCAAATATATTTTTAAGTAATGCTGTGTATTGGCTAAGTGTATGGTTTTTCATTGTGCCAAAACTTTCTTTTGCAATTAGATGTAGCCAACTGCTGAAAGTGATAGGGGTATGTTGCTCCTCATCTTGTACTGCTTCGAGCTGCTTATGGGTGATTTTTCCTTTCAAATCTTGCTGTTTGATAAGTATATCATCAGATTTCTTAATGATGGTATCATTTTTAAGTTCATCAGCAGTATTTAGCTTCTCTTCTGCTATTAGTGTCTGATAAGAAACTTTTAGCTGGTAAAAGTCAATAGGGGGTACACGTAGTTTTTCCATACGAGAGAAGCGTTGCAAGGTGTGCAGTGGGGAAACCTTAGCTTTGTTGAGGGCTTCTATAGAAGTATGTTGCTGCTGGGCTAACTCTTTGTTTAGTACTTTTGCGTTATCTTCATTTAGCCAAATGAGAGCTGTTTCTTGTTGGTTTCTTTCTACCTGCCTGAGGCATCGACAGGAGGTTTGTAACACCATATTTTGCGGGCAGGCTCCTTTTTGTGGCAATATAACGCTGGTAAGGCTCTTGCAGTCCCAGCCTTCTTTACCTATTTGTGCCAATAATACTACTCTAATTTTTGATAAATTTGTGTCTAACGAAGTAAATTCGGTAGCAGCTTCTTGCGGTAGTGAGTATTCTTTATTTCCTCCGTGATATTTTAGAATGGTAGTATGAGGGGTAAGCCCTCGTGCCGATATAAGTTCTGATACGATGGGATAAATATTTTCTTCTAAATGGGCTATCTGTCCGCAATAGATAGCTAATTTAGCACAAGTACCATTGACATAGATCGTATCGCTATATTTATCGAGAAACTCGGTTACGCCTTTTTTTACAATATCCTTATAATCACCGTCTGAAATTTTGATAGTAGGTATTTTTAAAAAATTGCCTACCCCCTCAATAAGTGGGTAATAATAAACTACATTAGAAAGATTTTTATTTTCGAGAGATAATTCACTACTTATTTTAACCAATTCTGCTGATGCTAAATAGGGTGTGCCCGAAAAGCCGAACACTGAGTTAAAACTTTCGGTTTCCATCCATTTGTTTACTACTTGTCGGAGCTTAATATCCCCATCCGAAGCGTGGTGAACTTCATCGATAAATATGGAAAGATTAGGGATTTTGGCAATAATCGCACGTAACTCATTATAATAATTTTTTGTTTCTTCCAACTCTTTTTCTGGGAAAAGAGAGTTTTGAGTTTCACTTTTGTCTATTTTATTGAGAATGACTTTCTCTGCATTGGTTACAGCTACTAAGCCACGAAGGTACTGAAAAGGTTGATGATTGCTTATTTTTTGTGCATTAGGATTTTTTACAAGATTACTTTTTTTAGCTGTTTTTTGTTCATCGAGTATTTCAAACTGAATTTCATTTTTAATTTGAGAAGCAGTAGGTTCTGGTAAAATCCAAGTAGGGTCAAAGTCTTGAATATTTTTGATACTTGGCAGAATAGATGATTTCAATCCTGAAGGGGCTAATATCATAAAGTTATGAGCAAAAGCCTTGTTGTCAGGTTCGTTTAGTGAAAAATACAAATCTAAGTAGATAAAGGCAGCCATTAAATAAGTTTTGCCTGCCCCCATCGGAAGACTAAAAATATAGTCGGGATAGCTTACATTGTAAAATAACGCCTTAAATACTTGTTCGTAATCAATTTTGTCGGGATACTTTTCGATAAAATCTTTTAGCGAAGGCATCAAAGTATTACCTTTCTCGTCTTTTAGGCAAGCATATTCATAAAGTGTTGCTGCTGCATTATTGTTCAGTAGAATATTTCGACATAGAGAAGTCAGACTAATACTATCAACATCTATAGATAAAAAGTTATTTTCGGTAAAAAGTTTCCACAAAGGTTTATTATTGCAGCTTATTTTCAAAAAAAGATACGTTTTAATAGCCTCTATTTGAGCGTCACGCATCATTCCTCTATTTTGTATATAAGATAGTAGAGAATTTACAGGACAATTTTCTTGCCTTAACCATTCATCTCTTTTTCTTTGTAAAAGTTTATAGAACATTCCGCAAATATACTACTTTATTTATTACCGACAAGACGACATAAAAATGCCCCATTGCCTCCATCGTCTCGTTGTTGTCGGTGTATGGTTTCAGTACCGCAAACCCCGTCGGCAGATGCCCCGAATACGTCAGCTCCCGATTGAAATCGATAATCCGCTCCGCCCATAGACAGATGTGTCTCGTTGTTGTTGGTCATATTATTATCATATGTGCTATGTGTTTATTCTAGCCAATGCAAAGTTATGAAAATTATGTGATAGTTTGTAAGTGGTTGTAAATAGGAGC
>ERZ773014.993-NODE-993-length-18604-cov-5.013047_pt1 | contig 18604 bp, 14 predicted proteins | sample MGYA00580841_ERZ773014 | MGnify/ENA primary metagenome ERZ773014 (study PRJEB29015, sample SAMEA2737989) | human oral metagenome | biome: human oral; feature: human-associated habitat; material: dental | place: China | collected 2067 ...
CAATATTCAGGGCGACGGGGCGGCGAGGCAGCTTCCGCGAGGGGCAATAATCACACAAAATCGGCGAACCGCGCTGTTGCGGTTCGCCGATTTTTATTTCCTCTCTTGTGGCATTGCGGGGAGGATTATTAAAACAGCCCCCGTGGGGGAGCCCCTCGCGAGAGCGTTGCCCTTGCAGAAATTCTGCGTCTCCTCGGGGGAACACTCTTCGGGGGAGCGTCGCCCCCTCGGTAGAATTACCGGGGAGGCGGGGCGCGGGGAGCGTCACTCTTTGGGTTTCACGCTCACCACTTGCACCAGGTGGTCGCCCTTCACCTGCACCCAGATGGTTTTCTCGGTGCCCGAAACGGCCAGCTCGTATTTACGCTCGGCGCCGCGACCGGTAGCTTTGCCGGCGAACTTGAGCGACCCCGCCGCCAGGCCCTCCTGCTGTTCGAAGGCGGCGATGAGCGGCGCCACTTTCTCATCGAACTCCTTCTGCAGCTTTTCCTTTTTGTTGTTCGGCCGATCCTTGCCCGGCTTGTCGCCCTTTTTGTGCGCCGCGCTGGCGTTGTGCGAGGCTTTCAGGTCGGAAGAAATGCGGTTCATTTCGTCGACGAGCGTCAGAATCAGCTCTTTGTCGGCGTTGTTCGCCGCCAGCATATACGAAGCCTGAATGCACTGGCAAATCACCTCGAAATCGGCATCCGTTTGTCGGCGAATGCTGCGGGCATTGGGCAACTTCGAAGCAACAGTATCCGAGCGGCGTTGCGCATCGAGCGTTCTGTACTCCTCGTTCACGGTTTTCAGATGCGCCAAAAGCGGAGCCAGCCCCAGTGCCGTAACCTCGGCCGTGAAGCGTTCGGTATCTTTGAGCAGCCCCACGATGTGAATGGTTTCGTCGCCGTATATTTCTTTCTGAATGCGAACGAATTTTGGTAATTGATTTTTAGCTACCATGATATTACAATTTAATTAATGATAAAATAAGTGTTTCATTTTCAATGTAGAGGTCTTGTCTTGTGTGCGTTTTTTGTTCAGCGGGTTGTCGGCAAGCAATTTCGTGTGCAAAATTTGTTCAGCGAGTTGTCGGCAAGCAATTTCGTGTGCAAAATTTGTTCAGCGGATTGTCGGCAAGCAATTTTGTGTGCAAAATTTGTTCAGCGGGTTGTCGGCAAGCAATTTTGTGTGCAAAATTCTGTCACTCGCTTCCCCCTCTCCTCTTCTCCGCCCCCGCGTGGATGTTGCAGGGGCGGAGGGGGTGAGAGAATATCTAAAACAGAGGTTCGTCCCAGGGGTTGGGGTTTGTTTCCTCCTCACTTTCTTCGTCGTCGAAATATCCGCCTTTGGCGTCGCCCTCGCTGATGGTGTGCTGCGAGTTGACGGGAAATTGTTCTGTGATGTTGCCGTTTACTGCCAAGCGTACAACGTGGCTCGCGGGGGCTATGTAGAGTTCTTTTTTTCTCATTGCTGTCATCCTTTCTTTAGTTAAATACCATCTTCTTGCCGTTCATGATGTAGATGCCTCGTGTGGGATGGGTTACGCGACGGCCCTGCAGGTCGTAGATAACGTCAGACTGGGGCTGGGACGTTTTAACCGATTGAATGCCTGTGGGGACATAGGTGTCGGCTGCGTCGAAGTCGATAACGAATGCCTTGGCCGAACCGCCGCCTTTGGGTACGCGCAAGCCGGCTTTGTGGGCTTTCAGCGAGATGGAACTCTTGTCGTGCCCCGTTTGTGGGTAAAAACCTTGCCCGAGGGGTCCGTTGCCAAAGAGATAATAATCGTAGCCAATGGCGTTGATGGTCTGGTCGGTGGCGGTGCCGATGAGCATATTGTCGGTAATGGTTACGGGGGTGCCCGATACGTTGGCCTGATATACACAGGTTTGGTTGGCTGCGCCTTTGAGGATAACCGCCTGTCCGGCGGGGATGATGCTGCCTGCCACAAACTTCTTGGCATTGGCTTTATCCAGTCCGCCCGGCGTAGTGGCTTTGGTGATGTTTTCTATCACAAACGCCTCGTAGCCCGTGGGCACCTCGAAGTTTTCGTTGGCAAGGTAAAACGTGGCGTAACCCGAGGCGCCGATCTTTACTTCTTCGCGATATTTACCAGTGAAATAACTCCAATCGGCGTGCGTTTCGTAAGCATGAGTGGCATCTATGGGCACTATAACTCGGTCTACTTCTGTTCCGAGCATATCTGCCATTGTTGGGGTAGGCGTAGAAATAAAAGTTCTATCAATTGCTGCGGGGACGGGATTAAGAAAGGTTGCCTTTTTATATTTGGGCTTCAATTGCGGCATGTAGGAAAGGTCAGTACCATACCACGGATTTATGCCTATCTCGCTTAATGATGCGGGGAAAGTGATTTCCGTATCGGGTGTAGTTCCATCGTACATCAAAGCCTGATTACCAATTTTTCGGAGAGTGGGCGGAAACACCCAGTCTTGTTTTAAACTATAGTTCTGATTAAACAGGCCTGGTGTAATCTCCTCTATCTGGGTATTTTCCAACCCGATAATTTTCTCTCCAAAATATTCGCCCATGTAATTTAAAAACTTCAGTGTGGTAGGTAGATGCAATCTTTTATTTGAGGCGAATAGAAAACTACCATAAATACCTTCAATACCTTCCGGAACATAGAAATCCACTGCCTTGTTAGACACCAAGGCCCTATCGCCTATGCTTTTTACTTCATATTCCAAGCCTGTCCCGGTATTTGTAACCTTTGCAGGAATGGTAGTTAATTTGTCGTAGCCTGTAGTATAATAGCCTGGATTTGATGCAACAAACTGTACGTAACGCTTTGCTGCATCGGTAATTTTAAAATACAAGGTTGTTCCGTTAAAAACGGTTGTAAAGTCATACGTTGCTTGCCCTTTCGCAACAAGAGCCAGCAGGCATCCTAAATACAATAATAAAAATCTTTTCATATTCTCTATTTTTTGATTAAATAATTAAACGAAAAAGCCCGCCATTTTCACACTTAAAAAGTGGAAACAACGGGTATGCCCAAAAACGTTCGAAACGTCTTTGGGTAATGGGGTTACACTGCGCCCTACGCGCGCGTAAGAAAAAGCAACTAATGTGCCTGAATGTGTGTGTGTGTGTGTGTGTTAGCAAATTATTTGAACTTGCCAAAGATAAAACGTTAAAAGTTGCAGAGAGAGTGAAGTTTCTCTGCACGCTATTTAACGCCTTCCCATATATATTTACACAACACATCGTATCTTTTTTTGATTTTCTTATCTCTTGTAAAATATCCTGTCGGAAGTTTTGTTTCCTGTATTTCTTTTCTTGCTTTAAAAAAAGTTTGTTCTTTTTTCTTTTGTTGAAGATGCGGCAAAGGTAAATAAATTTATATAAATAATGTATCTATCGAACTGATAATATAGGTTTTATTAACAACTAAAGTGTGTATTGTTTACAGAAATGATGAAAGACGAACGGATGATTAAAACTCTATAACACGACTGCCGTCGGCTTGCTCGGTAATGGTTACTTTGGCGGTGTCGGCGGGCAGAATGTCTTCGATAAGTTCGGGCCATTCTAAAAAACAGAGCGAACCGCTGTAAAAATAGTCTTCATACCCCATATCGTACACTTCGTCGAGGGTTTTGATTCGGTAGAAGTCGAAATGGAAGATGGGGCGTTGCAGCTGTGCACTATGATACTCGTTGACGATGGCGAAGGTGGGCGATGTTATGACATCTTCTACGCCAAGGCATTGGCACAGAGCTTTAATAAAGGTGGTTTTGCCAGCGCCCATCTTACCGTAAAAGGCAAAAACGGTGGCAGTACCTTTGTTGTCTACAAATTGTTGGGCGGCGCAACGAATGTCGGCGAGAGTGTTGATTTTTATTTGCATTGTTGGGGGGATTAAGGATTAGGGGTTAAATGCTCGGCGAATTGCATGATAAATTATAATGATCTCTTTGGTGTGAGCGTGATGAGGGGCACGAGCATCTCTTCCATGCTGATGCCGCCGTGCTGAAAGGTGTCTTTGTAATAAGAAACGTAGTAGTTGTAATTGTTGGGGTAAGCCAAAAAGGTGTTACCCGTGGCAAATACGTACGAGGTACTGATGTTGGGTGCGGGTAGCTGTATGGCGTGGGGAGCCTTGACAGCAAAGAGTTCTTTTGAGTTGTAGCTGAGATTGCGCCCCAGCTTGTAACGCAGGTTGGTGTTGGTGTTGCGGTCGCCGATTATTTTGATGGGCTTGTTTACACGGATGGAACCGTGGTCGGTGGTGAGCACCACTTTGTAATGACTTTGCGAGAGGAGGCGGAAAAGGTGGGAGATAACGGAGTGGCGAAACCAACTGATGGTGATGGAGCGGTAGGCCGACTCGTTGTTGGCAAGCTCGCGCACCATTCGCGACTCGGTGCGGGCGTGCGAAAGCATATCGATAAAGTTGAACACAACAACGTTAAGGTTGTTTTGCTGCAGGCGGTCGAAGTGTTCGATAAGTTTCTCGGCGTCGGCCGATGTGTTGATTTTGGTGTAGCTGAACGTGTCGTGTCGGCGATAGCGGTCTATCTGTGTCTGTATCAGCGGCGCTTCGTTGAGGTTCTTGCCCTCTTCTTCGTCCTCGTCTACCCAAAGTTCGGGAAACATTTCGGCGATTTTATTGGGCATCAATCCGCTGAAGATAGCGTTACGGGCGTATTGGGTTGCGGTGGGCAGAATGCTGATGTACATATCTTCGTCAATGTCGAAAAGCTCGGCTATCTCGTGCGCCAAAAGTCGCCACTGGTCGTAACGGAAGTTGTCGATAACAATGAGGAATACTTTTTCTTTTGCGTCGAGCTGCGGAAATATTTTGGTTTTGAAGATGTCGGGGCTCATTATGGGCCGGCTGTCGGCGGGTGTTTTGGGGTCGGCCCACCGGGTATAGTTGTTTTTAATATATTTGGCAAACCCGTTGTTAGCCTCTTCTTTTTGCATCGAGAGGATGTCGGTCATGTTGCTTTCTGTGGTACTCAACTCGAGTTCCCAGTGCACCAGTCGTTTGTATAGGTTCATCCAGTCGTTCAGGTTCTTACTGTCTTGTATCTGCAAGGCAATGTCTTGAAAGTTCTGTCGGTATCCGCTCTGGGTTACTTCGGTCATGATTTCCTTTCGATGAATGTTCTTTTTTAGTGTCAGCAATATCTGACTTGGGTTGACGGGCTTGATAAGATAGTCGGCAATCTTTGAACCGATAGCCTGTTCCATGATGTTCTCTTCTTCGCTTTTGGTGCACATCACGATCGGTGTAGCGGGTTGTATCTCTTTTATCTTTTGGAGGGTTTCGAGCCCCGACAGTCCCGGCATCATCTCGTCAAGCAGAATCAGGTCGAATGTTTGCACCCTACATTGTTCTATGGCATCGGCTCCGTTGCTTACGGTGATGAGTTCGTAACCTTTGTTTTCTAAAAAAAGGATGTGGGCTTTGAGTAATTCTATCTCGTCGTCAACCCACAATAATCGTCCGTTGTTCATTTCTAAAATCCTTCTAAATCGTAATACTCATCGTTTAAGTCGGGTTCTTTCTTCTTGGGCGTAGCCTGCTTTTCAGGCTCTATCACCACCTCGTCGTCTAAAGCCTTGTTTATTTGTTCTATCGTCGGGGTATTGATGGGCTCAGGCTGTGTTGGTTTTTCGGCAGGCTCGGTGAGTAACAAGAAAGTGCTGACCTTGAGTGGCGCAAAATATTTGGCATAAAAGCGGGCGTAGTCATCATAGCTAAACTGTTTGCCAAGCAAGCGGAAGTTTTCGTTGCTGATGATAATACTGCGAGCATTTCCCACTATGTTTGTAATGTTTTTTTGTTGATACAACTGTCGGGCGTACTGCAATGCTTCGTCGTAACTCAGAAAACCCTGCACCTGCATTAGTCGCAATCCGTCGGCATTCATCAGGTTGATGTCGAAGTTGCGCACCAGATAGCTGGTGAAATTATATTTGGCCAATTCGAAGAGCAGCCGGTTTTCGTTGAGCGAGTCGGGTTGATAGGCAAACATAAACATAAAGTTAGTGTTTCGCTCGGCACTAAATCCCTTTATCCGGGTAGTATCATTCTGCTGAAGTGCTGCTGTGCGGCGGCTCCAAACATCGCCAACGTCAAACTTCCCACCTTTCAGTTGTCGACCGGCATTTACGCCGTTGAGAATTGTTTTTGCCATTTCGTGCAGACTACTTTGCGGATAAGTATCGACAATGGTACGCATAGCTTCCAGGCATGCTTCGGTATCTCCTGCGTGTAATCTGCTCAAACCGTCAATAAAGATAAACTTATCGCGATTAGCCCCGTCTTTAAATCGTTTTTCCGACAACCGTATATTGCTTTTCGCTTCATCATATCGCCCGTCTTTAAAAGCGTTATATGTAGCTGCGTAGAGCGAATCCTCGAGATGAACACCCTGCTGTGCGTTCTCCTTAAAATACGGATCGGTCAGCAAAATAGTCCATTGACTTCGCGGGAAGTCGGCTTTCAGTCGTTCGATGTAAGTGGCGGCCACATCCGTTCGACCCATTCGTGAATAGAGTAAAAACAGATGATAATACACGTCATCCATACTTTGAAAGTCGGGATATCGGTCAGTCAGCCGCCGCAAGGTCTTCTCCGCTAAAGTTGGATTATCCATTTGGTCCTTAAAAATAACGCCCGCATGATACAATGCCTCTGTTAAAATCTGATTACTAGCCTGCAACTGCTCGTCGGTGAAAGGTATTTGTGCCATATAATACTCGCGTTTATGCGGGTCGTTGGCAGCCACCTCCATGGCTTTCTTAACAGAATCGGCTTCTGCTTCGGCTCTATCGATAGAGTCTCGTACAGCTTGTGTCAGTTCTCCGGAACTATTTCCGAGAGTAGCAGTAGTTCTGTTCATGCGCTGCCAGTTGTCAACATTGTCTCGTTTTCCCCATTGTTGCTCAAAGGCAGCTTTACCCTGACTTACAGCCAACGGGTTGTAAAAGTACCAAACAGAGCTTTGTTGTCCGGTTGTCGGTCTTGTTCTTTCCGGTGAAAGGGTTCCTGCCCTCCTGTTATGGGTGTTGGTCTGTAGAGCATTTGCTTCGTCTTCTGCGTCTCGTTCTTCTTTCTCTTTTTTCTTTAAGGCAACAATCACCCGGTCAATAGCGGCATTTCTATCTTTCTCGTTCATTTGAGCAAGTGCCTGTAACGAGTCTTGCAACTGTACGGCCTCCGTATGTGGCACCAGCTCGTCTAATATTTTTACCCGTTTATCCAATGCGTCATAGTCTGTTCTTTCCTTATCCAATAAGCCTAATGCCTCACTATAACACCTTCGTGCATCGCTAAACTTTTCTCTATCCCAATATAAATGCCCCAACTTCAGCAGAAGCACCCCTTTCTCTATTCCGTTTCGAGTTGCCTTTTTGTTTCCGTTTTCATAAGCACCGATGGCATTCAGGGTATCTTTTTGCGCCAGATAAATGTTGCCGATGGCATAATACACTTGGTCAAGATAATCTTTATTGTTGTCTGCCGCAGCCATTCGTCTCAACTTAGCAATCATTTTCTTTGCCTGTCCCGCAGCCATTACCTCTGTCATTGCTATTCGAGCGTTAAACTCCAGCTCATAAGGCGGATTTAAATGCGTAACCTTTTTAAAAGCCTTGTATGCTTCGACAGGGCGTCCGATGGCAGCTTGCAGCTGTCCCATCAAAAACCATTCGCGGGCCTTTTGCTTTCTTCTCTGCTCGTGTTTAATCACTTTTTGCAGGTACGCGATGGCTTTTTCATATTCGCCTGTATGGATGTAATAGTCTGCGTACGTATAATCCCATTCTTTAATGGCACGCCAATCGAGCGAGTCGCGTTGTATATTGCGTATCACATCTTCGGCATCATACAGCCATCCTTGCTCAACATAAGTCTTTGCAAGCCATGCGCGTGCTTTGCCGTATATAGAAGGCTGCGTTTGATACAGTCTGCTCATATAAGAAAAGGTAGATACCGCCTCTTCAAAAGCACCTTGACAAAACTGTGCTTTACCCATCATTAGCCATACTTTCCACAAAAACGGATTATATTCTCTGCGGTTCAACCATTCGATGTCGCGTTCGGTTTTGCGTCGGTTCTTATCCCATATCGGTCTGCGCTTGATGCTATGTAGCTGAATAGCTTTCTCGCTCTTCTTTATCGCCTTGTCAAAGTTGGCCTTTCCCAGCTCTCTACTGCTTTTATTTCCTACGGTGTACAGCGGAATTATTTCTGTAAAGTTGTCCTTATTACCTTGTTCTTTCTCCAGAGCACCGTCTATATAAGCCACCGAACCGTTGTAATAGACATTATAACGGGTATTAAACGAATGCCACCAACGCGACTGAGCAGTATTCTTCTCGGTCGAACAGGCCGTTACACACAGCATCATTGTGAGCAGCAGACCATAACAAACAGGGCACTTTCTATGTCGTTTCAATCTTTCTGTTCAATCGAATTTGCAGAGCTTTGACCACTCTTACCAAAACATAAATAAGGATACTTACAAAGATAATGGATGCGCCGGAGGGCACATTGAGAGTATAGGATAGGGCCAAACCCAACAAACAGTCGACCCAACCAATGAGAATGCTGCCGATAATGATGCGTTTAAAATTGTTGGTCAGGGTGTTGGCGGTCATTTGTGGAATGGTGAGCAAGCTGATACATAGCACAATGCCTACCAAGCGCAGTGTAGACACGATGGCCATGGCAATAAGAGCCATCATCAGATACTCGATAAAGGCAACCGGAAGGCGTTGCGAACGGGCAAAGATGGGATCGAAAGCCACGCTTAAAATGGTGTAATAAAGCAACCGAAAGATAATAACAACAACTAATGTAAGTCCTCCGAGCAGCCAAAGGTCGGCATGTCCGATACTTAGAATGCTGCCAAAGAGAAATGAAGGCAGGTCGGGTATAAAGCCGGGCGACAGAAAACAACAGATAATACCCAAGCTCATGCCGAACGTCCAGAAAACAGCGATAGCCGAATCTTCTCTTACACGCCCCCTATGCGACATCCATTGCACCCCGAAAGCACTAAGAACAGAAAAGCCCATAGCCGAAAGAATGGGGTTGATACCGAGAAGAACACCCAGTCCGATACCGCCGAACGAGGCATGCGTGATACCTCCGCTGATAAAAACCAACCGTCGGGCAACGATATAAGTACCGACAAATCCGCACAAGATACTGGCCAGAAGCGACCCTAAAAGGGCGTTTTGAAAAAAAGTGTACGATAAAATGTTCATCTTCCGGTTTACGATTTATCCTTCAATCATCATAATTACCTCGTCTTTCAGCTGGTTGGGCAGGTTGATATGCCTTAAAATCAAACTTCTGTTCCAACCTTTTACCTCTTCGGGTTTCATTGTGTATAACACTTCAGCAAACTGCTCTGCCTCTTCGTCTGTATAATTTTCTGAAGCTCTGCCTTGAAAAACATCCAGTTCTTCATCATCGTAATATTCAATGTCTTTGACGTAAGCCTCCATCATACAGGTTTGTTCGCATCGCTCATCCTCGCCTGAACAAGTGGCGCACGATGCTGTGTCTGCCCGTACGATGGTATCTTCGTTGTTTCCTGTTTTATGGGAAAGCAACCCCAAAACAGCCGAAAAGACACCCAAAGCCACTAAAATCAGAACGAGAATAGTCATATCTTATTGTTCTGTTACTTCAAATCCCGCCTGCCTTAAGTCGTCCCAAAAGCACGGGTACGACTTCGTTACCACGCAGGGATTATCGATTTGCAGATGTGGATATACTATGGCTGCGGGTGCAAAAGCTAATGCCATGCGATGGTCTTCGTACGTTTCAATCGCCTCGCCTGTAGGTTCGCACCGTTCGCCGTTCCAAAGTAGCTCGCTGTCGTTCAGGTCTTGCGCCACATAACCCAACTTCCGTAACTCTGTCTTTAATGCTTTGATGCGGTCGGTTTCTTTTATCTTCAGACTGGCCAACCCTTTAAAATGAAACGGAATATTCATCATGGCGCAACACACCACCAGCGTTTGAGCCAAGTCGGGCGAGTTAATCAAGTCGTATTCCAGCCTTGCCACCCGTGCGCTTTGATGTTTCAGTGTAACGGTTGTAGGTTGTCCGTCGGTTCGTTTATCGAAAATCGTTTTTACACCCAGCAGCGAAAAGATATGTCTTACCACCGAATCACCCTGCTTAGAGCCATCCATCAGTCCCGACAAGCGTATTTCTGCCTCCGGGTCTGCGCTCAAAGCCATTATTTCGTACCAATAAGAAGCCGCCGTCCAATCGTTTTCTATCAGATATTCGCGATGACAATAGGGTTGCGGTTGCACGGTAATGGTGTCGATATCCGTCCAATCGGCCACTGCTCCAAACTCTTTCATCATCCAAAGCGTAAGATCGATGTAAGGACGCGAGGCGATAACGCCCGTCATTTTCAGCTCCAGTCCCTGCTTCAACACCGTTCCGATCATCAGCAGAGCCGATATAAACTGCGAACTCACACTGCCTGCCATCGTCAGCTGTCCGCCCTCCAAGGGTCTGCCCGATATGCGGAGCGGCGGAAAACCCTCTTCTTCGAGATACTCGATGTGTGCACCCAGATACCTCAACGCATCGACAAGCGCCTTTATCGGACGCTGTTTCATACGCTTCGTACCCGTCAAAACATATTCGCCCGGCCTACAACTCAGGTAAGCAGTAAGAAACCTCATGGCCGTTCCGGCAGCTTTAATATCGATATTCAGTGCAGCCTGCGCCTCGCCATTCGTTGCTGTAGCATCTCGCTTGTCCATTTCTTGCAGTGCTCTGACAATCACTTCGGTATCGTCGCAGTCGGATAAGTTTTGCGGAATATCCGTTCCGCCGGCCAGTGCATGTATAATGAGCGCTCGGTTGCTGATACTTTTCGATGCGGGTAAAACAATCGTGGCATCCGTTTTTGGGGGTGCCGTGATATGATATTGCATATATAATAAGGTGCTATTTATGTTATTGCAAAATTAGAAATTAATATCAGGATACCCAAAAACAAGTTGTAAAAGTTTGCAAATGTCTACGGTTGGCAGCCGTGTCTGCTACGCTGTTCAGGCAAGATGTCGATGGGGTGAGGCTGTTCGTCGGTGTGAATGATGGCGCGATACTACCGAGATAAGGCTGCCGCAATATTGAGTTGATGGCAGGAGATAGCCGATTTGATATCTTCATACTGCCGATTTGATATCTTGATATACCGTATTTCATATCGCGTTTAATAGTAGATTACAAATTCCTTACACGTGCGGAAAACTTTCCGTACGTGTAAGGAAAAATGTCCGCACATGTAAGGAAAGTTTTCCGCACGTGTAAGGAAATTATAAAAGTTAATACTTTAGTATATGAAATGCCACTTCTCAGAATATGAAACACTATCTCTCAATAGATAAAGAATTACCTCTCAATAAACAAGAAGCACTCTTTCAACAACAAAGAAGTACCCTTTCAACACGTAAAATGTTACCTCTCAACAGGAGGGAAACTGCCTCTCAACAAATAAGAAGTTATCTTTCAACAACAAACAAGATACCTCTTGAAAGAAGAGAAACGCGTTTGTAAAAGCCGAAAAGCGGCACCTCGGAAGGCGGAGACTATCTTTCGGCGGGCGGAAGGCCGTTGCTCGATATGCGAAATACTATCTGAAAAAGGCTTGTTCGATAGGTTTGTACATCTGTTTAGCGTATGTCTACTTCTTGTATCAAGTACGTATCCTTTCCAAAATGCGCTATCACAAGAGTTGAAACGCATTTGCTGCCATGTTTTCTAAATTTAGTTGTATCTTTGCACCTATTAAATATAACGCATAATGGCAGTGAAAGAAGAGAACACATACGAAGAGAAGAAAAGTTTAAGCTTTGTAGAACAGATTGTAGAACAAGACCTGGCAGAGGGCAAAAACGGCGGAAGAATACAAACAAGGTTCCCTCCGGAGCCTAACGGATACCTGCATATCGGTCATGCCAAAGCTATTTGCATGGACTTCGGAGTGGCCGAAAAATACCACGGTGTGTGTAATCTGCGCTTCGACGATACCAATCCGAGCAAAGAGAAAAACGAATATGTGGAAAACATTCTGAACGATATACGGTGGCTGGGCTTTCAATGGGGCAACATTTATTATGCTTCAGAGTATTTTCAGAAGCTGTGGGACTTTGCCGTATGGATGATTGAACGCGGTGATGCTTATATTGACGAGCAAACAAGCGAGCAGATTGCCGCGCAAAAGGGTACGCCTACCACACCGGGAACACCCTCGCCGTATCGCAACCGACCGGTGGAAGAGAACCTCAGACTGTTTAAACTGATGAACGACCCTGCTACTCCGGAGGGGGCGATGGTGCTGCGCGCTAAGCTGGATATGAGCAATCCCAACATGCACTTTCGCGATCCGATTATCTATCGCATTATTCACACAGCACATCATCGCACCGGAACCACTTGGAACGCCTATCCGATGTACGACTTTGCACACGGACAGAGCGATTACTTCGAAGGCGTTACGCACTCTATTTGTACGCTCGAGTTTGTTCCGCACCGTCCGTTGTACGATAAGCTCATCGATTTCTTGAAAGAAATGAATGGCGAAACGGAGAACATTCACGACTTCAGACCGCGCCAGATTGAGTTTAACCGGCTGAACCTGACGTACACTGTGATGAGCAAGCGCAAGTTGCATACGCTGGTAGACGAGCATTTGGTGGCAGGATGGGACGACCCACGTATGCCAACGCTGTGCGGAATGCGGCGCAGAGGTTACTCGCCGGAGAGTATTCGCGGGTTTATCGACTCGATAGGTTATACCAAATTCGACGCGCTGAACGATATGGCGCTGCTCGAAGCATCGGTTAGAGAAGACTTGAACAAACGGGCTTGTCGTGTTTCGGCGGTGATTAATCCCGTGAAACTGGTTATTACCAACTATCCCGAAGGTCAAACAGAAGAGATGAGCTGCGTCAACAATCCTGAAAACGAGGCGGATGGTACGCATACGATTACCTTCTCGCGTAATCTTTGGATAGAGAAAGAAGACTTTATGGAGGATGCTCCGAAGAAGTTTTTCCGCATGACGCCGGGTCAAGAGGTACGCCTGAAAAGCGCGTATATCGTGAAATGTACTGGTTGTACAAAAGATGCAGAGGGTAACATCATCGAAATTCAGGCGGAATATGATCCCGATAGCAAGAGCGGAATGGATGGAGCCAACCGCAAAGTGAAAGGTACGCTGCATTGGCTTTCGGCTGATCACTGCACAAAAGCAGAAGTTAGAATATACGACCGCTTGTTCAGCGTCGAGAATCCGTCGGCCGACGACCGCGACTTCCGTGAGCTTCTAAACAAGGATTCTATACAGGTGCGCCGTGAATGTTATGTAGAAAACTATGCCGCTGACAAAAAACCGGGCGAGTATTTACAGTTTCAGCGCATCGGATATTTTATGGCCGATCCCGACTCGACAGCCGAAATGCCCGTTTACAACAAAACGGTAGGACTGAAAGATACGTGGGCCAAGCAGAACAAATAAGCACCGAACAGGTATTTTGAGAAACCGATAACCCTTTGTTTCTCTTGCGAACAGATAATGACACTCGATAATTATTTCAGCAGTAAAGAGTTTCTTGATAACGTCAGGATATACGAAGAGGCCCGAAAAGCAGGCCACAGCGTGTATCTCGAACCTGATGTACTGACCGATATTGCCGAATATTATCATCAAAAAGGTAAACAGGAGGATGCTCAACAGGCATTAGACACAGCCATAGAGATGTTTCCCGGTGCCATTGCTCCGCTTGTTTTTCGCGCCCGTATGGAGCTTTTAAAGAACGATAACCCCAAAGGTGCGAGGCTGTATGCCGAAAAGATAGAAGATAAAACCGACTTGGATTACTTCTATATCCATGCTGAAATATTGCTTTACGAGGATAAAACCGAAGAAGCGGAAGCCTATCTGAGGAGGGCTTTAGAGAAGATTGACGAGGAAAATCGGGAAGATTTTGTCATAGATACCGCCACGCTTTATGCAGATTACGACATGATGGACAAGGCGCAGGCATGGTTGTCGCTGTCGGAAGAACAGGATACGCCCGACTACAGAGAACTAAAAGGGCGAATCGCTTTGGGCAAAGGAGACTATGAAACAGGTGAGGAAATCTTCAAAAAACTGCTCGACGAGAATCCCTATGTGGGCTTTTATTGGAATCAGTTGGCCTCTTCGCAGTTGATGAGAAATCACATTCAGGAGGCCATAGAGAGTAGTGAATACTCTATTGCCATTAATCCCGACGACAAAGAAGCGCTCTTGAACAAGGCCAACGGTATGTTCGGCTTAGGCAATTACGAAGAGGCATTAAACTATTATCAGAAGTTTAATGCGCTGCATCAAGACGATGAAACGGGCGAAATCTTTCTTGGCGTTACCTTAATTCATATGGATAGGCTTGAAGAAGCTGTAGAACATTTGCAAAAAGCCGAAGCAAAGGCCAAGCCGGATTCGCCTAATTTGCCCGAAATTTATCAGGAAGCAGCCTTTGCACTATCAAGACTGGGACGCTATGAAGAGGCTTTGGCGTATACGGACAAGGCGCTTCTGACCGGAGAAATGAACGAAGAAGAACTGCTGGTGCTGAAAGGGCACATCTTTTTAGAAAACGGAATGCCTGACGAAGCACAACAGTATTTTTCGCAAGCGGTAAAACAATCGAACGACTCGCCTCATATCTTATTTCGCATTGGTGTGTCGATTTACGACAACGGATACATCCGTTTGGCATATAAAATGTTTCGAATGTTGCTGAATATACCCAACAGCAGCTTCACAGAGGGCTACTCGCATCTGGCCATGTGTTGCAAATTGCTACACAAAGACGACGAGTTTAAAGCGGCACTGACCAAAGCCTGCAAGATAAATCCAACGGAAGCAAAGCAGGTTTTGGGCGATTTGTTCCCCGAAGAGCTTAATCCGGAGCATTATATCGATTATCTCAAGGATAACGAAGTTTTTTAATTTTACCAATACATACGAAGAATGAACTGGTTATTACCATTATTGAATAACTTAAATTATTGGACGGTCTTTCTGTTAATGTTTATCGAAGGTTCCGTCATTCCCGCCCCATCCGAACTGATTGTACCGCCCGCTGCCTATCGTGCTGCTGCCGGAGAGCTCAACATTTTTCTCGTTGTGCTCGTTGCAACCTTAGGAGCTTTGGCGGGTTCTACAGCCAATTATTTTGCTGCTTATTATCTCGGACGCCCCATGATATACCGTTTTGCCAACAGTAGGTTAGGACATCTCTGCCTGCTTAACCAACAAAAGATAGAGCAAGCCGAAAAATATTTCTACGATCATGGTGTTGTTGCCACGCTTACAGGCCGACTTTTACCCGGTATTCGCCAAATTATCTCTATTCCTGCGGGGCTTTCAAAGATGAAGTTTTGGAAGTTTGCACTCTATACCACCATTGGTGCCGGCATTTGGAATTGCGTGTTGGCTACGCTGGGATGGTATCTTCACTCTTTTGTTCCCTTAGACCAACTGAACAGTAAGATAGAAGAATACAACAGTCATATACAGATAATCGTGGTGGCTGCTCTTGTACTTATCGCTCTGATTGCAGGTTTGATGTGGTACTTCAAACGCAAAAAGAAGAAGGCTTCCATTAGCAAGTAGCTATTTATAATAAGAAGAAAACAAGCCGATGAGAATTGATATTATAACGGTTTTGCCCGAGATGATGGAGGGGTTTCTCAACGAATCCATCCTTGCCCGTGCACAAAAGAAAGGTCTTGCAGAAATACATCTACACCATTTGCGAGATTATTCGACCGACAAATGGCGTCGAGTAGACGATTATCCCTATGGCGGTTTTGCCGGAATGGTGATGCAGTGCGAACCGATTGACCGTTGTATATCGGCCCTAAAGGCAGAACGTACCTATGATGAAGTGATATTTACCTCGCCCGACGGTGAGCAATTTGACCAACATTTGGCCAACGACCTTTCGCTGAAAGGCAATCTCATCATTCTTTGCGGTCATTACAAAGGTATCGACCAACGCATCAGAGACCACCTCATTACACGCGAAATATCTATCGGTGACTACGTACTGACGGGTGGAGAACTGGCTGCAGCGGTGATGGCAGATGCCATTGTACGACTGGTGCCCGGTGTAATCAGCGACGAACAAAGCGCACTTTCCGATTGTTTTCAAGATGATATGCTGGCAGCGCCGATATATACACGTCCTGCTAACTACAAAGGTTGGCAGGTACCCGACATTCTACTGAGCGGTAACGAGGCAAAAATAAAGAACTGGGAGATGGAGCAGGCACTCGAGAGAACACGTCGGTTGCGTCCCGATTTGTTGAGGAACAAGTAGTCAGCTCCCGTTTTTCATCCTTTTTACCATGTCTTCATCGTTATAAATTATAAAGGTTTCACATGTGGAAACCCCATTTCTCCGTTTAAATAAACTTGAGTTTGGTGTAAGTAATTCCCTCTCTCCCCCCCTTGTAAGGAGATAGGTGTGCTGCATTCTCTTATATCGAACCACGATAGATATCGATATTGATTTTCAGCTGGTTACAAATGAATTTCTAAAAGCATAGCTTTTGGGTTGTAAAAGCTATGCTTTTACCCTCCGAAACCTATGCTTTTACAATGCAAAACCTATGCTTTTGGAAGCCAAAAGCATAGGTTTTGAAAAACAATTACTGAATGCCTATAAAATAAGTCTGTTGTCGGTGTTAGTGAACTACATATTTCTTCCCACCCATAATATAAATTCCTTTGGGAAGATCTTTCATTGCATCAGCCTTTTTCACTTGTCGGCGCACGCTACAACCATCTATTCCGTACACATTAACAAGTGTTTCATCGGTGGTTTCGTGTGTAATCACGCCCGTAGAAGCAGACTTAACATAAAGTGTAATGGCTGTTTGGGGGTTACTGATAAGGTAACAAGCAAAGCGCGGACTGGAGGAATTATAGAAGATGGCACGATCTTGTGCTTGAGCATTCTTTATCTCTACATTGCCCTCAGCTGTAAAGGTAATAGCCCATTGTGCCGATTTGGCATCGGCATTATCAGCCTCGTTCAGCGCATTTTTCGGTCCGGTATAAGCCAGGTACTTCTTGTCTATAGCATCGTAAAGGGTGTATGCACCTTCGGTTCCACCCAACGTAAGGGTGTAAGGTTTGCCTGCAGTACCCGTTTCGGTGGTAATGGCGTTGTCTTTGATTTCGATAGTAGCCATAGTTCTATATTTACCGGCAGCCTTTGACATGGCTTTGTTTTCTGTTTTACTGACAATGAGGTATGCATCGCCCACTTTCAGGTCGGCGGTAGAGGTTACTTGATGGAAAGTTAATGTGCCGGCCGGCGGTGTAACAGGCTCATCAGGACCCGGATTAGGCTTCGGATTGGGGTCCGGATTTGGGGTAGGTACCACCGGTTGTGTGTGATTACCGTCGTAATCGAAGGCTATGGCAATGCTGTCTCCCCAGATAAATTGCTCCAATCCCGGATAATCAATAAAAGGATTGCGGTTGTGTTGCAGCTTATACACTTCGTTATTGCGCTTGATTTCTTTTTCGCTCACGGGGTCGTTCTTTGCCCAGCGAATAAGCATTTTTAAAGTCCAATTAGCCATTCCGGGGTAGGTGCCGTGCCCAAAGACACCGCCATCCCAACCGCTAATTTGGTTTTCGTAGCGCGTAGCCATATAGAAATAAGTGCGTGCAAGGTCGCCTTTGTATTCGTCGGCAGGCTCGAACACTAACCCCTGATAACCTTCGGTGGTACAATGGCCCACTTTACTGTATCCGCCATGCGACTGATAGCTTTCTCCATTGTTTTCTCCGAATGGCATATGGCCACGTTGATTGTTGACATATCCGTCGGTGGGATACACTTGGAAGAGGTCTGATTTCATTGGACTTTGTTTCTTAAACCAACTCTGTGGAACGGTGTGCTCTCGGTTATACACATCGCCCTCTTTTTTATAATTGCCTGCACGGTCTCTTTTCGGATTGTATTTGGTGACATTCGAATACATATCCCAGATGGTTCCGTCGGCTCTGAGATCGGTTTTTTCATATGCTTCCCATAGCGCATTATAGCCTAAGTCTCTTGTTCCGGTGCTAATAATGGCACACAAAGCCGTTTTTAAGGCCTTTCCTTTTTGTCCTTCGGCACTTGCATAATAAGTTCCTGTTCCGTTAGGTCCCTGCGCACGTGCGCCTGTAACGACCAATAAGGTTAGCAGTACGCCTGCAAATCTCGTTCTTTTCATATCGTTATATTTTATGGTGTTTTGTTATTACTAAGGAAGTTCATTTACCGCTTCCGAGGAAGTCCGCTTATCATTCCCGAATACACGGAGATACTTGAAAAGAATTGGCGCGAGAAAGAGGTCTGCCAGCAGTGCCGACATCATACCGGCCACAGCCAGAATGCCCCAATTGCGCATCTGTGTGCCATCGGAGAAGACGAAGCCTGTAAACGTAGCCGAGATGACGACTGTGGACATGACGATGGCGAGTCCTTCGGTGCGGAAGGTTCGGTTGATGGCTTCTGCATAATTGCCGCACCTGTCATATGCCACATGGCT
>ERZ773014.995-NODE-995-length-18563-cov-11.748109_pt1 | contig 18563 bp, 19 predicted proteins | sample MGYA00580841_ERZ773014 | MGnify/ENA primary metagenome ERZ773014 (study PRJEB29015, sample SAMEA2737989) | human oral metagenome | biome: human oral; feature: human-associated habitat; material: dental | place: China | collected 2067 ...
CGAGGAGAACCTTCGTCGGTTCTATGACATCGACTGCCGCATCACAGAGACCCGTGTCGGGGATGAGGTGCATCGGGGGCTGCTGACGCTGTTGTAAAAATTAAGGAAGCATTGATAAATTCAGCCGCGCCATCTTGACGTATCTTTTTTGCCCGTACTTTGCCCTCGATCCTCCACACAGCTTTGGCTATGCGTCCGGTTAGGATGTCATTTTCCACGAGGTATACGAGCAGTCAATCCGGTTGAATATGGCACTCGCGAAAGCCCGCCCAATTCCCATGGAGTTCGTGGAAAACGTCGGTTCAAACGGGGGATTAAAGGAATGGAGGTGAGAAGATGGCGCGCGACGGTATCAATCGCGGAGGTAGGCGCGTCCGAGTGGGAGATATGTTTGACATAGACTCTTTCTGTCCATGCTGTTCACTATACTTAGGAAAGCACTGATAAATTCGGCATTGTCATCCAATTTGAGGTGCTGTTTTATCAGGGCTTCCCTAGGAGAGATCAACCGTGTACAGAGAGGAGATCATCATGGCAGAGGCAAAGACCAACGGACAGACGGATAGTCGGAGGGGATTTTTTGACGTGGACGGCAGCGGGGCAATGACGGAACTCATATTCCTGTTGGAGCTGAGCGGGCCGATGGCGGCGTTTGAGTCCGATATGATTGACGGATTCAACGGCATGATTACGCGGCTCAGGGAGGAGCGGACGGATCTCCTTGTTTGGCTCTGGAAAGAGATCGCCGGTTGCATTGACCATAAAGAGATTACCCGTTGCATCGACCATAATACCCGCGTGCCGATCACCGAGGATGCTGCGCTCATCGAACAGGGCTGCTTTACGCGTCTACTTACCCTTGTGGAACAGTATAGGCATGAACATCCCGAAGATTTCGTAGAGCAGGACGGCGAGCGCGGCAGCGGGGGACTGTTCGATTCCATCGGCGCCTCCATCCACATGGCTCAGCTCGTGCACCGGAAAGATCGCCCCGAGGAGCGTCCCGTGCGTACAATGTTCATCATCGTCACGGACAACACGGAGATCGAGACCGCGAACCAGTACTACTGGACGCCTGACAGAGTGCGGGAGTTGGTACAGCAGCAGGAAGATGAGGGCTGGACGTTCATCCTCCTCGGTGCGAACATCGACGCGGAGCAGGTCGCAGGAGACATCGGCATCCCCGCCGAGAATGCCGCCACGTTCGCCTGTGATGCGGCGGGTGTGCGCGAGAACTTCGCGTCGCTCGGGACAATGATCTGCTCGTTTGTCAAAGGTGCGGGCATACCTCCAACATGGTCGGCGCAGATTACCGAGCATCTCAAAAAAGTAAGAGTAGTAGAAACTGATCAGGGGAGATGTTAAGGACTCAAGGAATATGTTCATGATCCCGCATTTTTGAGCATCTCGATAAGGCATGGACGAATTGCGTCCATGCCTTTTGCTATACGGTATGTAAAAATATGTGAGAAACAAGTCGATTGATTAATATTTTCATGGTATAATTATTGAAAATTAAATTGATAATAAATTACAGAAGATATAATAAACAATTTCGTACATATACAGCGTAAATAACATCATCTTACCCATAATCTGTCCACGTCAATTGCTATGATGAGATTGCAGTGGATGATATGAATGGGAGGCGAATGGTATGAGCTACATCGCAGGCATCTTTGTTATTGGACTGATGATCGGTGCAGTGATTTTGTTTCTCTATGGATTGGTGACAGATCCTAGTAAGAAGACTCTTGAGGTGCTGCGTGAGCCGATTGAGGATCGCCGGATTACCGTGTCGCGTGTGAACGCAACGCTGACCTTTCCCTCTAGTATCATTCGCGTAGCTGTAATGAACGACGTAACGTCGATAACGATACAATGTAATGATGAACGAGAGGCAGCGTGAAAACGTTGATAATCCACGCTTTCACTGATTTCCTGTAGGTGAAGGCAGGGGAAAATATAGCATTAACTACTGAAAGGGACTTCTCTTTCAATCTTTCGGAAGCCGATGCTTTTATGCACACTTGGGGGCATTTTATTTTTGTAGGTGTGAGCATGAGCAAAGAATTAGCGAATATGGACAGCAACGATCATTTGGTGGAGCAAATCGCCGCTCTTATTGAAAATGCCAAACAGCATGTTGTTACTGTGGTCAACTCCACAATGATCGTTACTTACTATGAGATTGGCCGCATGATCGTGGAGCACGAGCAAAAGGGGGCGCTGCGGGCGGAATATGGAAAGAGCGTCTTAAAGGAACTCTCGAAAAATCTTACGAATCGCTTTGGCAGAGGATTCTCGGTAGATAATCTCGAGAATATGCGTCGTTTTTACATTACATATAGCAACGAAGTGATTTCCGAAACACCGTCTCGGGAATCGATCGCGCAGAAATCCGAAACAGCGTCTCGGATTTTTGAACCGCCTCCGACCAATTTGCAGACACTATCTGCGCAATTTACTTTGAGCTGGTCACACTATTTGTTTCTCATGCGCATCACAAATGACAAGGAACGTAAATTCTATGAAAATGAGGCTACAAACGAGCGATGGAGTCTGCGTGAGTTGAAGCGACAGTTCAACGCTGCTCTCTATGAGCGTCTGGCACTTTCCCGTGATAAGAAAGCTATCGCCGAGATATCCAAACAGGGCATGACTGTGGAACGTCCCGAGGACATCGTGAAAGATCCATACATCTTGGAGTTCTTAGGAATGCCCGAGGAGAGCCGCTATTCGGAGTCGGATTTGGAGCAGCGCATCATTGATGAATTGCAGCATTTCCTATTGGAGCTTGGCAAGGGCTATACCTTTGTAGGTCGGCAGGAGCGACTAACCTTTGATGAACAGCACTTCTATGTGGATCTGGTATTTTTCAATCGTCTGCTCCAATGTTTTGTCCTCATTGATCTCAAGATCGGCAGCATTACACATCAGGATCTGGGGCAAATGCAGATGTATGTGAACTACTATGATCGCAAGGTGAAACTGGCGACAGAGAATCCCACCGTTGGTATTCTGCTCTGCAAGGAGAAAAATAATGCTGTTGTGGAGATGACATTGCCGGAGAACAATACGCAGATTTTTGCCAGCAAGTATGAACTCGTCTTGCCGGACAAGGCTGCTCTTATGCGGCTCTTGGAAAATAAGTTTAAGGATGAGGAATGATACAGGCGTAAGGGAGAAATATATTCCTACCGATTTCGATACAATCGCGTACCGCTCAAAAAGCCGGAAACCGCAAGATACAAACGGTCTCGGGCTTTTTGTGTTTTGTGGTTGGCGTTTTCCTCACGCCGAGCACTGGAAAGTCCGCCTCTGCTTACCAGAAAACGAGCCTTCTTTGGGGAGAGAGCAGGGAATAATTATCTAAAACATCAAAATTAGCGACTTATTTTTTTTAATGTAAATTCGATATTTTATTTAAGAAGCCTTATGATATCTGTCAGCAAAGGAGTGTGACACAATGTCGATGAAGGTTGGACATATGAGAGCTGCTGTCGCTGGCGTGGAAGCTCAACAGCAAGCATCTCCCAATAATAAAAAGACGACAGCCTCACAGCAAACTACTCAGCAGCAAGCATCTCCTGCCTATGCCATCGATTTGAGCACTCGCGCACAGTTGGAGAAGATGGACGGCAGGGAAAGGCTCCAATGGCTGCTAAGTAATTTCAAGCAATTTGACGGGGAAATCACCGTTGAATCGCGAGACGAATTTCTGAAACAATGGCACGCTGCACAAGATATAACCAGAGAAAAGATGCAAAAAGAAAACACGGCTGTGTTTGTGGCGCCTGCTCCACATTCCCTCGAAGAATACTTAACTGGCGATGAAATTCTAGGAATGGATCTCTATACTGAACGTCGCGTCCAAAAAAGACTTGATTTCTTTACCCCACTCTATACAGAGGCAGATACAAAATTCGAAAAGTACCGTAATGTCGCTACTAAGATACAACGTGGAGGCGAGACAGAATTTCGGAAGTATAATCTTATGTTTGCCGCTATGGCTGCAATCTCCAATAAGGAGTATGCAGATGCCGAACTGAATAAACGTATTTCTCGCGGACACACGACCCGTGAAGAGTACATACGGGCAACATCTTACGCGAGTGAACTGCAAAACCGCGCTGGCGTATTTGTCACAGCAGATCTTGATTCCCCGGGTGTAGCACATGCAAATGGGATACGCTACGAATATAATGGCTCGCTCGCCAACATCGGCGTTAAACAACTCGATTTCATGGCACGCCACCGCGAAGCGGACGATATTTGGGTAAAAGTAGCGCAGGGTACTTATCAAAATCGCGGAGAGATCCTATCTGCGCTAAAAGATGCGGGATTCGATGATACAGCAAATGCTTATCGCGAATTCATGCGCGATCAAGTAGGAACCGATTCCTTAGCGCGTGTCATGGAACTTCCCTTCTCGCATGGCACCGGAGCTCTCTGGTGGTATGCATTAAACGAAAGAGGAAAAGACGATACTTATACGCCACTGCAGCGCTCGATGCGTGGTGATGATGGAACGTCGATCCAGTACACGTCAAGAGAGATCAATGCGGCACTTGCAGAAGGTGTGGATGAAGTTAATTTCATCAGGACGCTTGCCAGTCAGCGCGAACCGGCATACTTATATCAGCTCCCGAACGGTCGCTGGGCGAGAGCGAAGACGAAGCAAGAACTCGCAGGGAAAAATGTGCAGGGAGACGAGGAAACCGAGTCTCGGAAGAAAAACAATCCTCTCGATGCAGAGCTCCGCAAGCTGCGTAATCAGCTTGAAACGGTCAAAAAATCCTATATGCCGCCCGACCAAAAAGAGGAGCTGATCACCTCCATTAAGAAGCGCATCAATACCATACTCATACAAATGGTTGCAGCACAAAAGGGTACGAACAAGAAAAATTCATACGAGCAAATTTAGTTGTATTCATCCTCCCTCAGATTAAGCTGATTTTCGCTTTATCTAGGGGGGATTTTTAAATAAAAATAGGATCGTCACACAAATAATGCAACGATCCTATGGTGAGAACTGAAGTGGTATACTAAAACTGGACACAGAAGGGGATATCGAGTGTAAGCAAGCACTGCATATTTTATGATCTCACCGTTTCCATCATCATGCGGTAGTGCTGATCTTGCCCCATAATCTCAAACACTTTCTCAAAGGTAGACTTGAGGCTTTGAATATCTTCGGTATCTTCCACATAATCGAATCCTGCATTAAATCCCTGTGTGTCAGAGCCGACATATTGCAATAACGCATTGATGGATTGGACAAGCTCTTCATCTCTGTTCCCGTCAGCATCGTTGAATACGGTTTCGTCCTTGAAGATGCGTTCGCGGAGAACGTGCCCTTCGAAGCCGCTGATCTGCAGGAAGTAATAGTCCAGTATGTGCCGCATAACCCGTTTCAAGGCGATGGCAGACTTTACCTCGCCATATTCATGCCAAAGTGCCGCATAGGAGTTTTGGACAGGATTGTAATTATGGGGGATGGTTGGCTCTTTCGCGTGCGGATTATGTTTTGTGCAGCAGATGACTTCGGAGATATTATTGGTCTTTTTTACAAGATAGAAATTCACACATTCCCATTGCTTTATTCTATCGTAGGAAATCCCGTGCAGGAAATAGGCGTTGTGAGTCAGAATGAACATTTGCCTGATAAATCGTTTGGCATCCGCTCTTGCCGGATATCCATTGTTGTAACAAATGCCGATCAACTCACGGATAATAGTGCTGACGATGAAAAGCGAGCTACTGTCCATACTGGACACAGGGTCGTCGATGACCACGATTCTGTCTTTGAAAATGGCATCGGCGGATTCTCTTCCCCATACCTTGTGATAGAAATACAGGAAGGCAATAAAGTTTTTCTCGCCCTCACTCAAGCCATGGGCAGGGGAGTTGTCATCGCGGACGATGACATACCTGCTTTTATCCTCATCCTTGTTGCCCTTCTTCCTAAGATGGAAGCCTTGGAAGCCCGAGTCGGACAAAGTTTTGTTTATGGCAAGCATGGTGGAATCTATTCCCTTGATTTCCTTGGCAAGGTTGGTTATTTCGTGACTGAGAGCTTTCCCTTTATCAGTAAGCGTTTTTAATTCGGCATTCAAAGCGTCTGTTTCGTTTTTATTGGCGTGCATCTTCTTTATGTAGTCTGTCTTGACAGCTTTTACCAAGAAGGCCATGTGCTGCCATACGGCAGTCACGCATTCAGTCTGTTTGGTTGCACGGGATTTTACAATTTCGTTGTAAGATTTGATGTCTTGGTTAAATCCATCAATCAACGCAGCTATCTCTGTTATTTTGTCATCAAGTGGCTCTATGCTTTTGACAGCACCCGGCGTTTCCGCCTTATCGGCTAAGTGTTCCTTATTTAACTTGATGGTAGTTGCCAGCGCACCAACTTTATCATCATATGCCGAGAAGTCGATTTGAGGAAATGCACCGAGTTTGTTATTTTGCAGCAGGGTAATGAGTGCCGTAGTTTTCTGCTCGTATTCCGATATGAAGTCTTGAAGTTTCTGTATATCCCGCCGATAATGTTCGTCAAAGCAGGCAGAAAATTGCTCTTCAAAATCATCATCGAGCTTTTTCATACAATATGGGCATTTCCCGTCCGTTTTATGAGCATAGGTATCATGACTGCGTCTAAGCCAGTCGGTAGCACCGATTCTTTGGATGAATTTGGCATATTCTTTGTCGGAACTGCTGATAATTTTCTCATTCAGCAAGTCAAAACCGTCAATCTTGTCCTCAGCGAGCAGCTGGGGCTTTTTTAATTCCGTATAGGTAGTGGAGTCGCTTCCGAAAGCAATATCGTAAAGACGATGAAGCTCGTTGAGATTCATTTCCTTGGCTGTGATATTTGTTAGCAGTTGGTCACATACAGTTGCTTTTGTAATGCGATTGGAAATCTTTGCTTTGACAGCCTTGGGAAAATCCGCTCTTGGAGTGTCCGTGAGTTTCCAGAAACTGCCCTCCAAATCGCTCCGCAACGAAGCAGGCAAATTTTCTTTCTCTTCTTTGGTGTTCTTTTTGGTAGTGTACTGTTCCCGGAGTTTATCGAGTTCTTCCTGTTTGGCAGAAATTTGGTTTTGCTTTTCAATATCCTCGGCATTCATGCTGAATACACCCGGCATGGATCTGTCTTCCTGCAAATTCTCACGAATGAAGTCTTGATTATACACCAACACCTCATAGGCAGATACATCGGGAAAAAGTCCTTCTCTTTTTCCCTTGAAGCACTGAGCAATGGTTGATTTCCCCGCACCATTCTTACCGAAGAAGAAGTTGATAAGCGTCGGCTCTATGCTCCTATTCTGATAGGTATTGGTGTTTAGGGTGATCTTTTGGACAACTCCGGGTAATTTTTCATCCATGATGCGTACTCCTATTCGGATATCTTTCCATTCCTTACATAATCATCTACTTCAGATATTTTAAACTTGTAGCGTTTTCCCGCTTTATAAAACGGTATCTTATTTCCCCTTATCCATGCTCTGACCGTATCCTTGCTAACGCTGAGATATTCAGCTACATCTTCCAAGTTTACCCATTTTTCAAGTTGTGTATCTTTTTCCATTGGTTGCCTCATAATAGTGGGAATCCCATATCAACAAGTTCAGCGATTAAATCGATTTTCTTTATGCTCCAATGAGAACGATTGAATTCGTTATAAGAGGAATCGCCATATAAATCCAATTCAAATAACGCTTCGTTTATTCTCTGCTGTGGAAGGCGATAAATGACGTGAGGATAGATCATCACGCCGTTTCTTCGAACCTTGATCTGTTTAATATAGCCAAAGCCGACAGACTGATCCGTATCTGCCCATCCGCCATGTCTGTTCTCATTGGCAAACAGGCATGGAAAGGAAATCACCTTCTGTACTGTCGAATCATCCTTCAAAGTCGAAAAGATCTCTTTTACATCGCTGTCCATAAACTCCGTTAAGGCTCTGTCAGAAGCCACCTTGAAGGGGGTGAGGTGTTCAATCTCTAAATCTGCGCCCCATACGAACAGGTTGTAATAATCGCGGTTAAAATTTATTCCTTGTGCATTGGGTGTAAGAAGGGGGGGTGGCACATCAGACAATGGAATATTAAGGTGCAGATGGTCGATTTTATTATTGGCAACAAGGTTGTTGATTCCTACAGCAACATTCCTTTGAACATCCGGCACATACGTATTCAGAAGCGGAGGAAGAACGGTTTGCAGTTCACTTACCAATTTCAAGTTCCTCCTATGACAGCGTCAGATTTTGAATCGTATTTCCGTGGATGTTGTTTTTTATCTTAATGTCGTAGTAGTTGTTGATTGTTGGCTCTTGTGGCTCAACATGAGCAGTAAATTCCTGCGAGTCAAATATCCCATCAGTTTCGGTCTCAGTAGGCTCTTCGATTTTTGCCGATGTTACGTTTATAGACATCGTTATGTCACTCCCAACAGTCCCTCTGTAATCGTTACGTTTAGGATACCACGATTGATATGTTTCCGCTCCCAGCTCGTTTTTCTCGGCACGGTTCATGATAACGTAGTGCCACACGCCGAGGAGGAATGGCTCAATGTAGATTTTGTCCGTGCTGTCAATATCCTTCTTTGAGATCGGGCTTCCGTCCGGCAAAATATAGAATTCATCTGTTGATTTTATGGTGCCGTCATCCTTAATCATGCCGAGGAGACAACGCACCAATTGCTCTCCGTTTTTGGGAATATCGATGCATTCTGAAACAAAATTGGACATCATATAGAGAGCCTTGGAACGCTCGCTCCGTACGTCTCGGTCAAATTTCATGCGGGAATCGTTGTCGGCGAAACCCGTAAAGGAAGCTAAGGAGTTCTGACACACCTTGAACTGGCTGGCGTATGTTTTGATGCTGCCTCCGGCATCGGCAGGAAATTCAACAAGCCTATATATAGACAACAGCCTCCTGAATATTTCTCGTTCAGGGAGGCTTTCTTTTTGCCCATTCATATGGTCGGTAGAAGTAGTGGTGCGCTCCATCGCCCGCAAAATCTGGGCGAGAAATGTGCCGCCGCACAAATATGGAATCATATTTTTCCTGCCTTGTCTCTGATTGTCAGAAATTAACTCAATTAACTGGATTAACAGCTTTAGGGGATTGCAATTAACCCAATTAACAATAATCTGAAGTCAAGAGGTACGGTTAAGAAGCAATCACTTTGTTTCATAACAAACCGTACTTAATCATTATATCACAGATTTACATTTTGCCCACACAGTGAGTGAACTTTCTGTGAGATTCGCCACCTCAATGCTCACCCTTTCCGGAGAGGGTGCCCAGAGCGGAGAGGCGGCAAAATATTAGTCAACGCCAACCTACTGGGGTGGTTGGTCATCAGGAAATGAGGATTCGTTCATGATGGCCAACAAAATACATATGGTGGACTTGTCCTCATTCAGAGGAGAACAAGTCCAATGGCAAATCAGAGTAAAACCGAGGATCTTTTCGTTATTATGGAGTCGGGCTTCGAGTCGCTTTGCGGCTTCGACCCTGCCAATGTTGTAATGTACAAGCCGTACTATGCCAAGGGAACAAGGGCAAAGGCGTATAGGTGCTACAAAACGCAGGGACCTGTCGGCTCCAATCGGGAGTATTGGAACGGAGTGCGTCGGGAAATGCAGCAGGAGGCGCGTGAGAGCCGCTGCATGGTCAGAAGCCCCAAAACGGGGCGGCTCATCCGTTGCGAAAAGAACTGCGACCAATGCCCGGGATTCTTGAACGGCGACATCATCAAGGAGAAAAACCGCGCGGCTTCTACGGAATACATTGCGGAAAAAAACCTTGAAGCCCATCGTGGCGAGTTCAGTGATTCCTGTGGCAAGAGGTCAATTGACAGCCCTTTGGTAACAAGGATGGAGGATGAAGTGCTGGACAGGATTTTGCTGGACGCATTAATTGAAAAGGCGGCTACGCTCAGTCCCAAGCACGGTGAGATTTTCAAGCTGCTCCTTGACGACAATACCCAGCAGGCAATTGCCGACAAGTTGGGTATGAAGCAGCGGACGGTATCGGACAAAATCAAGGTGATCCGCGCCTTGCTTGCACCGGATATGAGGTAAACAGAATAAAGAGGGGGCATCCTATCGCTTTGACAGGATGCCTCTTTTCAATTTTTCTGATAGAAGCGGCACTCGAAACCCTCGGCGCGAAGCAGGAGACCTTCCGCCCAAGGTGGGGTTCTTTCCATCTGCTCACAAATGACAGGAAGGGAGACCTGCTCGTCGCATTCGATGATGAGTTCATCATGGACGTGTGCAACAATGTCCATCGTCCGCAGCGTTTGCATGGCATAGCAGAGAATGTCGCGACTGATCGCCTGCGTGATATTCTCCACGAGCTTCGGACCGTAGGATTCAATCCGCGCCCACTTTTTCGAGAGATCGAGTCCCATGTAAGTGACGGATTCGCCGCCGAACTGATTCTCTCCGATGCGCGGTTTTACGTAGGAAAGCCGTCTGCCGCTCGGAAGTTCGATGAACATCATACCGCTCTGATAGATGAATCGGATGCCGTGCGTGACCTTTGTGCTGCGTTCCTTGATGCAGTCCTTTGCGGCTCGGTCGACTGCCCACCAGAACTCTACAATGTTCGGATTTGCCGCACGCCAAGCATCCACGAGCGGTTTCAATTCATCTTCCTTCATCCCGGATTCCAATGCGCCGAACGCTTTCAGCGCACCGACGGATCCGCCATAACCACAGGCCAGTTCTGCCTGTTTCCCTTTTTGCCGAAGATGCCCGTTCTCGCCATGCTTGACTACATTGCAGTGAAACATTCTGCTTGCCGTGGCGCAGTAGATGTCGCCGTTGCTCTCGAAAACATCCATGCGCCATCGCTCCTTGGCAAGCCATGACAGCCCCCGTGCTTCGATGGCTGAGAAGTCAGCGACAATGAATTTTCTGCCCTCCTTTGGAATAAAGGCTGTGCGGATAAGCTGCGACAGAACGTCTGGGACAGAATCATAGAGGACGTTGAGGGACTGAAAATCTCCCCGCCGAACAAGCGTGCGGACATCTTCCAAATGCTCCATGTAATTTTGAGGAAGATTTTGGAGCTGGATGTTCTTGCCGGAAAATCGGCCGGTGCGGTTCGCACCGTAAAATCTGAATGTCCCTCTGGCGCGATGATCCGCACAGGAGACATTCTTCATGGCAATGTATTTCTTCACGGAGGACTTGGCAAGCTGCTGCCGCAGGGACAGAACCTCGGCAAGTTCTGACGGCGCATCCTTCAGAAGTTCCAGCACAGCCTTTTTGTCGAGAGAATCCGTCTCTGCTCCATGCTGAGATAGCCATCCTTTCATTTGCTGCACAGAGTTGGGATTGTCCAAACCTGTGAGTTGTTTCATTCGCCCGGACAACTCATCGCGAGATCGGGCATCGATAGCGATGGCATTATCCACGAACGCCATATCAATGCGGATGCCGCGATCGTTGATTTCCTGGTCGAGATGATATTCATCCCAAAGGAAGTTCGGGACGGGGAACTTGGCGAGCCGATGCCGGATTGCCATCTCGACCTTGACATCGCGCTGGTTGTACGCCTTGAACATTGCCCACTTGTCCGGGGCATGGCAGGGGAGATTGCGAACTCTGCCGCCATTCGTTTTGGTGGCTGTGCAGGGCGTGCAGAAATAACGGATGAGAGATTTCCCTTCGGACATTTTCTGTTCTTCAAGTCCGAGAACGCTGCCTACGGCGGCAAGGGAGAGGGGAAGGCCCATGTACGCCGCCCAAACCATCGTGCAGCGCCAGCTTTCGGGGCTGAGGAAGGCATCCCGGAGTAATCCCATGTCTGAAAGATAGCGTGACAGGCAGATGCGCTCGAAGTTGGCGTTAAACGCCCATTTGATGACATTATCATCGGTCAGAGCCGCTAGGATCTCCTGTGGAATCTTCTCGCCAGCCGCAAGGTCGACGACCTGCGCTTCGCCGCTGTCTGCTGCATAGGCAAAGAGCAGTATCTCGAAGCTGGGTGATTCTGCATATTTGTATGTGCCGCATTTGGAAATGTCCACATCGGAAAATGTCTCTACGTCAATGGAGAGTGTATTCATTGCGCGTCCTTTCTTGCCAAAAGGCAGCGAGGATTTCTCCACGCTGCCTTGGCAGAAGCATAGTCTAATCAGCTGAGGAACTCCTCGTCCTCGTCGGCGAAATCGTCCTCGGCGCGAGTCTTGCCTCCCAGCGGCTCACCATCGGAAATCTTCTGCAGGTTGTTGAGTCCGCAAGCAATGCCCTTGTTCCCATTGCTATTGAAGGCGTAGAAGTTGATGCTGGCACGACCGTAAACACCGGAATACACCTCGGAGCGTTCGAGAATCGGCTGGCGAGCTGCGTCTACGATGCCGGGAGCCGTGGCACTGTTGGCATTGATAAAGTAGCAGCCCTTGTACGTTGCGTCATCGGGACGATCAAGGTCGCCATCGCGCAGAGGCGTCTTGATGCTTGAGAGGGCGGGGACGGACTTGTTGTTGCCTTTCAGCTTGCTCTGGCCTTCCTCGTAGGCGGCCTTGATAGCATCCTTGATTTTCCCAACCGTTACCGTGTCGCTCTTGGGGATGATGAGTGACACGCTGTACTTGGGAGCACCGCCGTTGATGCTCTTCGGCTCCCAGACGTTGGCGTAGCTCCAACGCGTCTTAACGCCCGTGATAACTTTTGTGGGGTTTGCAAATTTTGCCATGGTGGTTTCCTCCTCAAATTTCCTTGAAATCATCTGTAGCTGTGCTCATCACCGGACGTTTATCGCTGTCGGGGACAAGCACCGGCTTTCCAGCCGGCTTATAGACCAACCCGCCTAAAAGCTCCTCAAACTTCTTTTTGCCAAGAGTTTGGCTCATGGCGGTGATGCCGAGGAGCTTCTGTTCGTATGGATCAAAGCCTGCATTCTGCACGGTCTTTGCGACGGCATCCTCATCGGTGTACTTCCTGTTGGAGCGCCCCTCTACCACCTTGAAGCCATCAAACTTGGTGCCGGAAAGAGCCTTTTGCAGGGCATAGTCTTTGACGTCGCCCGCCCAAGATGCCAGATCGTCAATCCTCGGCAGGATGGCGGCTATTTCGCTGTCCTCTAAGGTGGCGGGCATCTCGAAGTCGTACTTGGCGAGTTCCAGGTTGTATTCGGCGCGTTTTCGGCAGTTCGCCTTGGCCTTGCAAAACTGGCAATGATCTCCCGCCTTGAATTCGCCTTTGCCTTCCTGCGCCAGTTTGGCAGCGGGGGCGAGGATGTCATTTGCCCATGAGAGCAATTCGTCTTTTCCCATCTCGTACAGGCTGATGTTTGCCCGGCGAGGCTGATAAATGACGAGGGTGATGCGCTCGATGTTGTAGATTCCATCGAACAAGTCCAATGCGCCAAGGGCGTAGCAGGAGAGTTGACTGTTCTTCTCAGCCGACACCAGTACACCGAGTCCATGCTTGTAGTCAATGACATACAGCATACCGTCGGCGACAATCACGCAGTCGCCCGTGCCGAAACTTCCCTCCACGCCCACATAGCGGGAGTAATCCAGTCTTTGCTCCACGAGGACGAGCGGATCGTTGCAGGATGTCTTGGCCTGTGCTACGCACTCCAAGACGAAATCCCGGTAGCCGTCGGAGCATTCATCCATCTCCTCGTCGTAGAAGGAGAGGTGCTTGACGGGATTTCGAATCTTCCTGCCCAGAGCCTTTTCCACCTTGTAGGCGCAAAGTTCGTGGCAGTCGGTTCCGGCTTGGGCGTATTCGCTGGGCTTGTCGGCGTATTCCTCAGAGAGCCTTGCCGACGGCGGGCAGGCAATCCAGCGTTGGCTTGCCGATGCTGAGAGCAGGGAATGCTTACTCACGGTTCTTCACTCCTCCGATGGCATCGGCTTCTGCAAGAAGCGCTGCATAGTGGGACGGGTCAACTGCCGACAGGCGATCGGCTCCGTATTTCGTGATAAGAGCCTTGACCTCTGCACTGAATCCCGCCTGCGCCGCAAGGATCAGTTTGTGCCGAACATCCTCAAGAGACGGCGCGTTCGGCTCTTCTGCCTGCAGGCTCTTTGACAGTTCGTCGGCGACGTCTATGATGGATTTCGCCGAGAGCCGCAGGGATTCAATCTTCGCTGCAAGGTTTTCCATCCTCGCTCCCTCCTTCCGACAGCTTGTCCGCAAGTCGCCTGGCAATGATGCTGATGGCGACCAGCACTTCTGCCAGTTCCTTGTCGTTCTGAGTTTCCATGTGGATGTACCTCTCTTTCCGAGGGGCTTTCCTGCCCCTTCACTATTGAAAGGACAGAAACCTGAGTTTTCAGCGGATAAAATTTAAATATTTTTTTCCGTTTCTGCCTCTCGCTATTGAAAGGACAGCAACGGCTATTTTTAGCGAAAAAATAGAGCCACTTTTGGCTCTGGCATTTATAAGGAAAGGAAAAATTTTGCGGATTTATCCGCTAAGAATCCGATCTTCTGTCCTTTCAATAGTGAAGGGCAATGACGCCCGGTGTTTTCTGAAGGAGGAAAGCCTTTATGTTCTATGTTAAGGAAAACATCAATGACGCTATGGAGGTCACGGTGGAAATCAACGATGAGAATGTCTTTTGCCATTGTCCGCGCTGCGGAGCAGAAGTGTCCGTTGATCTCAACGAGTTCTTCGGCGATGCGGAGTTTGACCTGTTCGGCACCGCGATCTGCTGCACGGAATGCAGCCGAAAGGTGCGGTGTGAGAAATGATCGAGCGCAGAAACCACGAGGGCTATGCCGACCCTACGGCATATGCCGCTCTCACGAAGGTGTTCCGACAGAATCAGTTCGTCTACATCTGCTCACCCTATCGGGACAATCCGCGCGTCAACGTTATGCGGGCGCGGCAGTATTGTAAATTCGCGGTGAGCAGGGGACGGATTCCTGTTGCGCCGCACCTGTACTTTCCGCAGTTTCTGTCGGAGGCAGATGAACGCGAGAAAGCAATGGACATGAACTTCGAGCTTATGAGGCTGTGCGGCGAGGTCTGGGTGTTCGGCGACAAGATCACTGCGGGCATGGCAGCGGAGCTTGCTCATGCTGAGAGACTGCGGAAGAACATCCGCTATTTCACCACGAAATGCGAGGAGGTTTCGCCATGAAGGTAATAGAGACAGAATACAAGGGCTATCTTTTCCGCTCACGCTTGGAGGCGCGGTGGGCAGTGTTCTTTGATGCCTGCGGTGTTCGTTGGGAGTACGAGCCGGAGGGGTATGTGCTCAATAACGGTCAATGCTATTTGCCGGATTTCCTGCTCCACGATGTTGACGGAAGAGTAGGCGGCGATCTCCATGTGGAGGTAAAGGGAAAGATGGCCAGAGCCGATGCCGCCAAAATCAACCAATTCAGCGAAGGCAAGCACCCGCTCCTCGTTGTTCCCGGAATCCCCGACGGAGAGGATATCGGAGATATTGAATGTTACTGCCAAGAGTGGGGCTATTACGGCTTCCCCAGCTTTGGCGGCGGGCCCTATCCCTTCAACTTTCAGACCATCGACGGAGATTACTTCGTTGCTCACCCCGGCATCAACAAACAGGGCAAATTTGAGCTTTTCGGAGATGACAGCAACTATACGATGGACAGAGATGACGCTGCCACCGTACAGGCGTTCAAGCTGGCACGGCAGGCAAGATTTGAATATCGACAGACACCGAGGGTGAGGAAGGTTCGTGTATGAGAGAATTAGCATTTTGTCTTGGCAACAGCCGTGCGGCACTTGTCTGGCATCCAGGAAAAATGACGATGGACGCTCTTTGGGAAAAATTGCAGAATCCCATCCGAACTGCCGAAACCGCTGCGGAATACCACGCCATGAAGAAAAGTGAACGGGATGCTGTGAAGGACAAAGGCGGATTCTTTGCGGGGACGCTGAAAGGGACGCGACGGAGGGCGACCGAGGTCATCAGCCGCTCCATGATCACCTTGGATCATGACCGACTGAAGCCGGGCTGTTTCGATGCCTTCGCCTTTAAATATTGCACCATCGTTTACACAACCCACAGCCATACCCCGGACGCACCACGGGCGAGAATCCTCGTACCACTGACGCGGGATGTCACACCGGATGAGTACAATGCCATTGCCCGCTATCTTGCGGACGAGATCGGCATGGATACGGTTGATCTCTGTTCCTTCAAGATTAATCAGCTGATGTATTGGCCGAACTGTTCTTCCGACGGAGAGTACATCTGCCGCAAATATGAGGGCGGCTGGCTCGACCCCGATGTGTTTTTGGCAGTGCATCCGAACTGGCAGGACTGCAGCTCCCTGCCAACTGCGCCGGGCGAAAAGGAAGCGGTGGAACGGGAGCGCAAAAGACAAGCTGATCCTCTGAATAAGGAGGGCATTGTAGGAGCGTTTTGCCGAGCGTACTCCATCCAAGAAGCGATGCAGACCTTTCTCTCCGATGTGTATGAGCCGACTGCAGATGAGAATCGGTGGGGCTATACGAAATCGGCGAGCATTCCCGGCGTGATGATTTATGACGGCAAATTCGCCTACAGTCACCACGCCTCTGATCCTGCATACGGGAAGCTCCTTAACGCCTTCGATTTGGTGGGATCGCATCTCTTTGACGGTGACTTTGCTAAGATGGCTGAATTTGCAGCCAAGGATGAAAAGGTACGCCAGCTCGCTTTGCAGGAGCGTCAGGAGAGAGCCGCTGCGGAATTTGCCGAGGATGATTGGAAGGACAAGCTGGTGCGGCAGAAAAAGTCCACACAGCTTGAGAACTCCCTCTACAACATCAAGCTCATCATGCAGAACGATCCCTACATGAAAAATATCGTATTCAATCAGCTGGCAGACGGCATGGAGATCAAGGGCGAAGTCCCGTGGTCACATCCCGGCAAGTTCTGGCGCGATGCGGATGATGCCCAGCTCATCTGTTATGTGGACGACCACTATGGTACGTTCTCGGCGCGGAACTATGACATCGCCGTCGCGAAAGCCGTGGACGACCGCTCCTACCATCCGATACGGGAGTATTTTGCCGCGCTGCCTCCTTGGGACGGTGTGGCGAGAGTGGACACGCTTCTCATCGACTACTTGGGCGCAGCGGATAACGCATATACCCGTGCCGTCAGTCGAAAGGTGCTGTGTGCCGCCTATCGGCGCATCAAAGAGCCGGGCATCAAGTTTGACTATATGCCCGTTCTGAACGGCGCACAGGGCATCGGAAAATCCACCTTCATCGCCAACCTTGGCATGGATTGGTTCTCCGACAGTCTGACCTTATCGGATATGAACGACAAGACCGCCGCCGAAAAGCTGCAGGGGTACTGGATTCTTGAAATCGGAGAATTGGCAGGCATGAAGAAAGCCGACCTCGATAAGGTGAAAGCCTTTGTGTCGCGGGTGGATGACAAGTATCGGGCGAGTTTCGGCAGACGTGTGACATCCCATCCGCGTCAGTGTGTGTTCTTCGGCACGACCAACAGCGAGAACGGGTATCTGCGGGACATCACAGGAAACCGCCGTTATTGGAATATCAAACTGAGCGGCAGCAGCAAATATAGGCCCTGGCAGATGACTTCGGAGCTTGTGCAGCAAATCTGGGCGGAGGTGATGATTCTCGCCGATGCCGGAGAAAAGCTGTATCTGCCCCCGGACTTGGAGGAATATGCCAAAGAGGAGCAGCGGGAAGCGATGGAGCACGATGAGCGTGAAGGTTTGGTGCGTCTCTATCTCGATACGCTGCTTCCCACCAACTGGGACGAGATGGATCTCTATCAGCGGCGGGAGTTCTTGCGGGGCGATGATACGACTCCCGTGGGGACAGACGTGCGCGTGATCGTCAGCAACATGGAGATTTGGTGCGAGTGCTTCAGCAGAAAAAAAGAGGATTTGCGTTCCATGGACAGCTATGCGATAGCAGCCATCATGTCCAGACTTCCTGAATGGGAAAAGCAGCCCACACCCCAACGCATTGCAATTTACGGACTGCAGAGAATCTATCGCCGCTTGTAACTTGTACGGAAGTTGTAATTTGCAGCAAAGCCCGTACCATAAGGCTTTGTTACAAGTTACAAGATTTATATATGTAAATAGAAACATAATAATTCCGTACATAAAAAACGCGAATACGCGCATATATGCGTATATAGGGATTTTTCTGTAGCCTTGTAACAAGAAACAACGCGAATCCCTTGATATGACTGGATTTAGAGGTGATACAACCTTATGTTACAGGAGGAAAAGTTGTACGAGCGTACGATTGAGCAGAAACTTGCAGCAAGAGTAAAAGCGATGGGCGGCATCGCACCAAAGTTCACCTCGCCGGGATTCGATGGAATACCCGACCGACTGGTGCTTCTGCCCGGCGGCAGAATGGGCTTTGTGGAGCTGAAAACACCGGGGAAGAAGCCGAGAGCCTTGCAGCTCGCCCGTCACAGGCTACTCCGACGACTTGGATTCAAGGTGTATGTGATTGACGGAATCGAGCAGATTGACAGCGTATTGGAGGAAATCGACCATGAATGAACTTACGGTATTGGAACACAACAGCATCCGTGTCATGACCACGGAGCAGCTTGCCGAGGCG
>ERZ773014.996-NODE-996-length-18554-cov-28.249905_pt1 | contig 18554 bp, 19 predicted proteins | sample MGYA00580841_ERZ773014 | MGnify/ENA primary metagenome ERZ773014 (study PRJEB29015, sample SAMEA2737989) | human oral metagenome | biome: human oral; feature: human-associated habitat; material: dental | place: China | collected 2067 ...
CAGCACTGGAACAGGAGACGCTCATGCAGTTTTGCAGTACAGGTGAGCCGGAGGGGGAGTTCTTCCTCGGTATCATCGAGACCATTGCCACCTCACGGTATATGCAGCGCGTCGGTATGTTCCTGCGCAAGTATCCCAAGGTGCGCCTGCATGTCGCCAATGATACGGCACCGCATCTGCGCAAGGCGCTTGTGCATGGCGACATCGATATCGCCATCCTGTTTGATCCATATCAGGAAGGGGATAGCCTGCGCGTCCTGCATCGCAGTTCGTCTCCGGTCGAGTTCATCGCTGCCATCGACTCGCCCTTTGCCCATCGCCCCGTACAGCTGCATGAACTTGTGGACAGTACGTGGGTGCTCACCCAGCGCGGAACAAACTACCGCAAGAAACTGGAGGAGGATCTCGCAGAGAGAGGGCTCTATCTGCGTGACCGTGTGGAGATTGGTACGAGCAAGACCATCATCGACTTTGTGGCGGCGGGACTGGGGCTCTCCATCCTGCCTGCCGTCGCCGTTGCCGATGCCGTGCGCGAGGGGCGCATTGCTGTGGTCCATGTCGAGGATTACGAGATTGCGATGCAGCTGCAGATTCTCGCTGCCGGAGAGCGATGGCTGCCGCATCCGCTTGCGCTGCTTGCGGAGGACTTTGCTGCGGGACTTGAGGAAGAGGGATAGCAAAAAGCGGAACTGCCGCTCAGGAGTTTCCTGAGAGCAGCTCCGCTCTTTTTCATTCATGGGAGAAAATTAGGGAAGATCAGTGAATCTCGATCTGCTTACGCTCGGGTTCGTCCGCCGCCTTCGGCAGGTTCACCTGCAGTACGCCGTCCTTGAACTCTGCGTGGATGTTCGCGTCGTCGATGCCGTCGATGTAGAACGAGCGGCTGACCTCGCCCGTGTGACGCTCACGGCGGATGTAGTTGCCTGCATCGTCCTTCTCATCGTTGGACTCGCTGCGACTGGCAGCGATCGTGAGATAGCCGTTTTCGTAGTGCAGGGCGATGTCCTCCTTCGTCATGCCCGGCAGATCGGCGGTCAGCTCGTAGTGATCGCCGCTGTCCTTTACGTCCACCTTGAACGAGGCGGCGCCCCAGTTCGCGGAGGGGAAATCATCGCGGAAGAAGCTGTCGCGCATCGCGTCAAAGAGTGCAAATGGATTCGCTGCATCACGCTGCGCGAGTCCACGGCGTCCGGCAAAAGGTACCAATCCAAACATTGTAATCAACTCCTTAGAGATTTTGCTGCGGGGCGATGTTTGGGATTCGACCCGCTGATCATTTTCTTTTCGTTGGGAAGGTGCTTTCAATCACCTTTCGATTGTTATTATACACGAAAAAGTCAAAAAGTCAATAGGTCAAAAAGAAAAAAATAACTAAAGTGCAAAAAAATTCCGCTGCCGACATTTTCGTTGGCAGCGAATTTTTTAGTAAGGGCTTGTTATTTTGCTTCGATACGGGCTGCGTACGTCTCAAGCAGACCGAGATCGTCGAGCACACCGAGGACGGTGTATTTGTTTCGCACCTCTTTGGCGTGGCGGATGGAGTCGGCAGCCTCCTGATCTGTGAGGTGGATATCTGCGGGCGCTGTCGCTGTGCCTGCGGACTTCAGCATGGCAACGATTTCCTCATGTGCGGGCATGGCGCGGACGATCTCGAGGACTGCCGGCCAGTTCTTCTCAAGTGCCGCTAAGCGACGCGCACGCACATCGGAATCGTAGCGGTGATCGCCGCGAATCTCCTTCAGGATGTCATCGGCATCGCTGCCGAAGTAGTCGTGCACACCGGCTTCCCACGCACGCTCATCGAAGGGAATTGCACGCGCTGCGGCAAAGTCGACCGTCTCTGTTTTGAGCCATCCGTACAGCATCGAGATCAGTGCCTCGCCGACGCCAATCTGAATGCCGTGCGGCGCGAGTTCTTTACCCTCCTTTGCTGTGCGCAGCTCCCAACAGTGTGAGAGATGGTGCTCGGAGCCGGAGGCGGGACGCGAGTTTCCGATGAAGCTCATCGCAATGCCTGCGAGCACGAGCGCCTCCATGACGGACTGAACGGCGTGCGGTTCACGCAGCTTCAGCGCTTCGAGATTGTCGCGGCAGATGCGGACGGAACGGTATACCATGTCCGCGAGGGTTTCACAGTAGTATTCGTCATTCACGATATGTGAGATCTTCCAGTCGGAGAGACAGGAGAATTTGCCCATGATGTCACACCAGCCGGCGATGATCATGGACATGGGCGCATTTTTCAATACGTCGACATCGCCGACGATGATGGTCGGACAATGTGTGGTAAAGGAGACTTTGAGGCGACCGATGACAAGCGCCGCGTGTTTGGAGGCAAAGCCGTCCACAGAGGGCGCCGTGACAACGGCGGCGGTATCGATGTCCATTTTGTACGAGATCATCTTGCCGATGTCGCACATGACGCCCGTTCCGACAGCGATGATGATGTCCGCATCGCGCGGCGCGTGGATGATGATCTCGCCGATACGCGCCTCATCTGGGACAACGCGTCCCTCAAGGACGAGCGTCTCATAGGGGAAGCCGTCGCGTTCGAGATACTCTGCGACATCCTTTGCCGCGATATCCCATGTGATGCGGTCGGAGAGGATGAGCGCCTTCTTGTAGCCGCACTCGCGCAGTGTGCGCGGGATGTCTGCGGTAACGCCGGAGCCGATCAGCACGCGCTTCATGGGAATGCTGTGCGCATGACCGCAGGCGCATGGAATCTCTCGCCCGAGCAGCTCGTTGATGGAGAGATCCGCTATATTCTCCCGTGTATGTGTCATATTGTTTCCTCCATTTCCGAAACCATTCTGCAAAATGCGATTTCAGTATAGAGGTTTCTATATACCGTGACGGCTTTCTTTCTTCATATGTTTGATGCAGTCGTTTCTGAAATAAATCTGATGAATTTCGTATATATTGCGAAAAAAGATTGTCATGTATAGCAAGAATTTTATGATATGATTCGCATATGTCGACGAATCGCCATGCGGCGCCCATGGCAAGGAGTATGATGGATCGAAATTTCTATATTGAGGCGAGGTGATTTGATGAAGATTGTTGTTGTGTCGCACGGTCCTTTTGCCGATGGGCTCGTCAGCAGTGTGCAGATGCTCGTCGGAGCGCAGCAGGAACTGCTTTCTTTTGGTCTCGCCCCGGAGGAGGATCGATCGACACTGCAGGACAAGGTGCGTCAGGTCCTTGAGCGTGCGGGTGACGAGGAGGTACTCGTCCTTTCGGATCTGTTCCACGGGACGCCGTTCAATGTCTGTGTAGAGCTGATGGAGCACTTTTCGTTCCGTCACATCACGGGGATCAACCTTCCGCTCTTGGTGTCCATTATCATGAACCGCAATGCGGGGATGAGCGCGGAGGAAATCTGCGTGCAGGTACTGAAGGAAGCAGCGGCTACGGTGAAGGATGTCAATCTGCTGCTCACAGAAAATGAGGGGGATGAAGAATGAGAAATATTGTATTGGCACGCGTGGATGACCGCCTGATTCACGGAGAGGTTGTGTCGGTCTGGTCACCGTCGCTCAGCATCAACCGCATCGTCATCGTAGACGACGAGGTCGCCGTGGATGCGTTCAACAAGCGCGTTTTGAAAGCGCTTGCCCCCGAGGGGATCAAGGTGCTCGTCTATGATGTGGCGACGGCGAGCGAAAAGCTGAAGGGCGACCCGAAGCCGGGCGAGAAGATGATGGTGCTCACCAAGACGCCGATCTCCTATCTGCGTCTTGTGGAAAACGGTGTCGGGATCAAGGAGGTCAACCTTGGCGGCATGGGCGTACGCGATGCCCGTAAGCCGTTCATCAAAAATGTTGCCTGTGACGAGGCCGAGATCGAGGCAATACGAAAGCTTGAGTCGCTCGGCGTACGCGTCTACTATCAGCTCGTCCCGGAGCAGCAGGTCATCGAGGCGAAGAATTATATTTAAGGAAGCACTGATAAATTCAGCACCATCATCTTGGCGCATCTTTTTTGCCCGCTTTTCGTCGGCAAATCCTCCACAGAGCACCACTCTGCGTCCGGTTTGCCTCCTCAATCGGACGAAAAATCTACGCCAATCTGACGGACTTCATTTTATCAGTGATTCCTTGAGCCTCAACGAAACGGATTTATGTTTCATTTCATTAAGGAGGGAAACTGTATGGATATTTCGGTTACGCAGGCGGTATTGCTTGGTATCACATACTGGCTTGCCGTCGGAAATCTGCCGTTTGCAGGACTTTGGTCTCTTCAGAGACCGCTCGTATGCGGCTTGGTTGCCGGCATTATTCTGGGTGATCCCGTACAAGGTGCGGTGGTTGGCGGCTCCATCAACCTCGTTTACCTTGGATTCATCTCGGCGGGCGGCAGTATGCCCGCAGATATGGGGCTTGCAGGCGTGCTTGGTACGACGTACGCGATTGCGGGCAATCTCGACTCAGGGACGGCGCTTGCGATTGCCGTGCCGCTCGGCGTGCTCGGTACGATCGTCTGGTACGGGCGCATGACACTGGACTCGATTTACGTTCATATTGCGGACCGCTACATTGAGCGCGGCGAGTACGATAAGATCTGGCGCGCGAATATTCTCTTTCCGCAGATGATGTGCTTCCTCATGACGGTTGTCCCGTGCGGACTTGCCGCATACTTCGGTGCATCCTACATCCAGGGGATGCTCAGCCTGCTCAGCGGAACGATCCTGAAGGTGTTCCAGATCATCGGCGGTGTGATGCCGGCACTTGGTATTGCAATCACCCTTCTCTATATCTACAAGGGCGAGGCGAAGGTGTTCCTCTTCCTCGGATTCATCCTTGCGGTATTCTCGGGCTTCAGCCTGCTCACCCTCGGCGTGATCTCTCTGCTGGTGGCGATCGTCTACATGCAGGTTACGAGCGCAAATGAACCCGCCGTCGCCGGTGCTGCAGATGATGACGATGATGACGACGACTGAGAAAGGGTGAAACGACATGCAGGAAAATCAGGTAACAAAAGGCGCGCTGCGCCGCGCATGGTTCATCTGGGAAACGTTTGTGCAGACGTGCTACAATTATGAGCGTATGATGGGGCTTGCCTGCGCGCATACCTTTACGCCCATCGTAAAATGTCTCTATCAGAATGATCCCGAAAAGCAAAAAGAGATGATGAAGCGCGAGATCGAGTTCTTCAACGTGCATCCGGAGTTCGGTGCCTGCATCCTCGGTATGGCGATTGCGCTCGAGGAGGAGAAGGCGAAGGGCGAAAACATCCCGGCGCAGTTCATCACGAACATCAAGACCTCGCTCATGGGCCCTCTCGCGGGCCTCGGCGATACCGTGTGGCAGGGCGTGCTCATCCCGATTCTGCTTGCGATCTGTATTGACATCTCGCTTGCGGGCAGCGGAAATATCTGGGGCGCGATCATCTATGCCGTTCTCATTGTCGCTGCTGCCTATGGATTCAGCTATGTGAACTTCATGTTCGGCTACCGTGCGGGACATGATGCCATCATGGACTTCCTCGAGAGGGGAACCCTGCAGAAGATCCTCAAGGGTGCCTCGATCATGGGCTGCATGGTTATGGGCGGTCTGATTGTGAACTATGTCAAGGTGACCTGCGGCATCGAGATTGCGAGCGAAGCGTCGGTGTTCAGTATCCAAAAGGACTTCCTCGATCACGTCATGCCAAGCATTTTGCCGCTCAGCGTGACCATGGGAATCTACTGGCTGCTCAAGCAGCGCTGGTCGTCGATTAAGATCATCGGTCTGATTGTGGCCCTCGGTATTGTCTGCGGTGTCACGGGGATTCTGACCTTCTGAGGAAAGAGGAGTCGAGACGATGAAGGCAATCGTTTTGAAGAGGCCGGGGGATTTTTCCATAGAGGAGATTCCAACGCCGGAGCCGCAGGCGGATGAGGTGCTCATCCGCATTCACGCGGCGGGGATCTGCACAAACGACGTGCGGGATTTTCGCGGAGACTGTAGCTATTCCTATCCGCGCATCGGCGGTCATGAGTACTGCGGTACGATCGAGCGTCTTGGCAGTGTGGTGAACGCGGAGCGCTTTTCCGTCGGGCAGAAGGTTGTGCAGTATATTATTGACGACTGCAAAGCATGCCATTACTGCAAGCGCGGTGAGGAAAATATCTGTGAGGATTTTCCAAAGACAGAGACCTTCCAAAAGCCGAATGGTATCTCTGGCTATAAGGGCTTTGCCGAATACATTACGGCAAAGGCGGGCGATCTCTACGTCTATCCGAAGGATGCCCGCTTTGAGGATATGGCGTTCACAGAGCCTCTTGCCTGTGTGATCAACAGCATCGAACGAGCGCAGCTGCGCTTTGGTGATGATGTGCTGGTGATCGGCGGCGGAACGATGGGGATGCTGCATGTCATGGCCGCACAGCTGAAGGGCGTGCGCGTCATCCTCAGTGAGCCGCTCGCCGAGCGCCGGGAAAAAGCGCTTCAGCTGGGCGCTGCCGCCGCCATTGATCCCATTCACGAGGATTTACAGGCACGCATCAGAGAGCTCACGGAGGGGCGTGGGGCAGACGTTGTATTCAATACGACGGCAATTCCCGCAATTGCCGGAGACGCGGTGCGGGCGACCGCACCCGGCGGGACGGTCATCATGTTCAGCTCGATTCACCCGAACACGCCTGTGCCCGTCGATCTAGGGTATGTTCATTCCTATCAGCAGCGGATCATCGGTGCCGTGAATCCGTCGATTTCTTCCTACGATCAGTCGGTGCTGCTCATCGGCAAAAAGATCCTGTCACCGGAACCCCTCAGGGAAGCGATATTCGATTACCGGGATTTTGGGCAGGCGATGGAAACGGCGATGCGGCCGGATACCTATAAGGTGCTGTTGAAATTCGGAGAAATCGAATAAGGGCAGCGCGCTTTCCTGGCGCAGAGAGGAGGGGTGGTATGCTGAACGCGCGTCAGGTCAGGATGATGCTCGAGATGTACGAGGCGGGCAGTACGTATTTCACAGCGTCGTATTTCTCGAAGAAGCATGCCGTCAGCGTCCGCACGACACAGGCGGATATGAAGAGTGTGAAGGAGGAACTGGAACAGACAGGGCTGGCGCGCGTGGTCTCACAGCAGGGACGGGGCAGCTACCTCGCCGTCGAGGATGCGGAGATGTTCTCCGACTGGGTCAACAATCTCTATATGCAGCACACCGTCGGCTCGCTCTCCTACCCGCTCAGCCGTGTGACGAAGATCGTCTTCATTCTGCTCGGCAGGTTTCGCGAGATGCCGATGTATGAACTTGAGGAGGCGCTCTTCATCTCGCGGTCGACACTGCTCACGGACCTGCGCAGCGTTCAGAAGAGCCTTGCGCCGTTTCGACTCAGCGTTCAGCGCAAGGATAATCGCCTGCGCATTGTTGGCTCTGAGATCGACAAGCGCCGCTGTCTTGCGGAAAACGGGCTCTACCTCGCACATCTGCAGGGCATTGAGGAGGAGCGTGACAACCACATCGATCTGCAGCGCATCTCCTATCTCAAGGATGTACTGCTCAATGTGTTCGTGGAGTTCCATTACTACATTCAGGATGCGGATTTCAGCAATGCCGTGCTGACGCTGAACATCATGCTGCACCGTGCGCAAAAACGCTTCTTTATTCAGGAGAAGGAGCTGCGCATTACGGACGATATTGAGAAGGAACTGCGTATCTCGGAGCGCATTTTTGCGAAGCTCTCCGATCGTTTCCTCTGTCGTTTTCCGAGGGAGGAGGTACGTTTCTTTGCCATCTATCTCAAGGGGCAGGAGATCTTCAAGAATCACGATATCATCTCCAAGGAGCTGGATGAATTCATCCGTGATGCGTTTTTGCGGATCAAGGCGAACTACGGCGTGGACTTCACGAACAGCATCAGCCTGCGCATCGCCATCGCACTGCACTGCATCCCGCTCATGATTCGGGTGAAGTATGACATGCAGCTTCAGAGTGCGAGCCTCACGGAGGTGCGCGAGACGTTCCCGCTCGGCTATGAGATTGCAACGTATTTTTCCTATCTGCTGCGCGAAGCATATCTCGATGATGCACGCATTATCGACGATGAGATCGCGCTGATCGCGGCGCATTTCTATGGCACGCTGCTTGAGCTGCGTCAAAAGAAGAAGGAGACGCGCGTGCTCGTCATCTCATCGCTCAAGATGAGCATGACGGTGCTCCTGCGTTCCATTCTGATGAAGTGGTTCTCGCGGGAGATCGCTGCACTCGATTTCATTCATGCCGATGAACTGCATCCGAGTATGTTGGATGACTACGATGTCTTTCTGACGACGGAGAAGAACGAGGTATATGACAACGGGCTCGCGATGTATATCACACCGTTCCCGACGGAGCTTGATCGGCGCAGCATCAAGCTGCTGCTCGACGGCTTTTCGGATATCGAGGACGTGGTCGGGATCTTCTCCAAGGACCTCTTCTTCTATCGGGAACATGCGACCAAGGCAGAGATCCTCGAGCTGCTCTCCGCGCACGCCGAGGAGCACTATGGGCTCAGCGGAATACTTGACGCCGTGCTTGAGCGTGAGAACATCGGCAGCACCTTTTTCAGCCGCGGCATCGCCCTGCCGCATCCCATGCAGGCGGTATCCTCCGATACCTTTGTCAGCACCTGTGTCATTCGGAACCCGGTGTGTTGGGATGAGGAGGGGAGCGAGGTGCAGATCGTCATGCTGATCCACATCGGCAAGAACAATCCGCGCTCGTTTCAGCTCTGGGACTATTTCTCGCATATCTTCGAGGAGAAGAAATTTGCCGAGGAGATCGCGGCGGAGCCGACGTTCGAGCGGTTTACGCAGCGGCTGAAGGAACTCCTGACGGAGCGATTTGTAAAATAAGAAAACAGCGTTTTCCCCCATATAGGAGGAGGGCGCTGTTTTTGATTGCAAATATTTTCTGCGCTTGTATAATGGAAATGACTGCGTTTGAAGGAGGAATGACAATGTCAAAGAACGATGTGCTCTTTATCGGTTATCCGAAGTGTTCGACCTGCCAGAAGGCGGAGAAGTTTTTGCGCGCGCACGGCTGCGCGGCGCCGATGCGCGACATCGTGGCGGAGAAGCCGACGGCGGACGAGCTGCGTGCGTGGCACACAAGGAGCGGACTGCCGCTGAAGCGGTTTTTCAACACGAGTGGGATGCTCTACCGTGAGCTCGCGCTCAAGGACAAGCTGCCTGCGATGACGGAGGAGGAGCAGTACGCCGTACTTGCGTCCGACGGCATGCTTGTGAAGCGTCCTCTCCTCATCACGCAGGATCGCGTGCTCACGGGCTTCCGCGAAAAGGAGTGGGCGGAGTTGTTTTCTTAGGAGTATCGCGTCGTTGTGCCGCATCTCGCCTTGCATAGGAGGATGCGGCAGTTTTTTCGTGCATTTTAACGGAAAAAGGTGTAAGATGAAGGGCATAGTAGGTTTGTTCTGAGAGAGGTGAATGTATGAAACGCGAATATATGGACGGCATTCTCTATGCGCTGCTCTTTGCGATACCGGCGTATATCTTGGGGCTGTACTTTCCGATCGTGGGCGGTCCCGTGTTCGGTATTCTGCTCGGTATGCTGTTTGCGAAGAAGCGGCGGCCGCATGCAGTGGAGAAGGGGATTCAATTCACGGGCAAGAAAATTCTCCAATACGCGATCATCCTGCTCGGCTTCGAGATGAATCTCTTTCATGTCGTCGAGGTCGGCGAGCAGTCGCTCTACGTCATGATCTTTACATTGCTCGCTGCGTTCGGTGCGGCGTTCCTGATGGGGAAGGTGCTCGGGCTGGAGCGCGATATGACCTCGCTCGTCGGCGCGGGCACGGCGATCTGCGGCGGCTCGGCAATCGCGGCAGTCGCGCCCGTCATCGGGGCAAAGGATCGTGATGTGGTCATTTCGATTGCGACCATCTTCTTCTTCAATGTCCTCGCGGTCTTTATTTTTCCCTTCATCGGGCATTCCGTCGGGATGTCGGACGCAGGCTTCGGCATGTGGGCGGGTACGGCGATCAACGACACCTCGTCCGTCGTCGCGGCGGGCTATGCATACAGCCACGACGCGGGTGCATATGCGACGATTGTCAAGCTGACGCGTACGCTTATGATTGTGCCGGTCTGTCTGTTTTTTGCTCTGCTGATGATGCGCGGGGCGGCGAAGAGCGGCGCAGGCTTCTCGCTGCAACGCATCTTCCCAATGTTCGTGCTCTACTTTGTGCTCGCGTGCATCGTGAACACGACGGGCATTATCCCCGCAGAGATTTCGCACGGGCTCGGAACGCTCGGCAAGTTCTCCATTGTGCTCGCGATGAGCGCGATCGGACTGAATACGGATCTCCCGTCGCTCATCAAGAACGGGACGCGTCCACTCATACTCGGCATGGTCTGCTGGATCGCAGTGGCGGGCACGTCGCTCATCGTGCAGCATGCGCTCGGCTTGCTCTGAGGTGCAATCATGACCGATGAACAGCAGATCGAGCTTCGCCCGTTCCCGCCGTTTCTGCCGCCCCATGCGAGCGTACTGATGATGGGGAGCTTCCCGCCCGCGGCAGAGAAGCGGACGATGGAGTTTCACTATCCGAATTTCCAAAACGATATGTGGCGCGTCTATGGGCTCGTATTCTTCGGTGACGCGATGCACTTTCAGCGTGCGGGAGAAAAGGCGTTTGACGCGGAGAAGATCAAGGCATTTCTCACGGAGCGCGGCATTGCCTCCTGCCCCGGAGTACGCCGTGCCATTCGTACGCATGGGAATGCATCCGATGCCTATCTGAAGGTTGTGGAGACGGTTGAACTGCCCGAGATTTTGGAGAAAATTCCGCAGTGCCGCCGCATCTGTACGACGGGGGGCAAGGCGACGGAGATCCTGCTCTCACTCCTTGAGACGGAGGTGAGGGCAAAGGACTTCAAGACGGGGGGAACCATCGACGCACGCTGCGGCGATCGCGAACTCCTCGTCACGCGCCTCCCGTCCACCTCGCGCGCCTACCCGATGAAGCTCGAAGTGAAGGCGGAGGTATACCGGAAATTTTTTGTTGAGGCGGGCTTTGCGGTGGCATAATAAAACGAGGATTGCTGTGTATGGCAATCCTCGTTTTTTGTCAGCGCACAATGGAGCACTGTTTGTTTTCCAGTAAGTGGAGCAGTCTCTTGGAAGGACCGGAGGGGTGGTTTTTTCCGGACTCCCAAGCCTCAACGGTGCGGCAGGAAACACCGAAGTAAGAGGCGAAGGTTCTCTGTGTCACACCTGCTGTTTGGCGAATTGACTTGATTCGTTCTGCCGAATAGACGGGTAACGGTTCTATCTCGATGCTGAGATGTTCACGCCGAAGTTTTATCCCGCGCCCCTCCGCATCTTCAATCGCTTCACCAAGTGCGGTGGACAGCATGGAAAAAGCCGTACTCATTCAAAGAACCTCCTTTGTAAGGTTTTCTCAAGCCTCTCAATTTGTTTTTTGAGCAGGGCGCATTCCGAGGAAGACAGATTATCCTGCTCATTTTTGGCGAAGACAGCAAACAGGTAGATCTGTTCGTACTGTTCAAAGTCGACGTAGCAGACGCGGACACTGCCGCTCTTTCCACGATGTTCATAGGAAAAACGCATCTTGCGCAGACGCCCCGTTCCCTGAATGACATCGCCCATCTTAGGATTTTGCAGGAGTTGATACTCCATACGCCGTAGATCTTCATCGGTGAACCCGAGGCGTTTCCATTCTCTGAGGAATGTGGTTGGCTGGACAAACATTCTGGATAGCCTCAATGGGATCACCTGCCTCTTTTCATAGTTTACTACGATTGAATCGTAGTAGTCAAGCGCAATAAAAACGGCACGCCGTGCGTAAATGCGTAAGCGTGCCATTATTTTTACAAAGAAATTGTTAGGGAAGCACTGATAAATTCAGCCCTGTCATCTTGGCGTATCTTTTTCGCCCTCTCTTCGTCGACAAATCCTCCACATAGCTTTGGCTATGCGTCCGGTTTGTCTCCTTGATCGGACAAAAAATCTACACCAATCTGACAGACTTCATTTTATCAGCGATTCCTTAGAACAGATCCTTGGCGAGGACGATGGTCTGCTCGCGCGAGGGACCGACGGAGACGATGCCGAGGGCAATGCCCGTGATCTCAGCCATGCGCTCGAGATACTTGCGTGCGTTCTCGGGCAGGTCGTCGTAGCTGCGGATCCCCGAGATGTCCGTTTTCCATCCCGGGAAGGTCTCGTAGACCGGCTCGACCTCTGCGAGGACGTTGAGGCTTGCGGGGACGCCCTTCAGCAGCTGCCCCTTGTGTTTGTAACCCGTGCAGATCTTGATTTCGTCGAAGCCGTCGAGAATGTCGAGGCGTGTGACCGCCATGTAGTCGATGCCGGAGAGCAGCCCCGCGTGGCGGACGACAACCGCATCGAGCCAGCCCGTGCGGCGCGGCCGTCCCGTGACGGTGCCGAACTCATGCCCCGCCTCGCGCAGCTTTTCGCCGATCGCGTTCAGCTGCTCGGTGGGGAAGGGCCCCTCACCGACGCGCGTGCAGTACGCCTTGACGATGCCGACGACCTTGTCGATCTTCTTCGGTGCGACGCCCGCGCCAACGGTGACGCCGCCCGAGACGGGGTGCGATGCCGTGACGTAGGGATAGGTCCCGTAGTCGATGTCGAGCATGGTCGCCTGTGCGCCCTCAAAGAGGATCTTATGCCCCGCCGCGATCTCCTCGTTGAGGAGGGGGATCGTGTCGGTGACGAGTGGGCGCAGGCGCTCGGCGTAGCCCTGATACTCCTTCAATACTTCTTCGTATTCGAGCGGTTCATGGTGGTAGACCGCAGCGAGCTCGCCGTTTTTGATATCAAGATTTCGCTTGAGCTTTTTCGCAAACTCGTCCTTTTCCATGAGGTCACAGACGCGGATGCCGATGCGGTCGTCGCGGTCCATGTAGCAGGGGCCGATGCCGCGCCCCGTCGTACCGATCTTGTCTGCACCGCGCTGCGCATCGCCGATGCCGTCCATCAGGCGGTGATAGGGCATGACGACATGCGCACGGTCGGAGATGCGGGTGTTCGAGGTGTCGATGCCGCGCGCCGTCATGGCGTCCATCTCCTGCAGGCAGACCTCGGGATCAAAGGCGACGCCGTTTGCAATGATGTTGAGCGTGCCCTTGTAGAGGATGCCCGACGGCAGGAGGCGCAGCTTGTACTCCTCTCCGTCTGCGACGACGGTGTGGCCGGCGTTGCAGCCGCCCTGGAAACGGACGACGGTGTCCGCCTTGCTTGCGAGGTAGTCGACGATCTTCCCTTTGCCCTCGTCGCCCCACTGTGTGCCCGTGATAACGATGGTTGACATGATAGAGTCCCCCTATTCTTTCCCTCAGAGATCAAAGCGCGCAAATATGGAATCCACATGGCGCAGGAAATAGGTATAGTCAAAGCACGCGTCGATCTCTTCCCTTGTGAGGTGTGCGGAGATGTCGGCGTCCTTTTCGACGTTGGTACGGAAATCCTCTTTCTCGAGCCAGCGCTTCATGGCGTTGCGCTGCACCCAGACATACGCCGTCTGGCGCAGGACGCCCTTGTTGACGAGCGCCGTGAGGATGCGCTGACTGTAGATGAGCCCGCCCGTGCGGTTCATGTTGTGCAGCATGGCGTCGGGGTAGACGAGCAGCTTGTCGACGATGCCCGTCAGCTTGTGCAGGCAGTAGTCCACGTTGATCGTCGCGTCGGGCAGGATGACGCGTTCGACGGAGGAGTGCGAGATGTCGCGCTCATGCCAGAGCGTCATGTCCTCGAGCGCCGCGACGGCGTTGCCGCGCACGAGGCGTGCCATGCCCGAAACGCGCTCGCAGTTGATCGGGTTGCGCTTGTGCGGCATCGCGGACGAGCCCTTCTGCCCCGCCTTGAAGAACTCCTCCGCCTCACGGATGTCCGTGCGCTGCAGGTTGCGGATCTCGGTCGCGATCTTCTCCATCGTGCCCGCGATGATGGCGAGCGTCGTGACAAATTCGGCGTGGCGGTCGCGCTGGATGACCTGTGTCGCCAGACGGACGGGCGTCAGCCCGAGCTTTTTACACGCCAGCTCCTCGATGCGCGGGTCGATGTTGGAGTAGGTGCCGACGGCGCCCGAGAGCTTGCCGACGGAGACGACCTCCTTCGCGCGCGTGAGGCGCTCGATGTCGCGCTCGATCTCCGCGCTCCAGAGGAGCAGCTTCAGCCCGAACGTCATCGGCTCTGCATGGATGCCGTGCGTGCGCCCGATGCAGGGCGTGTGGCGGAACTCCTCAGCGCGGCGGCGCAGTACCTCGCGGAATGCGTGCAGATCACCCTCGATGATCGCGGCGGCATCGCGCATCATGATGCAGTACGCCGTGTCCTTGACATCGCTCGACGTGAGGCCCTTGTGGATGTATTTCGAGTCCTCACCGACGTTCTCCTCAAGGTTTGTGAGGAATGCAATGATGTCATGATCGGTGGTCTTTTCGATCTCGTTGATGCGTGCGACATCGAACCGTGCGTTCTTCTTGATATTCTCCACGGCGGCGGTGGGGATCTCACCCAGCTCTGCCATCGCTTCGCACGCGGCAATCTCCACGTTCAGGATGGTCTGCCACTCGTTTTGGATCGACCAGAGATGTCCCATCTCCGGACGCGTATAGCGTTCTATCATTTGCTTCCTCCTGCGCATGATACATGAACATATCCCAACATTCGTATCATATATCGCGCGGCGCAGAATGTCAATCATACAGCTTGAATTGGCACGGAATACATAGAAAGATTTGTGACTCTCATGTTCATTTCAGACGTGATGCGATATAATAAAGAGTGAAAGGGGGCGGTTTCCATGGCGTTTCGACGGATTCTTGCCGTGGGGGATATCCACGGTTATGTGGACAAACTGCGTGCACTTTGGAAAAAGATTGCGTTTGACGATCAACAAGATCTGCTCGTCTTTCTCGGGGACTACATTGACCGCGGCGCGGCGCCCGTGGATGTCCTGCGCTTTGTGCATGAGCAGGTGGAGCGGCACGAGAACGTTCACGCGCTCTGCGGCAACCACGAGGCGATGATGCTCGGCTATCTGAAGGAACACGGGCTCGGCAGAACGCTTTTCGGACATTTCGATATTTGGCTGACAAACGGCGGCAAGGTGACAAAGATGCAGCTTGCGGCGCTGCCCTCTCATGAGTCCGAGGAGCTCATTGCGTTTGTCAAGGCGAGACCCCTTTATTTTCGTGTGACGCATGGAGTGCAGAGCGTGCTCTTTGTCCATGCGGGGATCAATCCCACGCGCAAAAAACAGACATCGCAGGATCTTCTTTGGATTCGCGACAGCTTTTTCGATAACTATAGGGGAGCGGAGCTTGTCGTCGTGGGGCACACACCGACACAGGCGCTCGACGGGCGAAATGTGCCGCTCTTTTTGCCGAACAATATCATCGCCTGCGATACGGGCAGTTTCCTCCCCGACGGACGAATCAGCTGCGTGGATGTCGCGCGCTATCTTAAGCTGCGCGCACAGGAGCGGGAACTCACGGCGGAGGAACTTGCCTCCTGCTATCTGCAGTCCGCATGAAATGAACGAAAAAGCTTGACTTGGAGTCTGCACCAAGGAGTGTGATGAGGTGCAGTGAGTATATAAAGGAATGAATCTATGGGAAATAAGAACAATATCAATCGTCGTACCTTTATTAAGGTGGCTGCTGCGGCAGGTGTAGTCGCGGCAGGCGGAGCGGCGCTCTGGCATCTCGGTGGACTGCGCGGACTTCGGGACACGGCTCTGCGTCAGTTCCCCGGTGTGCTGTACGTTGAGCGCCTGCGCCAGATCGTTGCGGGGGATACGGGGCGGGCGCGCGTCCTTATGTGGGAAATATCCACGCCCACGGAGCAGCAGACCGTCGAGCTGCGCGTGCGGGGGAAGGAGGAGATCGTGCGCCGCTATCCTGTGATGGATGATCGATTTACGGATGAGGGCATCGAGGTCTATCAGTATGCGGCAGAGCTCGATCAGCTGACCCCGGGCACGAAGTACCAGTATCGCATTACGGCTGGGGAGGCGGCGACGGATTGGTGGGAAATCTATGCGCCGAACGCCAATGAAGCATACAAAATGTTGATCTTTCCGGACTCCCAGTCCTCTGACTATGCGGACTGGAAGGAGATGGCGCATCTCGCATGGGCACGCAATACGGACGCACAGATCTTTGCCTGCATGGGCGATCTTGTGGACAACGGAGAGGATCGCCGGCAGTGGATGGACTTCTTCGGCGGTGTGGAGGAAATGAAGCGCGTGATTCCAATGGTGCCGCTTATGGGGAATCACGAAACGTACAACCTCGACTGGAAGGTGCGTCTGCCCGAGGCATACCTGCATTATTTTAAGACACCCACGAACGGGAGTAAGGAATTCGAGCGCTACTACTACTCGTTTGATTACGGTGATGTGCACTACATTGCACTTTGCACGCAGCAGAAGGAAATCGGAGAGTTTAAGAATGGGCTGGTCGAGGAACAGCTGGCATGGATTCGCCGCGACTTGAAAGCAAATCGCAAGCGCTGGAACGTTGTTCTCATGCACAAGGATGTGCTGCAATATCGGATCAACGGGCGTCCCGAGCGGCAGGAGGGCATCGACGAGGAGAACGGACGTGTCTGGATGCCCATCTTTAACGAGCTTGCCATCGATGTTGTCTTTTCGGCACATCTGCACACGTATCGGAATCGCGGGCATATCTTTGGATTCGAAAAGACGCCGGACAAGAAGGGACCACTCTACATCCTTACAGGTGTGGCGGGCAATGTGCGCTATCCGAATCTCTGGATCGATCACGCCTTCGATGAGGTGACGCTGCCGCAGCCCGAGACGGACAACTATCTCACAATGGATGTCACGCGGGAGGCACTCGAGATCGCGTGCTTCCTGCCCGATGGGACAGAGATGGATCGCGTGCGGGTGACGAAACGATAGTGCTTGAAATGATTTGCGTTCTGTTGTATAATACGCATAGAAAAGGTGCTGTCGTGTAAACGGTCAGCCCTTGTATAGTTGAAAGTAAAACCGCCTATAACTTGGCTGCTATGGGGCGGTTTACTTTTTTATCAGCAATACTAGAACGACAAGCAACAAAAGCGTAATATTTGTTTCGTTCATAGTCAATCACCACCCTTTCGGGCTCAGGGAGTCACTGATAAATTCAGCACTACCATCTTGACGCATCTTTTTTGCCCGCACTTCGGCGGAAAATCCTCCACATAGCCCTTGCTATGCGTCCGGTTTTCCACCTTGTTCGGACAAAAAATCTACGCCAATCTGAGAGACTGTTTTATCAGTGATTCCCTAGATAACCGAAGCGTATTTTTCGTATTCCGACGATGGAATTTTGAGTGCATCCATTGCCTGTGGCAGCGTAAGACGCATGCTGTCCATCAGGTTTCTGAGTGCACTGACACGTTCCTCTTCCCGTCCTTGAATGTATAGAGCCTTTCGCGAGCCACCGCGCGTTCCCTTATGGGAAAGTACGAGGTTCATAATCTTCAGCTGTTCATCCGTTAGTTCGGGACCGTCGTTATCTGGCAGTGTTTTAGAGAGTTCCGCGTTCATAGGCCCTCCTTTCTTTTCCGTATCCCATTCAAGAAGGAATGCACCGATATTTATCTTTGCATCAGCCAACGCAGCACCTCCTCACAGCCAATGGAGAAAGTTGAGCAAGACGGTTTACTTATTGATAATCAGCGCCATAAAGACGAGATCCTCGGTCTCGGAGGCATTGGCAATCGCGTGCACTTCGCCGTCCGCGCAGAATGTTGTCGTACCTGCGCCGATCTCGATCTCCTTGCCATTGTCGTTGTAGCGGGCACGTCCCGAGAGGATGTGATACGTCTCCGTATTGCCCTCGTGCTTGTGTGCGCCCATCGATGCATGGGGCGGGATCGTCACACGCGCGAACATGGCGCACTTGCCGTCCAGTTCCTTCGGCGTGAGGAGCTTCTGAATGTGGATCGTACCGTTGCCGCCAAAGCGCTTCTCGGCATCAATGTGCTCGGATTCGATGATTGCCATGAAATGATCTCTCCTTTGTAATTCTACACAGATTCTGATAGAATGAACGAAAAAGCGCGCAGAGAACGTGCTTCGTTGTATATTCTAAATATTCGCGATGGAGGCGTATTTTCCTTTTTTATGATTTACATTTTAAAATTCGGAGCGGCGTGGATTTTGCCGCCGGGGATCTTTATTCTCGCGATGATTGGAATCGCCGTCTATTTATGGAAAAAACGAAATCAACATCGTGCAGCGGGGCTGCTTGCCGCCCTTTCACTTGTGCTCTATCTGGCTTCCATCGGTGCTGTATCAGATCATCTGATGGGGGCTCTCGAGCGGACGTACAGTGTGCCGCATGAGCCGCAGGGGGATGTCATTGTTATGCTCGGCGGCGGAGCAATCGCAGATGTGCAGGATGTGGACGGCATGGGGATGCTCGCGCAGAGCCCGTCCTCACGTCTCCTGGCGGCGTATCGTCTCCATCTGCGCACGCATCTGCCGATTCTTCTCTCGGGCGGACAGGTGTTCAGTGATACGGGGTCTGAGGCGGAGATCGCGCGGCGCGTTTTGCGCT
>ERZ773014.997-NODE-997-length-18542-cov-20.552172_pt1 | contig 18542 bp, 19 predicted proteins | sample MGYA00580841_ERZ773014 | MGnify/ENA primary metagenome ERZ773014 (study PRJEB29015, sample SAMEA2737989) | human oral metagenome | biome: human oral; feature: human-associated habitat; material: dental | place: China | collected 2067 ...
ATTAATTTTTAGGAAAGGGAGGATAAATTTTGAAGAAAATTATAGATTTAATAGATAATTCTAATCTTTTTGATATTGAAATTGAATATACAAAAAAATTTTCTAAAAATGATATATATTTTAAGCAATTTTTAATAAAGAAAATAATAAAAACTAATGAAAAAATTTTTTATTTAACAGAAAAAGAAACAAAAAAAATCTTAATATTTCAACATGGAGAAAATTTTGATATTTTTTTAAAAAAGTTTTGTTCAAAAAGACTTATTATAAAGTATAAAAAATCTGAAGAAGAGTATTATGAATTGATATTAAATATAATTTCTTCTGTTTTAAAAAATAAAAATACATATGTTTTGAAAGTAAGTGAGGATTTTTATAAAATATTTAATTCTGAAAAAAATGATTTTAAGTTTTATCAATTAAATATATTTTTAGGTTTTTCAAATATAATTACTAGAAAGCTTTTTAATCTCATAAAGAATATTTATAATGAATTATCAATTGAAATATCTCTTGATAATTTAAGAAGGTATCTTAATCTAGAAGAATCTTATGAAAGATTTTTTGATTTTGAAAAAAAAATATTAATTCCCTCTTTAAAAGAAATAGAAAATTTTACATCATACAAAATTTTATATTCAAAGATTAAAAATTCAATAAGTACAAATGCAAGAGTAAAGGCTATTAGATTTAATATTATACAAAATTCAGATGATAAAAGTGAAAATGACATTTCAATTTTATATAAGTTAGTGAAACCTTTTGCTCAAAATTTGTTTACACTTCAAAAATTTATTAGCTATCAAGCTAATTTTTATAGCTACCAGTATCTTAAAAAAAATATTGAATACTCTCTCCTTCATGGTAAAAATAATTTAGATAGTTTTTTAGTAGAAGCAATAAAATATGATTGGGTAAATACAAAATTTAAAAAAAGATTGGAAGAATATTCAAAGAAATATAGTTTAATTTTTAAATTAAGTCAAAAAATTATTATTATAGAAGAATTTAGAAAAGTTATTTTAAAAAGCATAGAAAAAAATGAATTGGATAAAGAGTTATCCTTGATACTAAATTTTATGCAAATTTCAGCTAGAATATTTGAAAATGATGTATATAAAGACAATAATTTATTAAAAAATAAAGTATATTTAACTTTTTATAAAAATTTACAAGAAGCAAATGAATGTATATTTGAAGATGAGAAAACTATAATCTTAGCAGAATTTAATCAAAATTGTTCTAATAGTAATTTAGCAATATTTAAAAAATAGATTTTCATAAAATAAAAAATACTAAAACCTAATTATTTAAAATGTTTTAGTATTTTTTACTTATTCTATTTATTAGTAGCAGACCAGTTTTTTCTTCTGTCTCCTTCTTTTAAAATTTTCTTTCTAAGTCTGATATTTGTAGGTGTAACTTCTACAAGTTCATCTTCTGCAATATAATCAAGTGCTTGTTCCAATGTAAATTTTCTTGGAGTTGCAAGTTTAACTGCATCATCAGAACCAGCAGCTCTCATATTTGTTAATTTTTTAGTTTTACAAACATTTACAACTAAGTCATTTTCTCTGTTATGTTCTCCAACTATCATTCCTTCATATACAGGAACACCAGGGTCTAAGAATAAAGTTCCTCTATCTTGTAAGTTATTTAAAGCATAAGGAACAGTAACTCCTGGTTCAGTAGCTATTAAAACTCCTTTATTTCTTGTAGGAATATCTCCCTTATATTCTTCATAATCAAAGAATGAATGATTTAAAATTCCAGTTCCCTTAGTATCAGTTAAAAATTCATTTCTAAAACCAATAAGTCCTCTTGCAGGTACTTTAAATTCAAGTCTTGTATATCCATCTTGACCTGGAATCATAGAAACCATTTCTGCTTTTCTAACTCCCATCTTTTCAATTACAGTTCCTGTAAAAGTATCATCAACATCAATTAAAGCAAGTTCAATAGGTTCTAATTTTTTTCCATCTTTTTCTTTAAATAAAACTCTTGGTTTAGAAACTTGTACTTCAAAACCTTCTCTTCTCATATTTTCAAGTAATATAGAAAGTTGAAGTTCTCCTCTACCTTTTACAATAAATGAATCAGGTGAATCAGTTGCTTCTACTCTCATACTAACATTTGTTTGAATTTCTTTTTGTAATCTATCCCAAATATGTCTTGAAGTTACAAATTTTCCTTCTTTTCCAACAAATGGAGAATCATTTACCATAAATGTCATAGCAAGAGTTGGCTCATCAATATCAATTAAAGGCAATGCAACAGGATCATTTATATCTGCTAATGTTTCACCAATATCTATATCATCAATACCAGCAACACAAACTATGTCTCCTGCTTCTGCTTCTTCTATTTCAACTCTTTTTAAACCTTCATAACCATATAGAACAGAAACTTTTCCTTTAACTTGTTTTCCATCTCTTTTTATTAACATTACATCTTGGTTTCTTTTTAAAGTTCCATTATGTATTCTTCCAACTGCTAATTTTCCAACATAGTTATCATAAGCAATATTTGTTATTAAGAATTGAGCTGGTTTTGTAACATCTCCATCAGGGTCTTGAACATGCTCTAATATTGTTTCAAATAATGGTTGCATATCAGTATTTTCATCAGTCAATTCTTTTCTAGCAAAACCTGCTTTTCCTGATGCATAAACTACTGGAAATTCAAGTTGATATTCATTAGCATTTAATTCTATAAATAAATCATAAACCATATACAACACATCTTCTGGTCTAGCATTAGGTTTATCAACTTTATTTACTACAACTATTGGTCTATGTCCTTGTTCTAATGCTTTCTTTAAAACATATTTTGTTTGAGGCATAGGTCCTTCAAAAGCATCTACAAGTAAAAGAACAGAATCAACCATCTTCATAATTCTTTGTACTTCTCCACCAAAGTCAGCATGTCCTGGTGTATCAACTATATTAATTTTATAGTCTTTATATTTTACAGAAGCATTTTTAGAGAAAATAGTAATTCCTCTTTCTCTTTCAATATCATCTGAGTCCATAACTCTTTCTTCAACTTTTTCAAGTTCATGAGTTTTAAAAACTCCTCCTTGTCTTAATAAACAGTCTACAAGTGTTGTTTTTCCGTGGTCAACGTGAGCAATAATTGCTATGTTTTTAATCTTCATTTTTTTCCTCTCATATTTTAAATTAATAATACTTATATCCCTTTAATAAATTGTTATTTTCTACATTTGCCAATCCTATAAATTCATCTTGAAAATAAATTCTATATTTTTTATTTTCTAAATTTTCTTTTATTTTTACAGTATTACCATTTTTATATAAAATAAATTCTTTTTCAGTTTGTAAACTATATTTATCATAAGAAAAAATTTCTTCAATAGTTTTCAAAAACTTAAAATCATTGTTTAAAACCATTTCTTCAATCTGTTCTAAGCTATATGAATCCTCCAAAGAATAATCTCCAACTTGTTTTCTTTGAAGTGCTGTCATAGTTGCATAAGTTCCTAAATCTTGTCCTATATCATAAATTAAACTTCTTATATAGCAACCTTTTGATACCTTTGTTTTTATTTTAGCTTTATTATCTTTAAAATCTAAAAGATTAATATATTCAATAGTGACATCTCTTTCAGGTCTCTCAACTTCAATTCCTTTTCTTGCTAAATGATAAAGTTTATTTCCATCAATTTTGATAGCAGAGTACATTGGAGGAACTTGTTTTATATTACCTATAAATTTTTTTATAGATTGCTCTAAATTTTCTTTTGAAATTTCAATAATATTTTCAGCTATTTTTTTTCCTTCAATGTCATAGGTATCTGTTGCATAACCTATATCAAAATCTGCAATGTAGACTTTATCTTTAGCTTCTAAATCAGATGCAAGTTTAGTTGCTTTTCCAACACACATAAGCATAACTCCTGTTGCCAATGGGTCAAGAGTTCCAGTATGTCCTATTTTTTTAGTTTTTAAAATTTTTTTAAGTTTTCTTATAACATCAAAGGAAGTTATTCCTTTTGGTTTGTTTACAACTATTATTCCTTCCAAAGTAATCAATCCTTTAATTTATATATTTTAACGGTATATTATAGCATAATTCTTATAAATTTCCTATAAAATATTATTTATTAAGTAAAACTTAATAATTGAAATTGTAATAAAAAAGAGTTATAATTATACTATATAGTGATTTAATTATATATATTTTTTACAATTAATTAACAACTAAAACATTTATCAAAAGAATTATCTTCAATTAAATTCTAGTATATCTTAACAATTTTTAAATTAATTAAGGGGAGTGGGTATTATGGAAAAAAGTAGACTAAATACATGCCCAATTGATGATAAATATTGGGAAGTTTTAGAAGAATATTCCTATGAAACATCAAAGGGATTAGTTGTTGTTCCAAAAGGTTTTAGGACAGATTATGCTTCAGTACCTAAAATTTTTAGAAATATTATAAATACTTATGGTAAACATGGAAGAGCAGCAGTTGTACATGATTGGTTATATTCAAGTCAATGCAAAATTGATGTTACAAGGGCTGAAGCTGATAAAATATTCTTAGAGATTATGGTAGAATGGAATGTTAAAAAATATAAAAGAATTTTAATGTATGTCTTGGTTAGAATATTTGGGGGAAGTCATTTTAGAAAAGATAGATAAATATAATAAGAGGACTATTACAATTTTAAAATTAATTTGTAATAGTCCTTTATTTATTATTTTACTATTTTTCCATTTTTATATAAAACTTTTTCTACAACATTTCCATTTTCATCATATGCAATAGCTTCACCATCTTGAACACCATTTTTAAAATTTATAGTTGTCATTGTCTTTCCATTTTCATAATATGTTTTCATAATACCTTCTGGTTTACCTTTTTTTATATTAAATATAGATAATAATTTACCACTAGGATAAAATATTTTAGCTTCACCCTCAGGAATAGAATTTTTTATTTGCATAACACTAACTAAATTTCCATTTATATATGTTTCTAATCTTCCACTCATAGAATTAGTATTATCAAAAAGATAAATCATTTTAGCTTGATTTCCTTCTACTTCCTGTTCTATTGTCATTTTATTATTTCTATAATTCATTCTTTGAAGTAAATTATTGTTTGTGTCATAAACTTCAAATTTAGAATATTCAATATTTGAAAAAACATTATTTATTGAAGTAGTTAAATCAGGTGCTAGCTTTAATACTTTTATTGCATCTTTTTTATTCATTTTTGTTTTCATTAAAGTTTCAGACTTCATTTTTACTTTTTTTTCTAACATTTCTGTATTCATCTCTGAATAAGTTAAAGTTTTCCCATTTTTTAATTGATATATTTGTTTTGCTTCAAAATAAGGTGTTTGTTCTGCTAATTTTTCTGGCATTTTTTCAGTATAGATAATATTATTCTTTTCATCAGTAACAACTATTTCACTTTTTCCTTTTTCAAATTTAGAATAGTAAATAGCTCTTCCTTTTTCTTTAATATTTTTTTCTATATAATTAAATAATTTATCAATATTTTCAAGATTTGGCTTATAGTCTTTTAATGCTTCTTGGTAAGTAGGGTCAACTAAACCTAAACTATTAGATAAAGTAGTAGAATTTTCTACTGCCATACTTAAGATATTAACAAATAAAAACATTAATACCGTTAAAATGATATTTTTTCTTCTCATTATTTAATCACTTCTTCTCCATTTTTATAAAATTGTTTGTCTAAAATTTTTCCATCTTCATCATATATAATTGCCTCACCTTCAAGTTCATCATCCTTAAAGTTCATCTTTGTCATAATTTTTCCATTTTCATAATACATTTTAGAAACTCCATTTAATTTTCCATTTTTTAAAATAGAAGTTCCCATAACTTTACCATTTGGATAAAATATTTTCATTTCGCCATCTTGGAGAGAATCTTTAACTTTTACAGTAGCAAATAACTTATGATCAATGTATAAATTTACAGTACCTTTATTAAAATTATTATCCTCAAACATATAAGTCATTTTCATAAAAGTGCCATCTACTTCACTTTCAGCTTCTAATTTTCTATTTTTATATGTTGCTGAAAAAATTAATTCATTATTTTCATCATAAATATCTGACTTATAAGTTTCTACATTAGCAAAAGTCTTTTCTAATGAAATGCTTAAATCTCCCATTAAATCTATAATTCCAAATATATTTTTACCAGTTATATTTTTCTTTAATAAAGTTTCTGACAAAATTTTTGTTTTTTCTCCATCAGAGTCAAGAATATAATTAGTATTTACTAACATTTTTCCATTTTTTAATTGATATACTTGTTTTGATTCAAAATAAGTTGTTTTTTCAGATATATTTTCAGGTAACTTCTCTATGAAAATAATATTATTATTTTCATCAGTAGCAATTAACTCACCTTTTTCCAATTTAGTGTGAGTAGTAGCTACTCCCTTTTCACTAATCTTTTTTTGAATATAGTTATAAAATAAATCTGTATTTTCTGACTTTATTTTATATTCTTTTAATGATTCATCATAAACAGGGTTCATACTATTAATACTTGTATTTACAGTAGGTAGATTCTCATTTGAGAAACTTAAAATATTAATAAATATAAATAACAATATTATAATAAAATTTTTTCTTCTCATTTTTCAATAACCTCTCCATCTTTTAAAATAAATTCTGATATTAATTTTCCATTTGTATCATATTCTTTTACAGTTCCATTTAAGTCATCAGTATAATTGTAAATTATTTTTCTATATTTTCCATTTTCATATATAGTTGTGATTCCTTTTTTATTTTGATAATCAGTTTTAAAAATTAATATATTATTATAAAGAATTTCTTTTTTTAGTGATTTTATTGCAGTAGAATTAGTATCAGTAATATTAGAAAATTCTTTTCCGCTAAAGATATTCATTAAATCACTAACAGAAAATTTTTTATTAAATTCTATACTGTATTTATACTGATTTTTTTCATTTTGAGAAGAAATATTACTATCAATATAAATTCCAGATTTATTTTTTAGACTTTCTATTTTATATTTTATTGAAATTTTATAAGAATTATTTTCATCAAAATCAGTATTTTCTTCAAGATAAATGGCTTTTCCATTTTCATCAAAAATACCTTTTGTATTAAAAATAAATGTAGCACTTCCTTTTTTATTAATATTAGTGTTTATATAATCCATAATTTCTTTTGATTCAGTAAATGAAGAAAAATTTAAAATAAAATAGGATGCCTCTCTTTCTTTATCTAAAATTGAAATAACATCTATATCTTTACTTTTTTCATTTGCAAAGCCTAAAATATTGATGAATAAAAATAAAAATGTAACTAAAATAAAATTTTTTCTCATAAATCCTCCCAAAATATTTTAGTAATTTAATTTAACCATATATCTTCTTCTGTTTGTTTTTCTGATGTTATTTTATATATCATAAATAATATTCCAGATAAATATAAAGTTGTATAATAAATACCAGCTTCAAAACCATAATTTCCACCATTTAATAGACTATATTTTTCAATAATTTTTAATTTTATCAATGGATTTATAGCATAAACTGTATCTAATCTTGAACCAAATACCACTACTTGAAAAAAATTATTAAAAGCTGAAAGTCCAACTAATAGCCACATATTTCCATAGAAATAATAAATTAAAGAAAACAGAGTATATGATAGAAAAATATTAATTAAATAAATTACTGTTTCTATATCTGGTATTTTAAACCATTTTGCTACTGAAAAACAAATTAAAAATAATAGAGTGCTTATTAAAATAACAGAATTTCTTATTCCCATCATTTTAGTGAAAAAAGTTAATAGATAATTTCTAACTAATATTTGATCGGCTAATGCAAGTATAAAAAAGATTAAAAAAATTCTAAAAATATCAGTATATACAATATTTTTATTTATCTCAAATAATATAGAATTTGAAAAGTAAAGTAAATAAAATATTATCATTACTATAAATGCTCCTATAAGAGAACCATAACAAAAATACTCTATTCCTTTTCCTCCATTAACACCAATTTCACTAAATTTGATATTAGAATTTTGTTTCACTAAAAATATAATAGCAAGTAAAAGTAAAGTATAAACTACTAAACTTGGAAAACTTGTTCCTGAAATTAAAGTATCATAATCAGTAGGGTTATACATTATTCTTGATGTAAAAGTAGTTATAAAAAAAGAAGCCATTTCAAGAAAAATACTTAGTATTTGTGCAATGACTAATACTATAAGTGGTGAAATTATTAAACTTTTAATATCATTTTCCTGGATATTATCCACATAATTTTTAAATTTGTCAGTCATAAAAGCCTCCTACCACTCTACTCCTAATTTTTTTATAAGCTGTGCATAATTTGCAGGAGGCATCCAATATTTTATAATCTTTTTATTTTTATTAAATACATCTATTGCTTTATCTTTTTCACCTTTTTTCAAGTAAACCTCTATCATATTTACATATAATTCATTCATTGGATGATTTCTGCTATTTTCATAAGTAAATTCAGGATATTTATTTATATCAACATTTTTATATGCCTCAATACCCTTTTGTGTATAATTCAAAATTTCTTGATAATCTTGTGAAGTATGGAATAAAAAATCAGCCATAATAAAGTAAGCTTCTGGATAATCAGGAAAATTCTTTATAAACTCTTTTGCTATTCTTTCAAAATTATAATTATCAGGATTATTTACTGGTGAATAAAAAATTAAAAGTAATTTATAATCATCTATTTTTGCTGTTTTATTTTTTATTTCAGCTTCCTTTTCTTTAATTAGAAGTTCTCTATTCTCATTTCCCATTGGTGTTCTTGCAATTTCACCTATTGTTTTTTCCATTCCTTTTATTTTATAATTATCAAGTGAAAGAATATTCAAAAATTCTACATTTTCTTCTTCTGGAATTCTCCATCTATTTATTGGAAAAATATATTCAAATTTTACAGTCATTTTCTTTTCTATATATTTTATATCATTTTTCTTTAATTCATTTTTTAAAAAATTTGATACTTCCTTTTCTATTATTTCCATTTGTGTAAAAGTACTTTTTCCTTTCACTAATGAATTAAAATCTTTGTCTTTATAAAATTTTGACATTGTGTAATTTAAATCAGGATATTTTAATGAAACATTCACATAAGCAAATTTTAATTTTTTTCCATTTTCATTTTTTTCATTAATTATTTTTACATCATTTATTTTGTAAGTGAGATATTTGTAACTTTCTTGTGAAGTACGCCATACATTTCTCCATATAATATGATACTCATGAATTGTTTTTACATCTTCATTTTGTGCTGCATTTATATAATTTTCAAAAGCAGATGTTACTTCTTTCTTATCATTTTTTTCATCAAAGTTAAAAAATCCATAGCTTGTTGTAACTACAATTGCTATTAAAATAAATAGTATAAATTTTTTCATAAAGCCTCCTAATTTTTTGATAAACTCTAAATTCTAAAATGGTGAAAAACTAGAACTTTTTTCATAATAAAGATAGATTGCTACTATCAATAATAGATGTAAAGGATAAAAGAAATAAAACATATATTTTATAAAATTATTGTAAATACCTTGTTTCCCATTGTAAAGCCATATTATAGGTAATGAGAATAAAGCAAATATTTGAACTTTTATAAATATCTCTTTTCCAAAAAAATTAAATGGAAACTCATATTCAGGCATAATAAATATATTTAAAATAGCAATGAATACAGCTTGAAAGAATATATTTCTATAATTTTTTTCTCTAAAAAAATAGAATATTAAAACAGTTATAACTCCATATCCAAGATAATCACTTTTTATAAGATATGCCATCATAATAGAGATAAAATTTATAATAATTTTTCCAACAAACTTTATTATTTTATTTAATTTTTTTGATTTTTCTATTTTTTCAAGTAAACTTAATCCACATAAAGCAATTAGAAAAGTCCAGAGTACATTATTATAAGGATAGAATAACATTATAACTTCTCTTATTGCAAGACTTGAGAAAAGGTTAAATGGAATTTCTGAAATAATTGCAAAGATAAAAATACGAATTAAATATTTTTTTCTATTATTTGTTCTAAAAAAACCTTCTACTATCATAAAAGCAAAAATAGGAAAAGCTAGTCTTCCAATTACATATAACCATACTTGATTGGGAAAAAATATATTCCATAAATGATCAGATAGCATAAATATCATAGCTAAAATATGCAAAGTAAATGAATTTATTCTTTTATTCATTTTTACTCCTAAACTTTTTTATTTTATATATCTGTTAATAAAAAGAGAACTCTTTTAAGCTTTTATTCTTAAAAGAATTCCCTAAATTAAGCAAATTATTAGCTTAAATTTTTTATTAATATTATTTTAAAAAGATAATCCTGATGATGTAATTTTTATTTGACTTGCATCTACTCCAAACATTCCTTCAAGAACCTCTTTACCAGCTTTTCTTAATTCAGCAGTAGTTTTAGAATTAGGATTTTGTTGATTTTGAGATTGATTTACTGCTAAAGTCATTCCTAATATTACCATTTGGTCATAAAGATATTTTTTATCACTATCACTCATTTTATTATAATCAGGAATATTTTCAAATGCTTCTTTAAATTGTTTTTGTAAAGGTTTCATATAGTCATCATTAAGACTGACATTATTGTAAGCCATATATGCCCCTGCAACTAAAGCAGCCATTCCTGTTGATAAATCATTTGTGGGTATCCCAACAGATTTTGCTACTTGAGGAAAAGAATTTTGTATCTTTTTAAAGTAAACTCTTGCTTCTTCTCTTTGATTTGCAGGATATCTATTAACAAAATAATCTAATCCTCTTGAATCACTATTTGACTTAAAAGTTATTTTAGATTTTGTTACTTTTTTAGGAGTAGATTTAGTAGATTTTTTATTTGAAGAGTATTTTCCGTTTCCAATGTCATCTATTACCATACTACTAAGCAAATAATTTCCTGCAGTATTCATTATCTCTGGACTATACTGATAACCCATTGATGCATCAAAAGTATAAATTGCTTTTGCAGGTTGTGATATAAACAATCCTGCTCCAATAATTATTGCTATAAATAGATATTTAAAAGTTTTTCCCATAAATTTTACCTCCTAAAATTTTATTATATTTAGTTATTATTAAATTTCTGAGAAACCCTCATCAGTATAAAACTTTTCTCAGTATTTTTTATACAATATTTTTATATAGAAAGTCCAGATGATATAATTTTTACATCACTTGCATCTACTCCAAGAAGTCCTTCAAGAACTTCTTTACCAGCTTTTCTTAATTCAGCAGTAGTTTTTGTATTAGGATTTTGTTGATTTTGTGACTGAGTTACTGCCAAAGTCATTCCTAATATTACCATTTGATCATAAGCATATTTTTTATCACTATCACTCATTTTATCAAAATCAGGGACACTTTCTAATGCTTCTTTAAATTGTTTTTGTAAAGGTTTCATATAGTCATCATTAAGATTAACATTATTGTAAGCCATATATGCACCTGCTATTATAGAAGCCATTCCAGATGATAAATCATTTGTAGGTATTCCAACAGATTTTGCTACTTGTGGAAAAGAATCTTGTATTTTTTTAAAATAAACTCTTGCTTCTTCTCTTTGATTTGCTGGATATCTATTAACAAAATAATTTAATCCTCTTGAATCATTGATTGCTTTAAAAGTTATTTTAGATTTTTTTATAGTTGCTTTAGATGATTTATTTTTAGAACTTGTACTTTTTTCAAGAATATCATTAGTACCAGTAACCTCATTATAATAATCAAATGTTCTTTTTAGAGTATCTTGTTCTATTTGAAACCCAATATAATCAAAATCATATCCTGCAAATGAATACGCTGGTTTTGATATAAATAAACTTGCTCCAACAATTATTGTAAAAAATAAATATTTAAAAGTTTTTCCCATAAATTTTACCTCCTGAATTATGTTCTTTATATTAGCATATAATATATTTAGAAAGAAAGCCCTGATGATGTAATTTTTATATTACTTGCATCTACTCCAAACATTCCTTCAAGAATATCTTTTCCAGCTTTTCTTAAATCAGCAGTAGTTTTAGAATTAGGATTTTGTTGATTTTCATATTCAGTTAATGTCAAAGTCATTCCTAATATTACCATTTGATCATAAAGATATTTTTTATCACTATCACTCATTTTATCATAATCAGGAACACTTTCAAATGCTTCTTTAAACTGTTTTTGTAAAGGTTTCATATAGTCATCATTAAGGCTAACATTATTGTAAGCCATATATGCTCCTGCAACTAAGGCAGCCATTCCTGTTGATAAATCATTTGTAGGTATCCCAACAGATTTTGCTACTTGTGGAAAACTATCTTGTATGCTTTTAAAATAAGTTCTTGCTTGTTCTCTTTGACTAGCAGGATACATATTAATATAATAATCTAATCCTCTTGTATCTCCATTAGATTTAAAAGTTATTTTAGCTTTTTTTACTTTTTTAGGAGTAGACTTAGTAGATTTAGATGATGAACTACTATTATTATTTCCCATAACATTGTTATAGTTTTCATAAGTTCTTCTCATAATATCTTGTTGAATCCAATCACTATTATAATCATACCAATACCCCATAAATGAATATGCTGGTTTTGATATAAATAAACTTGCTCCAACAATTATTGCTATAAATAAATATTTAAAAGTTTTTCCCATAAATTTTACCTCCTGAACTTATTATTTTTTTAAAAGCAAGGTTTCCTTAATTATTAGAGTTTATATATAACCAAAAGATTAAATTATTAGTAATTTATTTAATAAATTTCTTTTTAAAGTTATATATATTTTTTAAATTTTGTGGGATTATAGCATATATTATTTTATTTATCTGTAACAAATGTTACCAAATAAATATTTGTTTTTTTTCTAATTTTTTAATATCCATGTTACTTATATTTTCTAAGTTTAATCATTCTTTCTTTTTTTAGCTGTTGAATTTGAAATCTTTAAGATTTGAAATATAACTTACTTGTTTTAACTTCTTTTTATTTCTAACATTTTTTTTGTATCAAAAATTTTTTTTATTTCTCCAGTTAATAAATTAAAAGTAAATTTATATTCATTAATCATAAATGATATTCTTTTATCCTTTAAGTCAATTTTGAATTCTTTACATACAACTGAACCATCATAATAGTAATCATAAATGTCTTCTATTTTTTTACAATCTAATATATTTTTTATTTTAATTTTCTTATAATATTCTAATCTATTAATTGTATTCAAAGAAAATGAAATTTTTCTTATAGTTTCTATTCCATTATTAAAATTAGTATCAAAACTTAAACAAAGTTCTTTATATTTCTTTGAATAATACTCGGGTAAATCCCAGCCTTCATAATCTTCTAATTCAAGTTCCAATATATTTTTTAAATTTTTATCTATTATTGTTCCTATTTTTATACTATCTAAAAATTTATATTCTTTATTTTCTTTGAGAATATATATTCTAACTACTTGCATGCAACCTATATCAATATCTAAAAAAGCAATTGTATTTTCATCACAAATAGCATTATTTTTTCTTTTTAAACAAAGTTTATTATCTTTTTGAAATACATAAGATATACTCATTCCTTGAAAAAAAATATTTTCAGGCACCAAAGTTGAATAAAACTCACTAATGTGTTGTCCAAGATGTATTCCATTATAACTGTGTATTTTTAAATAATCCATAGAATCTCCTAATATTCTATTTATAGATATAAATTACAAAAGCATTTTCTATCTCATCATAATTCAAAGGGTATATTAAATTTTTCTAAAATTTTATATATTTCTGCTTTTTTATCATAGATAATAACTCCATTTTTAATTTCTTTTATTTCACAAGAAATTTTAAACCATATTTATTCTATGGCTATATATAAATAACAATGGGCTTTCCCATCATTTGAAAATTCTTTTGGGACAGAACTTTCATAATCTACTGTAAAAGCTCTTTTTAATACTCCAGAATGGCTATCATTCCAAACATTTTCCCAAGCTTTTTTTGTACAAAGTTCAACACTACCATTTTCATCAACAGTTTCATATTTTTTATATAAACCTTTTTCAACTTCTTTTTCTATATCTTCAAAGAAATTATGCTCTACTCCTACTATACTAATATCATAATCTCCTTTTTCATCACTTTCATAATTACTATATTGTGAAATAGGTACTATTCCATCAGATAAAAGAGGTAATTTCCCAGTTAAGACATCATCCCATAATTCTGCTATTTTTCTAATACCTTCTTCACTATTGTTTGTACGAATTGTAACTGCTTTTAATGTGTATGCCATAATAAAATCTCCTTTCTTATTTAAAAATTATATCAAGCACTCCATTAGCTGTATATTTCTCAGCTTCATAATCAACTTTCATTCCTAATCTTCTTATAGTTTCACTTGTCATAGGTCCAATAGAAGCAATTTTTTTATCTCCCAAAATAAAGAAATCTCCATCTAAACTTTCATAAAAAGCTTCCACTGTTGATGAACTTAAAAAAGTTATAATATCTATATCTTTTAAAGTTTCAAGTACTTTCTCTCTATCAACTTTTAATTTTTTTGTGTTATAAGCTACAACTTTTTCATAATTTCTTTTATATAAAGAATTATATTTATCTGTATCACAAGGAGAAATATCAGAAGTAACTATTAAAATATTATCATTTTCATCTGTATATTTAACTACATCTTCTGCCAATCTATCCACTAAATATTCATCAGGAACAAAATCTGGAACTATTTTATATTTTTCTAAAATTTCCTTAGTTTTAACTCCAACAGCTCCAATTTTAATATTTGCTAAACATCTCATATCCTTTATATTTTCAAAGAATGCTTTTACTCCATTAGGTGAATTAAATAAAATAGCCTTGTATTTTTCTAAATCTTTTAAATCAATCTTTAAGTTTTCTATTTCTATAAAAGGTAATTCAACAGGAATTCCGCCTCTTTTAGAAATATTTTCAGACATTTCAACTGCTTGTTTTTTATCTCTTGTTACTAATATTTTTTTAGCAAGTTTTTCAGTTTCAAACCATTTAAAAGTTTCTCTTAAATTAACTACTTCTCCAATTATAGTTATAGCAGGTGGAGTTATTTTATTTTTTTCAACAAGTTCTAAAATATTTTCTAAATTTCCAACTGTTACTCTTTGATTTTTAGTTGCTCCTTTTTCTATAATGGCAACAGGAGTTTTACTGTCTTTACCATATTTAATTAAATCATTAACTATTAAATCTAAATTTTTAACTCCCATTAAAAAAACTAATGTTCCTTCTAATTTTGCAATATTTTCAAAATTATGCCACTTTCCATTTTCCATAGTATGTCCTGTAAAAATATGAAAAGACCTTGCAAGTCCTCTATGTGTTACAGGTATTCCTGCATAGGCTGGTACAGATATAGAAGAAGTTATCCCTGGTATAACTTCAAATTCTATTTCATTTTTAAATAAGGCTTCAATTTCTTCTCCACCTCTACCAAAGACAAAAGGGTCTCCACCTTTTACTCTAGCAACATTTTTTCCTTCAAGACATTTATTTACAAGAGTTTGATTTATTTCATCTTGAATTAAACCACCTTCTGTATTTCCTTTTCCAAGATATATAAGTTCTGCATCTTTTTTTGCAAGTTTTAATATATCTTCACTAATTAATCTATCATATACAATACAATCTGCATTCTCAATAATTCTTTTAGCTTTCAATGTTAATAGCTCAAAATCCCCTGGTCCTGCCCCAATTATATATGCTTTTCCTTTTTTCATTTTTTCTCCTCTGCTTTATTATAAAAAGAACAAGTTACTAAATGATCATTTACCATTCCTACTGCTTGCATAAAAGCATAGATTATGGTACTTCCTACAAATTTAAAACCTCTCTTTTTTAAATCTTTACTTATTTTATCTGATAACTCCGTTCTAGCTGGAACTTCTTCAATCTTAGTCCAAGAATTTTTAATTGGCTTATTCTCTACATAAGCCCATAAATATTTATCTAATGAACCAAATTCTTCACAAAGTTTAAAATATTCCTTAGCATTATTAATAACAGCATTTATTTTTAATTTATTTCTTATTATTCCTTCATTATTTAAAAGATTTTCTACTTTTTTACCATCATATTTTATAATAATGTCAGGATCAAAATCATCAAATGTTTCACATAAAGTATCCATCTTAGAAAGAATAGTAGTCCAACTTAAACCAGCTTGTTTTCCCTCTAAAATTAACATTTTAAAAAGTTTTTTATCATCATGAACAGGAATACCCCACTCTTCATCATGATATTTTTGTTCCAATTCACTTTTATTTGCCCAGTCACATCTTATTATTTTTTTCATACATTTCCTTTATTTATTTTTTTCTTAATTTCTTCTGCTGCCATATATGCAATTTCTTTTCCTTTTGCTAAACTATCTTCAACAACAGCTTTTATTTGTTTTCCTTCATCTGAATAAGCAGCAGTAAATTTTATTTTATTTCCATTTATTTGAGAATAACAACCCATAGGAGTATGGCAACCTCCATCAAAAATTTTAGAAAATTCTCTTTCTATCTCAACAATCTTTGCAATAGCTTCATTATGGATAGATTTTAAAATTTCTTTTATTTCTTCATCATTTTCTCTACATTGAATGTATAGAACACCTTGTGCAGGTGCAGGTGGAAATACCTCTCCATTTAAATATTCTGTAATTTTATCTGCTAAACCAGTTCTTTTAAGTCCAGCAGCAGCTAAAACTATTGCATCATAATCTTCTGTTTCTAATTTTTTAAGTCTTGTATGAATATTTCCTCTTAAATGTTTTATCTCAAAATCAGGTCTTACTGCTTTTAAATTCATTGCTCTTCTTAGTGAACTTGTACCAACTTTGGCTCCTTGTGGTAAAGTTACTAAAAAACCATTTTTTGAAACTAACACATCTCTTGGATCTTCTCTATCTGGAATAGCTCCACAAATTAAGCCCTTAGGTGATATAGCAGGCATATCTTTCATAGAATGGACTGCAATATCTATATCTCCATCTAATAATTCTTGTTCAATTTCCTTAGTAAAAAAACTTTTTAAAGAAATATCACTATTTTCCCAATTTGATTTTAAATCTTTATCTCCACTTGTAACTATTTCTTTTATTTCAAAAGTTAAATTAGGATAATTAAGTTCTAATTTTTCTTTTACAAGATTCGCTTGAGCAAGAGCCAATATACTTCCTCTACTTCCAATTATAATATTTTTTTTCATTTTTTTCCTTTCTATAATAATTAGTTTTGTATTGTGTTTTGAAAAAATATATTTGTTTTTTCTTCTTTATAGTAATTCAATGACTTTATTAATTTTTCCATTTGTTCCTCTATTAAATATGAATAATCTTCTAAAAGTTTATCTCTATTTATAGAATTTTGATTATAGACTTCCCAAATATCATCTAAATTATATATTTCTATATTTTTAAAATCAGCAAGTCTTTCATCAACATCTCTTGGGACTGCTAAATCAATAAAAAGATAATCTTTATCTTCTTTCATTTTAGGTATAAACTTATCATATTCAACAACTATATGTGGAGCTGAAGTAGCAGATATAATTACATCAGCTTCTATCATTTCTTTATATTTTTCTTTATAGTCAACTATATTTACAATATCAAATTTCTTTTTAATCTGTTCTGCCTTGTGGTAAGTTCTATTTGTTATATAGATATTTTTCAATTGTTCTTTTGTTAATAAAGTTAAAATATCCTGAGCAAGCTCCCCAATACCTAAAATAAAAATATTTTTATCTTCTATATTGGGAAATTTAGATTTTATAAATTTTAAAGATATTGCTTCCAATGATAGTGCATTATGGGCAATCATTGATTTTGTTCTAAATTTCTTCCCTAATTCTATTGCTTTATTAAAAATAATATTTAAAAATTTTGAGCTATGTTTATTTTCAAGTGCTTCAGCATAAGCACCTTTGACTTGAGCTAAGATTTGATCTTCACCTTTTATAACTGAATAAAATCCACAACCAACTTTAAATAAATACTCAATAGCTTCTACTCCACTTTTTACAATCATATCAACTGAAAATAGATTTTTAATTTCATCGATATTTATATTTGAATTTAATTCAATATAGAATTCTGTTCTAAGACAAGTTGATAAATTTATATAGGCATTTATTTTTTTATCTGTATATAGTTTTTCAATAATATATTTTGGTCTTGTTCTCATAAAATTTTCTCTTTCAAGTAAAGATAAATTTTCATGAGAAGTTCCTATAACAATGATATTTTCTAAGTCTAACATTTCTCATTCCCCTTAATTATAAAAATTTCCTTGTATATTATATACTATTTTAGGAATAATTTTAAGAATATTTTAATTTATAAATAAAAATAATATTTTTAAAAGTTCTATTATCTATGTTATAATTTTAATAACAATATAAATAAAGAGGAAAAAAATGAAAAAATATA
>ERZ773014.1000-NODE-1000-length-18512-cov-10.030070_pt1 | contig 18512 bp, 13 predicted proteins | sample MGYA00580841_ERZ773014 | MGnify/ENA primary metagenome ERZ773014 (study PRJEB29015, sample SAMEA2737989) | human oral metagenome | biome: human oral; feature: human-associated habitat; material: dental | place: China | collected 2067 ...
ACCCCGCAATCTATGTGGACTGGCAGTTTTCCCCGCGTGAGCGGGGATGAGCCCGATCTTCGTCATCATGTCCAAGATCGAACGCTGTTTTCCCCGCGTGAGCGGGGATGAGCCCTGCTCGACACCACGCCGAAGGAGGTGAAGGCCGTTTTCCCCGCGTGAGCGGGGATGAGCCCTATAGTCCGCGCGCGATGCTATGTCAACACGTGTTTTCCCCGCGTGAGCGGGGATGAGCCCCGTGGACGAGCCCAGGCGTCGGCCTGCCAGGCGTTTTCCCCGCGTGAGCGGGGATGAGCCGTAGCCCTAAATGACGTACTACGAAACACGCGCGTTTTCCCCGCGTGAGCGGGGATGAGCCCGTGATCGTGATCTGGCCTCGGATGTAGTGCTTGTTTTCCCCGCGTGAGCGGGGATGAGCCGGCCCCACGGGCCGCCGAAAGCGCCCAGGAGGGGTTTTCCCCGCGTGAGCGGGGATGAGCCCTGGACGCTGCCCGAGGGCAGGACCAGAAGCAGGTTTTCCCCGCGTGAGCGGGGATGAGCCTTTCCTTCAAAGCGCCCCCAGCATCCGTCAGTGGTTTTCCCCGCGTGAGCGGGGATGAGCCGGCATGGCCCGCGTCGATCCGCGAGGGCGGCGAGTTTTCCCCGCGTGAGCGGGGATGAGCCGGGACGGCTTGATCTGATCCGTCCACGCCGTGTGTTTTCCCCGCGTGAGCGGGGATGAGCCCTAGCCGACCTCGGACGTAATGCCCGGGTCGGTGTTTTCCCCGCGTGAGCGGGGATGAGCCCGATCACCGCAACGCGCGACACCGACGAGGGCCGTTTTCCCCGCGTGAGCGGGGATGAGCCCCCGATCGGTCTGATTGTCGTCGCTATTGGCGCGTTTTCCCCGCGTGAGCGGGGATGAGCCCCGGCGGCTCGTGACGTGCGTCTTGTCGAAAAGGTTTTCCCCGCGTGAGCGGGGATGAGCCCTCAGGGGCTCCGAGTTCGTGCTCGGCGGCGTCGTTTTCCCCGCGTGAGCGGGGATGAGCCCCTCCGTCAGGTCAAGGTTGTAGGTCATCTGGAGTTTTCCCCGCGTGAGCGGGGATGAGCCCCCAGGTCCAGAATCGCCTGGTTGAACTCCTGGGTTTTCCCCGCGTGAGCGGGGATGAGCCCTTCTTCGGGGTCGAGGAGGACTCGGGCCTTATGTTTTCCCCGCGTGAGCGGGGATGAGCCCGTCATTAAGCCCGTGTGGGATGCGATCTGCCAGTTTTCCCCGCGTGAGCGGGGATGAGCCCCGTCGGAGAGACCGGACGCCGCCGCGGCGAAGGTTTTCCCCGCGTGAGCGGGGATGAGCCCCGATGGGGTTCGCAGCCATTGCCGCGTTGAGCGTTTTCCCCGCGTGAGCGGGGATGAGCCCGGGTCGAAAAGGGCAGAAAATCAAAGGAAACTGTTTTCCCCGCGTGAGCGGGGATGAGCCCCCAGTCATGAGCGCCGTCACAGCCTGGTCGGAGTTTTCCCCGCGTGAGCGGGGATGAGCCCACAGCGCGCCCGCGCCAGCTCGACGCGGCCCAGTTTTCCCCGCGTGAGCGGGGATGAGCCCTCATGAGCGGGCCTCTCGGTCTAGCGTCGATGGTTTTCCCCGCGTGAGCGGGGATGAGCCCCGCGTTTGCGATCATCGTTGGCGTTGTCCTGAGTTTTCCCCGCGTGAGCGGGGATGAGCCCCGCCGATGCCGACAGCCGCACCCAGGAGCGCTGTTTTCCCCGCGTGAGCGGGGATGAGCCCTCACTCACGCCGCGTGCTGCGTCGGCGAACCAGTTTTCCCCGCGTGAGCGGGGATGAGCCGCCCGCAGAGAAGAAGATCGAGACCGGCCTTGGGTTTTCCCCGCGTGAGCGGGGATGAGCCCAACCTCGTCGCTGTTCGCGCGGAGGCCGAGTAGTTTTCCCCGCGTGAGCGGGGATGAGCCCACGCGCAACCCCGCAATCTATGTGGACTGGCAGTTTTCCCCGCGTGAGCGGGGATGAGCCCGGGTAGGGGTAACACTCACCCGTGACCTTCTCGTTTTCCCCGCGTGAGCGGGGATGAGCCAAGCCGGCGAAGCGTTCGATCTTGGTCATGACGGTTTTCCCCGCGTGAGCGGGGATGAGCCCACGGCGAGGTCGAAGGCCCGCGCGAAGGCCTCGTTTTCCCCGCGTGAGCGGGGATGAGCCCCTGCCGGGCGGGGGTCTGCGTGTCAGGCGACGGTTTTCCCCGCGTGAGCGGGGATGAGCCCGCCATCCCAGTGGCACCGCGACGTGAGCGAGAGTTTTCCCCGCGTGAGCGGGGATGAGCCCTGGGTGACGGGTACCCTCGTCCCTGGCGTGCAGTTTTCCCCGCGTGAGCGGGGATGAGCCCCGACCCCGCCGCCGCAATCGCAAACTTGGTCAGTTTTCCCCGCGTGAGCGGGGATGAGCCGGAGCCGATAATGGCGCGCACGAATCTTTGCCCGTTTTCCCCGCGTGAGCGGGGATGAGCCCTGTGCGCCGCGATCCAACGTCGCGCTCTCTCAGTTTTCCCCGCGTGAGCGGGGATGAGCCCACGTTGTCCTTCGCGGGTGTCGCGTCGGATGAGTTTTCCCCGCGTGAGCGGGGATGAGCCACGGTCGCCTCGAAGATCGGCCTCTCCCTCACCGTTTTCCCCGCGTGAGCGGGGATGAGCCCAGACACGGCGCGCGGGTGGGAGCCAGTGGGTCGTTTTCCCCGCGTGAGCGGGGATGAGCCCCCAGACAGGCGTTGAGGCCGCTAATCAAGAGTGTTTTCCCCGCGTGAGCGGGGATGAGCCCTTCATCAAGGCCCCGGTCAACGCCATGATGAAGTTTTCCCCGCGTGAGCGGGGATGAGCCCGCCGTGTCCGCGCCCGCCTGAATCGCCGCCTCGTTTTCCCCGCGTGAGCGGGGATGAGCCCTATAGCCCTCGCTCGACGCTAAGTCAACATGTGTTTTCCCCGCGTGAGCGGGGATGAGCCGCTGACCGCCGAGGACCGGCAGGCGGCCCTGAAGTTTTCCCCGCGTGAGCGGGGATGAGCCCGTGCAGGCGGCGACGCACGAGTCCGCTGAGAAGTTTTCCCCGCGTGAGCGGGGATGAGCCCCCCCCGAGGGCGGCGGCGACGCCCCCCACTACGGTTTTCCCCGCGTGAGCGGGGATGAGCCGTCTCAGGCGTGACCGGGGCGTCGGGGTTGGTGGTTTTCCCCGCGTGAGCGGGGATGAGCCTCGGTCGTAGAGGCGTTGCCTTCCCCCGCGTCACGTTTTCCCCGCGTGAGCGGGGATGAGCCCCCAAGCCCGGCCTGAGCGCCCGCAAGACCGCGGTTTTCCCCGCGTGAGCGGGGATGAGCCCCTGGTCATCAAGCCAGCGCGCGATCTGCTCTCGTTTTCCCCGCGTGAGCGGGGATGAGCCGTCCACGCCGGTCCCAGTCGCGCCCAGGACCGCGTTTTCCCCGCGTGAGCGGGGATGAGCCCCGCTGGGACCTGCGCGTGGGTGGCGAGACCGAGTTTTCCCCGCGTGAGCGGGGATGAGCCGTCTCTGACCGAACAGTAAACCCTGCGGCCCATGTTTTCCCCGCGTGAGCGGGGATGAGCCCCTGAGCTTCAGGTCTGCCGGGTCCCCCACGGAGTTTTCCCCGCGTGAGCGGGGATGAGCCGGCCTCGCCGAGCTTGTCAGCGATGAACGTTGCGTTTTCCCCGCGTGAGCGGGGATGAGCCCGAGGACCCCGCCAGCGCCTACTCCTACCCGTCGTTTTCCCCGCGTGAGCGGGGATGAGCCCTGGATGCTGCCCGAAGGCAGAACCAGCAGCAGGTTTTCCCCGCGTGAGCGGGGATGAGCCGTGGACTATCGCGGCGGGGTCCGGGTCGGGCCAGTTTTCCCCGCGTGAGCGGGGATGAGCCTTTCGGCTTCACCGTGCCCCTGCGGTGGGACCCGTTTTCCCCGCGTGAGCGGGGATGAGCCGCTCGTATCGATGCCGACGATCTCGCTCAAGGCGTTTTCCCCGCGTGAGCGGGGATGAGCCTTCAACGAAGCGCTCCTGAACCTCGGCTTCGATGTTTTCCCCGCGTGAGCGGGGATGAGCCCGTAGAGCGTGCCAGCCTTGTAAACGCCCGCCAGTTTTCCCCGCGTGAGCGGGGATGAGCCCGCCGTCAAGGGCGGCTTCTCCGGCGCCCTGGAGTTTTCCCCGCGTGAGCGGGGATGAGCCCTTCAAGGTGTCCGCGAACTTTTGGGTAGCGTCGTTTTCCCCGCGTGAGCGGGGATGAGCCCGTCTGATTCGTGATCCTGGACTGCACTCCGTGGTTTTCCCCGCGTGAGCGGGGATGAGCCGACGCAGTATCCGGCGCTCGCGGCGGTCCTCGGGTTTTCCCCGCGTGAGCGGGGATGAGCCTGTGCGCCTGGAGCGCGCGAATGAGCGGCGATCGTTTTCCCCGCGTGAGCGGGGATGAGCCGGCCGCCTCGTCGTTGGAGCCTTCCGTGGGGAGGTTTTCCCCGCGTGAGCGGGGATGAGCCCTGTCGCAGTGGAGCTTCAACGTCCCGCTGAAGGTTTTCCCCGCGTGAGCGGGGATGAGCCGTTTGACAACGGCGGCTATCTCCAGCCCGGCCTGTTTTCCCCGCGTGAGCGGGGATGAGCCCATCACGCTCAGCAATTCCACGAGGCTGCGAGCGTTTTCCCCGCGTGAGCGGGGATGAGCCCATGTCTGCCGCGACCTGAACGCACGTCTGGATGTTTTCCCCGCGTGAGCGGGGATGAGCCCCGGCCACGCTGCTGCGCAGGTCGGAGCCGAAGGTTTTCCCCGCGTGAGCGGGGATGAGCCGCTGGCGGGTGAGGCCCGCGAGCTGGCGGCCCGGTTTTCCCCGCGTGAGCGGGGATGAGCCCACCTCTGTGGCTATTCCGGCGATCCACTGCCAGTTTTCCCCGCGTGAGCGGGGATGAGCCGCCATCCTGAAGGGTCCGGAGGTGCAGGCCCTGGTTTTCCCCGCGTGAGCGGGGATGAGCCCGCCTTGTTCACGTCACGCGCGACCTGCTTCAGGTTTTCCCCGCGTGAGCGGGGATGAGCCGGGTCCGGAGGTGCAGGCCCTGCTCGCCCGGAAGTTTTCCCCGCGTGAGCGGGGATGAGCCCGGGGTGTCCTCGGGGGACACAGCGAAAAGCTCGTTTTCCCCGCGTGAGCGGGGATGAGCCCTGTTTGGCCGTGAGTGGCAGCGGGCGCGCCGGGTTTTCCCCGCGTGAGCGGGGATGAGCCCACCCGCCGGAACTTCGACCGACTGTGCAAGCAGTTTTCCCCGCGTGAGCGGGGATGAGCCCGGCTCCCAGCGCCTGGCGGACGAGCTGCTGGTGTTTTCCCCGCGTGAGCGGGGATGAGCCACCCGGCGCGGGGGAGGTTCTGGAGCTGGAGGCCGTTTTCCCCGCGTGAGCGGGGATGAGCCGGTTGCCTTGTCCACGACGAGGCCGTCCAGGCTGTTTTCCCCGCGTGAGCGGGGATGAGCCACAATCTGGGAAGGCATCAAGGGCGTCTTTACCGTTTTCCCCGCGTGAGCGGGGATGAGCCAGCCCATACCCGAGCCGGGGAAACTCCCTGACGGGTTTTCCCCGCGTGAGCGGGGATGAGCCGTTGCCAGGGGCGTTCACCGCGCCAGCGCTTTGGTTTTCCCCGCGTGAGCGGGGATGAGCCCTCCCTCCAGCCCGGCGAAGCGACCAACTCCTAGTTTTCCCCGCGTGAGCGGGGATGAGCCCGAGATGCGTTCCACCATTCACCAACTACTAGCGTTTTCCCCGCGTGAGCGGGGATGAGCCCATCTTTCGGACAAAACTACTTTGGGCTACTTTGTTTTCCCCGCGTGAGCGGGGATGAGCCCTAGCTACGATACAGAACGTGACCCCGCCCGTCGTTTTCCCCGCGTGAGCGGGGATGAGCCTTCGTCAGGGAACACATCGCCGACGTAGGCGGCGTTTTCCCCGCGTGAGCGGGGATGAGCCCTCATGCTCAATGCCTAACTCTCATCTCTCCCAGTTTTCCCCGCGTGAGCGGGGATGAGCCCATGGGAGTAACCGGCGCTAAGCGTATGCGCCCGTTTTCCCCGCGTGAGCGGGGATGAGCCTCTGTCTGATCCGAAGGCAAAGGAACTCATGCTGTTTTCCCCGCGTGAGCGGGGATGAGCCCGCGCCCGTCTCGGTTTCTCCCTACGAGCCAGTGTTTTCCCCGCGTGAGCGGGGATGAGCCACCCTGACCGCTCGCGCCATTAACGCGCTGAGCGTTTTCCCCGCGTGAGCGGGGATGAGCCCTCGAACGTACTGCCCTTTTCGTCGCCAGCCTCGTTTTCCCCGCGTGAGCGGGGATGAGCCCATCGGGAGGGAATGAGGCAAGTCAGGATGATTGTTTTCCCCGCGTGAGCGGGGATGAGCCTGCCCTTGATCACGTTGACCGCGCCCATGAGGAGTTTTCCCCGCGTGAGCGGGGATGAGCCCAAGATCACTCGCCCGCACCCTCGCCACCTCTCGTTTTCCCCGCGTGAGCGGGGATGAGCCGTAGGCTTCGACGCTGTTTATTCCGCCGGTGTCGTTTTCCCCGCGTGAGCGGGGATGAGCCCCCCTACCGGCCGGGAAATGCGCCTCCGACAGGGTTTTCCCCGCGTGAGCGGGGATGAGCCGTCAGCGCGATCAGCGTCCGACCATGCTGTGACGTTTTCCCCGCGTGAGCGGGGATGAGCCCCGCTACTACTCCAGCGGCGAAGCCGGGCTCTAGTTTTCCCCGCGTGAGCGGGGATGAGCCCTGCAAACGCCCATTACCACGGGGCCGGATTGTGTTTTCCCCGCGTGAGCGGGGATGAGCCGCGGTGATAGGCTGGCCGGTTTTGCGCTCGTAGGTTTTCCCCGCGTGAGCGGGGATGAGCCCGCAGCCTGGTGCTGCTCGCCCGCCTCCTCAGCGTTTTCCCCGCGTGAGCGGGGATGAGCCCGCTACCCCGCAGCCGATCTCATGGCTCACGCCGTTTTCCCCGCGTGAGCGGGGATGAGCCCGGACGAGCCATCGAATCCATCCGCGAATGACTGTTTTCCCCGCGTGAGCGGGGATGAGCCCGCTTCACTACGTGGGCGCGAGACGTTGCCGTCGTTTTCCCCGCGTGAGCGGGGATGAGCCCGTTGATGTCGGTGTAGGACCAGATGCCGGATGGTTTTCCCCGCGTGAGCGGGGATGAGCCGCGGTCAACGACCCCAACTCGCGCATGTGCTTTGTTTTCCCCGCGTGAGCGGGGATGAGCCGGCTATCGACTAGCTGCAGGATGACCGGTAGGAGGTTTTCCCCGCGTGAGCGGGGATGAGCCCACAGCCATGACCGTGAATAGTGCCGTTACCGAGTTTTCCCCGCGTGAGCGGGGATGAGCCCAGGTCGGCCACGAGAGCCGAGCGGACCGGAGGGTTTTCCCCGCGTGAGCGGGGATGAGCCCCCGGTACGAGGCCCACGCCCTCGCAATCCAGAGTTTTCCCCGCGTGAGCGGGGATGAGCCGGGATCTTTGCGAGGGGTGTGCGTGCGGGCATGGTTTTCCCCGCGTGAGCGGGGATGAGCCCGTCGCGGCGGTGCGACCAGATGCCGGATGCCAGTTTTCCCCGCGTGAGCGGGGATGAGCCCAATGACCTACAGCCCCATCACGAGCCGCCTCGGTTTTCCCCGCGTGAGCGGGGATGAGCCGCTCGATCTCCTGAACGTCATGCGTCCGGAAGGGTTTTCCCCGCGTGAGCGGGGATGAGCCGGTGCGCGGTCTCATGGCCTCTTCGGCCTGGGAGTTTTCCCCGCGTGAGCGGGGATGAGCCCCGTTGCCCGCCGCTACCTCGCCACGACCAGGAGTTTTCCCCGCGTGAGCGGGGATGAGCCCACCTGCAGGGGACCGACGAGTGTCGTTTTCCCTGTTTTCCCCGCGTGAGCGGGGATGAGCCCGTTGGCCTGTCCGGGTTGCGCTGGGTCGCGTAGTTTTCCCCGCGTGAGCGGGGATGAGCCTTCATCGATGACGGCGACGTAATCGAAGTACGCGTTTTCCCCGCGTGAGCGGGGATGAGCCCCGAGCGAATGAAATCAACGCTGGTATCGACGTGTTTTCCCCGCGTGAGCGGGGATGAGCCACGATAGCGTCGAGGGAGGCGTCGCCGGGCGTGAGTTTTCCCCGCGTGAGCGGGGATGAGCCGCTCATGCACTGCTACGTGACAGTTGCAATCCGGTTTTCCCCGCGTGAGCGGGGATGAGCCTCGCCATGAATGGACTTAGGGGTCGGCGCAAACGTTTTCCCCGCGTGAGCGGGGATGAGCCCCGACCTCCAGGCAGTTGGTTACCAGTGGATTGGTTTTCCCCGCGTGAGCGGGGATGAGCCCAATCCACAGTTGGGAGTCTTGAATAGTGAGCTGTTTTCCCCGCGTGAGCGGGGATGAGCCTGCGCGGCTGAAATTTTTGGTCTCGGCGACAACGTTTTCCCCGCGTGAGCGGGGATGAGCCCGGGGAAAGGTAAAGAAACCGTAAAACTAGGTCGTTTTCCCCGCGTGAGCGGGGATGAGCCTAAGGAACGCGCGCGCGTAATAGCATCGACAGTGTTTTCCCCGCGTGAGCGGGGATGAGCCGCGCGCGGGGAAGCGTGGCACCCCCGAGAGTTCGTTTTCCCCGCGTGAGCGGGGATGAGCCCAGGTACACGCGACGCTGGCTTCTATCGGGACTGTTTTCCCCGCGTGAGCGGGGATGAGCCCATGAGTATGACCTGGAACGGGACCCTGCCCGTGTTTTCCCCGCGTGAGCGGGGATGAGCCCGCCGAGACCAGGGCGCGTATCCAGCTCTACCGGTTTTCCCCGCGTGAGCGGGGATGAGCCCCAGGTCAGCAAGGCTGGTGGCACGGGGCATAGGTTTTCCCCGCGTGAGCGGGGATGAGCCCTCAGCGTCTCGTCACTGTACGGGTCGTTTTCTGTTTTCCCCGCGTGAGCGGGGATGAGCCGTAGCCGGGTTTTTTCAGCTCCTAGCGCTTTGTTTTCCCCGCGTGAGCGGGGATGAGCCCACCGGACAGGCGACGCAGGACGGCGGCGGCGAGTTTTCCCCGCGTGAGCGGGGATGAGCCCGATGAAGCAATGCGCGGACACATTGACTGTGAGTTTTCCCCGCGTGAGCGGGGATGAGCCTCGGTGGTGTGGGAGGGAGGGTGAGAGTGGAGGGTTTTCCCCGCGTGAGCGGGGATGAGCCTTTTACGCGAAGCGTCTTACGCGCTGAGCGTGTGTTTTCCCCGCGTGAGCGGGGATGAGCCCCGCGCCGCGCACATGGAAGCTGCCAGCGTCATGTTTTCCCCGCGTGAGCGGGGATGAGCCCGTCCTTTGGAGCCGACGCGCACCATGACTTTGGTTTTCCCCGCGTGAGCGGGGATGAGCCCCCGCTCATGAGCGCACCTGCAAAGCAGACCGCGTTTTCCCCGCGTGAGCGGGGATGAGCCGTACATCGCGATCGCCGCGACCCTCGAGACAACGTTTTCCCCGCGTGAGCGGGGATGAGCCCATGCCGCGCCCCGCCCAGGAGCAGCTCAACGGGTTTTCCCCGCGTGAGCGGGAATGAACCCATCACCAAACATCACATCGGATCATCCGCTACGTATTCCCTACGCGAGTGGGGATAAGTCAGTTTGGGACCGAGCATGCTCAAAGGGGTTGTGTATCCCCCTGTGAGCTGGGATGAGTCTTTCTCGAAATCGTGATAGGCTGCGCATGAGGGTGGCAGCCAGCCCACCTGGGAGTAATCCCCGGGCAGGTGAGCCGCCCTCGTTGTTTTCTCCACGCGAGTGGGCTTGAGGCCATACGGAACATCGCTGTGGTGCCACCGTTCGCATTTCCTGTTTGCGCTGATTGAAAATGCGGGTTATAGGACAAAACGTGTTGGTTTTGTGGTGACTTTTCGGCTTTTTGGTGCGGAAAAATCGGTATTGAAGTTGGTGGGAGCCAACTTGAAGGACGGACAAAACGTGTTGGTTTTGTAGCGACTTTTCGGCTTGCTGGTGCGGGAAAATCCACATTGAAGTTGGTTGTTTCATCGTGGGAGTATGAATACCCCCAAATGCCCGGCGTGTGGGCGAACGATGACCAGGTATGGGCACTCAGCTTCAGGGGCGCAGTTTGCCGAGGCGTGCTAGCGGCTTTCGTTCCTCGCCGCGCACGCGGGCCCGCTGATTCGCACGTGGGCCTGACACCTTGCGCGTTAACCCGATGACATGCAGGTGGGCTCGCTGATTCGCACGTGGACCCGATGACATGCGCGTGGGCAGCGCCGCCCACGCGCATATCTAGAGGTTTACGTGCGTATCAAGGGGTTAACGCGCAGATTCAGTGGTTCGCGCGCGAGGTATACACCAGGCCGGGCGCCGTTGTGCCCAACAAGTAGACCGCCTCAGTGGCAACACGCCGAAGGGAGGGTCCTCATGATGCAAAACCCCCAGCATTACCCCTGGTGTCATGCTCTCTTACTGGCGCAAGGCCCCTCACTGGTGCAGGGTTGCCCGGCGGCGCACCGAAAAATGCCGGTGGGGCGTCGTCGGCGATGACGGGGGAGGTCACGGGCTGTAACCTCCGCGAGGGCGCTTGTGGCCGATGAGGTGTGACACGTGATCGGGAAGAGTCAACCCCTTCTGATCGGGTGGAATGCTCCCGATCAGGTGGAATCTTCGCGATGGAGTCGATCCTGTCTGAGGTGCAGCGGCGCGAGCTCGCTAGCCCAACGACACGGTTCTCGACGTTGTCAGGGGCCGAATCGCGACCAATGCGGTGTGTCCTATACCCCGTGTGTTGTGGGGTGGTGGCCTCTGAGTGCGAGCCTCGGGCTGGTGCGTCTTGTGGGTGACCTCTGCCGTTCTCGTATTTGCTGAACGACTGGTGAGTTTGTCGGCGTTTTGGGTCAGTTGTTCGCTCATCGGACGACACACCCGAGTAACAAATTTTGTCAGTCTATAAATCAGTCCGCCCAAGTGGTGATGTTTGCTTTTGTCGCTCGTGTTAGTTGTTGTGTCTGCGGAACTAATCGCTCTGATTCTTGACCAAAGTGCAGGTGGTTGGCATAAAATGGTGCAGTATGAGGCGACGTCGTCGCACATCCCGTTGACAGGAGTTTTCTATGGTTGCCCTGGAGCGCCGTCACTTCGGTGTTCTTCTTGCGGTTTTCGCATTGGTTGTGAGTTTCTTTGGCCTGGCCCAGTTTATTGGCGCTCAGGCTCCTGCGTCTGCGGCTCCCCTGAGCTGCCCCGAGCCGACTACGAATGTGAGCAACAAGGTCACCTTGGATTGGGACAATGCTCAGCTTGTCGACCACACTGGCCGTGAGACCAAGGCTGTGGGTGACTGGTGGGACCTCGGTATCAAGCTGCCGTGGAAGACCGACGGTCGCGTGAAGGCCGGTGACTACTTCACCTACGACGCCTCGATCGTCAACACTGCGACGGGGGAGAGCGTTCTCCGTCCGAACGTTGCCCGTAAGTTCGAGGTCATCTCCAACAATGGCGTCGTCGTCGGCTGCGGCACCTGGGGTGCTGACGGTATGGTAAGCGTCGTATTCAACGAGAAGGTCGAGTCCGCCGCGCAATGGTACGGCCATGTCTCCACCAACGGCCTGACCCACTACACCGGTCCCGGCGGTGAGAAGTACACGGTCAAGCTCGGCGAGAAGGTCGAGCGTGAGATCGACATGCTGCGCCGCACCCCGGGTGTCCCCCGCTACCAGAAGGACGGCTGGCTGACCCTCGGTGAGAACGAAGATGGTGACGAGAACAAGGCCATCATGTGGCGCGTTGTCTTCCCCGCTGGCGACAAGGCCGTGACCGGCGCGTCGATCGTCGACGAGGTCCCCGCGGGCTCTAACTGGAGCTTCAACTGCGACGTCGTTAATGAATACACGAAGAACCACACCTACCTGGTGACCGATCCGACGACCTACGAGGGCCTCCGCCAGGACAATGACACCTCGAAGGGTGCCTTCGGTGCTGCCGCGCAGGTCGAGTGCTCCTCCTCCAAGGTGACCGTCACGCTCGCCGAGATTCCTGCGAACCAGTCCGCCATCATCCTGCTCCCCGCCCACATCGACGGTGCGAAGCGCGCCGGTGACGTCGTGGGTGTCTTCTCCAACACCGTCTACTTCAACATTCTCGGTGGCAAGGTCGTCGAGCCCATTACGAAGACCCTCCACTACGGTGCGGCCGCCGACGCGTACGCCCATCAGACCTTCTCCGTGACCAAGAAGGTCGAGGGTGACCTGCCCGAATCCGCACAGGACCTCGAGTACCCGCTGACGATCACCTTGAAGAATGACGCCGATCCCTCGGTGAATAAGACCTTCGAGGCCTCCGTTAAGGCTGGCGAGACCTACACATACCCCACGTCTCTGCCGCTGGGTACCGTCGTGACGGTGTCGGAGGGGGACCTGCCCGCCGGTGTGGGCATCACCTGGAACGACGGCGAGAGCCGCGTCTTCGAGGCCGCCGACGGCGTGACCCTCTCGGCAGATAACCGCGAGGCTACCTTCACGCTGAGCGATGATCAGGTCTACTCGCTGACCCTCACCAATGTTCTGGCTCCGACCCCGACTCCGTCGGCCACGCCTTCGACTCCCTCTCCGACCCCCTCGGCAACTCCTTCGCCCGCTCCGCAGCTGGCCAAGACTGGTACCGATGCGGCAGGCCTGGGTGTCCTGGCTGGAATCGTCGCGATTGCGGGCCTGTCTCTCGTGGCGGCCAAGCGTCGTAGTCACTGATGACGAAGCCCCTGAGGTGCATGAGTGCCTGAGGGCGCACAGTGGGTGGGATGAGCAGTGCTCATCCCACCCACTTCCTTACGTGTGCTTTCTTGTAGCGGATGATTCGTGTGGTGGGCAGGGCGAGCGGCGTGCGGACAAAAGTCCTGTCAAAAGATGAGTGGGTGAAAAACCTGCTGTCGATACCGTGCAGGGGAGTGGTCGACTATGTCGTCGTAGCTCATCGTGTGCGGTTGCTCGTGATGCTTATTGTGGCTTGTCGGAGCCGTTTGGTGTTGATGCCCAGCGGTGGGGCACGCGTGAAACAAAAGCGGTTGGCTCATGGTCGCGTGAGGTGCAAATGGACAGTTTCGCACAGAAAGGTGATGGAGGGCATTATTCTGCAAAATCCGCATTTTTGCTGATCAAGTAGGTTTGACCTGCTGTGCAGGAAATTAAATTGGATTGATTGCAGATTAGTTCTCTCTTCTTTATATGTGCAGATTAAGGCGGTTTGGTAACGAAGTTTTATTTGAATAGTTTTCTGCTAATCCTCTGATGGTCGATCTTATCCCATAGATACGCGATAACTATGGGCATGAGGCGACATCGCCTCATGCCCATTGACGGGAGTATTTTATGGTTGCGTCGTAGAACACTCGGCTTAGCGCACTTGTTGTAGCTTTCGCTCTGGTATTGAGCTTCGTTGATGCTTTGCAGCTGTTGACGACCCGCACGGCGTTGGCCACGGCGCTTGCGTGCCCGGCCTCCACGACCAACGTCAACGACAAGGTTGACCTGGACTGGGATAACCTGCAGCTGGTCAATCCCCAGGGTGCGGAAGCGAAGACAATCGCGAACATGTGGGATACTGGCGTTAAGCTGCCGTGGAAGATCAACGGCGCCGTCAAGGCCGGTGACTTCTTCACTTACGACGCGACCGTCGCCGAGGTGAACACGGGCCAGCCGATCCTGCGCCCCACCGGCGAAGCCCGCACCGTCAAGGAAGGCTGGATCGGCCTGAGCGACAGCGAGGATGGCGATGAGAACAAGTCCATCATGTAGCGAGTGATCTTGCCCGCTGGCGATTCCGCAGTGACCGGTGCGTCGATCGTCGACGAGGTTCCCGCCGGCTCTAACTGGAGCTACGACTGCGACACGGTGGTCGACTACGGCAAGAAGCACACCTTCGTCGTCGTCGATCCGACCACGCCCGAGGGTTAGCGCCTGAGCAAGGACACCTCGGATGATGCCTTCGGCGCTGGATCTACGGTCGAGTGCACGCCCCAGAAGCTGACCGTGACCTTCCCTGCGATCCCCGCGAACCAGTCGGCGATCGTCGAGAATCCGACTCGCGTTGAGGGGGCCAAGCGTGCCGCTTGCGTCGTCGGTAAGTTCTCCAACACCGTGAAGTTCAATGTGCCCGGCAAGAAGTTTTCGCCCGTCACGATGGCGATGTGTTTCAGTGCGTCCGCGGATGCCTTCGCGCGCCAGAGCTTCTCTGTGACGAAGAAGGTCGATGGCGAGCTCCCCGAACACGCGAAGGACCTCGAGTACACCCTGACCATCACGCTGAAGAACGATTCCGATCCGTCGGTCAACAAGACCTACCAGGCGACTGTCAAGGCGGGCAAGAGCGACAGCTACCCGGGTGCCCTCCCTCTGGGCACCGAGGTCACCGTCTCCGAGGGTGACCTGCCCTCCGCCGACGGCGTCACCTTGAACGAGGTCGAGAGTTGCGTGTTCGATACCGCTCAGGGCGTCACCCTCAAGGCTAACAACCGTGAGGCCACGTTCACGCTCAGCGAGGATCACCTCTTTGCTCTCAACCTGAACAATAAGCTGATGCCGGCTCCTAAGCCGGCTCCTAAGCTGAATGCGGAACACACGGGTGAAGCAGTTGTACTGAGACCGGAAACCTCTAAGCGTGCAAAAAGAACGACGGTCATTCGCCGATGGTCGGGGTGCTGCTTACAGAGCGCAGCGCCAGCTTGCATTGAGCCCGACGTTGCTTTGGTCAGCTCCTCGATGCTCTAACCAACGAGGAGATACACACGAGCCTCCCACGGCTTCATCGGTGTGGTAACAGTGGGTTCGCTACCCAGGTGGTTGCCGGCCTCATCGCTCTTCGTCTGTGACGCTTCCGTGTTGCCCAAGTAGAGGTGCCACGGTAACGAAGCCATGGCCTCGTCCTCTGGAGAGAACAGGGGAGCGTGGCGTTGCCCGGACAGATTGACCATCACGAGAACGTCCGAACCTGGCGTGCTGCGGCGATAGACGAAGAGCGCGGGCGCTGAGGCGTCTATCCGTGAGAACGTTCCATCGGTCAGAGCGGGAATGACGTGGCGAGCACTGATGAGCGCGCGGTAGTACGTCAGAATGGATTGGGGATCATTTGCTTGTGCTGCGACGGTGATGTTCTCAGCGGAAGCGGGTACGTCAATCCAGGGGACTGCTTCAGAGAAGCCTGCAGCGGGGGAGGAGTCCCACTGCATCGGGGTACGGCCGTTGTCTCTCGACATAGCCGCGAGTCCCTCGGGGACCTTATCGATGCCCAGGCGCTCCATGTACGACACGGATTCGACGTCGCGGAAATCGGCTGCGGTCGTGAAGTCTCCGCCGAGCATGCCGATCTCTTGGCCCTGATAGATGAAGGGGGTTCCGCGCTGGAGGAAATAGGCGGTTGCCAGGGCTGTTGCTGATTCGTACCAGTAGCACGAGGAATCCCCGAAACGGGATACCGAGCGTGGCTGGTCGTGGTTCTCCAGGTACAGGGCGTTCCATCCGCTCGTCCCGAGCGTGTCCTGCCAGCGAGTGAGAACGTCCGCCAGCTCCCCGGGCGCCAGCTGGCGGGGCGAGAACTTGCCGTTTTCGAGGCCGAGGTTGACGTGCTCGAACTGGATGAGCATGTTGAACTCGCGGCGCTCGGGATCGCAAAACAGCAGTGCTGTCTCGGGCGACGCGTTGGAGGCCTCGCCGACCGTAAATGACCCCGGATGGTGGGCGAACGTCCGTTCGTGCATCTCCTGCAGGAACTCGTGGAGACGAGGCCCGTCCGCGAAGCACTCGTGGCCGACGCCAAACGGCGGGCGGGGTGGGCCGCCATCGGGCAAGCCCGGCAGCTTCGAAATGACGTCAATTGCGTCGACCCGGAAGCCATCGACGCCCCGGTCGAGCCACCAGTTCATCATGTCGTAGACGGCGTCACGAACGTGCGGGTTCTCCCAGTTTAAGTCGGGTTGCTCGCGTGCGAAAAGGTGGAGGTAGTACTGGCCCGTGGACGCGTCGTACTCCCACGCCGGACCGCCGAAAAACGACTCCCAGTTCGTTGGCTCAGCTCCGGGAGCACCAGGGGTGAAACCAGGGCGCGGATCCCGCCAGTAGTACCAGTCTCGGCGCGCCGAGCAGGCGCTCGAAGCCGATTCAACGAACCAGGGATGCTCGATCGATGTGTGGTTGACAACGAGATCCATGACGATGCGCATACCCAGGTCGTGGGCGCGCGAGACGAGGGCATCGAAAGCCTCGAGATCGCCGAATAACGGATCGATGTCGCGGTAGTCCGAAATGTCGTAGCCGTTGTCCGCCTGAGGGGAGCGGTAGATCGGCGATATCCACACGATATCGACCCCGAGCCCGGCAAGATAGTCGAGACGCCAGATTATCCCCTCAAGGTCCCCGATCCCATCCCCGTTCGTGTCCTGGAACGAACGGGGATAGACCTGGTAGAGCACGGCGTTCTTCCACCAGGGCTGTGCTGCGTAGAGCTTGCCAGGAAGCAACTCGGGGTGGATGATCATCGCGCGTGTCGGTTGTACGGTTTAGTAGCCGTCGAGGGCAGCCCAGGCCTCGTACAGGCCGTTGTCCTTGTGGTAGACGGCAGTGCACGTGAAGTTGAAGGTGCCGCTCTTGCCCGTGAGAAGTGTGCCGTTGAACTGACCCGTCGAAATGTACTGGGGGTTGCCAGAGGCATCCACACCGTCGCGCTCGACGATCCAGTTCTCCATCTTGCCCTGCATGACGGTTGAGGAAATTGCGTTCTTGCACTCCAGCTTCACGCCATATTCCTCGTCGGTGCTGACGCCCCCGGAAGAACCCGTACCCTGAGTCGGTGCAGGGCTGGGCTTCGTGCCGACGGGAGGCGCGGACTGGGTCGGTGCAGGGGCGGGAGCCACGGGGGCCGACGGGCTTGGGTCCGCGGAAGGAACGGACGTGGGCGCTGCGCTGGTCGGGGCGCTCGGCGAGGCCGATGCCTCGTCGTTGGAGGAATCGTCCTTGGTGAGCGCCCAGATTGCAACGCCAGCGACCAGGATCATGACCACGACGGCCGCGATGATACCGATGATCAGCCCGGTCTTCGACTTCTGCTCCGGCTGTCCACCGTAGGGGGCGCCCTGGAACTGGCCCTGGGGGTAGTATCCCTGCTGAGGCTGCTGGACGTAGCCCTGCTGCTGATATCCGCCTGCCACAGGCATCTGCTGGGTGTACTGCTGCCCGGCCGGATACTGGCCGTTTCCGCCAGCAGGCTGCTGGTTGGGATTGTAGGGGTTTGACATAGGTGTTCCCGGTATTGAGTGAGTGAGGATCAGCCGGTCTTACAGACAACGAGTCGTGAGAGCCAGCTCGTCATCATGACGGTCTAGGCGTTTTTGTATGTGAGAAGAGTATCGAACGAGTCGAGGCTCTTCACGTAGTAGCCCTTGCATTCGAACGACCAGCGCCCGGTCTTGTTGGTCGTCGTATCCGTTCCGGTGACGATGCCGGTGTAGACGTGCTTCTCTCCGTTGGGGAGTACCTCTGGCTGTGCGTAGTTCTCGTTCGAAACATTGGCGTTCGACCACTTGCGATTGATTTGTTCTTTGCACGAGGCGAGAACTCGTTCCTTCATGTCACCCTGCCCGCCGTTCCCATTGCCGGGCGCTGCTCCCTGCGTGGGGTTGGTGCCCACTGGCGGCTGCGTGGGGTTGGTGCCCACGGGTGGCTGCATCGGGTTGGTACCCGCCGCAGGGTCAGAGGCCTGAGAGGGAACTCCCGGCATAGCGGGTGAATCAGCGTCGGAGTCAGAGTCGTCCTTGTTCAGTGCCCAGATCGCGATGCCGGCGATGATGGCAACGACCAGGACGGCGGCGATGATGCCGATGATGAGGCCCGTCTTCTTCTCCGGTGCTCCGCCGTAGGGAGCGCCCGGAAACTGCCCCTGTTGGTAGTAGCCCTGCTGAGGCTGCTGTCCAAATCCCTGATTCTGGCCGTAGCCGCCCGCACCAGGCATCTGCTGGCCGGGCTGCTGGCCGTAGGCCCCGCCAAGCTGCTGCCCGGCCGGGTACTGGCCGCTGCCGGGCATCGGCTGCTGGTTGGGGTTGAAAGGGTTCGACATGTGGACTCCTCCGTCTATCGGAAGCTGTCAGCGTGTGTCAGCGCTGTGTCTCAGTAATCCTCGGGGATAACGAATGCGGTGAAACTCTTCGTGCTGCCAAGGTAGAAGACAGAGCAGGTGAAGCTAGTGTTGACGTTCTTCTTCGTAATCTTGTCCGTACCGGTGAGCGTGCCGGTGTAATCCCACCACTGGGTGTCGCCGTAGCTATCCTTCAGCTCAAGCTTTGCACCTGAGACACTCGCGTTAGTGTACTCGTCGTTGATTTCCTTGGTGCACTCGGCGATGGCCTGCTGTTCCAGATCGGAGTTAGAGCCGCCACCGGGGGCTGCGCCCTGCGAGGGGTTGGTGCCCACGGGCGGCTGCGAGGGGTTGGTGCCCACGGGCGGCTGCGAGGGGTTGGTGCCCACGGGCGGC
>ERZ773014.1001-NODE-1001-length-18510-cov-4.329992_pt1 | contig 18510 bp, 23 predicted proteins | sample MGYA00580841_ERZ773014 | MGnify/ENA primary metagenome ERZ773014 (study PRJEB29015, sample SAMEA2737989) | human oral metagenome | biome: human oral; feature: human-associated habitat; material: dental | place: China | collected 2067 ...
GCGGACAAGTGCCGAGCTACTTCGTGGAACAGAGCCATCCCGCCATCATCGACCCTGCCGTGTTCGAGATGGTGCAGAGGGAGATGGAGCGACGCACACGGGAAGGCGGGAGATACAGCGGCGTGAGTATTTTCTCGGGGAAGATTCGGTGCGGCGAATGCGGCGGCTATTTCGGTTCTAAGGTTTGGCACTCCACAGATAAGTACAGACGTACTATTTACCGCTGCAACAACAAGTATAACGGGCAGAAATGCCAAACGCCCCATGTGACGGAGGAGGAAATCAAGGAAGCCTTCGTCACGGCATTCAATCGACTGGTAACGGAGCGGGAGGAGATTATCGCAAATGCACGGCTCGTCAGGCAGACACTTTGCGATACGACAGCCCTCACAGAGGAGAGAGGCAAGCTGCAGCAAGAACTGGCGATATTGGTGGAGATGACGGAAAAGTGCATCCGCGAGAACGCCCGCATTGCCCAGAATCAGGAAGAGTATCTGCAGCACTACGATGGGCTTGTGGCACGGTACGATGCCGCCAAGGCTCGGTTTGACGAGGTGACGGAAACCATCTCTGCCAAGGAAGCGCAGTCCGAGCGACTGGCAGGATTTATCAAGGCTCTCAAGAAACAGAGCGAGGCTGTGGCAGGGTTCGATAGCCATCTTTGGGCGAGTATGGTGGAGTGCGTTACTGTGGGCGCGGATAAGGGGGTGACGGTGGCGTTTCGGGATGGGTCGGAGGTGAGTGTGTAGGAATGGAAAGCAGTTGGGTGGCAATTTGCTAAGAGGGAGAACAAGAGAAAGACTTTGGAGCGATCTGCGGTATGGTGGGACTCAGATTGAGTTTGATAAGGATTTATTTATGGGACGGTTCGCTTGTTTGTATCGCAGTCCTGGGGAATGGGCTGTGGATTGTTGTTTTCAAGGGCTGGATTGAAATTTGTGTTGGAGGATGAAGCACTTCAGCTTTATGCTGACTTTCTTGGGTTGTGGTGCAAAAATCCATGCCATCAGTTCATTCATATGTGAGATATATAGGAAGCACTGATAAATTCAGCCGAGTCATCTTAGCATATCTTTTTTGCCCGCACTGTAGTATCCTCGATCCTCCACATAGCTTTGGCTGTGTGTCCAATTTTCCTCCTTGTTCGGATGAAAAAATATACACCAATCTGATGGCCTTTATTTTATCAGCGATTCCTATACTCATTGATCTAGAGAAATACAATCAAATGCCTTTGGAAACGAAAAAGAGAGCCATGACTGCAAATCATGACTCTTTTTCGTTATAGTTTGTAACGTCTAAAATAGAAATCAATACTTACAATGAGAAAACATATGCCTTATACTAAACTTCGATATTATCGTATATATGCTTCGTTTTCTCATAGTCCCTTGCAGCGCTCATACACATCTTCTGTGTAAGGATTATACACCTCGATATATCCAACTACCTCGCCGTCATAAGGACGATATTTATATGGGTCTAAATCGCCATAATACTGCTTTCCAAATGCAATGAAATACAGCATTTCAGCAATACGCGAGCGTGTCATATCTCCCTTTCGTGAATTGGGAAATGGCTTGATTTCATTTCCAGAGCTGCTATCGGACGGCCGAACAATTTTATTTGCCTCTGCATCAGGTAATATAGTTCCATTCTGATTTGTAATATAAAATCTCGCACGATATGTGCCTGCCGCATTTTTTGGCTCATAGACAACCAAAATAGGGAGCGGGTCGCGAACTCTCTTTGCCAGTATGCCAATTTTTCCATTTTCCATATTGACTGTCTTGACTGAATCACGGAAAATATATGATGATGTTTTTAGGTGCACATCTGCCACATCATTTTTCGTACTATTGAAGAAAGTACCTGGACCGACAGCGATGCAATTCTTATTTCCATCCAAATACCATGCAGCATGCGCAATCGGATATTCGATGATCTGTTCATTATCGAGAAATTGCGGGATTGCCTCTGCAATACTTGGTGGCAAAATTACCCCTGTTCCAATCGCACATAAAAACGCTGAGGAAAGGAGAATACTTTTCTTAGTGTATGACTTTTTCATAATGATACCCCTCGTTGCATTTCAAAGCGATAAAATAATCAATACTCACACTATCTTCTTTGAGACTTAGCTTAGGAATGGGCAGAATATTTTCTTTACTGTAACACATTCAACATCCTCGTGCAAGAAAAACTATTTATGGTGTGGTGGCGTTTGTGGCGGAAGTGAGCGTATAGGAATTAGGAGCAATGGGAAGATTTTTTGAAAAGTTTTTTTGCAAGCGATAGACCAAAGAAAAAAGCGACTGTCAGATAGCCGCTTTTCCTCATTTGCTGTGGATAACTTGCAAATCTTGTTGTATTTTACACAAACCCGTTCGTTTTGTCAACAACTTTTTCGTTTATAAGTCAAAGAAATACGGCAAAATTTTTAACGCCACAAATTCTCAGACCACCAGTTTTTAACTTCTTCCAAAACGATTGAGGAATGATTGAGGAACGAGAGAGATTTAATCAAAACCATTCAACCTTCAAATACACACAAAATCCAAGCACACACAAATCGGCGAATTCGCCCATTTGTCTAACCACCACTCATTATCGAATCTGTCAAGTGCCTTACTCGCCTCATCAACCGACTTCGTGGTCAAGATATTGACACATAGGTCATCTCCAACAAACTCGCACTGTAAGTTCGCATCAGGAAAATAAAAAGGAACTTTTTCCACAATCTCATCCAAGATTCGTTTCTGATCAGGGAAGATTGCGAAATGTTCTTCAACCTCGCTTGTGAGTGTTATTTTCATTTAACGGAATCGCACCTACTCTCCACATCAATCTCGTACAGTTCCATCTCCTCGCCCTCATCGTCATAGTCCACATAACGATCAGCGCCGATGTAAACCACACCATCAGGATTGACATAGAACTCCTGCGCCGCCATATAGTCCTCAATCACGGTGTCGGGGTGAGCCTTCACTCGCGACCACTCATTATCAAGCCACTCAATAGCGTTCTCGAAGAACGGGCGGAATTGACGGGCGATGTACTCTTTTACCTCATCCTCGGGAAAACCGTCCGCAAAGATGGTTTCTCCTTTTTCTTTTGCTTCCCATACAACGATGATGTCCTCTCCTTCAGGCATACCACTTGTAGCGAGGATGGAGATGTAGCCAACTTTTTCATAATTGATGGGGGAGGTGGAGCGTCGGTCTCCGTAAGTGTAGTCGAGGAGTCGCTTGATTTCTTCAGGTGCTTCAAATGCGAGATTGAACCCTAGTGCAACCTCGTTGTGTCGGATGAGGTCTACTTCATAGACTAAATAGAAAGGTGTGTTAGGGAACTCCTCGGGGACGATAGTGTCACCGAAGAACCAACTTAGATATTCCTGCTGCCCGAGAGGGTAGGCGAGGCGTTTCTCGAAATAGGAGCGCACCTTATATTTCTGCGTATAGGAGAGCGCGTCAAAAGTCTTTTTTGTGAGAGGTTTTGTCTTAATCAAGATAATCATTCCTTTCTGTTTCTTCTTTTTCCTTCGGAATAGCGGGAAGGAGAACGATGTCTCCTGCTAGAAGGAAGGATTCGTCTTTGATGCGGTCAACAATGACAGATTCGATGTCCGCGTTGAGACGTTCGAGGGCAAGCGTGAGTTCATCGAGGATGTTCCTATAGAACTGCCCAAAGACGCGTGCAATGTCCTCTGTCACCTCTGCGCTAATGAATCGGTCGGCGAAGATAGTTACGCCATCTTTCGGGCAAGATGTGACGAAAGGGTCATCTTCCAAAAGGCTTATCCATAGACTCTTAAGCTTTTTAACGGGAAGGTTTCCTCTTTGATTCGGCGAGATGTCGGGGTATACCAAGCGGAAAAGCTCTTTAAGTGCCTTCTTGTTGTTCGCCGAGACCGTAACGTAGAGATTGATTTTTCCGTTCTTATCATAAACCTCATAGGTCATATTAAGGGAAGATTCCTTGCCAAAGAAGTTTCCGACAAGCTCGTCAAAAAGCCAATGGAAGTACCTCCGTCGCCCATCAAAAGAGGTGAGTTCTTTTCGATAGAAGTCGAGAACTTCCTCTTGCTGAAATGCGGTGAGGTCGGCGTAGGAGACGGTGTGCATGTGAATGTTTCCTTTCTATCGAGGATTTGATGTCTTGTTTTTCAACAATTAAATTATATAACTTTTTGTCGAACAATGTGGGTATTTTTTGAAATAGTGGTTAAAAATAGACCAAAGGGAAAAGACACGAGAGCCGCCATCCTTCCTCGAAGAACGACCATACCACCATAACTTTCCTTTGGTCTATCACCAAATTCGTCGAGGAAGCCCCCGCCTTCAGGCGTGGGGAGGAATCGACGCGTCAAGCATAACTTTGGTGAGAAAAATTTCGTTTCCGCCTTGACGTACACCTCGTTTTGAATTATACTATAAAAAGAAAGGTGGTGAACACGAAAATGGTTAGAACTGTGAAACTCAAACTCCTGATAAACCACGAGGAAGATTTGGCGTTGACGGAGGTTTCTTCTGTTTACAACAAAGTTTGCGACTTCGTATCAAACCACGTATTTGAGAACGGGTTTGAGTTGAACTTCATGACCTTGCAGAAGAAGATTTACAACACAACGCGCGATCTTTTCGGGTTGAACTCACAGATGACGATCTCGGCGTTCAAGACCGTGACGGCGCGGTACAAGACGGTGAAAGAGCAGCTTCGGTCGAACCCGATGAAGTTTCGCGACCCGTACACAGATGAGCTCCACATCGTCCTCCGCGACCTCTTTTGGCTTAAGAAACCGTTGTCGTTTCAATCGCCGCAAGCGTGTTTTGTACGAGGACGAAACTACCGCATCTTGCAGGGCGGAAAGCTGTCGTTGACGGGGATGAACGGGACGGTCAAGGCAGAGTTTGTCGCGCCTCCGCAGTTTCACGAACGCGTCGCGGCAGGGTGGGAACTCGGCACAGCGACGCTCATACGGCGCAAGAAGACATGGTATCTGTGCGTCCCGATGAAGTCTCCGGAAGAGGAGAAACCTCTTGAACGCGAGGGAATTCGGCGCATTGTTGGAATTGATCGCGGACTCATCAACCTCCTGTGCGTGGCAGATTCGGAAGGGAAAACGACGTTTTACTCAGGGCGAAAGATCGTTGATAAACGGAACAAGTACGCGAAAATCAGAAAGGAATTACAGACGAAACACACGCGTTCCGCACGAAAGAAGTTAAAATCGCTCGAACAACGAGAGAACCGTTGGATGACAGACGTAAACCACGTCTTGTCAAAGGCACTCGTAGAGCGATACGGAGCGGGTACGCTGTTCGTACTGGAAGACCTCGAAGGCGTTTCGTTCGAGGAGAAAAACCTGCGTCGAAGAAAGTCCAAATCGCGTCGAAACCTGAGTTCGTGGGCATTTTACCAATTCGAGCAGTTCCTCACGTACAAAGCGGAAGCGAGCGGTTCGCGCGTGTTGAAAGTCCTCGCAAAGTACACGTCTCAACGCTGTCCGAAGTGCGGCGTAGTGGACAAAAACCAGCGTAATCACGACACCCATGAGTATCATTGCCGTTGCGGATTCCGCACGAACGACGACCGTGTGGGTGCTTTGAACCTGCTCGAACTCGGACGCCGCTTTCTCGCGGGCGACGAAAACCCGAAATTCATCAAATCCACGACCATCTACGTGGCAACGTAGGCACGACCTACGTTGAGCGGGGCGCTGTCATGCCCCTTATGTTCCGCCTACTGAAGGGAGAATCTTTGTTGATTTACCAACGAGATTTGCTTGAACCTCGCGCCGCTCGGAAGCGTGTCGGCTGGGATAAGCCCCTGGATTTATTCGTGGGGTGCATGACGTCCGTTTCTTGTCTGACAATATGCTTATACATGAGCAACGCGATGTAAAACTCTGTGACGCGAACCGAATGCTCGGTGAATGGCTTGATTCTGAGTGTGAAATCGTGCCTTGTTGAGTGTTTCTGGGTTTTCTCCCTACGCTATTTTCTTTTTTTAATCCCCCCCCTGATTTATCCGTGGAAACGGTCAAAGACTACTATCAGTCATGCAAAGATGAACATATTCCTTTGGCTTATCCAGAAAGTGCGAAATAGAAAGGGTTTTCTCTATGGAAAATAATGACAATGGAATTACAAACATTTCGGAAATCCAAGTTCAGCGCAATCTTCCTCGTCCAGATGAGGTTTGGAGACATTTTAAAGGTAACCTATATCTGATTCTCTCTGTTGCAACACATACAGAAACCAAGGAACTTTTTGTATGTTATCGCGCCCTTTATGGAGACTTCGGATATTATGTCCGTCCGCTAGATATGTTTCTTTCAGAAGTAGACCGAGAGAAATACCCTAATGCCGAGCAAATATATCGTTTCGAGCGAGTTGCTTTCGATTGACCAAGGGAAAGGATCTTTGCAATGTCTGAGCGTAAACGAAAAAGAATTCCCGAAAAGATACGTCAGCGTATCTATGATATGTATGGAGGCAGGTGTGCTTATTGCGGACAAAAGATTCCTACTAGACGAGACATGAGAATTGATCATGTGGTTTCTTTTAATCGTGGTGGCGCGGATGATGAGTCCAACTACTTACCCGCATGTCATGACTGCAACTTCTATAAAAGTTCATTTACTTTGAAAGATTTCAAAGAGAGTTTGGGCGCGATGGTTGGCAATCTAGCGAAAAGAGAGATTACTTTCCGTCTCGCTATCAGATATGGGTTGATTTCCGTAAATCCTGATGTTGATATTCGCTTCCTTTTCCAGCAGGAGCCTCCAAATGGGAATTTTGGTTTAAATTCATCCTCGATAGATGCCGTAACGAACAATGATAGTTGTTGTGCAAATGCGTCAAAAGAAAAAACGGTCGGAGATAATATGGAAAAATCTAGTTTTCTCAAGATGTTGCTCGAAATGAATAAGAAGAAAAACTTGGACGAAAGTGAGTAGCGAGATGGGGCAGAACTATTCTATTGGTGCTAGTTTCCTTAACAAACACCTAGAGAAAGAAAAGATACGTTCCAATCAAAAGCTGTTTAACAAATAAGCCAAAGGAATTTGTTCTTTGGCTTGTTTTTTGTTTTCTAAGTAGCTCCATATTAAAATATACGTAGAGTTGTTTTGTGTGGCGCATAGAGGTTATTTACCCGCGCCAGAAAGGAGTTTGTTATGGTAACGATATTTGACCGTGTTCGCGAGGGTCTTCTCACGGACCCCGGCGTTTCTCGGAGCGGGAATATTCGTGTTACGTCAGAAAACGCTTATTTCTGGGAAAACGCGATCGTTGATTTCGCGCGTTCCCACGGAGTTGAGGAGCTCCGATTCGAGCGGCGTCTCCTTGCCCTCGAAGGGAACTTCTTTGACGAAGATTTCATTCGCCCAGAAGAGATTGATCTTCGTCCGGATGACACGATTCGTTTTGTGTCCATTGCGGAGGGAGCTAAAATCTCTCGACACATCATCATCTATATCAATAAGGATGAGCTGAATGATGTGTTCGACATGGTTGATAAGTGGATCTACTCCTTGCAGTAAAGCTTATCTTGTGTTAAAAGAAAAACCACCTTTTCTGGTGGTTTTTCTTTGCTTGTTTTCTAAAAAAATTCCACACACACCGACAGATTGTTATATAATAAATACATCAAATGGTTGTTGAGCAGAAAGGAAGTTCAGAATGGATAAAATTGTACGTTACGAAGATCTCTCCCCCGCCGCACAGGAGATTGCAATTCGGCAGGTTCGGAATAGCGTAGATTATGCGGATCATGTGCTTGGTGCGCTTCAGTGTCGTGCGAATGAAGCTCTTTTTGTAAAGCTCGGTCTTTCGCTTGAACCTGATGTTGTTGACCTTATTGTTTCGATTCGCAAGCATGTCACCGACCTCTCGAAAATGAAGTTTTCTTACTGTGCGGCGGATGTGATTGAGCTTGTATTCTCCATCAATACGTATATGGGGAAGCGTACAGACGAAATCATCAACGCTCTGCGGCTGAACTCGAATCAGTCTACTGATGGCGTGTGTTTCTCCAACCTCGGCGAGTTTACGGTGGACTACTCAAACGACAATATTAAGGTCTACATCTCACCTTATGATGATGAGTTTGAGGAGGGGGAGGAGGTCAACACGCGAAACTGGATCAATGATACAGTCTATGATGCGATTTCCTCCATCCACGCAGATCTCTTTGATCGCATGGAGTGGCTCTATTCTTCGCAACAGATTGGAGCCTACATTGGCGCACGCAACCCTGAGTGCTACGAGAATGGATATATTCTCGTCTGATTACACCTCCTGATAAACCAAAGAAACGAAAAAATGGCGCACATCGTCGAGAAGAAAACCTCACGGTTTGCGCCAATTTTCTCTTTGGCTTATAGAGAATGTTATATAATAAACACACAAGGTTGAAACAAGATAGGAGGAAAAGAAATGGTAAACAAGAAACTTCAGGATTTCGTGCGCGGGTTCGGTAAACCGACCGTTATTCGCGATGGCGATAATGCCTCCACCTTCCTTGAAGGAAGCCTTAAGGAACTCTATGACTTCGCAAACGCATGTGAAATGGACTATGACTTCTATAAAACTTACGAAGGAAAGTTCATGCCTGACTCTCACGACTTCATCGGCGTAGTGAATCTTGAAGGTGAAGATGGGCGAATCCTCTCGTGCGAACTCTACCTTGCATTTGAGGATATGGTGTGTGTCGCGTTTGCGGGAGACGGTGAGTTTTTCACGAACAAGGAAAAGCTCCCGATGTTCTTCGTAGCGTCGCAGTTGCGTTCTAAACAGTTCGGCGCGTTCGTTAAGTTTCTCTTGCTTTTAACAAAGAAGTCTTGGGATCAGTACAGTCCTATTTATGCTGGAACTGAACGTTGGGGAGAGGAGTGGAAGGAAAATGCTTAACAATCTTTATGACAAAAAAGATGATGCTTGCTTGACGCTTTGGAAGAAGGATTTTAAGCGTCTCGACCACCTCGTTCACGCGACGGGTGATGAAAACATTATCGGTTTTTGGAATGCCGCACACGTTTCTGAAGACGTGAAGAACAGCAAGGTTTTCCATATATCTTGGGTTCAGTAACCCCGCGACAAAAGTCGTATGAATGCTTGTAGGGAAACCTCCGAGCATTCCTTTGCTGAATAGCCTAAGTTCCACGAGAACTACGTTATCCGAGAAAATATAGGCACTTCGGGACGTGAGTCCGAATCCCGAACTCTGCGGCTTACAGTTAAACAGTTCTGAGAGGGTAGGAACAGTGCTGTAAGCGTATAAAACCTCGGAATAACATTGGCTACGGACAACTCACCCCGATTCGTCGGGAGTCGCATCTGCTTCGATAGATGCGAAAAACAAGCACAAGGAAGGAGACCGCGCCTTGGTCTATGTAATCAGCAAAACAGGACAACCGATCATGCCGACGGAGAACCATGCAAAAGTGCGGATGCTCCTCAAGTCAGGCAAGGCGGAGGTTGTTAAGAGAACGCCGTTCACGATTCAGTTAACGGGCACAAGCAAAACCTTCACACAGGAGGTAACGCTCGGTGTGGACGCAGGTTCTAAACACGTCGGCTTATCGGCTTCGACGACAAAGAAGGAGCTGTTTTCAGCAGAGCTTCGCCCGCGCAATGATGTCGTCGATTTGATGTCATCAAGACGTGAACTCCGTCGTTCGCGTAGGAACAGAACAACGCGTTATCGTCAAGCTCGCTTTAACAATAGAGTTCAGTCCAAGCACAAAGGCTGGCTTGCGCCGTCCGTCGAGGTCAAGATCTGGAACCACATTCAGGGCATCAGGCTTGTGACAAAACTCTTGCCCGTCAAAACGATCCGCGTAGAGACGGCGGAGTTTGACCTTCAGCGGCTCAAGGCTTTGGAAGCGGGAGAACCCGTTCCTGTTGGCACAGACTACCAGCTCGGAGAAATGTACGGGCAGTACAACGTGAGACAGTATGTTCTACACCGCGACGGCTACACATGCCAGTGTTGTGGCGCTTACGGGACAAATAAAAAGCCTGTGAAACTCCACGTTCACCATTTGGAAAGCCGCAAGACGGGCGGAGATGCTCCCGACAATTTGATAACGCTTTGTGAAGATTGCCACACTGGGTATCATGCGGGAATTGTTGCGCTACCCATAACGAAGCGTAGAAGAAAATCCATGCGTGACGCCACATTCATGGGAATCATGCGAAAAACTTTACTGGAAAGACTTCGTAATATGTTCCCCGAAACGAACATTTGTAGTACCTATGGCTATATCACGAAGTATTGGCGTGAGAGGAAGAATATCGCAAAGACGCACACCAGTGACGCGTTCGTGATCGCGAAGAATCTTGATGCCGAATGGTTGGATAAGTCTCTATTGATTATCCCGAAGCGACAGCACAACCGTCAGATTCACAAGTGCAAGATCAATAAGGGAGGTACGAGGAAACTAAACCAGACCCCGAAATTCGTGTTCGGTTATCAACTTTTTGATCGAGTTATGTGTATGGGACAAGAAGGTTTCGTCTTTGCAAGGCGTTCCAGTGGCGGTTTTGACATACGTAAACTGAGCGGAGAGAAAATTAAACCGAACATCAACTATAAAAAGTTGAAGCGTTTAGAAAGCCGAAACACACTACTTGTTTCCTATTGAGTTTTAGATTGTTTGTGTGTCACTTCTTCCTATGATTAAAATTAAGGGAGAAGGTGGCGAAACTTTATGAGTAAAAATGTTGTTTTGAGCGATTATATTCGTTGATTTGGTTTGGCGTGTGTTTGCTGAAATTGTAGATATGCGCAATTTTCTATTTATCAAAAGAAAGAAGGATGCGGTATGTCAAATACGGTTGTTTTAACGATGTTTCGCAAGGATTTTAAGCACTTAATTGCTCTCGCGCATAAATTCAAAAGTGAGAAAGTCCTTGCGTCTCTCCCTGATGTTCGTGTGTTTTCCTCAAAAGATGATTCTGTGGTTCACGTTGTCTTTCCTGACACGGGAACGCGTAGAACACACCCTCTCGTTAATTTTGTTGAGGGTGATGTGGACTACGAGACACCATTTCATATTCTCGTTTTTTCTCCAAACGGAGAGCAGGTTTGGGAGCATTTCTGGACTTCTGAGGACGACCCTGCCGATTTACTTGATTCTGTTACAGGTGTCACAGAGGTGATTCGTTGTGAGAGTTATCTTTCCGTTAATGATGTTTGTGCGGGATAGACCAATAGAAAAGTGATTTGCGGGAGATGGCGGCGTAGAGGAAGGTTCTGCTGTTTTTCTGTTTGTGTTGAGCTTTTGTTATATAATAAACGTATCGAAAGAGTTGTGCGAGGGAAAAGAAAGGAAGGTTTAACATGGAAAAGGATCGCGTAATCCTCACAATGTTCCGTGATGATGTGCGTCGTATGGTCGAGCGGGCGGAAGACAAGAAGCTCGACAACGCACTTGCGTTTTTCAAGGGCGCGAACGTATACTCTAGTGCGGCTAACTCTCCTATCGTCCACATTGTTTTTTCTGGATTGGAGTGGAATCTCCATAATCCACTCGTGCGTTTTATTGAGGGGTTTGTGAATGGCAATGTTCCCTACCATCTTTTTGTCGAAGACTCCTATAAAGGCGAAACGTGGGAAAAGGACTGTGTGCGGAATGAGCGGCACATGGCGATTCTCGATTCTTTGGAACTTGTCGAAGGTGTCGTTCATTACGGCAAGGCATATACTATGTATGAGGTTTGAGAAATGCGTCTCCCAAGGCTGAGAGAGTATCTTGAGGAACTGAACGAGAATTCGCGTTTAGCAAAGCGTGATAAGCAACGCGCACTCGCGGAGCTTGAATATTTTGATGGTCTGAAATGTTTCCACGACAATATGTGGGAAATTTGTGCGAATTTTGAGATGCGTTGGGGGAGTTTTGGGACAGAATGGCGTGTGGTCGGTGAAACGCAGACATTTGGTTTTGATCGAGAAACGAAAGAAACTAAGTGGTACGGTGATGGGCGAGACAAGGAGGCGTCCGCGTTAGTCTCCTTCTTGAACGACATTCCTTCTCTGCGATGCGAGCTTTGCGCTATGAAGGAGCGTTTCCTGACTGATGGGTTTGGGGAGCTTGAGACAGCTTGTGGTTACGGCGTTGTTGGAGCTTTTGTTCCGCGTTTTTCCTCTCGTGCTGGTATTGAGGGCGTGGTGCGTGCGATGGAAAAGCTCGGGTATAAACGCTGTGGGACGACACCAATCTTGTTCGTTAAGAAACGTCCGAGCGATAGGTTCAAGTGATAAGTCAAACGAACAAAAAGCGGGTGTGACGATAGAAAGAAAATCTGTCGCTACACCCGCTTTTTGTTGGATTCGTCGAAAACTTCCTTAACTCTAGAATCGCATATCACCTCAGTCAACGCACTCACGACCTACGGTGAGGTCGGAGCTTGCAGTTCGGAAACACAGAGGTCATAGCGGCGTGGAACCTGCCTCTCCTGTCCGCGTGCGGGCGGTTGACAGCGCCCCCGTTCACCTAAGCATATAGCCGAGGCTACTCTTTTTTCAGGGCGAGTGCCTAAGAACCGAAGTTCGAACAAGTTTCTCGTGATTCCCTTACTTCTCTTAGTTTACCATAAAACACGTCGTTTGTCTGCAAACCTTTATGCGTTTCCTCCCGCCGCCTACGTCCTGATGGACTTAGAGGCGGGGGGAATTTTCGCGGTTTTTAGTTAAAAAACGGAGAGTAAGCATGGAAAAAATGACGCAAACGGAAAAAATGACGCAAGAAGAGTTTAATGAGATTTATGAGAAGCATCAAAAATGGCTAAAAGCGGATGATGATGGCGAACAAGCCTTATTTGAAAACGTAAATTTAGAAAACATAAATTTAGACCATCTTGATTTAAAGAGAACCAAGTTTTCTAAAGTCGTATTCAAAGAATCAATTATGGACGCAAATTTACGTCTCGCGACATTTAGAGATTGCACATTTCAAAATGTAGTATTGAGCTACTGCGATATGTCAATTGCTATATTTAAGGGATGTTCTTTTCAAAATTGCGAGTTTTCATATACGAACTTGAGGATAGCAAGTTTTGAAAATACGAACTTAAACGGTTCTAAATTTTATGCTTGTTGTTTAGATAGTAATCATTTCGAAAATGTAAATCTAAATGGTTCTAAATTCTCTAACTGTTGTTTAGACGGTACTTATTTTGATAGTCATTCTGATACCTGCGGGATTGAATTCCATAATTGTAATCTAACTAGAATAGATATGTTGGAACCTGTATATAGTATCGGACCTATCGGAAGCAGATATTGTCTTACTACATTTTTCGCAGGAAGAAACATCGTTCAATGTGGTTGTTGGAATAAAGGAAAAGGCGGCACTTTAGAGGAGTTCAAAGCGCGAATTGATGAAATATATCCTCCATGCAGTGAAGATGAAGGAGTAATGTTTCGAGAGCAGTATCTGGCCGCCATTGAATTCTTTGAAAGAATGAGGAAGCTGTATTTAGCAGAGAAGAAACGAGTTTAACTAAAAACAAAACCAACGAGCAGTCACAATGACTGCTCGTTTTTGCTATCCAACCAACCGTAAAATCTCTGATACAATTTGAATAAGACAATTACGCAAGGAAAGGGGGTTCGTCCGTTAATTGGACGAGCTTTATTATGGCAATAGATGTAGAGATGATGGAGCTTCGGAGACAATTTAACGTCCTCCGTGAGCAAAACGAAAAATTTTTAGGCAGCATTAAAGTCCTTCGTGCAACTAACGAGGATCTTAGTGTGAAACTTGAAGAAACGCGCGAAGAAAGAGACACATACAAAAAAGCGTTTAACGAAATCTTCATTAACAATATCGGCGGCGCATGGGAAAACTACGATGAAGCAAAAAAGAAAGCAATGTCGCTTGATGATAAAATTTCGTTTTTCAATAAAGAACTCAACCTGAGCAAGCTCTATATCCGCGATGTTATGGAGATGCGTAGGGAAGAAGATAAAGCAAAGATAGAAACGCTTGAAACAGAGCTTAGAAAACTCACTAAAGAACTCGAAACAGAGCGCGTTAAAAAAGAAAATGCAGAAACTATTGCGAACTCTGTTGGAGTTGGCACAACGGATCCTGCGCTTGGCAAAAAAGTGGAAAAAGTAAAAGAAAAAGAGGAAAATCTTGGGAATAGAATGGCAAGCTTAATCGGGGGAGGAAAACTAAAAGGCGCTGGTTTCGGACTTAAAGATGTAGATAAACAAAAATCCGATAACGCAGGCAAGGACAAACCATCAACACCAAAACCAAAACTGCAATCAGAAACAAAAAAAGATTCTGACTGGACGCCAAAGGTTCCTGCGCAAAAAGAAGAAGCGGAAAAAACACATGACTTCTTTAAAAAAACATGGCCAAAGACAACGAAAGAAAGGCGGAACAATATGCTCTTGACCGCACGTCAAATTAACGCCTTCTTAGACAAATCCTTGCCGTTAGGTCGCGAAGTTTTGACCATTATGGGGCAGAGTGGGGAATACACCATTAAAGACATCATCAGTTATGGTCTTAAAGAAAAGATCTTTGAGGGAGATAAAGGAGCACTCTATAACAAAATTGCGACAAAAACGATAAAGACGTTAATTGAGAAGGGGTTAGTCAAAGAGTTTGAAGAATCCGAAGAGATGGTGTCCAGCGGATTTGGTCGTAGCGCAAAGAACTATTGTTTAACAAATGTTGGTGTCATTTGGTACGCAATTACGAAGAGTATAGATCCGTTGATTTCCAAATATCAGATTCTCATCGATGAGCACAAATCGCCGCGTCATGGCAAAGATATTGAAATGCTTAAAGCAATATTCGAAAAGGATGGATTTGAATGCTATTCGGAAGAATCGGCAAAAACAAACACGATTGGGACGAAAGCGATTGCTGACATTATCGCATTCAAAGACGGCAAAAAGCGCTGGCTTGAAGTTGAAGAGGGTAATTACAGCACAGAAGATTACATCTATAAGTTTAAAAAAGTGCTTGATGTAGAGCGTAGTTTTGCCGTGATTGTGCCAAACAGCAAGATTCAACAACACATTAAAGATGTCGTCAACGAGTTAAAGCGCGAGTATGGCGGCGTTGATGCGTTCGCTAAACTTGGTTATGAAATTGACGTTTATACGTTAAGAGAGGTTAAAGCAAAGCCAAGCATAATCTTTCCTCACGAAGAAGCCAAAACGTATAATAGGAGATAGCAACAGAAAGGAGGTGATGGCACAGACAGTGCCAAATCTCTATGGACACACTAACTGACATTGTTTACTTAATCTACGTGATTCACCAAAATGCTTTCATTTCTCTTCTTCACTTCGTTGTCACAAACATCGCATTCGTTGCGCTTCTGTTCGCAATGATGTATGTGTTCAACGCAAAAAATGCAATCTTAGAACGAGAAACACTGCGCCCAATGCGGCGCACAATGGAGCACTATCCATATGGTCCTGCTCCTGAGCAATTTGGGGGACTCGCTGATGATATAGTCATGGCGACATTAAGTCAAGAACGCGTCAAACTGATGGCGCTTTATCTTGGGATTATCATTTCAACGCTTGCCTGCTTCTTCTTTGCAACCAAAGTAGTTCTCTACATGATTACTCTTATGTGGATTGTCGGAGCACTTTCCGTAAAGATGCTCAAAGGCGACAGAGAGGAAATGGCAAACAAGATCCAAAATTATTCCCTTGGATATTGCTTAATCTTGATTCTGATAAAAGTCATGATTGGTTTTGTAATTGGAACACCTGTTTCTGAATGGAGTCGTTCTCTTGGTGTTGCACTCCCTGCCGCTGCAAGTGGTACGCTCTCAGGTTACTTGCCAATGATGTTCTTGATATTAACCTTCGGATTCCCGCTTGCATATTTCCGCGTAGTAGCACAACGCTGGTCGATTACACATGACAACGAAGATGTTGTAAAACGTCGCGAAGAAATCATGCGCACAGGCAACCAAAATATGCTGACGAATTACCAAGAGGAAATGTATCGAAATCAAAATCGGATGTTTTAAAAAAGAGAATAATAAAACAGGTATCGTGAATTGATACCTGTTTTATTATTCTTAAATCAACAAGTTGAATTAGGGAGCCCCGCCAACGCCCTCTACTTTGGTGTTGTTAATTGATTTTGTTGCCTCGCCAAGTTTAGAATTCAGCGAATTCTTTAGCGTTCTAAGTCCAGCGATAAGAGCAAGACCAACAACAACGAACAGAAGACCATACTCAAGAATACCTTGAGCTTTCTTGTCGCTTGCAACGTGTTCATTGGCTTTGTTTGCAAGAGACTTCACACTTGTTTTTGCACATGCCAGCTTGGAGGCTGTGCGAATGGCTAACGATTGAAACATTAAATATTCCTCCTTGTTTACTGTCCGCACATTCCTTTCCGGCGTGCGTCGTTCTACGATCTAAATTTATTCTATCAAAAGGGATTAAACAAAAGAAACTGGAAGTAAATGCAAGTTTAATTTGTTTTTCCTCTTTTTAGCAATTTAATATTCCTCCTCTTGTTATGAAGCAACAAGAAGAGGAATTTGTTTTTGTAGTGTTTATTGTTCGTTGTTTACTGGTTCATAATGCTGATTGCGACAGGTCCCGCAACGATAATTGCAAGTGCTGGGAGAATGAAGAACAATACTGGGAACAGAACGAATGTAGCTGCTTTAGCGGCGGCTTGCTTGACCTGCTCAAACGTGTCTTGACGAATCGTTTCAGAGAGAATTTTGAGCTGATTTGCGATTGGTGTGCCAAGTCGCTCTGAAAGTTTAACAGATTGGATCATCTTTTTCAAGCGCTTGCTTTGCAGTCGGTTTCCCATTGAGACAAACGCTTGCGTTAAGCTTGCACCTCTGTTTGTATCTGAGAGTACAATTTTAAGCTCATCAACAACGACACCTTTGTTTTTATCACAGACAATCTCCATTGATTTAGGAAGCGTCATACCAGATTGCATACAAACGGCAATCAAATCAAGGATGTCAGGCATCTGACCATCACACTGTTGCGCACGTGATTTGATGATTCCGTTGATTGTTTGTATCGGAAGAACAAAGCCAATCACACCTGCAACAGGAGCGAGCATTGGTCCCCAGTCAAGAACAATACCAAAGACTGCTCCAACGACTGCGAACACAATGAAACCAACAAAGCGCATATTGTAAAGCTCAATCGGTTTAATGTTGAGCGGATCGCCTGCAAGCGTTAGTTTCTTGTCCAAATTTGCAAGAACTTCTTTTTTTACTTTATTGGCGTTCTTTGCAGATAGTTTTTGTGAAAGAGGGAGAAGCGCTTTTAAAAGCGCATATCTCGTATCTCCTATCACGTTTTCTGCTATATATCCTGAACCTGTATCAATACGTTCCATGAGGAAGTTCAGATTGGTTGGATAAAAGGCTACCCATATCAGAAATACGCCAACAGCAAACGCAGCGATAATCAATAAGTTAAGCGAATAAATGTCCACTGATTTTACCCCTTTCTGATTAGTATTTAACGATGCTAGAGGATGCAGTGATCTTGGATGCAATCATGTAGCCGACACCATCAAGGATAAGAGCAACGACAATTAAGATCTTACCCATGAACGAGTCGATGAATGGTCCAATGTAGTTTGGCATAAATGTGAGCATAACTGCAAGCGCTACAACTGGCGCTAATGAGAGGATGATTGCTGCATATTTGCCTTGCATAATGGCCGACTTCGCGCTCTTTTTCTGTGATGCGCGGTTGCGAATCGTATCAGAAATCGTAATCAGCGTGTTAATAGCAACCTGTGGCGTTGCCTCTGCGGCGATAATCATGCCCGTCATAAAGAGCTTAATATCGTTAATCGGATGTCGCTCATAGAAGTCTGTGAGCGCTTTTTCCTGGCTTGCGCCTGTTTGGATATCGTTATGAATCCGAGCGAACTCATGATTCGTTGGGAAGGATGCCTCTTCTGAAAGCACTTGATAGCCCTGAAGCGGCGTAAGTCCTGAACGGATAATTGCAAGCAACTGCTCGATGCTATCGGGAAGCTGTTTTTCAAACTCCTTATCCATTCTGTCTTTTTCAAAAGTAAGCATAAGTTCAGGGAACTTATATCCTGCTCCAACAAAAAGAAGCGAGAGCGGAAGAATATCAAGCGCATAACCTAAGACTAAACTTCCAAGCATAATCATGATGGATTTTTGCATCAGACTTTGGTAGGTGTATTTACTTCCAATATCTGAGATCTTCTTTTCTATTTTTTCTTGACGTGCGCTCTTTTTCAGGTTCTCTTCGGCATGGAAATCGCGAATACGATCAGAGAGGAAGTTTTCTCTTTTCTTTTCACTGCTGAAATATTTCCAAGTAACAATAAGAACAACCGAAAGAGCGAACATAAACCCAATGGTTGATGCGGAAAAATCAAGCATCCTGTAACCCCCAATGTATAAAAGATTTTTTGTTTTATTTCTTAATTGATTGTTGTTAAATCATGTCACAAATCGACACTGACGTGACAAATGTGACATCAAA